>Ga0255182_1000480_pt1 | contig 26430 bp, 37 predicted proteins | sample Atl_UVDOM_RepA_8_FD_188420 | JGI IMG/M metagenome (GOLD analysis project Ga0255182, IMG submission 188420) | Freshwater microbial communities from Altamaha River, Georgia, United States - Atl_UVDOM_RepA_8d | ecosystem: Environmental > Aquatic > Freshwater > River | place: USA: Georgia...
AAGTTCTTGGTCATGTTTGGGGTGATTCTTTGGAGGATGATGGCTTCTGCGACCTCCTGTTTGGTGGTGAGTTTGAGAGACTCGATGATCTTGAGGCATCGTTTGGGCATTCCGTGGGTCCAGACGGACTCGATCTTGGACCGCATTTCTTTGGAGTGGATGATCTGGTGGATGCGTTGGCGTGAGACTCCGAGTTGTTGGCCGATGGCATTCATGGTGAGTCCTTGGGCTCGGAGTTCTTGGACTTTCTCCATTGCGTATTCGAGTTTCATTGAAGTGGTGTGAGTATTGCGCGGTATCGTTTGTTGGCTTTGTGGCATTGGACGCACAGGCCGGATTCCTTTTGGCATCCACAGCCCAAGCAGTTGGCCAATTCGTGACAGAGTTCTTTCCATTGATTATTTGGTTCGTTGTTTGTTTTTGACTGACCAGACGTAGTAGACTGAGACCCCGTGTCGTTTTGCGAGTTCCCGGTAGTTTGCCTTGGTTTTGTCATTGAGGATTGCCTTGGTGATTGCTGGGTCGATTTTACGACCGGGGTAGATGTGGTGTTTGGGTTTGGGTGGGTCTGGCATCACTTGGGTTCCCAGCATCTTGGCGATCTGGTCCTTGGTGAGTCCGATGGATTTGAGTGTTGAGTTCACGTTCCAGTTGTCGTGCGAAGTCTGGCCATAGGGCTATTCGGTTTTTGAGCCAGGACTCGACGTAGGCGTCGGTTCTTGGAGTACGAAGTAGAAGTTGTTCTGCCATGATGAGTTGAGTTCGTTGTAGGTGTTGTTCTTGATCTTCCAGGTGCGAGGGTTTCGTTTTGCGCCTGTGTGGGCGCAGACGATGAGTACGTCGAGGTCTTTGATGGGAGTGTTTCTGTGTGGGTGATCGAGTGGTAGTTCGTTGAGTTTCATGGTTGCTCTGAGAGTTCCCTGATGATCTTGGCCCGCTTCTGGCCGTTGGATTTGACGATGAGTTGGAGGATGACGATTGGATCGACCGTTGAAACGTGCTTCCAGTACGGTCTGGCTGCATCGAGTTCCCGTGCGCGGTCGATGTCCACCACAAGCACTTCGCTGGTCATTCTGTGCTTGTAGACGAAGGCAACGGACAGGCTCACAATTCCTCCTCCTCCTGCCAGCGTTCCAGCCCGTCTGGTCTGGTTGTCTCCAGCCCCAGCCGGATCAGGTGTCTGATGCGGTCGTCGCGCTTCCCTATCTTCTGCCGGAGGTATTCGTTGACGGCCTTGAGTTCCCGAACCTCCTGCTCCAGATTTGAGAGATGGGATGGCGTTGTGTGTTCCTTGCTCATGGTTTGATTCTCTCTCGGTGTTTGCAGATGGTGCAGATCCAGCTTTTGCCGCTCTTTGATAGGCGGCAGGATCGGAGACATTTCCGACATTGCATGGATTGATTCACGGCTTGGCCTCCTTGGCTTTGTGCCAGATTCCTCTCCTGTTGTAGATGTCACTTTCTTCGACAAGTTCTTCGGCAAGCTCCTCCAGCCGCTTGATGCGGTCATTCGCTGCGTTGAGTTCAAGCTCAAGTTTTCGTGCATCTGCTAGACTTACAACGGAGTGGGTTCCACCTGCTCCGTCTTCAGCCAGCCATTGAACGGCATCCATTCTCGGCGTATCGCTCACGGCTTCTCCCCCTTGGCTTGGGTGTGATAGGTGATGCTGAAAGATGCGTAGAGAATGAACACTTTGCCACACCCACCGCATTCACGATTCGAAGGGTCTTCGTTGGCATCACCATCGCAAGCATCTGCTTGGCATGTGTGGCCACAATGCGGACAGATAATGTAGCAGTCATCCATCTGATCGCCGGGTTCAAAGTCACTGCTCACGGCTTGGCCTCCTTGGCATTGGCCCATCCGACTGAATGCAATCCAATATGGTCCATGCATTCATCGCAGCATCCGAGAGCCGCTTGCCTTAAAGCATCCCCAGCCTCCTCCAGCCGCTTGATGCGGGCCTTTGCTTCGTTCAACTCGTACTCCATCCGAGTGCATTCTTCCGCCATTGCCATGTGATGGCAGACATCTTTTAGACGGGCTGCGTCAGTCCTAGGGTAGTTGCTCACGGCTTCGCCTCCTTCTCCTCCCACAGCAGAAGATCAGCGCGGAGTGCGTCGTTTTCTTTCTCCAGCCGATTTATTTTTCGCAGCAAACCGTTCAATTCACGGACTATTGATATTGGAGAAATGTCTTTGAGCATTCTTGGATGCACTGGGCAGATAATTGAAAACCCATGTCTAGGAGGACAGTTTGGGTACATCTCAATACGATAATACGTCACGACTCGGCCTCCTTTTTGAAGTTTGGTTTGGTGTTGTTGCGTAGCCATTCTGATTGATCAGCCCAAGCCTTAGCCAAGGCAGCATCCCTAGCCCAAGCCGCAGCCTTAGCCGCATCCCAAGCCGCAGCTCCAGCCGCAGCCCTAGCCGCAGCTCCAGCCGCAGCCAAAGCCGCAGCTCCAGCCGCAGCCAAAGCCGCAGCCCTAGCCGCATCCCTAGCCGCAGCTCCAGCCGCATCCCTAGCCGCATCCCAAGCCGCATCCCTAGCCGCATCCCTAGCCGCATCCCTAGCCGCATCCCAAGCCTCGGCTAATTCGGCGTCCGTAGCCCGTCCGCGCGCATACCGCTCTGCGACATCCAGCGCGGCAATGCTTCTCGCATCTGTCATCAGATGCTGCACTTGTCGAGCTGACCAAACCGCGAACAGTCTTAGATCATTGTCCGTGAGGACTCCGTTGCGTGTTGCGACCCAAATCAACCATTCGGGTTTCAGATTCGTCCACGCATCTTGCATGGAAACACAGTTTTCCAATGCCCATTTACGGCCACCTTCACAAGCATAATACTTGTCACAGAACTCTTGTATTGTCATGTCACTCACGGCTTGTCCTCCTTGGCTTTGTTCAGTTCATCCAGCGCATCTCCAAGAACAGTTCCGCTCCAATCTTGGATGCTGTGTGCTGCATCATCGACTCTCTGCCCCGCCTCCTCCAGCCGCTTGATCTTGGCGTTCGCTGCGTTGAGTTCGCGTTCTAACTTTGCAGCGTCTTTTATTCGGACGAACTCCTCATCCGTCCCAAAGCAAAACTTCATCATTGCATCAACCATAGGCGTGTCTCTCACGGCTTGGCCTCCTTGGTTTTGTTTTTCCTTCTCCACACCGAGGTGTCGTTCTTGAATCTGTAGTTCCTAGCTGCCTTGAACGCTTGGCCCACATCGTTCTTGGTCATGTGGTAAGCACCGTCTCCGTCGGTCATTATCCTTTCCGGCGCGGTCCTTTTCATCGGTGTCCTCCGGTTGCGTAGTGGAGGATCAGCAGGGCATCGCAGTTGCCGAGTGTGACATCCAGATGGGGGTAGAGTTCCTGGGCCTTGGCCTTGAGCTTACGCTTCCATTCTGGGCCGGTGGCGCAGGACTTCCTGCCGCCGAGTCCGAGTGGTTCCTGCCAGACTCGTGGCTCGACGCGGTGGAGTGCGTAGCCTTGAGAGTAGGCCAGTCCTTGGACGATGCCGTAGTTCTCGTGGAGAGTGGCGACGGCTGCTGCTGGGGTGAGTTTGCTAACAAACTTCGGCACCTTCTCGATCCAGATGTGTGAGTCTGAGAGTTTGATGTCCATGAGGAGTTCGTGGATGTCCGGCACGGATTCCGGCATGGGGAAAAGGAGGATCCTGTCTTGGGTTTTGACTGCGAACCCGCCGTTCACGCCGGGGTCACAGGCTACGATTGTTTGGTTCATTGGTTGGTTATTGCTTAGGGTTCCATCGTGTCCGATTGCTGGCTTCTCGCCATAGCATCGTTATTTCTTCTTGTGTTACCGGGAAACTACCGAAACTGCCTCCGTCGTGGCCTCCGCTGATGCGGTCCATAAAGCTCATTCCGCTATGGCAGAAACCGATGCGACCATTGGGACCCTCATTTTCGTAACGAGACATTGGCGCGGTGTCCCACCAGAAGTCGTCGGGGCCTAACTTGGTTCGGCGTGAATCGTAAGGAACCGTTTTCTCCCGAAGCCATCCAACTATTGGATAGTCGAACTCATCACCCCACATCGGCCCAAGCATTCCGACGATCAGCACCTCATCTGAGCAACCGCTTCGGTCTATCTTTTGGGCGACCTCTTCTGGGAACTTGGAGACGGGCTTTACTTCGACATAAACGATGTCCTTTCCATGAATCGCAAAGTCAGGGATCCAGCCATTGAAATCCGTGGGCTCGTATGTCCATCCCCATCTAAGCAGGTCGAACATCGCAGCCCATTTTGCCTCAAGCCGAGAACGGAAGTTGATACCGTTGTACCTAGTTTCGATTGCTGGAATTGTTCTGTTCATTGGTTGGTGGTTGGTTCTGGGATCTGATGGTGAGTTTGTGGCCTACGAAGACTCCGAGGAGTGTGAAGATCGGGAGGATCGCGGCCATCGAGATGATCGTGAGCGCGGTGTTCATTGGATCGAGCATCCGAGTTGTTGGTAGCACTTGATCCGCTTCTTGGCGTGGGCATGGGCGAGCGGATGGAAGTTGTCCTTGAAGTCGTGGATGAACGCCTCGTCCTTCCCTTCGCACCTACGAAGCGCACGACTGGCCCGCTGTATGGTTTTCTGTGCGCTCCTGCCACCGGACACCATCACGAGTGTGCGGACGTTCGGCAGGTCCAGCCCCTCATCGGCCAGCGAGGTGGCGATCATCGCCCTTATGTTGCCAGCCTTGAACTCTTCCATTGCAGCGCGGCGGGCCTTCTTCGGCATCTTGGAATGGACGAGGACGGATCCATCGATTGCTTTCGCGTACTCCTCACCGAGGGTCACCCTGGGGACGAGAACAAGGGTTTGAGGCTCGCACTTGGCGAACATGATTGCGGCGGCATTCCGGTTCTTGTTCTGGCAGATACCGATGTCGGTGATGGCTTCCCAAGCGCACATGGCGCGGAGTTCGGTATGCGGAATCCGCATGTAGCGTTTGCGGTCGGTGAAGAGCTTCTCGATCTGGTCATCGATCTTGCTCTGGATGAAGAAGTCCGTGGCCGATGAAAGGAATACGGTCGCGTGGGCCAGAACGTTGACCAGCTCCTCGCGCTTGATCTCGTGTGCGCTGTTTCGGAACAACATGAGGAGGATCTCGTTGCGCTCTGGATCATCGCACCAAGGGGTCGCATCGAATCCGTAGCGTCGTCCCTTGCAAGACTCGATGATCCTGCGCCATGACTCTGCTGGCGCATGCTTTGCCTCATCCACGATGAGGACTTTCTTGGATGAGAAATCGACAGACTCGTGGGGGCACCGGACCTCGACGATTGAAGGATCGACTCCAACAGCCTTGAGCGAACTGATTGCCTGCTGGCATGTCTCGCGGGTTGGGGCGAGCCACCCGAAGGTCATGCCGTGGAACTTCTCGGAGAAGTGTTTGACGATGGATGACGCGATGAGGGTCTTGCCACACCCTGCTGGAGCGATGATGAGTCCATCCCCTTGAATGGCCCACTCGACAGCTCTCTGCTGGTAAGGGCGCAGAAGGAACGCTTGCGCGGGTTCCTGTTGTGATGAATCTTTGTCGTGCATAGCGTTTCGTTGCGCTTTGTTACTTGTTCGCACACCCCCGGAGGCTGGAACCTCCGGGGGCTTTGTTTTGATGATCAGAACGCCTCGTCAGCGGGGGTCTTCTTCAGACGCTTCACGCGCAGGGTGGTCTGTTCGGCACCGTTCTTGTCGGTGTACTTCTCCTCTTCGAGGACGATGTTGAGCGAGAGCCCCACAAAGCCTTGGAGGAAGGCGAGGAAGGCACCTGGGACCGAGAAGTCGAACTCCTTGCCGTCATCGATGTTGGCATCGGTGGCGGAGATGAGCGACTGGACGCGCCACATGAGGGTTTCCTTGAGGGTGAACCGGTCGCTGGCGGTCTCGCCGGTGGCAGCCTTGTAGCGGAGGGTGACGACGGGGTTGCCGTACTTGTCGAGGCCCTCGTCCTTGGCGGAGTTGACGACGACGGTGTATTCGCCGGGCTTGGCGAAGGACTTCACTTCTGCTTGGGAACGATCGACTGTGAACTTCATGGTGTTACTGGTTTTCGTTGTTCTTCAAAGCCCACGTGGGCAGAGAAAGGGTTTCTGTTGAGGAGGAATAACAGGGCCAAGAGTTGAGGGCTTGGCATTCGCGGAAGGTGGCTAGCTGAGCATCGATGATCTCGTTGCCGAGGTCGATGGCCTGCTGATCAAGCTCGTAGCAGGCGATGCCGAATGGCGGTTCCTTCTCTGCTGCGATGAATACGAAGCGGCGGATGCCGGTGATGCGCTGGTACCAAGCGGCTTGGACATGGTATCGGAACTGCGCGACGGACTTGGCGAACGCCGATGGCGATGCGTCCTGGGTGGTCTTGAGGTCGATGATGTAATCGTCTGCGATGCCATCGAGTCGGGCTTTGACCTCGATGCCCATCCAGTTGTCGAACCACGAGGTCTCTGGCTCGATGCGGTGGAGGAGTTGGGCGGCGGCAGGGTGTGCGTGGACGGATGCCGCGAGGTGGTTGATCGAGTCCCAAGTCTCTGCTGCCAGCGGGGTGTGGCCTGAGTCGAGGATTGCCTGCCAGATGGCCTTGCCTTCCTTGGTGCGCTTGTCCCCGTTGAACGGCTTGTACTTCTGGATGAACAGTTCTGGCTCAAGAACAGCCATGTGGGCGGCGGTGCCGAACTCCATGGCAGGAGTGGACTCCTGCTTGGCATCACCGTCCTGCCATGCGCGGAAGTGGGCGGGCGACTTGCGGAACTGGTCGAGCCCGGACTTGGAGAGAGAGCGTCGGGCGTGGTAATCCGCTGCCGCCATCTGTTTGAACTTCACGATGCGACCTCCACGGTGGTCTCGACGGCGGGAGCCGGGAGCTTGGAGAGGATGAGGTCGGGCCGCTTGATGTACTTGGAAGCGGTCACGTCGTCGATGTCGCGGAAGGTCTGACCTTCCTTGATGCGTCCGGCACCGATGAGGAGTTGGTTCACCTCGGTCTCGCGTGACTCGAACAGCTCTTCGAGTTTGGAGGTGATGTCGAAGGACTTGGCCGGGGTGACTGCGACCTCGGAAGGAGCGGGCTGGAAGTCCTCGGTTTCCTCCGGGGTGTAGATCCCGGCGACGACCTCGGGGGCGAGCATGCGGACTGCCTTGGAAATGCAGCGGGCGCGAAGCATGGCGGAAGGATCCTTGGCCCACCCGGAACCCGGCTTGGCGGGGAGCAGGCCAGCGATGCGGGCATCGTTCTCGGTGAAGCCGATCTCGCACTCGTTGCCATCGTACTTCCAGATGGCGATGGCTGCTTTGGAGTCGAACTGCTTCCAGAGGACTTTGCCTCCGCGAACACGGTATCCGGCGAGCATGGCATCGGAGCGCATGCTCAAGGATCCGTTGATGATGTGGTACTCGCGCTTGAAGTCGAACGGGGTCTTCTTCTCGGCGGCGCATTGCCACGCGATGAGTTTGCCCTGCTCGACCTTGGTGCATCCGAGCATGCCGGATGAAGCGATCCACTCGCCCATCTTCTCGATGGCGGTGATTGGGTCCGAGATCTTGTCGTACATCTCGGATGATGGCTGCGTTGTCGTTGCGATTGCGTTCATTTGTCTTGTTGGTTTCGGAGCATCTGCTCGACCACATCGGAGCGGACCCGGATGACTTGGCTGGTGGCCTTCATCGCTGGGAGCCGCCCCGAACGGATCCATCGGCGCACGGTCTCGGGATGGACCCCGAGAGCAGTGGCGATCTGCTTCGTTGAGAGGAGTTTTACGCTCACGGGGCAGATGTTGCACCGTGTCGTACTCTGCCGCAAGGAAATTGTTGAAATTATTCTGCGGAGTCTTCCTCGCCTAAGTATCGACGAGCAAGCTGGATCTGCTGCGGCTGCGGAGCGTCTGCGATTTTCTTGAGGAAACCGTAGAGTTCCTTGCGTTCCTTGAGGCCGCTGACACCTGCGCCTTTGGCGAGTATTTTGGAGTAGTATCCGTATCCGATTGCGCTCGCCAGCTTGCTGAAAACGTTGACTGCTGGCTTGATGACGTCGCCGGTTGCAATCTGTGCTGGAGCCTCAAGTGCTGCGCGTCCAACCCGTTCGAGCGCGGCACCTCGGACCGTAGATCCGGCCATTCCAGCAGCCTCTCTTGCTCGCTCCATGACTCTGAATCCAGGCAAGAACTGGTCGTCGATGGTCTTGATTATCTTGGGACCAAGGATCAACGCCGCTTTCTCTCGCATCTCTTGGTCGGTGAGTTCGATCAAGGATCCGAGGTTGGGTTTTGGCCCAGAAGTGCTTGCCTCAAGGAGAATGTTCTCGATCTCTCTGGCCCTGATGTTCAGCAGGGTGTTTTCGGCAACCTTGGAGCCTGCGACGGCCTGCTTTTCGAGGGTCCTGATGACCGAATCGACCGTAGCGAGGTCTGGCAGGGTGCGGACGGCGCGAGAAGCGACCGCGAAGCCAGCGGGGGTGCCAGTCTTGAGGAGTTCCAGAACTGCCTCAGGGCCTTTCGCCTGAGCTGGGTCGAGTTTCTGGACGTACTGGACGAAGCGGTCGAGTTCCTGCTTGGTTCCGAAGCCAAGTTTCTGAAGACCTGATCCGCCCTGTTGAGCGATGTTGTTGAGATCGCCGGCCAACTGATTGAGGTTTATCTCACCGGTCGCCTTATTGATGGCTTTATCGACGATTCCAGAGCGGATGTCGTCGATGATTGGCTGCATGCTCGGGGCATTAGCAACCTTGCGATTTTGAAGTGTCTGAATCAGCGACTCCAAGTTGGCAAACTCTGGAGCTTGAACGCCTTGGGCTTTCACTCCACCAACAGCAGCTTCTCCCATCTGTCCGCGTTCCATCGTCTCAGGTGCAAACGCTCGCTTCACGCCGAAAACGTCGAGCTTCGGCCTTGTGGCTCCATAGAACTCTTCGCCTGCTTTGATCGAGTCGGCCACGTCCTGTCCCAAAGCCCTAGGAGCCTGATCGGTGACGGTATCCGAAAGGCTTCCAGCCAAACGGCGGATTTCAGCTTGAGCTTTGTTGCCGATGGCTTCGCCGGAATAATCAGCGAAATCGTAAAGCTCATCTCGAATCCCTTGAATCTCTTTGAACGTCGCCTTCTGCGGTATGGAAACTGTGAGCGGTGCGGTTGGGTCTGCTGAGTACGGAGCAGCGACGGTAGTCCTCCTGCCTAGGATCTTGCGAACATCAGCAAGGGTGGAGGTGGAAATGTCGGGAATCCTGCGAAGTATGTCGTTCGCTCGATCAGCAAAAGACGGTTGGTTTCCAACTCCGGTGAAGAGATCAAAAGCAGGCACATCTTCAACGGCGTTAGCCGGTCCATAGAGTCTACGAGCCTCGGTACGGATCGCTTCTTTCGCCTGATTAGCCACGCTTTCAATGCGTTGGCCTGCCGGAACCGCTTGATACGGTGCTACGGCACCAGTCTTCATTCCACCCTTGAGAGTCTCAATCTCAACGGCCTTCTGGAACGCTTGCTGGGCTTCCTTGAGAGCGTCTTGAGCGAGGCTCTTCTGGGCTTCTGAACGCGCCCTTTCGACAGCCGCAAACGCATCGTTCACGTTTTGCGCTTCGTTGGCCAGTCGTGCGCCAGTTTCTGGGCTCAAGCCTCCGAAGGTCTGCGCGATTCGGCTCACCAGTTTTGAATGGGACTCAGCAGGCATGCCGGTGATGTTTCTTACGGCATCTGCAACAACTTTGGACTGATCCAAAAGCTGATTAGCCAACTCTTGTGAACCCGTTTGCGATTCAATGCGAGATTGGAGTCCAGCGAACTCGGGGAACGCCTGACCGAACGTGGCGGTGATTTTTCCCGGTGCGATTTTTTCGATCTGTTCGGAACGGGAAATGCCGCCAGAGAGCCTTGCCCGATTGGCTCCAAGAACAGAACTCAGTCCCTGAAGGAACCCTACCGGTGCAGCGGATTTTACGAACTCCCCGGCCATCTCCATTCCACCCGTCTTCCCTTCGGCTGCGCCTCCTGCCACACCTGCTCCGCCGGCAGCGAGGATGGTCTTGATGGGGGCACGGCTGATGAGCGGAGCGGCACCACGGATCGTCGCGCCGGCAATTTCTCCGGGTCGATACTCTTTGTCCTCTGCAACCCTTTCGACGGTTTGTGCGCCGGCTTCTCCTAGGCCAGCGGCCCCGCCCGTGATTGCTGCGGTTCTGGCAAGAGCTGCGAGTCCACCGACCGGACCCGTGGCTAACCCGGCGGCAAGCGGGACGCCGTAGCGGAGAGCGGCCTTTCCAATGGTCTTTTCGGCTTCTGGGCTCAAAGGCCCTCCGCCGCCACGCATCTCACGCATGAGTTGCCTGCGCTCCCTGCGTAAAATCTCATCTTCCGTAAGCTGCGGCTCTGCCGCTTGAGAACCGGCAAGTTTAGCTTCGAGTTTGGCCAATTCGGCCTCTTCAGCAGCGGTAAGTGGCATACGAATAAATTACTGTTGAGCCCTCTTCTGTTGGAGCTGCCTGAGTCTTGCGGACTCCTCGTTCGACAACCCTCTGCGAGTCCCTCCCAGACTTCCAAAGTTGAGCTGCTCACGAGTCGTGAGCCATTTCTGGCGGGCGTCTTGAACAGTCTTCTCAAGTTCCGCAGGAACCTGGATGCCGAACTGCTTGTAGTCCTCGTTGACCACATCGCGGCTGAATACTCCGTCGAGGAACTGAACCATGCGCGGCAGGAAGTTGGCTTTGCTTGGATCACCAAATCCAGTCTTTGCAGATTCTTGTTCTCCTTGTGTAAGCGAAGCCCCAAAGAGGTCTTTACGTTTGCCTTGAACAACGGCCTCGAACTGCTGAACGATGTCGTTGATGGTTCTGAGTCGAGAATCCTCGGCTCCGTACTTGTTTTTGATTCCGCGCAACCAGCTTTGGAATCCGTTGAAGTTGTCCTGAGAAACCTTCGCTAGGTTCTCAGATCCAGCCAGCGACGACAGAGATGTCGCAAGGTTTTGCGCTCCACCGAGCATCTCCCGGTATTTGACCAGCGATTCGCGTTCCTTTGGCGTAGGAGCCTGAGTGACACCTGCAATCATGCGATTGCGAGCATCTTTCTGAGCATCCGTCGGGAGATCGTAGAACAGGGTCTTGAGCTTGGTCTGATCGGGGGCGTCTTTGCCAGCCTCGACATTGAACTCATCGATCGCCTTGCGTTCAGCTTTTACCTTCCGATCAAAAGCTCCGACGTAGGATTCCTGCTGATACTTTCGACCGTAAATGTCGGCTTGGGCAATCGCCTGCTCTGGAGTAAGCGACTCAATGTTCATCGGGCTAGGAACAAAGCCCATTCCCTGCAAAGCAGTAAGCTCAGCCTTTGCTTGAGAAGCCCTGCTTTCGACAGGGATCCTGCTCTGGGTCTCCATGCGGATACGCTCAAGCTGGCCTCGGAGTTCTCCGGTGGGCGCACCAGGGCGAGGAGTCGCTCCGAATCCACGAAGCTGGGCCTCAAGCATAGGCCGATTGATTTCCTCTTCGGCACCAGCCATCGCCTTCTTCTCGGCAAGCTCGACCTGTCCCTTGGCCATTCCGGCTTGGAAGGTCGGTTCGGCTTCGTAAGGCGAAGGACCGATTGATTGCCCCAACCCAAAGATTCGACCCTGCTGCCCTGCGATCTCCTGACGGAGCCGCTTCTTCTGGAAGTCGGCCATCCTCTCCTCGAACGTAGCTCCCTCAAGCTGTCCAACGCCCTGTTGGAGAGCGTTGATCATCAGTTGCCGATCAAGGGCCCGTTGCTCGTCCCGCTTCTGAAGTTCCTCTTGAAGCAAAGCTCGTCGAGCGGCCCGCTGCTGGCGGATCTGCTCGTTGGTGCCGGTGAGTTCACCGGCGATTCCCCCGGTGAGCATCGACAACCCCTTTAGGAATGGGTTGATCCGCTGCGTGGCCTGCTGTTCGAGATTTGCGAATTGAGGAGTAGCCATTTACTTCATCCTTTCAAACATCCGTTGTTCTTCGAGAAGCGACTGTTTTGCGTAGCGCGGGCCGAGGCTCCGCATGGCGGCTTCGAGGATCAGCTCGGGATCGTAGTTGATGTCTCGGAAGATGCCTGGAGCGAGCCGTTCGACCGCCCGACGCATGGGTAGCTCTATGTCTACGGGCTTGAGCGTTGGGATCAGACGACCGGGTTGCCTGTTGATTGGCGTGACCGGAGCCGGCTCGGTGAACTGGAACTCGGAAATCGGAAACGGGTCATACTTGATCGGATCAATGATGACGCGGGCGGGAACGTATTGGCTTACTTCCTCTTTGATCTCGGTCCCAGGAGGAGGCGTGTTTGTGCCCGGCGTGACGGTAGGAGTCGATGTGGTCGGAGTCTGGGTTCCAAGAAGCTCATCTATTTCTTTCGGAGTGAGCTGCTCGACTTTGATGTCAGGTGCGCCGCCGCCAATACCAGATTCTGGAATAGGGGTGATCGTTTCCTTATCATCCTTTCCAACTCCAATGACATTGTACCGTTCCTCCGTGGTTGGATCGATGGGGGTTCCGATGTTTGCGGCAACAACCGGTTTTGTCTGATAATCCGAGAAAACCGGAGCAGAAGATGGCTCTGGCTCTGGCTCAGGAGCAGGCGTTGGCTCAACCCTGACAGCCGACGGTGCCGCGAAGGACATCGGGCTGGCGAGCGAAGGCGTGGGAGCAGGAGCCTGAGGCTGCTGAAAGGTTGCCAAGCCCGCGTTGAGCATTGGCGTCATGTCGATCCTCGCGGGAGCGGGAGCGGCGTAGGAAACTCGTGGAGGAGCCGCTGCCGGTGTGACCGGCTGCTGCGGCTGGAACATCCCGAGAACCGGAGGAGGAGTGAAGTCGATCCTCGGAGGAGTCGGAGCGGCGTAGGCAATGCGCTCCAGATCGCTGATCGCCGGCCCCTGATCCTGAGGAGGCTGCAACGTGGCCAACCCCGTGGACAGATCGATGGGGTATCGACCGAGAACTTCCGCGCTCGGGGTGAACCCAAGCTCGGACGCCTCTCCACCCTCGGGAAACAAGAAGTAGCTATCCAGCGATTCGGCCATAGATCAGGACTTTGGAATCAAGCTCTTGATCCGAGAGAGCATCCAGTTGGCCACCAGCTTCTTGGCCTTAGGCTTGTCCTTGATCCACTTGGCGAACTTCTCTGCATTGCTGTCGTAGAAGCTCTTGAACCAAACAGGGGCAACCAGTTCTTTCCAGAAGAAGAACGCCTCCCACTGATCAGGGATACACTCACGAGCCACATAGCAGATTCCACCAGTGAAACCCCCAAACGCTTGACCAAGGTTTCCGATTCCTTCGGTAACTCCTCTGAACACCGCAAGGGGACTGTTGGCCTGCGAGGCTTGGAAAGCGTTCTGGGCGTTCTGCAACGCGAAGCTGGTTCCAAGCTGGGCGAGCTGACCCGGACCCGCCTGCTGCATTCCTTGGATGAGCTGTGGAGGAGCGAACGGAGATGCGCCCTGCTGAAGTCCGGGGAGCTGAGCGGCCTGCGAGACAATCGGCTGGAGACCGAGAGCAGACTGGATGTTGGCGATGTTCTGCTGCTGGGTGCCCTGACGCTGCTGCTGTGAAGCCATCTGGCCTGCGAAGGTCTGCTGCTGGGCGGTATTCCGTTGGCCAGTAGCGGCGAGGATGTTCTGGAACGACTCCTGCGCCTGCCGATTGGCGACATCGCTGGTCGTCTGGCCAGACTGAAGCAGGCTCATGGCCTGAGCCCTGCGCTGCATGTCCGCGTTGGCAATGGCCTCGCTGACGGCACGAGCCTCACGGAATGCTTGGGGATCGCTCAGTGCGGCACCGGTAGCGGTTCCACGGGCTCGGACAGCCTGCTGAGCAGCGCGGATGAGCGCAGGATCAGCGGTTCCGGCCTGAGCCAGACCAGCGGAGATCTGACGCTCAAGATTGGAACGGATCCGCTGCGCCTCACCGACATCCTGAGGTTGAGGAATGTTCGCGGTGCCGACCTGCTCGTACCGAGGAGCTTGGATCTGATCCTCTGCGATTGGTCGGTCAGCAATGTTCTTTAGGAAGGTCTCGTAGAGTCCGTATCTGGTGGGATCTAGGGCTCGAAGCTCTTTTGCGCGCTGAATCGCCGTTGCTTCACCGAGCGTTGGTCCACCTGGGGAAACCCTTTGCTGAGACGCTTCGTACTGAGCGCGAGCCTGCTCAGGAGCCATCTCAGCCAGAGCCCTTCCGATTTCCCTCGTCTGAGCAACGTCAGAGATGCCTTTGAAATCAACCTCTTTGAACTCGCCGGTTGCTTCTCCGTCTTTGTAGACGGGAACGCTTACCTTCGCGCCAATGCGAGACGCGGCTTCAATTTGGCGTAGCAACGGAAACGTTTCCGCCTGCGCCAAGACAGCCTCTCGATTGGCCGACGCGAAATCAGGTGCTCTGTAACTTCCTCCCATAGCAAATCCTATCGTTCATCAACAGTTTGAAGTACCGCTCGAAATCGTACAAACGCGAAACGCCCGTGTGGACGTTGGTTCCTCCCATCTTGGTAACGTTGGCGGAACACCGCGCTTTCATGGCAAGCCAGAGTGTCTGGACAGCCATCGGCTTGCTCGTCACAACCACCTCGATCCAGGCGATGTGACCGTTCGGATCATCGTTGTAGATGTCCTTGGATTCCTCGATGGAGTTGAGGAACCGGACGGCCCCTACGCCAACGCATTCGTCGCCATCCATGACGATGCCGATCTGTCGCTTGGCATTGAAGATGCCGATCCAGTTGAGCAACTCGTCATTGTTCCATGTGGAACAAGTGGGCCACTTCTCCTTCAGCAGCTTGGCCGCCGAGATGATTGTGGGATGAGCGTTCACTGTTGTGGGCGAACGGAATCAACGAACCCAGACAAGATCGTGGACTGTAGGCAAAGTCTTCCGCCCGAGTTGGTGTTCACCTTGAACTGGATGGTGTTCCAGCGGCCTTTGCTGATCAGGTTGTAGGCTTTGAGGAACTTCTGCGAAGCCGTGATGTTCAGGGCTGGATCGATGGTCGAGAAGGTCCCGCTCATGTCCTTGGCGTAGGAGACGCTCACCGGAACATTCTGCGTGGTGTACGGATTGTCGAACGCGAGCTGGACGCTGTACCCGATCTTGTCGGGGATCGGCTCGTTGAGGTTGTACGCCTTGGTGATGACGCTCGACTCGTAGGTGGCACCGCCGTCGAGGTATGCGGACGCAGCGACGGGTGAGAGCCGGGTGTTGGGCAGGTAGTCGTTGAAGGACCAGACCTGACCGGATGCTGCCGACACCGAGATGATGTCTCCGGCGAACATGAGGACGGGACCGAAGTTGGAGAACGAAGTCGGGATGAAGTCGTTGACGATCCAGTTGTCCCAGTAACCGAGCCAAGAGCGGGCCAGCGAGTGGTAGACGATGACCGCGTTGTTCTCGTTGAGTGCGCCTTCGAGCGAGATGTCGATCGAGTTCTCGGTGAGCAGTGAATACTCGTTTTCCGTCCCCAGGATGTAGGGATCCTCGGTGACGAACGGAACGGCCAGCAGGTAGCGGTTGTTCCAGAAGACGCCATCACACAGATCGAGCTTGGTCTTGTTGATCCGGCTGATCAGGTCGTTGATGGGCGACGAGAGCGCGAGGCCGACGCTGGTCTGTGTGCCGGCTTGGATCTGGGCCATGGACCGGATGCCGTCACGGGAGAGGAAGAAGACATCGGCACCGACGGCTGCGATGGATCGGTGAGAGGAGCATCCGATGTTTCCGCTGACGAGTGTGACCTGCCAATCGGCTGGGTCTTGTGTCGGATCGGAATCGACCGTCCAGATGGATCTCTCCTTGAAGACGAGGAGCTTGTACCCGAACCACGAGTAGAGTCCTTTGATGGGATCGCCGTCGCCGCCGACGCGAATGGATCCGAGGGGATCCCAAGATTCACCGTCGAGCAGATCTGAGAAGTAGAGTGTATCTGGTGTGACAGCCGTATTGTTTGACACGCACCAGAGCCGGTTCGTGTGAGCTGTCAGATAAATTGGTTTTGACGGAGCAGCGAGCGATACATAAGCGACCGCATGGGCACCGCCGCCACCACTGATGTTCACCGAAGGAGCCGTTGTGTATCCGCTTCCTGGATTGGTGATGTTGATGGCAACCAGATTGCCATCGTTTGCAACGATTGCTTCACCCGTGGCCGTGACCCCGCTTGGAGGAGAAGCGATCGTAACTGTTGGAACTCCTGATAGATTACTTCCTTGGTTGATGACATCGATGCGGCTGATCTTGCCGGCTGTGATCGATGAATTGACGTTGGCCGACGTGATGTATCTGAGGCTGCTGTAGCCGTCTCCGTAGAACAGTTTCTCGTTGAGCTGCGCGAAGTAGACGTAGGTTGCAGCCTGATCGATTGTGGAGCTTGCGATCTGGGCGTAGGAGGTTCCCGGCGATCCGTAGTAGAGCGTCTTGGTGGAGGTGTCGTTGACTGCGATGACGAGGCGTTCGGACGCTGCGGTGTCGAAGTAGAAGCCTGAGAAGACGCTGGCGTTGATTGGGAGGTTTGAGCCGAAGCTGGAAGTAATAGCGTTCCAGTTGTCTACGATGTCCTCCCAGTTTTGGACCAGAGGATTGCCGGCGAGCGTGACGGTTCCAAGTCGGCTGACGATGTTCCCGAAATCGTCGTAGTCCATGTTGATTGCCGACTCCATGCTTGTGGCAGGGATGGAATCTGGACGTGTGGCAGAGATGACGCCGGTGCTGAACCCGTTGGTCCCATCGAGGATCAACTGGTCGTCGAGAGTCTCTGACGCTTGGAACGGCATTACAGGATATCCTGGAAGGTGTAATCGTAGAGGCTGTCAGGGATGATGCGGCTGATCTGCTGCTGTTGGCCGCGCTCCATGTCTTTCATGATGGAGACCTGAGCGGCTCCTTCTTGGAACTTGGCCTGTGCCTTTGCGTACTGGCGCGAGTATTCGAGGAGATCACCTTCTGTGTAGGCCAGCAGTGCGTTCTCGACGCCGCGCAACTCGAAGTCGCTGTCGTTGGAGATGGCGGTTGCTTCACCGAACTGGCGCATTTGGGACTGCTTCTTCCCGAGGATGAAGAGTGTCCCATCGGTGTTGGGTGTTGGGACGAGTTTGATGCGTGGGACACCGGCTTCGCCGTAGGATGCGCCGATGATGCGGGTCCAGTTGACGAAGTTTCCAGGGGTGGACTTGCGGGAGTCCACGTTGTTCCAAGTGTTGGGATCGAGCTGGAAGAACGAGACCCATTCTGCGGCAGGGATCTCGATGCCATCGGTTTCGCCGGTGACCGTGAACCGTGCGGCGACCGGGAAGTCGAGGAACATGTTGTACCCCGACCCGGAGTTGTAGGTGGCGGTGACGGTCTGGTCGAGGGTGACGAGTTCGTTGCCTTGGATGACTGATCGGGAGATGACTCCGAGGGTATCGTTCCAGAGGCACGAGTCCCAGATCATCGAGTATCGACGGATGCAGAACTTGTTGGCCAACGTGATGGTGGCCGAGTCCGTGAACGAGAGTTTGTCGCAGGCAGCCTGCGCTACTTCGGAGGGTTTCATGCGTACTCGATCAGTTCAAATTGGACCTTGGCCTGCAAGGTGGTTCCGGTTTGACCGAAATAATAACCGAAACCGTTTCTGGCAATCACCACGGTTTGGGTTGCACCAGTAACGAAAATCTTGAAGGTGTGCGATGCAGCGGTGGATGTGAAAACCATGTCTGCAACCACATTTGCGGGTGATGAAGCGGCAGCCGAAACAAATGCTGCTCCAACGCCAATGTAATCGTTTGGAGCAGAGTATGGGCTTTTGGCCACGCCTATGTACATGCTTCCTTGAACCCCAACTTCAATCGGAACTGAAACCCTGATGATGGCCTTGTTCCCAATTGTTTTCGGTGTCCATGTGTAGGTCCAGTCAGAGGTTGAACCTCCTTCTTGGATTGCGGTGGCTGAACCGGTTGTGATGGACGCAGACTGTCCCCCTCCTCCGGTTTTGGAGAATCCTTCTGAATAGACAAATTTGACTGCGTTCAATGAACCGACCGTTGATGTCTTGAGAGCGTTTGACGCTGCTGAATCCCTTAGAAGAACAGTATCTGCATCAACTGGAGTTGCCTTTGAAGTCAGGTTATTGATGGCAACTGTGCCTGCTGTAACGGTTAGGGAATCTCCGGATGCATTGCCAATGGTTGTATTTCCATTGACTGCGAGGTCTCCGAAGAGGGTTGTGTTGCCAGCGACATCAAGAGTGCCGGCCACGTTGGTGTTTCCGCTGGCGGCGGATACCGTGAGCTTTGCGGATCCAACCTCCAAGTTACCGCTCGAATTCAGCGTTCCGCCGACAACCGTGTTTCCGCTCGCGGCAGCGACGGTGAATTTTGACGCTCCGACTTCAAAGTTACCGGTAGATGCAAGCGTTCCTGCTACCAGCGTATTTCCGGACGCTGAATCTACGGTGAACTTGTTGGTATTGACCGAGAAGTTGCCGGTCACACCGAGCGTGGTTCCGACCGTGGCAGCACCGCTGGTGGAAAGGCTGGAAAGGCTTGTGGCTCCGGTGACCGCCAATGTGCCTGCGACCGATGTGTTCCCGCTGGCGGCGGCGACATTGAACTTGTTGGTATTGACCGCGAAGTCGCCGGTGGATGACAGGGTGCCTGGCACGGACAGATTGCCAGTGAGCGTGGTGGCTCCAGTGACGTTGAGGTTTCCGCCGATGGTCACGTTGCCGCTGGTTGAGAGGGTCGAGAGATTGGTCGCCCCGGTGACTGCGAGGGTGCCGGTGCTGGCCACTCCTGCGGAGGAGATCTGGAGCGCGGAATCGTTGCCGCCGCCGTCGCTGATGGTTCTCAGGGAACCGCTCAGGACAGCGTTGTCGGTGGTCTTGAGGAGCGCGGTGTAGGTGGATGCTACGGAGCTTCCTGTAAGTGGGGTTCCCATATCAGGTTCTTGAGCGGTTCTTGTATGTGGACCTTATCCTCCACTGGTCCCTGTAGTTGCCAACGACATTTTTTGAGTCGGCCACTATGGGTGTGACTTGAGAAGCGGCTATGACCGCTGCTGCGAGATTTTCTGGAGAAAGCGGTGTGTAAGGGGTGATGTCTCCAGCCAAGATTCCGATGGCTGTCGTTGATCCAGACTCGGTGAACGTCACCATGGATCCTCCGATCAAATCGATAACTGCTCCCAGCGTGTTTGGCCCCACGGTGAAAGTGAGCATGCTTGATCCAGATCCATTGAGAGCCCCTGGGAGTGCGGCTGGACCGACGGTGAATACCACATTGCAACCGCCGACTGCTGACGAGATGAGTTCAAGGAGCGATGGACCTACCGTGAACGTGATCGTCGATGATCCATCGGAAGAGACTCCTCCAGCGACATTGAGTGGATCGACTGTAAAGGTTGCTCCGATGTATGTGTAAGCCGACATGGCTCCCCCTTGATATGGGAGGTTCCATGACGACGGAGCAAGATGACCGTATGGGATGCCAGCCAGTTCCGATGAGATGCCTTCACCGACGCTTTGATTCCTGAGGTCCGTGCGCCCCCACATGGAGCGCAAGGTGCCGGGATCACCGCCGCATTGACGCAGTGGTAACTGGCACAGGATCGAAGTGTTCTGCTTGAGGGCCATGGATTATCCCCAGCCTAATTCAATTCCGCCGTAGAAATTGGTACTGGCGGCGGTGGCGGCTCCAGAGAAATAGAGCCAGACGAGGCAGGCTCCATCGATGACTCTCGGAAGGCTTGGGAGCTGGTTGAGGAGATCGCGTTCAGCGGCGACCGATGCGGTGGTCAGCGGCAGGGTGAGCAGCGGTCGAGCGAGGCAAAGGGCTCCAGTGCCGGTATTGGCTGCGGAGAACGTGACGCTTGCCACGGTGCTGACTCCGGTGTCACCGGATGCGAGTGGCAAGAACGGTCCGTAGTTGTTGGCTGCAGTACCGCTGTGGCTGATGTGGCCTGCGATTGCCGAAGCCGTCATTGACACCGTGACCGGAAGAGCGCGGCCCGAGGTTGGAGTCGTGTTGCTGTAGCTTAGGCTGATGTTCTGGGCGGTTGCACCCGCAACTGCTGTTTGAGCCCAGAACAGCCTGCATCCGGCCCCGTTTGCGTACCTGAGTGTGGGTGTTCCAGTGAGGGTTTGGGCGACGGCTGAGTTGTTGCTGATGCCTGGCCAATATCCTTGGAGATCCACCAGCATAAGCTGAGCTGGAACACCGGTGGATACGCCTGTAAGTGCCGAAACGTTTAGGATGTGCCTCGTATCTGGGCTGACATTTGCTCCAATGGGTAACCCGAAAATTTGAGTGCCGTTTCCAGTTGAGGCATCACATGTTCTCCAAGCGAGGGCGGTTCCAGCCCAAGCGTTGGCGATGGGAGTGCCTCCAAGACTTGAAAATTCATACCACCGACCCGCTGTAAAAGCGGACGCGCCGGTGATCTTGTTCCAATCGATTCGATTGAACTTTCCGTTTGTCGTGATCTCGTTGACGAGATCATCCATGGATGAGAAGCCCATTGTCAGTTCCAGATAAATTGCACGAACCCGCGAAATGGAGCGAATGTCGTTGCCGTGTTGTTGAGTGCGATGAAGTTCAGATAGGCACCGGGTTGGACCTGCACACAGTTAGCTTTGCTTGTGAAGAACACTGTTTCCGCCTCGGTGTTCTGCTCGCGGATGAGGTGCGTTGCAAGCGGTTTGACCAAAACGATGTGGCAGAAACCTCCCATTGAGGTATTGCAGATCACGTTCTCAATGCTTCGGATTCCCCTGTCTCCGTTGCCCAGCGGGATGAAAGGAGATGCGGAGCCCGCGCCTAGTGTTGAGTCGCTGTTGTTGACAATGGTTCCGATGGTTCCGCTGAAGGTGATTCCGAATGTGGTCGTCCTGTTGGCTATTCCTTCGCTGTTGGTGTAGTTGACGGTGATTGTTCCGTTTCCAAGCATTGGAGCTGCGACAACAAAGAACGCCATGACGCCCTCACCTGAGGTGTAGCGCGATAGGCTTGATGAGTTTGTCATGTCCTGTTGATCGAGCGAATCCATGTCGATCAGTGGATAGAACATGAGGTAGTCGGCCAGCATCAGGGTCAGCGGCACTGATGCCGTGGAAGTTCCTGCTGAGATGGCGAACAGGTGCTTTGTCTGGCCTGCTGAAGGTGTTGGTCCTGTGTAGATGCCTTGGTTTGACTGACCAGATATGATGGTGGATTCGTACTGGCCACCGACGTAGGCTTGGTAGACGGGAGTTCCAGATCCTATGGATGCGTCGTACCAACGAGCTGCGGTTCCGAATGGAACGCTTGTCTTGAAGAAGAACGACTGCCAGTTCGCTGCTTCTGCGAGCGGTACTATTCCTGTGAAACCCATGAGTCAGGCTCTGGTTCTGGGTTTCTTGGGACTAGATCGGCTTGTGGAACACCGTCTGGATGTTCGGAACAAACCTGTTGTTCTTGATTTTCATCCAGCGGCCACAACTGCCGCAAGCAATGTGGGCAGAAGTAGTCCACATGATCAATCCACTGTGACGGTTAGAGCGCCGGCGGCGAACTGCGGTTGGATTCCGTTGGAGACGGAGAGTGCCGATGTGAGAGCGCCCTTGAACAAGAGATTGCCAACTCCTGACCCGCTATCCGTGCCGATGCCGAAGTGGGTGAGTGTGTTGGAGCCGCCGGTGCATTGAGCGAACTGGACGAGGGCGGTGTTGCTGATGGTTGATGTGGTGAGTGTCCAACCTGCGCCGGATCTGGCGACGCCGACTCTGGCGTATCCGGTGTATGTGGCCTCGTTGGTGTTCTGGTTTCCTGCCTCGCCGGGATCGGCGGTGTGGAGGCTGACGTAGAACGAGCCTGCGACTGTGGAACCTTGTAGGCCACCGGTGTTGCCGATGTGTCCCCAGTTCACGTTGAGGAAGATGAGATCGAGGAGATCCGCCTCGGCGGCGTTGGTCATTGACATAGCGTTGGAATCACTTGGTTTTTGGAAGTGCGTACCATCCGGCTGGAAGAGTCACGGTCGATGGGCCTACGAGTTTCTGATCCTTGTCGAAGCCGTAGACGCTGGCCTTGGTTGGCTTGGCCAGCATCACGGGATCACCGCTTGGGACCAGCACCACCTTCGTCTGCTGGCAGGCCGGGAAGATCGGCAACGCGAGCAGCCAGATCATCCTTGAGAGCCTTTGGGGCTTGGCCGTGCTGGACATCGGTGGGCGGGGTTTCTCGGAAGAAATCGAGGAATGCCTTGATGATCTGGTAGATCCAGTTCACTCGGGCTTCTTCTTGTTGCTCTTGATCGACCAGCCGACGCTGGCCAGCGACAGGAGCGCACCGACCAGCTCGGTGATCTGCTCGGTGGAAGCGACTCCACGGGCGACGAGGAAACCGCCGGCGGCGGTGAGTCCGTGGCGGATGAGGGAAGCGATGTTGGGGTTCATTTTCCGAAGAATAGTTTGTAGGTGCCGTAGGCCATGCAGAGGAATCCCAGCACAGCGGTTCCGAGCTGGACCCATTGCGTGAGGATGGGAGCGATTGATGCAGCGGTCAGGCCGGCGGCTGCGCTGATGGCAACTGTTGCGGCGTTGCTCGATGAATCAGAGGTCATGGCTTACTCGACGGGCTTAGGTTGGGCTGCTGCGATGATGATGTCGGCCAGCGGGACGCCCACTTTGGCGTTCTGGTAGCCGCCGGCTTTGATGGCGATGTCGATGAGCTGGATGAGGCTATTGGCCTGCTCCTGAGTCAGCGTGATTTGAATCATGGCGCGACAGCTTCAACGACAACCTCAGGCTCGGCAACCACAACCGGAGCGGGAGGAGCCCACGGCAGCGGCAGCACCACCACCGGCGGGTTGATCTGGTCGTTGATCTGCTGCGTGACGTTCGCTTCGATGGCCACCTTGTCCACGCCATTGGCATAGCACCAGCCGAGAACCTGATCCTGCGTGAGGTCAGGATACGGCGTGAACGATCCGGTCGGCGGAGCGAACGACGCGCTGCCGTAGCAGGTGCCGCTGTACTTTCCATCGGTGCCGGTGCAACGCCAGTCGGCGGTGATGACGACATCGGTGAGCGTGCCTTCGGTCGGCTTGACCAACAGGCGTTCGATGATCCAAGAGATGGTAATCATGGGATATTAGGCTTCGAGTGCTTCAACGCGAGCGGTGAGTTCCTTGATTGCGGCAACCAGCAGGGGAATGACTTCGGTGTAGCGCAAGCCAAGCTCGTTATTCTCGCCTACCACATCGACCGCCTCAGGAAGCACAGACTTCACATCCTGAGCAATCAGGAACGAGCGTCGGGTACCTTCGCTGTCGGTCTTGAACTTACCGATGACAGAACGCAGCGAACCAACCTTAGCAACAGCGTTTCCAATCGGCTCGATGATATCCTTCATCGTCTCATCTGACAGCGTGGTCCAAGCGGTGGCACCTGAGACAAGCTGAACGCCAACTGCGGAAGCGTTTGAAATCTTAAACGCAGGAGTTGCAGACGCATCATTGATGACGCCGAAATCCCAAACAGCGGTTCCGCTCTTTCGGATGGTGTGGTTTCCGTAATTTGAAACGTAGTCGATTGCCGAGTTGACGTTGGCAGCTTGAGACTTGATCAGCGTGGTGCAATCACCAGAAGCGGTCTGAACATTGAGTCGGTTGCCGCCAGCCGTCGTCGTCCCCACCAACAGATTCCCGCTCGCGTCGAGCGTCATCGCTTGGGTAAGCGTTTGAGCGACTCCAACGCTTCCTGCGGTCGATTTGTTGAGCCAGACATGGTTTCCGTTTAGAACTTCAAAACGATATTCACCAACATAATTGGTGGTGATCGCAATGTTGTTTGTGTTGTCGTTGTAGAGGTTGAACTTTGTTCCGTAATAACCAAGCGCAGCAGCTCCGTAAATAGATCCAGCTTGCCCAACCTGAACGACTTTGAAGTTGTTACCCCACGCACTCGGCGTAACCCCCACGCCGACGTTGCCGGAGGAGTCGATCAAGAATCGGCTCGCGCCATTCGTGAATAGCGAAAGAGAGGCCGCGGTGTTGTCGTAAATGACCTGACCTGCTGAAGGAGCAGAAGTTCCACCAAGCAACAATCCAACAAGCGAGGTGTTATCACCGCTGTTGATGTTCGCGTAAGTCGCACCGGAACCGACAATCGACAACTTGCGAGTTGGACTTCCCCCCACGCCCAGCCCCGTGGCGTTCAAAGTCATGGCGGTGCCAGCGACTCCGCCGACGTCCTGCCACGTCATCACCGTGTTTCGGCTGGAATCGCCACCAAAAATGATCTGGTTTGTATTCCAACCGATCAGCCCCTGGCGAAGTGAGTTGGCCCACAACTCGACACGGGCATCAGTTGCACCACCTGAATCCCAGCGTTGCTGGGCGCCCGCATTCCTGATGTGAAATGGTCCACTTGGCGCGGCCGTTCCAAAACCAACACCAGTGCTGGTTACCGCCAGCAAATTTGTCCGAACCGTCAGATCGCCGGTGATGGTGGCGGAGGCGAGCGTGGCGGTGCCGCCGGCTCCCAGGATCTGGTTCACCGTAACCTTACGGGTGGAACCAGATGCGGCCATACTGTTATCGGCTACGATAACAATGGGTAGAACATCGGTGGATGGAACAACCGGAAACGCTCCCGGCGTCTGAAGCCCTGTAATTTTAGTATCTGCCATATCAGTAAACGGTTAGAATGAATTTGTTGCTGTCTTCTGTCGTGAGACCTATTGGAAGTGTTCCTCCCTCAAGAGTCATCACATCGTAAATGCCCTCCGATGCAACCAGGTACACCACCGGATTTCCCGTATCAAACTCAAGGACAAGCTGGTCCGCAAGGTCTTCGGTAACCAGAACTCGGCGCAAGACGGGCTCATCAGGCTGGACGACAATCGCGCCCCCAGATGATGCCAATCTTGTTCCAATCGAGATCGTCACCTGATTACGAGTTGATCACACCATTGAAAGCAATCACGGCACCGAACGAAAGCTGAAAGCTCTGAATCGGACCAGGCATCGTGATTCCAGCAGGGATGGTTGCCGTAGACCAAGTTCCGCTGATGTTGTTCCCGGTAATCGAAACAAAGGTTGTCGGAGCGACCGTGGTGATCGCAACGAACGGACCAGTGGTCAGACTCGTAGCGGTCACGAGCTGGAAACCGGCATTGCCCATCGAATATTCAATGGCTTGGTTTGATATGTCGCTCATATGTCCCAAATCTTCCGAATCTGATTCTTGGTGAAAGTACTCTCGAAGCGCGAGCCCTGACGGTCTTCCATGCGACTGAACCCGCGCTTCACATGATCCTTGAGTTCGGCCTCGCGGGCAAAACCGGTGACCCCGAAGCGGGCCACCGGCTGCCTCGTCCAGCGTTCCCCTTTGATCACAATGGAATCGGTTCCCATCGGAGCGATATGCTCGATGGACCGGCCCTTGTTCTCGAAGGTGTAGATCGGCATCTTAGCCCTCCATCTCGCTGTCGTATTCCTCGGCCATCTTGCGCATGCCTTCTTTGTCCATGGGGCCGGCCATCTCTTTCTTGTCCTCCTTGGACTCGTACTCGGCGGGCATGCCGTTGACGCTACGGATCTCGATGTAGGCTTCTCCGTTGTCGAGCTTCTTCAGTACACCGCGAACATCATCCAGAAGAACCTCGTCACCGACCTCGGGCATGGCCTGTTCGCCATCCTCCATGTCGGTGGAGAGAGCCTCGATAGGAATCGAAATCATGGGCGCATTGTTGTCAGCCTCTTCGCATCCGCAAGCGGAATGAGAAGGGGCACCACCGATTGCTCGATGATGCCCCTTTGGGCTGACGGCGATCACCATGATGGTGGCCGTCTTGGGTTTCATTACAGCGTGGTAGCAGTCTTGGTACGATGCACCAGGTACCAGACCGGGTTGCCGGTGGAACTGGTGTTGCCCGCAGCCAGACGCAGCGTGGCGAAGAACAGCTTCACGCCAACGGTGACGAGCTGGTTCAGCGGGTCGCTCTTGTCCGGGGTGTCGGTGATCACGATCTTCGGGGAGAGCGGATCATCACCGGCCAGAGCTGGGATACCAAACGACTCGTTGCCGAAGAAGAACGAAGCAATGATGTCCTTGGTCAGAGCGGTGCCGCCACCATTCGGGCTGGTGGTGTTGATAAACTCGTCGGTATCAGTCGCGGAACCCTTGCTAACAAACGAGTTGGTCTGGGTGACGACGCGGCAGCCGTAGATGGAGCCGACCTCGCCCTTGTAGAACGGCTGGCCCTTGTTGCCGTAGTTGGAGGCGTTCAACCAATCGCTGTCGCGCATCAGGTCGCGGGCAACGCGGGGATCGGTGGCGAGGACGTAGCCGCCATTGATCAGCGGGGCGCGGTTGCGCTTCAGCCGGGTCATGGAGTCGAGGACAGCCTCGGCCTTCATCGTGCTGTTGGTCGTCTCGGTGTTCAGTCCGCTGAAGCTCTGAGCGCACAGAGCAGGATTACCATACACCTTGATACCT
>Ga0255182_1000484_pt1 | contig 26288 bp, 17 predicted proteins | sample Atl_UVDOM_RepA_8_FD_188420 | JGI IMG/M metagenome (GOLD analysis project Ga0255182, IMG submission 188420) | Freshwater microbial communities from Altamaha River, Georgia, United States - Atl_UVDOM_RepA_8d | ecosystem: Environmental > Aquatic > Freshwater > River | place: USA: Georgia...
AGCAGGGCCGTCCGCCGCGGCTCGAATGGGCGGTTCCTTTGGACATTGACGACCGGGAAGCCGGCACGACGCGCGCGGGCGTCGTGTTGCGCATGCAGGCCGGCAGCTTCCTGTCCCCCTTGACCAAACGCTGGCCGACGGCAAGCCCCAGTGGCAGTGTCGCCCTGATCCATCGAGCAGGTGAGTCGGCGCGTTACGTGGACGCGACGCCTGTAGGGGGCAGGTCGGCGGTCGGTCTCGAGCTGCCCTTGGATACGCCCGGCTTGCCCGCAGCCACGGCGCTCAGGTCGGCGCACCCCGGCCAGATGCGCGGGCGCGATTTCAGCGGCGTCGAGGTGCTGGCGGCCTATCGCCCGGTCGAAGACACCGACTGGCGCATTTTGGCGAAGATCGATCGCGCCGAAGTCCTGGCGCCCCTGTGGCGGGCCTTCCGCTGGATAGTCGGCATCACGGCCATCGCGGCTCTCGGCGTGCTCTCGGCCTTCACGCGGATGCTGCGGCAGCGGGAGCAGGTCAAGGACCTCGAAATCCAGGCCCGCGTCGCGCCGCTCTACCGCCAGCTGCAGTCGCTGGGCGACAACGTGCCGAACGGTTTCATCTACCAGTACGCCGTGGGGCAGGACGGCGTGGGCCGCTTCAAGTACGTCAGCGCGGGCATCGAGCGGATCCTGGGCATCCCGAAGGCCGAGGCCCTCGCCGATGCCGGCTGCGTGTTCGCAAATATCGAAGCGGAGGCGCTGGAGACTTACAGGGTGGAGGAGGCGCGCAGTGCGCGGGAGATGAGCACCTTCCAGCTCGCCCTGCCCTACCGGCATGCGGACGGGCGGCGGCTGTGGCTGCAGATCCAGTCGTCGCCGCACCGGGGCGCCGACGGCGAAATCCAGTTCGACGGCGTCACGCTGGACGTCACCGCCGCCAAGGAAGCGGAGGCCGAGCGCAACCGGCTGCTGAAAATCATCGAGGATTCGCCCGACTTCATCGGCATGGCGGACATGCGGGAGAACCTGCTTTACCTGAACCCCGCCGCGCGCCGGATGACAGGCCTCGCGCAGGCGACCGATCTCGCGGGGCTGCGGATCGCGAACGTGCATCCCGCGTGGGGCACGACGCTCGTGCTCGAGACCGGCTTCGCGGCCGCGCTCGAGCACGGCTACTGGATGCACGAGAACGCGGTGCTCGATGCCAGCACGGGCCGCGAAACCCCGGTGTCCCAGCTGCTGATCCTCCATCGCGACGAGCGCGGCGAACCGCAAATGGTCTCCACCATCATGCAGGACATCACCGCGCGCAAGCAGGCCGAGCAGGAACTTGCGCTGTACCGCCAGCACCTCGAGCAGCTCGTCGAGCTGCGCTCGGCGGAAGTCGTCGACCTGAACATCCAGCTGCAGAAGCGCGCCGCGGAGGCCGAGGCCGCCAATGTCGCGAAGAGCACTTTCCTCGCGACGATGTCACACGAGATCCGCACGCCGATGAACGCGATCATCGGCTTCGCGAGCCTGCTGCAGGCAAAGGTCCAGGATCCCGAGCACAAGGACCGGCTGGGAAAAATCGTGCTCTCCGGCAAGCACCTGCTGGGCCTCATCAACGACATCCTGGATCTGTCGAAGATCGAGGCCGAGCGCCTCACGCTGGAAGAATCGCACTTCCTGCTCGCGGCGGAGCTGAGCCACGTGTGCAGCATGATGACGGACCGTCTCAACGGCAAAGGCCTGCAGCTCAGGGTGCAGGTGGATCCCCGGCTCGCGCGCCTGCCGCTGCTCGGCGACCCGCTGCGCCTCGGGCAGGTGCTGGTCAACCTCGTCGGCAACGCTGTCAAGTTCACGGAGCGGGGCCACATCACGCTGCGCGCCACGCTCGAAGCCGAGGACGCGGCGCAGCTGCGCCTGCGCTTCGAAGTCGAGGACACCGGCATCGGCATCAGCGAAGAACAGCGCCGCAAGCTGTTCCAGCCCTTCCAGCAGGCGGATGCCTCGACGACCCGGCAGTATGGCGGCAGCGGCCTCGGCCTCGCCATCTCGAAGCGGCTCGTCGAACTGATGGGCGGCGAACTGGGCGTCGACAGCACGCCCGGCCGGGGCAGCACCTTCTGGTTCACCGCCGTGCTGAAGCACGGCGACGCGAACGCGATACGCTACGTCGACCGGGCGGCGGCGGAGACGCGGCTGCGCGCCGGCGCGCGCGTGCTGCTGGTGGAGGACAACGACGTCAACCAGGAAGTCGCGAGCGAAACCCTGAAGAGCTTCGGCCTGGAAGTCGACATCGCCGGCCACGGCGGCGAGGCCGTGGAACGCGTGAACGCCACCCGCTACGACCTGATCCTGATGGACATGCAGATGCCGGTGATGGACGGCCTGGAGGCCACCCGGCGCATCCGGCAGATGGAACTCGGTCGCACGGTCCCCATCCTCGCGATGACGGCCAATGCCTTCGAGGAGGACCGACGCAAATGCGAGGACGCCGGCATGGACGGCTTCGTCAGCAAGCCGGTGGAGCCGCGCAAGCTGCACGACTACCTCGCGCGCTGGATCCCGGAGGACGGGAGCGGCGCTGAACACCCGCTGCGCGCACCGAGCCTCGCGGGCGGCGCCTGAATCGCGGGCAAGGCCCGGAAATCAGGCTCAGCAAGCGCCTCCCCGGGCTTCGGCAGCGCTCGCGAGCAGCCGGCGCGCGGCCTTGAAGTCGAAGGCGTCGAGCGCCTCCTGCACCGCGTCGACACGCCCGGCCAGCAGCGGCGCAAGAAGTGACGCGGAGTCGAGCCAGGCCTGGCGCGCGCGCCAGTCGTCGTCGGCGAGCAGGCTGTCCAGCCAGGCGAGCGCCTCGGCGACCCGTAGCCGGTCGCCCGCCGCGGGCAGCGGCGCACGCGGCAGGCGCAGGCTGAACCAGAACTCGCTGCCCGCGCCGGGCACGCTGCTGAAACCGATCTCCCAGCCCATGAGGGCGACGATGCGCCTGGCTAGCGCGAGTTCGAGGCCGAGGCCGCCGTACTCGCGCGTTGTCGAGCCGTCGCCCTGCTCGAAATGCCGGAACAGGCCCGCCTGGATCTCGGCCGGCATGCCGACCCCCTCGTCACGCACCTCGCAGCGCAGGCCCACGCTGTCCTGCTGCGCGGAGGACTGTCGGCACGTCACCGTGATGCGGCCCTGCGCCGAGAACTTCACCGCGTTCGACAGCAGGATCCCGAGCAACTGGGCGAGGCGCACCGGGTCGCCTTTCAGGCGGGCCGGCACGCCCGCGTCGTAGTCGAAGGCCAGCTCGAGCCCGCGGGCGCTGGCGCGCGCGGCGTGCTCCTCGACGACGCGGGCGAGCAGCGGGCGCGGTTCGAAATCGACCGCGGCGAGGCTCAGCGTGCCGGCCTCGCTGTGCGAGAAATCCAGCACGTCCTCGATCACGCGCAGCAGCGCGCCCGCGGACTGGCGCAGCGTCGCCAGCATGCCGAGGCCGCGCTCGCCGTGCACTTCGCGCTCGAGCAGGTGCGCGAAGCCCATGATATGGTTCATCGGCGTGCGCAGCTCGTGGCCGACGTTCTGCAGGAAGGCGGTTTTCGCCCGCTCGCCGGCCAGCGCGGCGTCGCGCGCCGCGGCGAGCTCGAGGGTGCGTGCATGCACCAGCTCTTCGAGATGCTCCCGGTAGCGCGCGAGCTCGAGATGCATCGCCACCCGTGCGCGCAGCACGTGCTTGTTGACCGGCTTGTGGATGAAATCGACCGCCCCGGCCGCCAGCGCGCGGGTTTCGCTGTCAGCGTCGGTCTTGGCGGTGACGAAGATCAGCGGCAGCTCGCGCGTTGCCGCCTCGGACTTGAGCCGGGCGCAGACTTCGTAACCGTCCATGCCGGGCATCATCACGTCGAGCAGGATCAGCGCCGGTCGCGGGCCGCTCGCGAGCAGAGCCAGCGCCTGCGAACCCGAGGTCGCGACCAGGATTTCATAGTGTTCCTCGAGCAGCGCGATCAGGGTTTCGAGGTTGCTGGGCTCGTCATCGACGACGAGCAGGCGGGGCGGACTCTCGGGCGCGCCGTTCATGTCAGGGTCCAGTTCTGCTCGCGGGCGAGCTGTTCGAGGTTGGCGATCGCTGCCGGAAAATCGAAACGGGCGACGGCACGCGAGACCGCGGCGTAGGCGGCCGCCGGCGGCGTGCCGGCCAGCAGCACCGCGACCTCGGCATCCTGCCGGCGGGCACGCGCCTGCCCGCCGGCGAGCAGCTGCGCGAGTTCGCGCAGCGCCGGCAGCAGGCGCGCCGTGTCGACGTCGCGCGCGGGCGCGTCCGCGCCGACCGCGCCCGCCACGGCGACGGGCGCGGGCGCCACGGCAGGCGCCGCGCCCTGTCCACCAGCCGCCACACCCACGCGCACGGTGAACCAGAAGGTGCTGCCCCGGCCGGGCTCGCTGTCGACGCCGATGTCGCCGCCCATCAGTTCGACCAGGCGCTTGCTGATGGAAAGGCCGAGCCCGGTGCCGCCGTACTGCCGGGTCGTCGAGGCATCCGCCTGCTGGAAGGCGCCGAAGATGCGCCCGAGTTGCGCGGGTGCCATGCCGATGCCCGTGTCCTGCACGCTCACGCGCAGGCGCGCGACGTCCCCCGCGCGTTCGACGCAGTCCACCGTCACGCGCACGACGCCCTCCGCGGTGAACTTGAGCGCATTGCCGACGAGGTTGAACAGCACCTGCTGCACGCGCAGCGGGTCGCCGACCAGCGTGGCCGGCACGTTCGGCCCGAGCACGAACTCGAGGCGCACGCCCTTGTTCGCGGCCGCCACGCCGAACATGTCGCGGCACTTCGCGAGCACGCCGGCCGCCTCGAACGGCACGGCGTCAATGCCCATCGCGCCGGCCTCGAGCTTTGAATAGTCGAGCACGCTCCCGAGCACCTCGAGCAGCGCCGCGCCCGAGGCGCGGATCCTGTGCAGATAGTCGCGCTGCCGGTCGTCCAGGCCGGAATCCTCCAGCGCGCCGGCGAGGCCGAGCATCGCGTTCAGCGGGGTGCGGATTTCGTGGCTCATGTTGGCGAGGAACTCGCTCTTTGCCTCGTTGGCCGCCTCGGCCACGCGGCGCGCGTCGATCAGCGCCTGTTCGGCCTGCTTGCGCGCGGTCACGTCGAACATCACGCCGACGACGCGCTGCGCCGCGCCCGCGGCGTCACGCTCGACGCACTTGCCGAAACTCTGCACCCAGATCCAGCTGCCGTCCTTGCGCAGCACCCGGTACTCGATCTCGTAGCGCTGTGTGATGCCGCTGAAATGATCCGTTCGAGCCCGCCTTATCAGGTCGAGGTCGTCGGGTACCACCCGCGCCTCCCATTCGGACAGGTGGCTCGGCAGCGGCGCGTCCGCCGGGTAGCCCATCAGTTCGCCCCAGCGCGCGTTGACGCGCAGCCCGCCGGTGTCGAGGCGGAATTCCCAGGTCGCCATGCCCGCGCTCGACAGCGCGAGTTCCAGCCACTCCTTGCTTTCCTTGAGGCTTTTCTCAAGCTCGCGTTGGGACGTGAGATCGCGGTTCGAGCCGATGAGCCCGCTGGGCCGTCCCGCGGCATCCCGCTGCACGATGCCCGCCGAGTGGATGTAACGCACGCGCCCGTCGGGCAGGACGAGCCGGTATTCGAAGTCCAGCGGACTGCCGTCCGCCTTGCAACGCGCGACCGCCTGCGTCAACCGCGCGACATCCTCGGCCGGCACTGCCTTGCGCCAGAAGTCCCAGAGCAGGCCGCTCTCGCGCACCGCGGGCGGCGCCCCGAGCAGATCGTAGAGACGCTCGTCCCATTCGATGCGGTCATCCTTGAAATCCCAGGTCCAGATGCCGATGCCGGCGGCGGTGCTCGCGATTTTCAGGCGCAGCAGGGCCGCCTCGAGTTCCGCGGTGCGCTGGACGACCGTGGCCTCGAGTTCCGCGGTGAGGCGCCGGTTCTCGTCCTCCAGGGCGTGGCGGTGGCTGACGTCGGTATGGGTGCCGATCATGCGCTGCGGGTGCCCGTCGGCCGCACGCGCCAGCAGCTTGCCGCGCGAGTTGATCCACACCCAGTGCCCGTCCCTGTGCCGCATGCGGAAGTCGGTCTCGAAGTGGGGCGTCTTTTCGCGGAAATGCCGCTGCAGCGCAGCCCGGGTCGGCGCGACGTCGTCGGGGTGCGTGCGGCTTACCCAGGAGTCCTCGGAGTCACCGAACTCCTCGCTCGTGCAGCCGAGCATCTCCGCGCAGCGCGGCGAGAACCAGATCCTGCCACTGCGCAGGTTCCAGTCCCAGACACCCTGGTTGCCGCCCTCCAGCGCAAACTTCAGGAGCCCCTCGGAATCGGCGAGCCGCCGCGCATTGCGTAACACGCGCCACGCCGAGTACGCGGCGAGCAGGGTCATCAGCAGCACGAACAGCGCGTGCATTGCGAAGTGGCGCCGCCATGCGGCGAGTTCGCCGGTGGCGGCTACGCTGGCGACGATGTTGAGCGGATATTCGCCCACCTTGCGCAGCGTCACGAAGCGCGCCACCCCGTCGGGCAGCACGGCCTTGAAATTCGCCTCCGCATCGCCGGCGGCGATCAGCGCGCCCAGGGCCGGCGACACCGTCCTGTCACCGACCAGCTCGCGCAGGTTCGGCGGCGTCGGATAGCGGTAGACCAGCGCGGCATTCGCGGTGCGCAGCGCGACCTGGTCGAAGGGATCGAGATTGATGCCGGTCAGCAGTCGGTCGAAGGACGTGCTGGTCAGCGCAATGGCGACGACGCCTGCGAAGCTGCCGTCCGGCGCGTCGAGCCTGCGCGAGAGCACGATGGAGGGTTCGCCGGTGACCCGGCCGATTGCGGGCTCGGAGATCACGAGTCCCACCCGCGGGTCGAGCTTAAGCTGCTTGAAGTCGGCGGTGTCGGCGAAACTGACAGGGCGGTCTTGCGGCAGGTCCGCCCCAAAGCGGGCGACGCCGTCCCGGCCCAGCGTCCGCAGGTTGGCGATCGCGGGCAGGGAGGCCTGGATGTCCTTCAGCGAGCGCTCGAAATCCTGCGGGTCGAAGCTGCCGCGCGCCAGCTCGGCCCGGTAGTCGTCCGCGACGATGCGCAGCACGAGGTCGCATTTGCGCAGCGTCTCGAGCATGGTCGACTCGAGCAGGCGGGCGAGATTCTGCGCCTGCTGTCCGGCCTGCTCCTCGAGATGCCGCCGCTCGTTCAGCGCCCATGACACCGCCGTCGCGGCGACGATCGCCACCATTGCGGCCGCCACCAGCGCAAACGCGCCGCCGCGCGCCGCGAAACGCTGCCAGGCCTGGCTCAGGGCGCCATTCATCCGGTGTCTCCGTCACTCGATCGGTGGCATGTCCGAAACGGCCGTCCCTGATGCGTTCCGTCCCGCTGGCCGGGCGCATCCTCGCCCGCGCCTGACAATCTAGCTGACAGCAGCGCGGCAAAGACAGCGCCACGATGCGTGGACTTGATCGAGGGCAGCCTGAAGGGCCGGACGGCTCGCGCCGGTCGCACGGGTGGCCTGCTGCGTCGCCCCTTCCGCCCGCACGCGGACCCACACCTCGAACACCGGAGAGCACAGGGCGAACGCCCTCCTCGCACGCACCCCATACTGGCCTGCGACAAATTGCCGCAGGCCGCAACAGGCAGGAATTGCGCCCGATCAAGCGAGCCACCCGGCTTCCTGGCGTCAAATGCGCGCACGCCATTTTTCCAGGAATCCGATGAAAGCACGTCCAGTTCACAAGGCCATCCTCGCCGCGTTCGGCGGCCTCTGCGCCACCGGCGCCGCGCTTGCCGCGACCGCCGAGGCCGACGTGGGCAAGCCGCAGACGGTCGTCGTCCACGGCCGCCCGTTGTCACCGTTCACGCACCAGTCCGCGTGGACCGCGCTCGCCGAGCCCAACGTCGCCTACCTGCTCAAGCGGGTGCCGGGCGCGAACCTCAATTTCAACGGCTCGCTGGCCGGCATCGCGCAGTACCGCGGCCTGTTCGGACCACGCGTCAACGTGCTGGTCGACGGCACGAGCTTCGGCAACGCCTGCCCGAACAACATGGACGCGCCGCTGCACTACCTGCCGCGCACGCAGTTGGAGGATCTCGAGGTCATCCGCGGTATCGCGCCGGTCAGCTCGGGCATCGAGACGATCGGCGGCACCGTGATCGCGAACCCCGTACGCCTGTCCTTCGCGGGCGGCGACGCGGCCGAGTTCCACGGCCGCATAAACGGCGGCGGTCAGAGCGTCGACGACGGCTACGCGGTCAACGGCCTGTTCGGCATCGCGAACGCGCGGCATCGCGCGCAGCTCGGCGTCAGCCGCGAAGAAGGCGACGACCGCGAGTTCGGCGACGGCCGCATCCGCCCCTCGGCGTACGAGCGCGACGCCTACGATCTCGACTACGGCTATCGCACGGGCGCGCACGAATTCGACGCCGGCTACCGCCGCAACGAAACGGGCGAGACCGGCACGCCCGCGTTGCCGATGGATGACGTCTATTCCGATGCGGACATGGGACGGCTGGGCTACACCGGCTCCGTCAACGGCGTCGAGCTCGGCGCACGCGCCTGGTACACCGACATCGCCCACCGCATGAGCAACTACGACATGCGCCGCGTCGCTGCCGGCCGCGAGCGCCACGTCGACGCCACGGCGGAAACGCTCGGCGCCCAGGCGCACGCCGGCTTCGCGGCCGGTGGCGGCCATCTCGAAATCGGTGGCGACGTGCTGCGCGTCGGCAACGACTCGACGATGTTCTCGCCGACCAACGCGGCCTTCTTCGCCGACAACTTCCACGACGTGCGCCGCGACGCCTACAGCGCCTACGGCGAATGGGTGCGCCCGCTCGCCGAGCGCACCGAACTCGAGCTCGGCCTGCGCTACACGCGCGTCGCGATGGAGGCGGGGCGCGTCGACGCCAGCGTGGCGCGGATGGCGCCGGGCGGCCTGCGCACGCTGCGCGACCGCTTCAACCAGGCCGAACGCGAGCGCGACGAGGACCTCGTCGACTGGGCGGCGGTCGTGAGCCACGCGCTGGACGAGGCCTGGCGCGTCGAACTCGGCTTCGCGCGCAAGAGCCGCGCGCCGAGCTACCAGGAGCGCTACCTGTGGAGCCCGCTGGAAGCGAACGCGGGCCTCGCCGACGGCAACCTCTACGTCGGCGACGTGGCGCTGGACCCCGAGATCGCCCACCAGGTGGAGCTGGGCCTGACCTGGGAAAACGAGCGGGCGCACGTCACGCCGCGGGCCTTCTACCACCGCATCGACGACTACATCCAGGGCACGCCGGCGACCGACCGGACCGTCATCGCGGTGGCGACCGCGAACGGCGACGCGACGCCGCTGAAGTTCAGCAACGTCGACGCCGAACTGTACGGCCTCGACGCTGAATGGGGCCTGCGGCTCGCCGAGCGCTGGCATCTCGACGGCGTCGTCAGCTGGGTGCGTGGCGAGCGGCGCGACATCGACGACGACCTGTTCCGCATCGCGCCGCTGAACACGGTCGTCGCTCTCAGCTATCGCACCGAGCGCTGGTCGCTGACGGGCGAAGGCGTGCTCTACGCCGCACAGGACGCCGTGTCGGCGGCCAACGGCGAGACCGCGAGCGCGGGCTACGGCGTGCTGAACCTCTACGGGCAGTACGACTTCGTCGAGCAGGGCCTGACGCTGACGGCCGGCATCGAGAACCTGCTCGACAAGACCTACCGGCCGCACCTGAACGGCATCAACCGCGCGGCGAATGCGGACATCGCGCTCGGCGATCGCCTGCCCGGCGACGGCATCAACGGCTTCGTGCAACTCGGCTGGCGCTGGTAGCGCGGCAGCTGCGGGCGGCCGGCCTCACTCCAGACGGTTGTCTCTTGGCCACGTTCAGGCAGTGCGTAGGTTGGGCTGACGCAGGAAGCCCAACATGCGCTCGCACGGCGCGGCAGCCGGGCGTCCGCCTCGGCGTGGCGACGGGTCGCATCACTGAACGTCCCTACGCCGAGCGTTGGGCTTCCTGCGTCAGCCCAACCTACGTGTCGACATTAAAAACGCCCCCGTTATTCGGTCGGCTGGAAAAAATGTGACTTGGAGACAGCTCCAGGCGGCGAGGCGCCGGCAGCGCTTCGCCGCAAGCGCTCGAGCGCCGGGCCGAGCACGCGTTCCCAGCGCGCCAGCGTCATGTCCTCGCGCGGGTGCAGCGCCACGACCTCGGCGCACGCGCGACCGGCATGTCCGCCGCCAGCCCGGGCACGGCGCGCCGGTTCCAGCATGGCGAGGGTCGGCGCTTCCTCCATTCCCCACACGGTGACACCGGCCTGCAGCAGCAGGAAGGCCGCGGCACAGTTGTCGCGCCAGCTCGCGCCGCCTACGGAATAGCGCAGACTGCGGTCCAGCGTCCGGCAGGCTCGGCGCAGGTCGGCCAGCGCCACGTGGCACTGACCCGCGCAGCCGTTGCCCGCGTCCCGCCGCCGGCCGAGCTGCAGATGAACGTGGCCACGGCCCGCACGGCGCCGCAGGGCCGGCAGCGTGAGCCGCGTCAGGCCGGCGAGGCGGGGCTCGACCAGCAGGCCACGCAGCCGCTCGAGGGGCAGCGACATCACGCGCCCCGTGCTCGTCATGCGCGCCGTGCGCTCGGCGCGCGCCCCCGACAGCAGGGACCAGTGCCCGAGATAGCCACCCGTCGCGACGGTCCTGCGCCAGACGACCGCGCCGGCCGCATCGACACGCGACACCTCGCAGCTGCCGTCCAGGACGATGTGGAAGTGGGTGTCGCGTTCATGCTGGCGACTGAGTGTCTCGCCCGCATCGACCGTGCGCGCGTCGAAGGCCGCGAAGAACTCCTCGCGGGTGGCCGGCGACAAGTGCCGCACGAGCGGCAGGCGGCTGAACGGCCCGGGCCAGGAGGCGCCGTCGAGCGCGTGCGATGGCTTCGCGCCGGGGCCGATGCAAGGGCGCATCATCAGGCGCCGTCCGGGCGGCGACCACCGAAGTGCCTGGTCAGCAACTGCGCCAGGGCATCGACCGCCAGGGGCTTCTTCAGCAGGGGCACCCAGGGTGCCTGCAGCGAAGCGAGGCGCGTGGCCGCGTCCGGGTAACCGCTGGTCGCGACGATCAGGGGTGAGCGCTCGACGAAGCCCGGCAGCGCGCGCACGTAACGCACGAGTTCCGCGCCATCCTCGGCGCCCAGGTGCAGGTCGACGATCAGCAGGCGCGGCAGGCCGTGCCGGCCCAGGTGCTGGATGGCGTGCGCCAAGGAACCAACCGCCGTCACCTCGAAGCGCAGCAGCCACTCCAGCGTCTCCTGCAACTCCTCGCGCGCGGCGGCGTTGTCGTCGACGATGAGCGCGGTGTTCTTCGGCAGGCTGCGTGAAGCCGTATTGATCATGCCGGGTGTCGCCACGTGTCCGTGGGCTGGGTCGGGGCCGACTGGACGGACGTGGCACCGCGCCCCGCCGCCGCGCGCGGCAGGCGCGCCGTGCCGCCCGGCTCGACGGGTTCCCACTCCGCATCCAGTACGGGCGCCTTCCCGGCGTGGGCAGCGTCGGACTGGCGCGCCTCGGCGCTGCGGCCGACGAGCTGCTGGACGATCTCCCACGCGGGACCGTGGGCCTGGGGCGCGGCCGTATCGGCCACCGCCACCTCCGCCATGGCCTCCGGCGGCCTGACGCGCGCTGCGGGTCGGGCGACGGCGGGCGCCGGCCGTGCATTGGCGCGCGCCGCGTGCGCCGCCATCGCCGCCAGCACGGTCGCGATCAGGTGATCGAGCGCGACCGGCTTGACGAGAATCTGGCGCGGCGCGAGGCGCGCGGCCTCCGCCACGGTTTCGCGGTCGGCGTGGCCGCTGACGAAGACGACTTCGGGCGCGTGCGCGCGCATTTCATTGCGCAGGATCGCCGCGAGCGTCAGGCCGCTCGCGCCGGGCATCCGGATGTCCGTCACCAGCACGGCAATCTCGTGGTCGCGCAGGCAACGCACCGCCTCGCCGGCATTGCATGCGACCAGCGTGTGGGCGCCGGCGAGTTCGAGCGCTTCCTGCATTTCTTCCAGCGTCTCGAGGTTGTCGTCTACGAGCAGCGCATCTATCCGCCGTTCGTGGATGTGCCGGTCGGCATTGCGGGGCATCTTTCGGCGCCGGCATTCGGTCGTATCGTCCGCGTCTGCCGCGAAGGTCTGGAACACATAAGGGACTGGTTCAATCATGGTCTGCGCTCCTCTGGGCAGGCATGGGGTCACGCGTGGGCGGGACTCTTTGGCAGGCATGGCCGCTGTCTGAGGTCGCGAACGCTCGCCCTCGTTCCAGACCCGCACGCTGCATCGCCTCGCAACGTTGGGTCTCGACGCCTGGAACGCCGACGGGACTCGACTTTTCAGGCAGCGAGACGGCGAGAGGGTGCTCGAGACGCGCAAGTCGCCCCGCTCCACCGTGACCGGGCAGGCGGTCGACGCTGACGGGTATGCGCCGCGCGTCGCCCCGGCTACCGTCGGCCTGGCGGCCGGTCGGTATGGCCTCAGTGCGCGTAGGGGCCGTGAGCGGATGCGCGCGATCAGCTCCCGCAGTCGGCGCCGAGCTCGGGCTCAGATGGATGTACGCGAGACCGAGGAACATCCCGATCGCGGCGGCCACGCCTGCATCGCGCATGGCCCTGCCGACAGTGCAGACCAGCTCCATGCGCGGATGTACGTTGTGCGAAGTAGGGTTCAATTTCCGATCCGCTTCCTGATAGCCACGCGCAAGCTCACGCCATAAACTGCAAATGCGGTGAGCAGAGCGCTCCCTGCATCTTCGACCCCGACCGAACCTGCGGCGACCGGAATTGCCGCCGATTCGAAAGCGATTCATCGCTACCCGGCGCCAATTCGCTCCAATTAGGTGACATTGCGCGGGGACGTGGACTGCGTCCCGGGGTTCCGATAGTCGACTGCTCAGGCCAGGTCTGTCGGCTCCGGCGGTCATCAGGGGATTCGCAGGCGGCGCCAATGAAATCTGCATCAGTCATCGCCAGACGCATCCTCGTGGTCGCGATCTGCGCCGGCCTCGCCTACTGGATCGCCGTGCGGCCATTCGGCGCCGCGCAACACGTGGCGTTCTTCGGTCAGGCGTTCAGCTTCCTGGTGCTGCGTTGTCTCGGCTGGGCCTGGTCCCTGCCAGTGGGCTTCGCGGCTGGCCTCGGCGTGGGAATCAGCGGCAACCCCGGCTGGACGTTTCCAGCCCTGCTGATCGGCGAACTGCTGTGGTGTGCGGCGCTGCTGCAGTGGCGACGCGTGCACGCGCTGTGGGCCGCGTCGCTTCTGTACTGGCTGGTGGTCGGCATTCCGCTGCTGTGGGTGCTGTTGGCGGACAGCGCGGGAAGTGCGTGGAACGAACGCCTCGGCCTGCTGCTGCCGCTGCTTTCCAGCCAGGTCGCTGCGAACTTCAGCGTGCTCGCTGGCGACCTCGTGCCGATGCGCGCGGTCCGCCGTCGTTACGCCCATCGGCCACGCACAAGCACCCTGGCGTATGTGCAGAGCGCCGTGCTGTTCGTCGCGCTGATGCCGCCACTCGTGGCGCTCGACTATCGCTTCCACGAGCACGAGGCGCTGGTCGCGGCGCTGTACGAACAGACGTCCGGAGCCGCGCTGGATCGCGCCCAAATCGGGATCGAAACCTGGCTGGACGGCCTGTCGACCTCACTGGTCAACGAGGCAGCCGGCGCAACGCCGGGCGCCACCTCGCTCACGCCGTGGCCACCGTTCACGGCAATCGACATGCAGCACACGCTGTCGCAGCGGGAGGCGCCGGCGCTGCAGCTGAAGGACGACGTGCTGCGCCTGTCCCGCGATTACACGGCGAGAGACGCCGCGCGCGTTCGGCGCGTCACGGGCGACATTCCGCTGGCGCGCCTCCAGCAGCAACTGCCGGCACCACCGGCGAGTTGCCGCTTCGTCGTCGAGCCCCCGCAGGAGCACAGAAACGCGCGCCTCCATCACTGGCTAGTCCGCGACTACGCGGTCGGCGTGCGTGAACTGCCCGGCAGCAACAGCGTGCTGAGCATCAGCTGCAAGCCACCTCCCGGTGTCGCCGCAGCGTTCGAGGTCGGCGCGGTGAAAGGCCTGCTGTTCACCATCTTCAGCGCCCTGCTGGCGCTGGCACTCGTCAACATGGCTTCCCTTCGGGTCGCGGGCCCGCTGCGCCGCGCGTTCGTGTCGCTCGCCGGCACGGCCGGAATCCGTCCGGCCGAAATCCCCGGCCCGGTGCACGCCTGGCTGCTCGCGCCGCGTCTCCTTGCCCGGCTGGTGACACAAGCCGCGTCCCAGTTGCGGCGCGACCGCCTGCGCATGAACGAGCTGCTGCGCCACCAGGAGGAGCTGATCCATTACGCACCGATGGTGCTCTACACGCTGACGCTCGGACCGCGGTGCACGAAGCAGGTGTCCTTCGTCAGCAGCTCGATCAAGCGGCTGCTCGGGTGGGAGCGCAGCGACTTCATGCGGCCTGGGTGGTGGGAGGAAAACGTTCATCCCGATGACCTGCGGCAGATGGTCGACGTCTACGAGGCGGCCGCCCTGCGCCAGCAGTACCAGTGCGAATATCGCCTCCGCGACGCCGACGGCGGCTGGCGCAACATCTACGACGAAGGCCTCGTCGGCCGGCGGAATTCCGACGGCACACTGCAGATCACCGGCGCGCTGCTCGATATCACCCCGATCGTCGAAGCCCGTGAGCGCGCGATCGCCGATTCACGCCTGACGACGCTCGGTCGCCTCGCCGCCGGCGTCGCACACGAGCTCAAGCAGCCGCTGAACGTGATCGGCATGGCGGCCAGCAACGGCGAGTACATGCTTGCCGCGCTGCCTTTGTCGGAGCAGCAGTCGGCTTCAATCGCCGGCAAGTTCAGGCGCATACAGGACCAGGTCCAGCGCGCGGCCCGTATCGTCGACCAGATGGGGCGCACCGGGCGTCTGGCGAGCACCACGAATGCGGAGTTCAGGCTGCAGGATGCGATCGGCGCCGCCGTGACACTGGCCGAAAGCGAACTCGTGCTGAGCAAGATTCCCCTGCAGTTAGCCCTTTCGCCCGATACCGCGATCGTATTCGGCAACCAGCAGATGCTCGAGCAAGCGCTGATGAACCTGTTCCTGAATGCAAGGGACGCCATGGTGTCGTCGCGCGCCAGGCGCTCCGCCGATGACGGCACGAGCGTGGACGTCATCGACGTCAGGCTCAAGGTCGATCGCCGCCTGTCGCGCGCCCAGATCGAAATCGTCGACACCGGCGGGGGCGCCGCCCCCGACGTCCTGCAGAAGATGTTCGAGCCCTTTTACACCACGAAATCCGTGGGCAAGGGCATGGGGCTCGGCCTTTCGATCGTGTACAACACGGTGTCGAATCTGGACGGCACGATAGAGGCCCGCAACTTCGGACGCGGGCTCTGCATCACCATCACCTTGCCGCTGGTCGACGGCAAGCCCGATCCGGCCTGAGCGCCGGCCGCCGCGGCGCGTATCGTCAGTCCAGGCGGGCGGCCGGCGGCAGCGCCGCTTTGCCCGTGACCTCGTCGGTGTAGCGTTGCAGGAGTTCGGTACACCGCACGGTCAGGCTGATCCGTACGCGGCGGGCGTCTGCGGCATCGCGCGCGCGGTCCACGTACCCATGGGCGACGAGCTGCTCGATGTGGCGCAGCGCCGTCGTCAGCGACAGTCCGGTGCTCAGCGCGATGCTGGACGCGAAGTTGCGGCCACCCTGCTTCTCCACCCGATAGAGGTCGAGAATGATCTGCCAGGCCGGGGTCAACGCTATATCCGTATGGAACAGCCGTTCGCGCACCCGGCGTTCCCGGTGCAGCAGTTCGAGCACGTACTTCGGCTTGGCGTCGGGGGAACCCGCCAGCCCCGTCGCGGCCGATCGCAGCGGTGATGCGGCCACCGAGGCGCGGCCACCCTGCGCGCCGACCTGCATGCCCGCACGTGTCGCCTTGCGCACACCGAGGGCGCGGAACACGGCGAGCAGCAGCTCCTCCGTATCGAGCGGCTTCAACAGGAAGCTGCTTGGGGAATACCGGATGGATTCGATGACGGTATCGCGATCGGGATAGCCGCTGATGAAAATGAGTTCAGGCGCGTTCGCCTTCAACTCGTTGCGCAGCAGCGACGCGAGCATCATGCCGGTGATATCCGACATGCGCACATCCGTCACCGTCACGCTGATGTCATTCTCGCGCAGCTGCTGCAGCGCCTGGGCCGCGCTTTCCGCCGTCATTACGCGAAGCTTCGCGCCGACCAGTGCATCGCGCATTTCCTCCAGTGCTGCCGGATCGTCGTCGACGACCAGCACATCGAAGTGCAGTGGGGTTTGCGCGTTCATGGCCAGCGACGCTCCAGGTCTGCTTGAGACGAGCGTGCGTCGGGAGGGTGGTCGGCGCGGCGGGAGGTTTTCTTCATTGCGGGGCAGTCGCCATTTTTTTCGACAATTTAGCCGATTTGGAGCGTTGCTTAGCAGCGCATCGCTGCATTTGAAACCGCGACACGTGCCTGGACCAGGAGCGGACACAGGGCGTTACATCCACTCTGGAGCCGATAGGCATCGCGTCGCGCACGCCTCGATGCTCAAATTGCCACGGGCTGCGGTCTGCTCGTGTCACGCGCGAAGCCGCGGCACCGAATGGATCGGAGCTGGGCGCCCAGCGCTCTTCTCCTGTTCACGACTGCCTGTTTTATGGCCCTCGCACCCGAGGGCCATTTTCTTTGGCGACAGCCTGAAGTTCACCCAGGCTGCCGCGATCCAACACCAGCGCGGGCCGCCGGGCAGACGGTCCGATTACGCTCTGGCTTGTGGTCTCGTGCGCGAAGGTCCAAGGCGCCTCGGCTTCGGCGCGGACATCAATCGGCATCGCCCGGTTCCGCGCGCGGATGTCTCTCGTCCCGGCCCACGCAACGCGGCGACATCGCGGAGGCGGACGTCCCCGGGATAATCCGGAAAGCAGCAGCCCCGTTGGCTGGCGGAGTCGTTCGAAGACGGCGGCGTGACCATGTCTGCTAGAGTGCGTGCAATGTCCGTCGCCCGCAGCGACGGCGACATCCGCCACGCATGACAGACGGTGACCTGCGATGTATCTACCTCCTCATTTCCGCGAAGACCGGCTCGACGTACAACACGCCCTGATACGCGAGCGCCCACTCGGAACGCTCCTGACCGCCGGTCCCGCGGGCCTCCTCGCGAACCATGTGCCCTTCCTGATCTACCCGGACGACGGCCCGCTGGGTACGCTGCGCGCGCATCTCGCACGAGCCAATCCGCAGCTCGCCGAACTCACCGGGGTGACCGAATGCCTCGCGATCTTCCACGGCCCGGAGGACTACATCTCGCCCGGCTGGTACCCGAGCAAGCGCGAGACGGGCAAGGTCGTGCCGACCTGGAATTTCGTGACGGTGCACGCCTGGGGCCCGCCGCGCGTGATCGACGACGTTTCATGGCTGCGGCGCCAGGTCGAGGATCTGACGGACATGCACGAAGCGCGACAGCCCACTCCGTGGCGGGTCGAGGATGCGCCGGCGGACTACCTCGCCACCATGCTCAACGCGATCGTCGGCGTCGAGATTCCGATTGCGCGCATCGAGGGCAAATGGAAGATGAGCCAGAACCGCTCCGACAGCGACCGTGCGGGGATTCGCGCCGGCCTGCGCGCGCAGGGCAAGGACGACTTCGCAGCGGCGATCGAGTAAGGCGCGCGACGCCCGGTCGCGCCGGGCGCCGCCTGACCTCAACCCTCCACTTCGATGCGGCGCGGCTGCGCGTGGGCAGCTTTCGGAATGCGCAGGCTCAGCACGCCGTTGCGCAGTTCGGCGCTGATGCCCTCCGAATCGAGCTCCTTCGACAGCGTGAAGACCCGCCGGTAGCGAGGCAGCTTGATCTCGGCATGACTTGCCTCCATGCCGCCGGGCAGCGCAAGCGCGATCTCGGCGTCGATGCTGAGCGACTCGGCGTCGATCTGGAGGTTCAGCCCCTCCTTGGCTACCCCCGGCAGATCCGCGTAGACCGTGATTCCGTTGGCGTCTTCGAAAACGTCGACCGGCGGCAGCAAGGCCGCCAGGTCGGCCCGGCCGGCGTTCGCGGTTCCTGAGCGTTCGTTCATTCCACTCCTCCTGCTCATGTGACGTCTATGCGCCGCGGCTGGTTCGCGGCACGGCGCTTGATGCTGATGTGAAGGACGCCGTCGCGATACCGGGCCTGCACGGCGTCCGGGTCGATGTCCTCGGGCAGGCTCACGACGCGGCGGAAGCGGCCCGCGAATCGCTCGTCGATGTGGACGGTTGCCGAGTCGGGCGCCAACTGCCGGCTGCGTTCGCCGGCGATCGTCAGCACACCTTTCTCGATCCGCACATCGAATGCCGACGGCTCGAGGCCCGGCGCGAAGGCGAAGATCTCGACCGAGTGCGGCGTGCCGCCGACGTTCAGGGCCGGGAACGTGCCCGGCGCCAGGCCGCGGATACTGGGATAGACGTCCGCACTCTGCTGCATTTCCCGTTGCAGCCGGTCGAGCATTGAAAAAAGGTCACGCGGAAACAGCGATTGCACGAGCATCTGGCACCTCCTCGAATTGGCTCCGTGCCGGTGGAAGCTCCGGCGCCTCCACCGGTGCCCCCGAAGTAAGGGCGACTGCCGCAAGTTCAAGGGATGACGGGCGCCCGCGAGCACGCGACACATGACCGGGGCCGGCCCGGTCAGCAATAATCACTGCCGGCCGTCATCGATAGGCGGCCGACGTTCCATCACCCCTGCACAGGCTGCCGTACCCCGTGATGAACCAGAGCCCGGTCCATGCCGACCTCGTCCTGCTCGGCGGGGGCCACGCACACATCGAGGTGATTCGCCGCTTCGGCATGAGCCCGCTCCCTGGCGTGCGTCTGACCGTGATCAGCCGCGACATCCAGACGGCCTACTCGGGCATGCTGCCGGGCCTGGTCGCCGGCCACTACAGCTTCGACGAGACTCACATCGATCTCGCCCCGCTCGCCCGGCACGCGGGTGCGCGGCTCTACCATGACGAGGTCATCGGGCTGGACCTTGCGAACCGACGTGTGCTGCTGCGCACGCGGCCGCCGGTCGCCTATGACTTGTTGAGCATCGACACCGGCTCCGTCCCGGCCCTGAACGCGCCGGGCGCCGCCGAGCACGCCATTCCGGTCAAGCCGGTCGGCAGCTTCCACCCGCGCTGGGAGCGATTGCGCGAACGCGTGCTCGCCGAGCGGCGCGCCTTGCGCCTGGGTGTCGTCGGCGGCGGCGCCGGCGGCGTGGAGCTGCTGATGGCGATGCGGCATCGCCTGCGCCACGAACTGGCGCGTGCCGGCGACGACCCGAACCGCCTCAGCTTTCACCTCGTCACGGCAGGTCCCGACATCCTTTCCGGGCACGGGGGACGCGCGCGCCGCCTGTTGCGCGAGGCGCTGGACCGGGCCGGCGTCGAGGTCCACGTCGGCTGCAGCGTCACGGCTGTCGACGGCACCGGCGTCGACACCGCGAACGGCGCGCGCATCGCGCTCGACGCGGTCCTCTGGGTCACGCAGGCCGCGGCGCCTGCGTGGCCCGCGGCGGCTGGCCTGGCGACGACGCACGACGGTTTCATCCGCGTCGACGACTGCCTGCGCTCGATTTCCCACCACGACGTGTTCGCCGCCGGCGACGTCGCGCACGTCGATCCCCACCCACGCCCCAAGGCCGGCGTCTATGCCGTGCGCCAGGGGCCGCCCCTCGCGGACAATCTGCGCCATGCGCTGCTCGGCCGCAGGCTCGAAGCGTTCAGGCTGCAGCGCGATGCGCTGAGCCTGATCAGCACGGGCGGCGAATACGCGGTGGCGTCGCGGGGACCGTTCGCAACGGCGGGGGCATGGGTGTGGCGCTGGAAGAATCGCATCGACCGGCGCTTCATCGAACGCTACACGGCGCTGCCGCCAATGAACGCGCACGGGATGCTACCGGCTCCACCGGAGACGGTCAGCGCCCCGCAGGTCGACCTCATGCGCTGCGGCGGCTGCGGCGCGAAGCTCGGCGCCGAGGCGCTGCACGGCGCACTGGACGCACTGGAACTCCCGTCGCGTGCGGACGTCCTGATCGGCCTTGCCGCACCCGACGATGCGGCGGTCGTCGCGCTGCCGCACGGTGCGCTGGCGGTGCAGTCGATCGACCACTTCCGCAGCTTCATCGACGATCCCTGGCTGTTCGGCCGCATCGCCGCGAACCACTGCCTTGGCGACCTGTTCGCGATGGGCGCCGTGCCGCAAACGGCACTCGCGACGGTGACCCTGCCCTACGCCAATCCCGGCAAGATGCGCGAGGAGCTTTCGCTGCTGCTCGCCGGTGCGCTGTCCCTGCTGAACGAGGAGCACACCGCGCTGGTGGGCGGCCACACCGGTGAGGGGGCCGAACTCGCACTCGGCTTCGCGGTGAACGGGTATGCGCGCGAGGACCAGCTGCTGCGCAAGGGCGGGGCCATGCCGGGCGACGCACTGATCCTGACCAAGCCGCTCGGCACCGGCGTGCTGCTCGCTGCGCACATGCGGGCGCTGGCGCGCTGGCCCAGCCTCGGGGCCGCGCTAGCGTCGATGGCGCAGTCGAATGGCGACGCCGCACGCTGCCTGCGCAAACACGGTGTGCGTGCGATGACCGACGTCACCGGCTTTGGCCTCGCCGGTCACCTGCTCGAGATGCTGCGCGACTCGCAACTGGCCGCGAGCATCAGCTTGCCGTCGCTGCCGGTCTTCGACGGTGCCGTTGCGCTTTCCCGCCAGGGCGTGCTCAGCTCACTGCAACCGGACAACCTGCGCGTGCTCGGCCAGACGAATGGCGACGCCGCCCTGCGCGCCCATCCCCACTTCAACCTGTGTTTCGATCCGCAAACCGCAGGCGGCCTGCTGTGTGCCGTGCCTGCCGCCCGCGTGTCTGCCTGTCTTGCGGCATTGCGCGATGCGGGCTACCCCGATGCGGCCCAAGTGGGCACGTTCACGGAACGGGAGGTCGGCACGGCGCGGCTGTGGTTCGAAGCGTAAGCTGGCGGGCGATGCGGGTTCGCGGCGAGCGCAGCCGTATGTGATCGAACTGCCGCACCCGTGTTCACGGTCCGCGGCATTGCCCACCGGGCGGCGCAAGGAAAAGCTCAGGTTGAGGTCGACGGGTCACCCTGCTCTGCGTGGCCCATCGAGCACACGCCGGGAAGACTTCGACGAACGTCCTTTACGGCACCGCTCGCCATCGCCGCCGGGGCCGCCGGGGCCGCGTGGAAGCCTCGGCTGTTCCTATGTCGCGCCGGCGCACCTTTCGCTTTTCTGCACGACTTCCGCCGTATAGCGTTCGAGAAGGGCGGTGCATTCCGGCGTCAGGCTTACGCGAGTCCGGCGTGCATCGCTCGAATCGCGAGCACGATTGACGTAACCGAGAGCGACGAGTTGTTCGATGTAGCGCAGCGCAGTCGTGAGCGGCAGCCCGCTCGTCAGCGCAATACTCGAAACGTAATTGTGACCGCCCTCCCGTTCGACCCGGTACAGGTCCAGGATCAACTGCCAGACATGTGTATTTGCCACGTCCGGGTGGAAGAGTCGCTCCCTGACCAGCCGTTCCTCGTGCAGCAGCGTCATCAGGAACGCCGGCGCCAATTCCGCAGAACCTTCGCCAGCGGGCAGGTTCCCGACACCTGCCTCCTGACCCTCCGCGACATCGCCCGGGCGTCGACCGGATCCCGCCGCGCGGCGAGCACTGCGCGTGCCAAGTGCGCGAAACACCGCTTGCAGGAGTTCCCGGGGATCAATGGGCTTGAGTAGAAACCCGCTTGGCGAATGCCGAATGGATTCGAGCACGACGTCCCGCTCGGCAAAAGCACTGATGAAGATGAGTTCAGGCGGATCCTGCTTGAATTCCTCGCGCAGCAGCGCGGCGAGCATCATCCCTGTGATGTCAGGCATGCGAACGTCGGTGATCAGCACACCGAACTCGTTCTCTCGCATCAGCTGCAGGGCGGCCGTGGGACGGGATACCGCCAACACGCTGAGGTTCGCGTTCACCAAAACGTCCCGCAGTTCCTCCAACGCTTCCTCATCGTCGTCGACGATCAGGAGGTCGAAATACGGCTTGGGATCAGGACTCATGTCGAGCTCTTGGGCAGTCCGGGCTGTCTACGGCAAAAGGAGGCCATCGAAAATGGCGCGCATTGGATGCCGGAAGGCACGAACGCGCTCGTTTTGGCGCCATCGGGAGAATTCTACCCAATCTGGAGACTTCTTGTCCCATGGCATTGCGAATGCGACGCGGCGGAGCCTGCCGTTCGGGTCTTCAGTCGGAGCCGGCTGACTCCAGCAACAGCGAGCAGAAGGCAGCCCCCGAAAGCGGCTTCGAAAGCAGGTTGCCCTGCACGGAAGCGGGCTCCAGACCGGTGGTCATCTGCAACATCTCGACCGACGAAACACCTTCGAAAACCACGTGCAGGCCCAGCGAAGAGCACATCTGGGCCAGACCCCGCAGAAAGACCGCCCCGGAGGGCGAACGCACGGCTCGCTCCAGGATAGAGCGATCGACCTTCACTTCACTCACAGGAAACGACAGCAGTCGATCCACATTGGCATATTCACAACCGAAATCGTCGATGGAAAGGCGGTATCCCGCCAGACGCAGCGCCGCCATCAGCCGGATGTCCCGCGGGTCGGCCCGGCTTGCGAGAGATTCGGGAACTTCCAGCATCAGGTTGGCCCGCGGGAACCTGGCATCCGCAAGGTGTGCCAACAGCCAGTCAGCATGTTCACGGAACAGATCCGGGGAGAGATTCACCGAGATCACCAGGTCCGTGATGTTCGCGGCGCTCAGGGTCTCGAGCATGGTGCACGCCTGACGCAGCATCACCTCGAACAGTCGATGCCCGAGACCCGCGTTGAGCAGGGCGGGCAGGAAGTGATTTGGCGTCAGCAGTCCGTGTGTCTCGTCCGGATAGCGGGCGAGCACCTCGGCACCCGTGCACCGCAGATCACCTAGACGAAACTGCGGCTGATAGACCGCCACCAGTTGCTCGGGGTCGCAACGGACGGTGCTTGCTGGGGGCGGGCGCCCGCTTGCAGCGGCTGGCGCGCTCGCGGGCACCGCCTTCGGTTGCTGACGCAGTCCGCGCAGCCAGCTGACGATAATCTCCGTAGTCAGCGGCTTGGTCGCCGAGGTGACGTTGACGAAGCCGAGGTCGAGCGCGAAACCGACCGCACTCCGCAGCAAATCGCTCTCATGACCACTGACGAGCATGACGTCGACGTCGGGGCGGCGCCGCGCGAGTTCCTCCAGCAACACGAAGCCGTTTGTCGTCGTGAGTTCCAGATCGAGCATCACACCGACCAGCGCCTCAGGCAGCACGGCCGGCATGGCGTCCTTGGCAGCGAGCACGCCCCAGCCTGCGAACTGGACGGAATCCGCCGCTTCGTCCAGGAAGTCAGGGTCGTCGTCGATGAGGAGTACGGTGGGCGACACGGGTGGCGAAGTGTTCCTGTTGCGGCGGAGTGGCGCAGAGTGGCGGTCAGGAGCTGTCGCTCAATCCAAGCCTCGCGCCGCCTTGTGCGGCCCGGGAATTTGAATCCAACTTTTCAGTCGTTCGCGGATTGCGTGCCGAATTCTCGTACCTTGGCGACCGAGTCGCCGGCATCAAGCCCGCGCGAAGACGCCGAATGTCCGGTGTTCAAGCACTTTCCCGCGGCAACCGTGCCCGTCCCCTGCTTCGCGAGCGCCTTGAGCCGCCCCAGGAATTCGAGAAACAGGCGCCGGCCCTGCACCGACAGGGTCACGACGACCAGACGATTGTCGGTGTGACTTCTCATGCGGGTCACGAGGCCTGCCTCGATCAACTGATCCACACCGCGACGCGCAAGCGATGGCGACATCGTGCAGGCGGCGGCAAGCTCCGTCATCAAAAGGCCGCAGCTGCGCTGGCGCCGTTCGCCGTACCAGATCCCGAGCAGGACTTCCCATGCGGCTCCGCGACCCACCTCCGGCGCGAAGACCTTCTTGCGCGCGCGCATTTCACCGCGCAGGAACTCCACGTAGTCCTTTGCATCGAGGCCATCATCCGTCTTGCCCCTGGATTCGCCTTCAGGATCGTCAACATCCGTCCCGGGCACATCGACCGCATCCGGTCGCCGCCGGCGTCCTACTTTCAGGGTTTCAGCCACTCGCATCGACATCGATCCCGCTTTACTTCATCTGCTCAAGGAAAACCGGGGACATCCCGGTCCATATGCGGCCGCCCAGTCGCCAGCGTCGCTCGCCCGCCTCCGGTCACTGTTGGTGGTTTCAGTCCCCCGTGCAACAAAGACGCCTCCGCAATGGACGGAATTCACCGGCGCATTTGTTGCGAGCTGGAAGCCGCCCCCACGTCGAGACACGAAGCAGCCCGGCGCAGCCATCGACGGCGCATGCGTTGCATCAGGGCGGCGCCAGCCCCTGGCTGACGTAGCCCGCCGGCAGACCGACCAGACTGTCCTGCGGGCTGGGCGTGACGACCTTGAAGTTTTCGAGGCTCGCCTTGACGCCCATCGCCCCGGCACCCAGCAGGGTGTGGACGGGAAAGGCGCCGGCAACCGCCGTGAATGGACTGCTCACGCCACTCATGGCCTCGATGGCGCCCAGCGCATCGATGGCAGCCTGCATGAACTCCTCGGCCACGCCGAACTGGTCGAGCGACGCATAGCATCCGTCGCCCGTGCCACCGGAGATGCTGATCCGGTAGGTCTCGCATTCGAAGCCGCCATAGGTCTTGCGGGCCCCGGTCTTCGAGGCCTTCATGTCCACCTTCTTGCGCTGCGCGAGCGAGTTCGCGCTCTGGATGGCGTTGTCGATCTGGGCAATCGAGGTCTCCAGCGCGTTGCGCACCACCGGGTTGCCATCGGCCGGTTCCTTCGCAAGGATTTCCCGCACGCGATCACGCTGCTTCGCCAGATGGGTGCCTAGCTGGGCCAGCATCTGGCCATCGACCGGAATGTAGGTCTTTGTCGTGTGATTGATGACGTAGAGCCGCTGGTCCGCGCGCGTGTACAGGTAGATTGTCGACGGTGCCATGGTAACCTCGACCGCCTGCTTCGACACCCGGAACTGCTGGGTCATCAGGGGGCCGGCCCCCGTGTGGGAGGTGACGTAATCAAAGTGCAGTTCGGCGGCCCAAGCGCCGCCTCGGGGCAGCACGGAGCCGACGAGCAACGCCAACGCCAGGAGCTTGTGCCGGATCATCGCGCGCCTCCGAGCTGGATGTGAGTGATGAGGGTGTAAACCGGGAAGAACAGCGCGATCACCATCACGATGAGCAGCGCACCGACGACAAGCACCGCGGCCGGCTCGATCAGTGTCTTGAAGACGTCCACCACGTCGCGGTAGCGGTTCGTGTATTCGTCGGCGATCAGTCGGAGCTGGCCGGCCAGCTCGCCGCTCTGCTCGCCGGTCTTGACCATGCGCACGACATAGTTCGGAAACAGCCGGGTGCGCCGCAGGCCGAGTGAAATGGGATTGCCTCGCTCGATGTCCTGCTGCACGGCCAGCGTCGCCCGACGATACAGCGGATTCTGGATGGCGCCGGCGATCACGCGGATCGCCCGCGGCAGTTCGATGCCGGACCTGATCAACATCGCGAGGTATTCGAACATGAACGCCGTGTTGCCGTACCTGATCATCCGCCCGAGCACGGGCACCTGCAGCAGCGCCGTGACGACGAGCACCTGCAGCCCCCTGCTCTTGCGGTAGGCCAGCCACAGCAGGCTGAAGACTGCGATGAGGGCGAGCGCGGTCAGCACGCCGTTGCTGCGCACGAGATCGGTCGCGTGCAACACCGCGCGCGTGAAGCCAGGGAGCTCGACCTGCATCTGGCGGTAGAGTTCGGTCAGGCTGGGCACCGTGTAGTACAACCAGAAGGCCAGCGCGCCCAGCGTGGCGGCGAAGGCGATCGCCGGGTACACCAGCGATTTCTTCATGTCGACGGCCAGCCGGTGAATGCGGTTCAGATGCGCGGCCGCATCGGCGAGCACCTCGGCCAGCTTGGCGGATTCTTCACCCATGCGCACCATGAACAGCACGTAGGCGGGGAAAGCGTCGTCGTAACGCGACATCGCCGAGTGCAGGCTCACGCCCGAGCGCACCGCCATCAGCATGCCTTCGCCGATCCGGCGCACGCGTCGGTCTTCGATGTGTTCGACCGCATCCTCCAAGGCCTCGGACAGGACCACGCCGGCGCGCAGCATGGTCGACAGATTCTGCAGGAGCTCGGCGATGCTCTCCTTGGGAATCCTGGACATCGAGGCACGCGCCGAGGCCTCCAGGATGCGGTCCGCCCAGACGGGAACTGGCACGATCTCGACCACGATCTGCCCCAGCCGTTCGAAGTGATCGAAGGC
>Ga0255182_1000485_pt1 | contig 26232 bp, 24 predicted proteins | sample Atl_UVDOM_RepA_8_FD_188420 | JGI IMG/M metagenome (GOLD analysis project Ga0255182, IMG submission 188420) | Freshwater microbial communities from Altamaha River, Georgia, United States - Atl_UVDOM_RepA_8d | ecosystem: Environmental > Aquatic > Freshwater > River | place: USA: Georgia...
TGTCCGGCCGCGGGCGCGGCGCGACCACAGGTAAAGCCCGGTGGCGGCAAGAAACAGGAGCAGCAACGCGGCGAGATTGACGACGATGATGCCGAAGGTGCCGAACAGGCGCCCTGAATGAAGATCCAGCAGGACCCGTTCCACCGAGACTCCTTCGCCGCTGTACTGGCGGGCGATGACGGTGGCGATCGCGGAGGGCGGCGTGCCGGCGTTGCTCCAGTCGACGGGGTCGCTTTTACCGGCTGCGACGAACTCACCGGTCGTCGGGTCGAAGCGGAAACGCTCGGTCGTGCTTGCCAGGGTTATGCCCCCAGCGGCATCGCGCCCGGCTGCCGTAAGTCCTGCGGGAAAGCCGGATTCACGGCCGAAACGTTCCAGCACCGCGCCGCTATCGTCGATCACCACCGCCTGCAGGTCGGTGACGAGGAACCATTCGCGGGCACCTCCACCCGGCTCTGTCGCGAATGCGCCGAGCAGGACGCCCGCGGTGAGAGGGACCTCGCGGGTGTCAAAAAAGACCCGCTCACCGGACTGTGAGAACCAGTGGCCGTCACATTCGAAGCCCCGCGGTGGCGGCGGCGGCCGGATGCCATACCAGTCCAACAGTCGGCGATTCACGATTTGGCTGGCGGGCAGTCCTAGGCGGTCGCTGTGCATCAGCATCACGCCGGTGACGCCGATGAACACCAGGAACAGTGCAGCGGCGACGCCCGCGCTGCGGTGCCAGCGCTGCAACAGGCGCGCGAGCACCAGGCTGGCGCGCCGACCGTACGCTCTCGAGTTCGGACCCTCAGGCACCGGCATGGCGATCGAGCAGCAAGGCGAGGCGCGCCAGGCGGGTGAGGGCATGCACGGAGAGCGTGGCGCCGGAGATGCCGTCGATGCCGCGGTCGAGCGCGAGTTCGTCCGTCAGCCGCGCACCGCGGAACTGGTCGGTGAACGCGGGATACTTCACCTCCCAGCCGCGGCTCTCGCGGTAGATCAGGACACGCACGTCGATTAGCGCACCGTCCGCCACGACCAGCCCGGTCGTGATGAACTGCTCCTTGCCGATGTCTTCGAGGATCCACGCGCTGCGGCCGTCGCGCGCCCAGTAGCGGATACGGAGCGCACCGAGATCGTGGCCCATGATGGCGCGGATGCGGTCCTTGAGATCGGGCTTCACCCACAGCTTGTGTGGCGCCGGGACGTCGCCCGCGAAGACCTCCTCGAGGAAGGCGCGTGGATCCTGGTAGACGTCCTCCGCGTTCGCGATGCCGCCGGACAGTGCTGCGAAAAGCAGTAATACCGACGCGAGGCGCATCGCCATCGACTCAGAACTGGTAACCAAGACCGACATTGACTCCGTCCCGCTCGAGCGCCACCGGGCCCGATGCATTCTGCATCTGGTAGTCGAACTTGAACACCACTTGCGGGTGCGGCCAGTAGTTGAAGCCGAGCGTCGCCATGTCGTAGCTCTCGAAGCGATGCGCCGCGAGCTGGTTGCGTTCGTCCCACGACTGCCAGCGGCCGAATACGCCAAGCTCGCCCGGGATCGCGCCGAGCGCGAAGCGATAGGCGGGCTCGATGTACCAGCCCTGCAGCGTCTCTGCGTTGAAGGCCGCGGGATCGAGGCCGGCGGCGCGGTCGCTGCCGAGCTCCCAGCGCGCGTAGAGCGCGCGCAGTGCGAGGCCGCTGCTGTGCTTCCAATCGGCGTGGGTCTCGAAGAGCCACGCATCGGCCTCGGCATTGTCGCCGGTGCCGGTGTAGTCGCGCTGGTAGTCGAGGGTCGCGGCGAGTTCGAGGCCGGGCACGCCGGTGTAGATGAGGCGGCCGAGGACGGCGGCGTCCTGGTTGTCCGCATTGGAAACCCCGAGACGCCCGATCCGGGGCCGGAAGGCATTGCCGCCGGCGGTCGGCAGGACGAGCCCCGAGTGCAGGTAGACGTTGTAGGCGAGACCCGGTCCGAGTTCGCCCCACGCGCCGACCGTCGCCTCGGTCCAGCTGGAAGGAATGATTTCGACCTCGACCGGATTGCGCTCCACTCCGTAGAAAGTGTTCGGCTCGTGCGTGAGGTTCAGCAGGCCGACCGGCAGGATGTCGATACCGGCGCGGACGTGGTGGCGCGGATTCACGTCCAATTCCAGCCACGCGAGTTCGAGCGCGACTTCGCCGTTTTCGCCGTCGCCGATCACGGCATGCTCGATCTCGATTTCGGACGCGAACCGCATCCAGTCGTTGAACGTGTGGCTCGCGAAGAGCACGAAGCGGTGGAAGTCCGCGCGGTTGAGGTCGTTCTCGGCGCCGTCGAAGGCGACGGCGTCGTCGTTCAATGCGTTGTAGTGCAGCTCGCCGTAACCGCCGAGCGTCGTACGGTCCGCCCAGCGGCCGGCGGCCATCGTGCGGCGGTTGCTGATCGGCCCCCAGCGACCCGCCGCAGAGCCGACGCTCGTCGGCGCCTGCGGCACGTTGGTGGTGGCGAGTGCCTCGTCGCCGGTCGCGACCTGCTCGAGGGCGTCCGCGGTGGACTCGACCTTGGCGTCGACCTCGTCGACTTTCGCCGCGGCCGCCTCGGCGCGCGACGCGGTCTCGCCGAGTGCGGCGCGGGTCTTTTCGAGCTCGGCCGTCAAGGTCGCGATCTGCTTCTGTTGCTGCTGTACGACCTGCCAGAGATCTTCGAGCGTGGGGGCAGCCGCGTGGGCGCCGGCGCATTGGAGCAGAGCCGTCAGGGCAATGGCGGGACGAAAGGCTTTTGACATGGAGTTTCCCTCGGATTGGTACGCAGGACGTCCGTGCAGGCGATGGATCCCCCGACGCTTGCGCGTTACCATCGCCGAACGGAAAGTTAGTTTTTATGAGAAGCATTCTCAATTACATTTCGAAGAGACGCAAGCCCATCGCTGGCACGGAGGCTTCGCCGACACGTCGGCGCGTGCTGGAAATCATGGCTGCCGGGAGTGTCGCGCTGCTCGCGGGGCCGGCCGCACGGGCCGCGAATAGTCCTGCGGTGCGCTGGCAGGGCGAGATGTTCGGCGCCCCCGTGGCGCTCACGCTCTACCCGGCGGACCCGGCCTCAGGGGATGCCGCGCTCAGGGCGGTGTTGGCCGAGATTGAACGTCTCGAGGACGTCTTCAGTCTGTTCCGCCCGCACTCCGCATTGAGTCGCCTCAACCGGACCGGCGAACTCGCGGGCGCGCCGACGGAACTGCACGAACTGCTCGCGGCATGCCGCGAACTGCACGCCGCGAGCGCCGGGGCCTTCGACCCGAGCGTTCAGGCTCTCTGGCAACTCTACAGTGCCCATTTCGGGCGCAAGGATGCCGACCCTGCCGGACCCGCCGCGGCGGACGTGGAGGCCGCTCGCGCCAGGGTGGGGCTGCAGCACGTGGAGTCCATGGGCACGGGCATCCGCATAGCGCGCAAAGGCCTCGCCCTCACACTGAACGGCATCGCCCAAGGCTACGCCACGGACCGCGCGCGCACGATCCTCGCTGCACACGGCCTGCCGCACGCACTGGTCAACCTCGGGGAGTTCGCCGCACTGGGGCCGCGTCAGGATGGTGGTTCGTGGCGCGTCGCGGTGATTCACCCCGAAGTGCCTTGGCGGAATCTGGCGCGAGTTGCGCTGGCCCCGGGTCAGGCCCTTGCGACCTCCGCGCCGGCCGGCACCGCATTCGACGCTGCGCGCCGCTTCCACCATCTGCTCGACCCGCGGACGGGGCGTTGCGCCGGTGCCTGGCGCAGCGTCAGCGTGTGCGCCCCGACGGCGACGCTCGCCGATGGCCTTTCGACTGCACTCGCTGTGACTCCCCCCGCGCAGGCCCGGGCACTCCTTGCGCGCTACCCCGCGTGCAGTGCGCTGGTGCTGGGCGCCGAAGACCCCGCTGACACGTTGGGCACGGCCTTTCCGCTGGCCTGAGACCGTTTACGGCAAAGAGCCTTCCGGCCGGCGGCGCGCCGGTGTCCGTCCGGGATTGACGGGTGAGGAACCATTGGTCGTCATCTCCGTCGACGTTGACCTCCGGCATCATCTCCTCGACACCTCGCTTCAGGTCGTCAAGCGTCTTGGATACCGCAGCCCCGATGAACCGTGGCCATGGGGGGTATCCAGGCCGCGACGGCTCGCGATCCCGGTACAAATCGGGAACGCCCACCCAGACCCGCACGCCCGTGCCGAATGACCCGGTTGGGGCCCTCGGGCGCGGCTGCCGGCTGCCGCGCCCCGGGTCAGTCGATGAGCGACGCCAGCACCATGCCTTGCAGCACCGCGATGCGCTCGAAGTGGTAGCTGTCCTCCATCAGGCCGGACGACATGAACGCGAAGCTGAGATCGCGCGCGGGGTCGACGGTGAAGCCGGTGGAGCCCGCGCCGAAGCCGCCGAAGCTGCGCGGTGAATTCATCGGGCTGAAGAGCCCGGGCAGGTTCCCCTCGCCGCGCATGAAGAAGCCGCAGCCGATGCTGGCCGGGTATTCGATCCAGTTGCGCACGCCGATCCACATGTCGAAGAGCACGTTGCGCAGCGTGCCGGTGTGGTTGCGCGTGCAGAAGTCGAGCATCGCCGGCGAAAGGATTCGTGCGCCGTCCAGTTCGCCACCCCGGCGCAGCATCTCCGCGAAGCGAAGCACGTCCTGCACGGTGCTGACGCAGCCGGCGCCGGGCAGCTCGCCGCCGGGCATCGCGAGCAGCGCCCCCAGCCCCTCCACCGCCTCCGGGGGCAGCAGGGCGGGCAGGTTGTCGTAGGACACGCGCACCGGGCACAGGCGTGGCGCGAGGTCGGGGCGCGCGCCGAGGCTCGTGTCCTGCATGCCGAGCGGCTCGAAGATTTCCTCCTTCAGCATTTGCGCGTAACTGCGGCCGCGTCCGGCGGCGCGCAGACACAGTGCGCCGATGATCGAGTGGCCGAGCAGTATGGAGTAGTTCACGCGTTCGCCGGGCTGCGACTCGAGCGGCAATGCGCAGGCGTACTCCGTGATCTTTTCGATGTCCATCAGCACTTCCGGCGCCACCGGCGGAATCGCCGACATCACGCCGCTGGTGTGCGTGAGCAGGTGATAGAGATTCACTTTCTCCTTGCCGAGCGTGGCGAAGGCCGGGATCAGTTCGGCGACCGGCGCGTGCAGCTTCAGCAGGCCGCGCTCGACGAGCGAGAGCGCAAGCACGTTGGTGAACTGCTTCGCGACGGACATCGTGGCGAACACCGCATCGGGCGTCATGGGCCTGTTCGCGGCGCGCTCGGCGTAACCTTCGCAGAGGTCGAGCGCCACCTCGTCGTGGCGGGCGGCCATCAGACGCACGCCGTGGCAGCGGCCCGCGTCGATGTCCGCACGTACCGCGTCGCGCACGCGCTGGAGGCGCGCCGGATCGAAGCCGAGTTTCGCGGCGTTGGATTTTGCCGGCTTCGCGGCGGATTTCTTCGTGCCCATCTCCTGCTCCCCTTGATCGTTGTTCGTGTGTTCAGGCGCGGCCGCGCCCTGCCGCCGCCAAGCATAGCCCAAGCTCCTTGCGGTTCACCGTCGCGTGGACGCGAGCCACGTCGCCATGCGGGTTTCGCTGACTTGTCACCAGGGAATCATGTGCCAATAGTGCAAGCGAACCGAGCCATCATCAGCCCCTGTGCGTGCGCGTGCGCACACGCAGCGCTCACCTGGGGCGTAGCCTGGTGCCGCACGATGACGCGGAGCAGGAAGCAAAGCATGCATACGCGGAGAGCCAGAGCGCCATGGCGCACTGCAGTATGGACAACCGCGCTGCTCGGCGCATGGCCCTGCCTGTCGCTGGCGGCGCCTGTCGACGTGAGCTATGTCTTCAGCGGCGGGGCCGCATTCCTCAGCGCGACGGGTCCGGTGACAGCGGAGATCAGCGGCGCCGTATACGGCGTGCCGTTCGCTTGGCCCGTACCGGCGTCGCCTCCGGTGCGACCAGCTGGAATCTTGCTGGGGGCCAACTCGACCTCTCGTTCGACGGCAGCGCGTCGCCCAGCCTCGACAGCGTCGGCGGCCGCCTGGTGCTGGAGCGGCGCGCGGGCACCATCCTCATCGATTTCCCTTTGCTGCAGATTGCATCGCTCGACCCGGTGAGCATTGATTTGACCGTGGCCAGCGCCGACGACGCCATGACCAATCCCGTCATCGGGACATCCGCCGTCGATGCCGCTGGCGCCACCAGCTTGATCGTCTTCGAGACACCCGAGGCACTTGCTGCGCGAGTGGAGCTTCTGCCGCTGGATGCTCTCCGTGTGCCGCTGGCGACGGTGGCGTCCCTGGTCGCCTCGAATACCAGCACTGGGTCACGGGCGGCAGTTGCGCTGGTGGAAGCCGACTTCCATGGCGCCGGGCCGGCCTCGCCACTTGTGACGTTCGACGAGGCATGTGTGAAGGAGGTGCTGGGGGTCTGCGTTGCCTCGCTGGGTGTCTCCTTTGATTTTTCAGGCATGACGTTGTCAATGACCACACTGGACGCCATCGGCACGAGCCCGCTTTCGATTCCGACGCCTCGTCCAGTGCCGCTGCCGCCTGCGCTCTGGCTGCTTGCGGCCGCCGTCGGAGGCCTTGCGTGGGTGCGCTGGCCAGCAGGCCCGGCAGTGATGCTGGAATCCGGCCGCCGGCGCGCGCATTGAACGGGCGGATTGGCCAGGTGACCCGGTCCAGAAGCGGCCCCCGGAGCGACCAGCGGCGGCTGCCCGCGCAGTGACGTCCCGGGTCAGGCGGGTAGCAGGAGCCTTGGCTGCGGGGCCACGAAACGCCGCTGCCAGCCCGGTTCAAGCGATGCCCGGCGCAAGCCCCAGCGCGCGCACCGCGGCGGATGCCGCGCCGTAACCGTTGTCGATGTTGACGGTGACGATGCCCGACGCGCAGGAAGAAAGAATCGCGTTGAGCGCTGTGTGCCCGCCGCTGGCGACGCCATAGCCGACGGAGGTCGGCACGGCGATCACCAGGCCTCCATACAGCCCGCCGATGACGCTCGGGAGCGCGGCATCCATGCCGGCCGCGACGATCAGCGCGGGCAGCCGGCGCAGCTCTTCGATGCGCGCCATCAGCCGCCACAGGCCGGCCACGCCGACGTCGAACACCGGCAGCACCGGCACGCCGCAATAGGTGAGCGTGCGCCAGGCCTCGCGGGCGACGGGCACGTCGGAGCTGCCCGCGGTGACGATGCCGATTCGCGGCGTGCCGTCGGCCTGCGGCGCGCACGCGAAGAAGGCGGTGCGCGAGACCGGGTCGTAATCGAGCCGCGCGCGGTGCGCCGGGTTCAGCGCGGCTTCCCGGTCCGGTTCGAGGCGCGTCAGCAGTCCGCCGCGATTCGCCGCCGCGAGCTGGTCGAGCACGGCGTCGATCTGGGCCGGGCTCTTGTGCGCGCAGAACATCGCCTCTTCGAAGCCGAGCCGCTCACGCCGTGCGAGGTCCAGGTTGATGTCGTCTGCACTCATGAAGGTTCCCGCAGGAAGGCGCTGCCGCGCTGGTAGGGTGCGAAGGCGATGTCGCCCGTCACGCCGTGCCGGCGTGCGAGCCCGGCCAGTTCCGCGCGCAGCGTGGCGCGGTGGGCGTCGTCGAGGCGGGCATGTGTCGCCTGGTCCAGCTCGATCACGACGCCCGCGCGCCGCAGGCGGCAGCGCACGGTTTGCGGCGCGAGGCGCTGTCGCAGCAGGTCCTCGGTCGCGTCGACGAAGCCCAGCGCCGCGCCGACGATGGGCAACCCCGTCTCGACCCGGCTGGCGAGACACGGCGCGGCCGGCAGGTCGGCGATGTCGCCGAGGCCGAGCGCGCGGGCGATTTCGCGCAAGCCCTGCTTGTTGATGCCCGCCTCGACGAACGGGTGGCGCACGGAGTGCTCGCGTGCGGCGTCGAGGCCCGGACGATAATCGTCGAGATCGTCGAGGTTGGTGCCCGACACGAGCTGGCCCTCCACCGCTGCAGCCAGCGCCGAGTAGAGGTGCGTCTTGCAGAAGTAGCAGCGATTGGCCGGATTCTCCAGGTAGCGGGTGTCCTCGAATTCTCCCGCGCCGAGGACCGTGAGCCGCCAGCCCTCGGCGTCCGCCAGCGCGCGCACGCGCGCCGTGGCCGCCGGCGGGACGGCCGGTGACACGGCGTGCACCATGTGCGCTGCGTGCCCGAGTTCGCGGTGCGCGAGCGTGGCGAGCGTCAGGCTGTCGACACCGCCCGAGACCGCGACCACGCACGGCGCGCAGTCGTGCAGCGCCGCCGTGAGGCGTGCCAATGAAGGCGCGTCGGCAATCATCATTCTTTTTCACCCTGCGGGAGCTGTGGGGTTGAGGCCCGGTTTTCGGTCCTGCGGCGCAGCTGCTCGCGCGCCGCGTGGTCGCCGGCCTGCGCCAGGTCGGAGATCTCCGCCTTGACCGTCGTTGCCCCCGGCCGTTGCGCGCGCTTCACGCGCACACCCTCGATTGAGGGCAGCGACTGCCGTGTCAGCACACGGCGCTCGGTGCGTGCGAGGCGCACGCCAAGCGTAGTCGTTTCGCGGAAACAGGCGGCGACCACCGTGTCGCTGGCCGCGGGTGCGGCCAGCACGCGCACGGCGGCGGACTGGCGCCCCTGCTTGGCGATCACCGTCCCCTGTACCACGTCCATCACGCCCGGCACGGCGCGCAGGCGCTCGAGGCCCACCGCGAGATCCTCGGGCGTCTGGTCGTCGACTTCGAAGCTGAGCGTCGTGACTTCGTCGACGGCGATGTCGTTGCAGGCCGTCGCTTCCTCGAACGCGAGGACGCGCAGGACATTCGACAGGCCGCGCAGGCGCCGCGTGCCGAAGCCATGGCCGGAGCGCGACAACACGCGCGGCGTTGCTCCGATGCCCGTGCGTGGCGCGAGATGGCGCAGGATGGCGGCGCCGGTGGGCGTGATGCGCTCTCCGGGCAAGCCGTCGTCGAAGCAGGGAAGGCCTTCGAGCAGCAGCACGGTCGCCGGGGCGGGCACCGGGAGCAGGCCGTGCGCCGTGCGCACGCGTCCGCTGCCGATCGGCAGTGGGCCGCAGGACCAGGCCGTGGCGCCGAGTTCCTCGATGAGCCAGGCCGCGGCCACGATGTCGGCTATCGAATCCCACGCGCCGACTTCGTGAAAGCTGACGCTGTCGACCGGCTTGCCGTGGACGCGGGCTTCCGCGTCGGCAAGTCCCGCGAAGATCGCGATGGCGCGCTCACGGACCGGCGAAGCGAGCGGTGCGGCCGCGAGGCGGGCGCGCAGATCGGACCAGGGAACGTGGCCGTGCGGCGCGTGTTCATGCACATGCGTGTGCCCGTGGTCGTGCGAGTGGTCGTGACGATGTGACGGGGCATGGTCGTGAACGTGCGTCGCTTCCGCCGGCAGCGTCACCACGAAGCGGCGGCCGCACAGCACGCCGTCATCGAAAGGCTCGCAGGCCACCCGCACTGCGGGGTCGAGGCCGGCCGCGCGCGTCGCCGCGATGGCGCCTTCCGCGCAGCCCGGCGCCAGGTCGAGCAGGGCGGCGACGAACATGTCGCCCGCCACCCCGCCCACCGCGTCGAGATGCAGCTGCATGCCGCGCAAGCGTCAAGCCTCGTGACGACTGCCGCGGGCCGCCTTCCGGGCCTCGCGGCGGACGAGCAGGCCTACGACCATGGCGAGCAGCGTGCCGCCCGTCACCAACAGCCCGTCGCTGCCCGCCCAGTGCAGGAAGCGATGCAGCGTGCCGCTCAGTGCCAGGCCCTCGTGGGCGGAGGTCGTCGCGCTCGCGAGGGTCAGCGCCGTGAACAATGCGGGCTTTTTAATCATGGCTTGGTTCTCCAGCTGTTTTCGAGAATGGGGTCATCCGCTTCAAAGTGCCAGCTCCATCGCGTCCGGTGGCGATGTGCTGGCGGCGAGTCGCGCCTCCACCGCGGCTTTCAATACGGCAAGCGGCAGTTCGGTTCCCGCGGTGCGCAGGGCCGCGCAGAACGCCGAGAGATCGTCGTGCTCCGCCTTTACCCGCAGGCGCTCGGCGCCGTCCGCGATCGTCTTGATGCGCATCTGCCCCCGGTGGGTGATCCCGGCCCGGTGCACCGTCAGCTCGAGACTGCCGCGCGAAATGTCGAAATGCCGGTGTTCCGCCGCGATTACACGGTAGCCCCAGCAACCCAGTTCCGCGCCGAGCAGGCGGCCTGCGGCGGCTTCGAGCGCGGCCGGCACATCGAGGTACACGAGATAGGCGGGGCGGTTCTTCTTCGTCAGGCTGGGCACGACCTGCACGTTGCGGGCACCCAGCGCCTCGGCGCGCGCGATGAATTCGCCCATCAACTCGCCCGGCACGTCGTCGACCTGGGCCATCAGGAGGCGCAGGCCCTCACTCATGGCGTATTCATCATGTCCAGCGCGAGACGCCCTGCGGCCTCGGCATTGAGGTTGGAGCCGGGGATCCCGGACGAGACGAATCCGGCACGTTGGGCGATGACGCCCGCTTCCTCCGGGGTGTGCACGCCCATTGCCGCGGCCACCGCGGCCGGCACCGTCACGTTGATGATGACGTTCGACGCCAGCAGGATTTCGCTCGCGAGCGGCACCACCATCGGCACCAGCGGCGCGAGTTCCGGTCGCTTGCCGAGCGCGACGTCAGGGATGACCTGGTCCGAGTAGCGCTCGAGCCGGGTGGTCACGCCGTCGATGGTGATTTCCGCGTCGAGGTGCGCGTCGAACGCGAACCACTCGCGCGCGAGCTTGCTACCGCGTCGCGCGCCGGGGCCGATGTGGGTCAGGCGCACGCTGACCTGCTTGCCGGTCATTCGCGACAGGAAGGCGCTGACGCGTTGCTCGACCCCCTGCTTGCGCTCGGCATCCAGTTCGCGCACGACATCCTCCAGCGCCTTGCCGGCGCTGAGATCGTCATAAGTCTTGGCCGCCCGGCGATACAGCGCCTTCGCCCGCACCGCTTCTGAAGCCAGCACCATCGCGTTGGTGACCGCGCCGGCTTTCAACTGTTGTGCCTTTTTCGCGACGATGTTCATCGCGATCATCGAGGTTTCAGGGTCGAAGGCGAAGGAGAAGCGTCGCTCGCGCAGCTGCTGCGCGACGGACTGCGGCGTGGCCCCGGGTTCGAGCAGGCACTTCATCGCAATCACGGCATCGGTGCAGACGTGGCCCAGCGGCGGATTGACGGGCCCGGCCGAGGACCCGGCGATGCCTTCCTGGAACACGCCCATGATTTCATCGACCGCCATGATGCCGATGACCGACGGACCGCCGATGTCCTTGAGGATGAGGCCGAGGTCGCCGATCACCTGGCCCGTGTCGTATTCCTGCCCGGTGATGCGCACGGTGAGTTTCGGCGGCAGGCCGGCGGTTTCCGCGGCGGTCTTGCCGGCGAGCCAGGCGGTGGTGACCTTGCCGTGTGGGCCGTACTCCTCGGCGATGTCCGCGTCAGGGTGGATGATTTCGAGGATGGCGGCAGCGCCGAACACCGCGGCGTTCAGGGCCTGTGGCTTCATGCCGGCGCCGGCCATGCAGTCCATCATCGCCTTGGTGCCGATGCGGGCGCCGTTCGCGGCCATCGCCGGAAAGATGATGTCCTCGCCGAGTCGTCCGTGGCCGACGAGGGGGCCGCCGGAGACCACCATGTCATAGCCGCTGACTGGCGAGAGCTTGCCTTCCATCATCGCCTGGTGGATTGCCATCACGGCGGCAAAGCCGGACACCTTGTTGTTCTTCTTCGAGGTCGGGATGGCCGCGACTCCGCTGCGGTCGACCCCGGCCAGCATGCGCGCCGATGCGCCGAGCTTGCGGTTGCCGGCCGGAATGCCGACCTGCGCCTTGGTGCCGGTGAGATACATCAGCACCGCGGCAATCAGCGCCGCGTTGGCCGGCGCCGCGCCCGCCTGCACGGCGGCGCGGATCGCCTTGTCGAGGATCTCGTCGACCGCCTGGCTGGCGGCGTTCGCGAAGCGCAGCTTGTTGTCCATGCCCCGCTTCAGTTCGTGAACGATGACTTCCGCGGCGTTGATCACGGCGATGTTCAGCATGCCGTGGCCACCGAGCAGCGCGTCGACCATGTCGCTCGTCTGCCAGTTCGGGCTGGCGCCCGCGCCGGTGATGGCGGCGAGCAGGACCTGTTCGCGCCGGGTGATTTCTGAACTCATGGAATGCTCCGTCGCTGCGTTCGGGGTATCAGTCACGGGCACGCGGCACTCGGCCGGCGTGCCCACCGTAGTCTTCTTCGAGGCGGGTGAACCAGCGTCCGCTGGGCGTGGCGCGATCCAGCGGCGCGTAGGCGCTGACGATGTCGAGCCACTTCAGGATGCCGAACAGCAGGAAATCCGCGTAGGTGGCGCTCGAGCCACCGAGGTAAGCGCAGTTCGCCAGTACTTCGTCGAAGGGTTTCAACGCTGCGGCGAGCTGCGCCGGGCCGTGCGTCTCGTCTGCAAACAAATCCTCCAGCCGGGAATTGAACATCGCCTCGCGGCTTGCGCGGAAGTAAGACTGGCTGTCGGCGTCGAGCAGGCGCCAGGCCTGGTAGACGCCGATGGGCACCGCGGCCGGAAAAACCAGCGTGCCGCACAGCGCAGCGACCAGTCGGGCATGGGCCTCGCCCGAAGGCGGCGGCATCAGCAGCGGGCGCGCCGGATAGCGGCGGTCGAGGTAGCACGCGATTTCCCAGCTGTCGCCTACCCAGGTCTCGCCGTCGCGAATGACGGGCACCGATTGGTAGCCCGATTCGGCGATGGACTCGCGCGCAGAGAACCGCCACGGCAGCACGTCGAACTCGAGGCCCTTGTGCAGCAGCGCCATGCGCACGCGCCAGCTGAACGGGCTGAAGAGGAAGCGCGGGTCCGCGCCCGCGAGGTCGTACAGCTGGATGCTCATCCTCATGGCTCCTGGGGGGCATGGTGCAGTGGAACCGGGTATCACGCGGGGATCTCTATTGAGGCCTATGCTCGCCCCCGCCGTCGCTTCGACACAAGCTGGCGAAAATGACATATTAAGAGGGCATATTCGCCACGCTGCACTCGCCGACCCTGCCACCTTCCCGGGAGTCCCAGAGATGAACGCGCCACCACCTCGCCCCCAGCACCTCGCTCTCGTGTCGTTCGCCGGCGGAAATGCGTCCACTATCACCGGGCCGCTCGAACTCTTCGAGTTCGCCGCGCGGCAGTTCGCGCACGCCCCGCCGTTCGAGATTTCCGTGATCACGCGCGATGGCGGGGCGGTGGTCTGCGATGGCTGCGTGACGATCACGCCCGCGAGTTCCATCGCGAGCGCGAGGTCCCCCGACGTGATCTTTCTTGCCGGCATGCCTTGTGACGTCGATGAAGTCATCCGCACCAACGTGGATATCCTGGACTGGCTGGGCGCCGCGATAGCGCGCGGCGTGCCGGTCGCGACGGTGTGCCCGAGCCAGGCCCTGCTCGCGCACGGCGGCCTGCTCGACGGGCGCACGGTGGCCATGCACTGGAGCCTCATCGACGAGGTGCGTCGCCGTTTCCCGGCCGTGCGCTGGACGGCGGAGCGGATGGTGGTCGAGGACCACGGCATCTATTCGTGCTGCGGGGCGAGCGCGACGAACGACCTCGCGCTTTACCTGATCGATCGTCTGTGTGGACGCGATGCGATGCTCGCATGCGCGCAGTGGTTCCTGGCCGATCTGCCGCGCGTGCGCCAGCAGGTGCCGCCGCCCCTGTTCCAGCGCAGTGGCGCCGCGCAAGGCCCGATGGCGGCCGTGGAGAGCTGGATACTCGGGCATTTTCACGAGGCGGTGCACTTCGAAACCCTGGCGCGCGATTTCGGCATGTCGTGGCGGACTTTCTATCGCCGCTTCCAGGACAGCTTCGGCATTCCGCCCAAGGCCTACCTGCAGAAGCTGCGCCTCAATGCTGCGCGCCGGCTGCTGGAGAACGACGCGGCGTCCATCGACCAGATCGCCGTCAAGGTGGGTTACGGCGATCCTGCGTTCTTTCGCACCCTGTTCAAGCGCTACGTCGGCATGACCCCCTCGCGCTACCGCGAGAGCTTTCGCCTGCGGCCCATGGTGTCGGATTCAGCAGGGACTTTATCGCCAGCGCGCGAAATGCAGGCCACCTGATGTGACGCTCAGTGCAGGATTCCGTTGATGCCTTGGGAGGTCAATGGACCAGCCCAGGCTTTCAAGACGAAGGCTGTTGCGTACATCCCGAGCCCGAACGCGGTGTGGCCGGCCACACTCTTCAACCGGGTGACGTATGGTTTCGGCGTGCGTGCGCCTGCGATGCCAAGCCCGAGCCCAGGCAGCATGACGAAGTAGGGTGCGACGAGCAGCGCGAGCGACAGCAATACGGGTGTCGACGCTTCGGGCTGTCGAAACCATTCCTCGCCCGACAGCACCAGAAGCAGCAGGCCATAGGCGGTGCCGATGCCATAGTGGAAGGCCCATCCCAGCGCACCTTCGCCTGGCATCAAAGCAGCAGGCGCAGGACTTCTCTCGGCTGCAGGTTGGCCTGCGCGACCATCGCCGCCCCGGCTTGCTGCAGCACCTGGTTGCGCACCACGTTCGCGGTCTCGATTGCGAAATCCGCGTCGACGATGCGGCCACGCGCAGCGCCGAGGCTGCTTGCGCCCGTGGCAAGGTTGGAGGCCGTGGACTCCAGTCGGTTCAGCCAGGCCCCGACCCGCGAGCGGTGGCCGTTCAGTTGCTCGAGAGCGCCATCCACGATCTCCAGCGCGCGGCCGGCTTGCGCGGCGGTCGTGAGCGAGACGCCGGACAGGGCGCTGGTGGTACCGCCGAACATATCCGTATTGGCGTTGCGGGCAGTGATCGGACCCTTGCTGCTGGTCAGTGTCACGAGACCATGCACCACGGATGAGTCGTTGCCGTTCTCCTCGAGCGTGACCGCCGGTCCGCGCTCGCCGGCGAAGCGGATGGTCTGGTTGCCGCCGGCGCTGCTCGCGAAATCCGCGATTCGTACGACCTGGCCGGTGCCGTGTTCAATGCGGATGGCAGACCTGTCGCCGTTGTTCACGAAGGAGGCCGCATAGCCGATGTTCGCCGCGTTGATCGCAGCAAGCAGCGGGCTGAGGTCGCGGCTGTCGGTGATGTCGACCGAGATTACAGCTTCCTGGAACGCCGGATTGACCGCGGGAGAGAGCCCGAGTATGAAGCTCACGGTCCCAGGCGCGCTGAGCTGCGACAGCGTGGCCCGCGTGGTGGCGCTTGCCGCGATCCCGGTGCTTCCTGCGAACAGGTTGACGCGCTGCGCGATGTAGCGTGCCGAGAAGTTCGGCATGCCCTCGTCGACGTTGATCGGCCCCGTGGAACCGCCTTCGGAGGTCGTCAACTCGAGATCGGGTTCAGGGCCGATTTCGTAGTCCGGCGTGTCAGGCGCGGGCGCTATCGCCCGACCCATCGAACTGCCGTCGAGCACCAGGCTGGCGCTGCCCAGTGCCTCGGTCCTGAGGTCCGGCATGTCTTCCAGCTGGAACTGCTCCCCGGCCGCCGAGCCGAGCTGGAAGCCAAGCGCGCCCGCGCGCCCGTCGAGCAGCCGCTCTCCCCGGTAGCTGGTCTGGCTGGCCAAGCGTTGGATTTCCTCGAGAATCTGCGTTGCTTCCTGTTGCAATGCGCTGCGGTCGCTCGGGCCATTGCCGCCATTCGCTGCTTGCAGCGCGAGCTCGCGCAGGCGCATCAGTCCGCGGGACGCGTCGTCGATTGCGGTTTCGGTGACCTGGAGGAGGGAGACCGCCTCGTTCACGTTCCGCAGGCCGATGCCGAGACCGCTCGCACGCACGCCGAGGCGTGCCGCGACCGCGATGCCGGCGGCGTCGTCCCGGCTGCTGTTGATGCGCAGGCCGGAGGACAGGCGCTCGGTGGCCACGGCGCCCTGCCGTTGTGCCTGGGCGAGGTGTCGCTGCGTGGTCAGCGAGAGGATGTTGCTGCCGAGGCCGACGTTCATGCACCGATGCTAGAAGCAATCCGCCCGAGCCTTCAAACTGCGCAAGACTCCGGGTTGTGACCCGGCGCACGAATTGGCGGCCTTGCGGTGCGCGCCTCCTCGAGCTGCGACTCCCGACACACAGCGCGGAAGCTGCAAGCAGGGGAGTGCCTGCATGAATTCCCGACCTCGAGCCGCGAGACGAAAACAAACCCTTCCCCATCAAGCGCGTGGCAGCGCAGGTATTCCGAATGAAGACCACTGACATCAAGGCACTGACCTTCGACACCGGCGGGACGATACTCGACTGGCACACCGGCATTGCGGCCGCGTTGGGCAAGCTGGGGGAGATCCATCGGATCACGCGTGACTGGCATGCGCTCGCCAACGAGATGCGGAAGCGCTCGCTGGCGAAGGTCGTGAACCTCGGCGAGCATGCGCCACCCGCGATCAACTTCGATGACGCGCACCGGATTGCGCTCGACGAAACCCTCGCCGCCCATGGGCTCGAGGATTTCACGATGGCCGAGCGCCGCACGGTGTGGTGGGATGCGATACACGGCCTCGCGTGCTGGCCTGACTTTCCGGCGGCGCTCGCGACGCTCCGCTCACGCTACATCTGCGCGTCTTTCACCCTGCTCAGCTACCGTATCGTCATCGACACCGCGCGCCGCAATGGCCTCGCGTGGGATGCGGTGATTTCCTGCGAAGGCATCGGCAAGTACAAGATACTGCCCGACGCCTATCGCACCGCCGCGCATTACCTGCAGTTGAAGCCATCTGAGTGCCTGATGGTGGCCTGCCACAATTTCGATCTCGATGCCGCCAAGGCGGTGGGCTTCAAGACGGCCTTCGTGCGCCGTCCGGATGAATGGGGACCGTCGGGTCCGCCGGATCCCACGCCTTCCGCGCAACACGACTTCGTCGTCGATCGCTTCGATGAGCTGTGCGTGCTGCTCGGCGTCGCTTGAGTCCTTTGCCCCGGCGCGACGCCTCGGGCATCATCGAAAGCCAGTCTCTCCCGCGGCTGAACCACCGTTGTCCCTGGCAATGCGCTCCTCTCCGGGAGGGCAGGCATCCACCGAGGAGGAAGTTGCATGAAATTAGGCATCATGACCGGGGCGCGCGCTGCTAGCAGCGACGTCAACGCGATCGGTCGCTCGGTCACCATCGACGAGGTCGTTGCGCTCGCGCAGCGGGCGGAGGCCGCGGGCTTCGCCAACGTGTGGATGGCGAACGTGTTCGCGCTCGACGCCATCATGACCATGGCAATCGCCGGGCGCGCGACGCGCAGCATCGAGGTGGGCACCGCGGTGACCCCGACCTATCCCAGACATCCGACCGCGATTGCGCAGCAGGCCGTCACGGCGGCGGCGGCCTCCGGCAATCGCTTCGTGCTCGGCATCGGGCTCGCGCACAAGGTCATGATCGAAGACGCCCTGGGCATTTCCTTCGCGCAGCCGGCGCGCCACATGAAGGAGTACCTGGAAGTGCTGGCGCCGCTGCTGCGCGGCGAAGTGGTGCATTACGAGGGCGAGCAGTACTGCGTGCGCGGTCTCTCGGTCGGGGCGGCCGGGGCGGGGGAGGTCCCGCTGATCGTCGCCGCGCTGGGCGAGCAGATGCTGAAGCTCACGGGTCGCCTGGCGTCCGGCACGATCACCTGGATGGCCGGCCCGCGCACGCTTGAAGGGCACATCATCCCGACGCTGTCGGCTGCCGCAGCCGCGGCGGCGCGCCCGACGCCGCGCGTGATCGCAGGTTTTCCAATCGTGCTCACCAACAGGCCGGACGAGGCGCGGGCGCAGATCGGCAAGGCGCTGGCCGTGTACGGCGATCTGCCGAGCTATCGCGCGATGCTGGATCGCGAAGGCGTGGCGAACCCGGCCGATCTCGCCATCGTCGGTGACGAGGCGGCGCTGCGGTCGGGTCTCGCGCGCGTGCGTGATGCCGGCGCGACTGACTTCAATGCGGCCATCGCCGAGGTCGAGCCCGGCGCGTTCGATCGGACATTCGATTTCCTGGCGAGCCTGTGACGGCGACGTCGGGGAGGCGCCGCTCGGGCATTCCATGCGCAGCCCCATGACGCGCCTGGGCCGGCATTGCTCGTTGCCCGAATGCGAAGTCCGCTGAGCGGGCAAGTTGGCTCACGCGCCTGGGTGGTGCCCGGCGTGTCGCGGCGCGCTACCCGTGGGCCTCGCACACTTCGCAGGGCAGGCCCGCGGCCCGCCACTCCGGATAGCCGTCCTCGAGACGGCGCGCGTTGAAGCCGAGCGCCCGCAGGCGGGCCACCGCGTCGAAGGACAATACGCAGTAGGCGCCGCGGCAGTAGGCGAAGATCTCCTGCGCGGGGTCCAGTTCCGACAGCCTGGCCTCGAGTTCATCGAGGGGCACGTTCAGCGAGCCCGGCAGATGGCCGAGCATGAACTCGTCGTGCGGCCGCACGTCGAGGACGGTGACGAGGCCGAGTTCGATGCGCGCGAGGAGTTCAGTGCGCGACACGGCTTCCATGCTGTCGCGCTGCGAGAAGTATTCGTTCAGCACGCGCCCGACTTCGGTCGAGTTGCGTTCCGCAGTGCGCCGCAAGGCCGCGAGCAGCGCAAGGACCGAGTCGTCCGCAATGCGGTAGCGCACGAATTTGCCAGCCCTGCGCGAGGCGACGAGGCCCGCACCGCGCAGGAGCTTGAGATGCTGCGAAGCATTGGCGACTGACAGGCCGCTGGCCAGCGCCAGCACCTCGACCGTCCGCTCTCCCTGCGCGACCTGCTCGAGAATGCCCAGCCGGTGCGCGTGTCCCAAGGCCTGCGCGATACGCGCCAGCTCCGCGAACAGGGCCTGCTTCGGTCCGCCAGTCATGGGGCTACTGTGCCTTCGCTCTATCATTCAATCAATCAATTGAATATTCTCGGCTCAGTCAAGTCATGCACCCGGCGCCCTCGATGACCCATTGGCTGGTCGAACATGAGCTGGTATTGCGCGGCGGCGCATTCCTCGCCGTGGTGCTCGCCATGGCCCTGTGGGAGGTGCTGGCGCCACGGCGGCGGCTGAGCGTGTCGAAACCGGTGCGCTGGGCCAACAACCTTGCGCTGGTCGCGCTCGACACGGCCATAGTCCGCGTGCTGTTTCCCGCCGGCGCGGTCGGTGTCGCGGCATTCGCCGACGCGCGCGGCTGGGGCGTGCTGAGTCTCGTCGCGCTGCCCGCGTGGGTCGAGGGGCTGCTCGCGGTCGTCGCGCTGGATTTCACGATCTGGCTGCAACACGTGATGGTGCACGCCGTGCCCGCGCTGTGGCGCCTGCATCGCGTGCACCACGCGGATCCCGACTACGACCTGACGACCGGCGCACGATTCCACCCGCTGGAGATCGTGCTGTCGATGCTGGTCAAGTTCGCGGCGATCGTCGTGCTCGGCCCTTCGGTGTTGGCCGTCGTCGTGTTCGAAGTGCTGCTCAACGCCACCGCGACGTTCAATCACGGCAACGTCCGCCTGCCGCTCGCGCTGGACCGCATGCTGCGTTGTTTCGTCGTCACGCCCGACATGCATCGCGTCCACCATTCCGTGGAAGACGATGAAACGAACTCGAATTTCGGCTTCAACCTGCCGTGGTGGGATTTCCTGTTCGGCACCTATCGCGACCAACCACGCGGCGGTCACACCGGCATGACCATCGGGATCCGGGACTACACGGAGGCCCGGGAGGTCAGCTGGCTGCCCGGCATGCTGCTGATGCCCTTCAAGGGGGCGATTACCGGCTACGCCATCAACAGGCGCCAATGGACGGGAGGGCAATCGACGCATGAGTCCTGAGCATGAGTCGCTGACGCTGCTCGTGGCTGGCCTGCTCGCCGGCGCGGTGGTGGGGGGGTGGTTCTTCCGCCGTCGCCCGACGGCGCAGCCATTCGCTGCGGAGATGCTGTCGGTGGACCAGCTGAAAGCGCAGGTGGACAGCGGCGCCGGGCGCGTCCTCGACGTGCGTGCGCCAGCCGATTTCAATGGCGAGCAGGGCCACATCGCCGGCGCCTTGAACCTGCCGCTGGAGGAACTGCCGGCACGGCTCGCGGAACTCGGCGCCGACCGTGGTCAACGCATCGCCATCGTCTGTCGCACCGATCGCAAGTCCGCGGCGGCGGCCCCGCTGCTCGCGCAGCACGGGTTCACGGCCGCCCATGCGGTGCGCGGCGGCATGACGGCTTGGCGGGAGCGGGGCTGGGCGATACAGCGCGACTGAGTCCGCGGGATGCCGCGACGGGGTGAGAGCCACCACGTTACGTCGTTCTTTCTCCGTCGCAGGATGCGCCGACACGGACGCCTCCCGGGCCAGGACGTCAATTGCTGTTGCACTGCCGCCTCGTGTAGCGTCCGCTGGCTTCTTGCGGTGACCGGTCTCTGCAGCCGAACCCGCACTACAGCGAATTCACTGCTCTATCACCGCGAACGCAATCGTCGACGGAGTTTCCCGATGAGCCTGACGCTGGAACAGATGGCCGCCCTCACGGACGAAGACTGGGGCGGGGCCAACCCGCTGTCACCTGCGTTTCGTGCCGACCCCTATCCAGCCCTCGCGCGGCTGCGCGAACGCGATCCCGTCAATCTCACGCCGCTGGGCGTGTGGCGTGTCACGCGCTTCGACGACGTCGCCTACACGCTCAAGAACGCGCCGACCCGCCAGACCCTCAGTGACGGCAGTTCGCCGAATTTCGATCCGCTCGACCGGCGCGGCGACTTCCACGAGTTCATGCTGAACAAGGACGGCGAGGAGCACCTGCGCCTGCGCCGGCTCGTGATCAAGGCCTTCACCGGGCGCGCCGTCGCCCGCATGCAGACGGAAATCGACGATGCCGTGCGCGTGGCGCTCGATCGCGGACTCGCGGACGGTGGCATGGACATCATCGAAGACCTCGCCCTCTACGTGCCGAGCCGCATGACCTGTCGCATCATGGGCATTCCCGACGCCGACAGGCTGCTCTTCACCGAATGGGCCGGGCTGCGCACGCGCGCCTTCTGGGCGCGCTACCTGCCGCCGGACGAACAGGCGGCGATCCGCGGCGCCGGGGCCGCGCTGGCGGATTACTTCGAGGCGCTGGTCCGCGAACGACGGCGAAATCCGGGCGAGGACCTGCTGTCCGAGCTCATCCGCGCGGAAGAGCAGGGTGAGCGCCTGCGCGAAGGGGAACTCGTCGTGCAGGCCGTGGGCCTGCTGGTCGCCGGCTACGAGACCACGATAGGCCTCATCGGCAACGGCCTGCGCGCGCTGCTCGAGCACCCCGAGCAGGCCGCGCGGCTGCGCGCGACGCCCGCGCTGGTCGACAATGCTGTCGAGGAGTGCCTGCGCTACGACACGCCCGTCGTCTTCAACTGGCGCGTGCTGCGCGAAGCGCACACCATCGGTGGTCGCGAGCTCCCAGCGGATGCCGTGATCTGGGTGATGCTCGGCGCCGCCAACCGCGACCCCGCCCGCTTCGTCGACCCCGACCGTTTCGACATCGCCCGCGAGGACGTCGCGCACGTGTCATTCGGCGGCGGCGCGCATTTCTGCCTCGGCCACCAGCTGGCGCGCATGGAAGGGCGGGCCGCGATCGGCGAGTTCTGCCGCCGCGCACCGACGGCGCGACTCGATGTGGAGGGGATGGCGTGGTCGAACTCGTTCTTTCGGGTGCTGGGGAGCTTGCCGGTGAGTTTTTGAGGCGGGGGCGGAGAAAAACGTCGCAGCACGTGTGAATCGTCCTGCTCCCGCCTTGCTCAAGGCATTTATTGCCGGTCGCTGTGGGCCGCCTCATCCGAGGTCATCGAGGGGCTATCCGCGGCGGCGTGCGGCGTCGGGGACAGACTACCGTTTCCGGTTTCTGAGCAATCGCAGAATCCGTCGGCTTTCAGCAACTAGGCGTCGAGAAGAAGATCCCGACTAGCCGCGCCGGAGGGGGCGTTGACCAAGGCCCGTCCCTCGGCAATGAGGCGTCCGAGTTGTCCTTCATCTCCTTCGCAGACAAGACGTTCGTAAAAGCCCTTGCGCATCGTCTCTCCCAGCTAAGCTGGTCTCGGCGTACGGCATTCGGGGCATGATGTCGGGCCAAACGCCGGATGGAACGAGGGTACGGATCGGCCCTCTCCAGTAAATGAGCGACGTCGGCGTGTTTCCCGTGCAGCCCTGCTCGTCCTGGCAGCTCTTGGCGGTCCTAAGACGCAACATTGCCTTGCTCCTCCGTCGCAGCAATCGCATTCCGACCCAGCTCAAGCCGCTCGACAAACTCGGATCGCCCGCTTGCAGTCACCAGCAACTTGTCGGTCGAGCGCGTCATCGCGACGTAGAGCAGCTTGGCATCGCCGATGGCATCGCCCTGGCTGCGCGGCAGCGCCTCGATGCCGGGGACGATCACCATCGGGAACTCGAGCCCCTTGCTACTGTGCATCGTCATGACCTTGACGCTGTCGCCGAGCGGGTCGAAAGCGCGCTTTTCCTTGGATTCGATCAGTCGTGTCACAGGTATGCCGGCCCCGGCGAGGTGGTCGGCGATGCGCGCCGCGAGCGCTTTCGAGTGGCAGGTCACGCATACGTCACGCCATGCGAGTCCACGGTCGTGCAAACGTGCCAGCGTTGCCGCGATGTAGCGCTGCTCCTCGTCGCGGGAGGCACAGATCCGCAGGTGCGGCGACGGACCGTGGCGGCCCGCTGCGGTGGGTTCGACGAGGGGGATTTCATCCTCTTCCGATTCGCTGGGTGCCAGGTAGTGACGCGCGAAGGCCAGCGCGAACGCCAGTATCTCGTTCGTGTTGCGATAGTTGAGCTTCAGGATGGTGGTGCGCCCTCGAGCCTGGATGCCCACGCTCGACAGGCTGAATCGCATCGAGCCGCGTCGGGAATAGATCGACTGGGCGTCATCGTAGAGCAACAGCAGTGAGCCTTCCTCGGGATCCACCATCTGGACGACCAGCTGCAGCCACTCAGCCTCGAAATCATGGCCCTCGTCGATCATCAGTGCGCCGTACTGGCCGCGCGGAATGTGGCCGGAATCGACTGAGGCGATGACAGTTGGTACCAGCGCGTCGAGGTATCCGGGACCGGGCGGCGGCGCCTTCACGTGATATCGTTTTAGCAGTTCGCCGCACCAGTCATGGAAGTGGTGGACGTTTACTCGGTGCTCGATGCCGCGCTCCGTCATCATGCTGCGCAGGCGAGCCGCCAATGTGATGTTGAAGCACACCACCAGGATGGGCTTTGCGACGATCTCGGCGAGGTAAAGGCAGCGATAACCCAGTATCAGCGTCTTGCCAGAGCCGGCCACGCCGTGAATTATGCGGTGGCCAGTCCCGAGGCTCCGTGCCAGTTGTTCCTGCTGGGTGTCCATTACTTTGATGATGTCCGGCACGAGTTCCGCCAGCGCCGACGGATCGCTTCCGCCGCCCGATGGTGCCGCCGCGCCGAACCAGTCGGCGCCGGCGTTGCCGATCCGGACTTCGGGGAACACGTGCCAGCGCACGCGATCGACCTGCGGCAGGCTCATACGCTGATCGAATACGACGTTGAACATGCCCCACAGGCGCGACTGGAACGCCTCCGGCTCGGCCGACTCGGTCATTTCGTCGCTGCAGATGACTTGGTGCTCCGGCATCACTTCGGACAGGCCGGCACGCTCGAACTGCAGGCGTGTGATGCTCGTGAGCACCACGCCGTAGCCGTACGGAAAAACCAGCTGGCCCTGGAAGCGACCCGACGGTACGACCAGCTGTGGGTCGCGCTTGAGCCGGCTCACCAGTAGGTAAGTGCACTGGCGCACCTGCTCGATGGGGTTGCCGACTGTGACGAGTCCGCGCTCGGTCAGCAGTTCGACCGATACCTTGTCCACTCGACGCAGGCTGTCGATTTTCCAGTCCTTCACCTCAAGCAACAGCAGTCCGCGCGCGGGGTGCAGCAGGATGAAGTCCGAATACCTCGGCCGCTTGCCGACCGGTAACTCATACCAGCACAGGTAGTCGTCTTCGAGATGGCTCTCCAGGCGGCGAGCGAAGCGCTTCTCCCCGGCCTGCATGCGGGAGAGGCAACTATTGAGCGACGGTATCAGCGCAGCCATGGGCGGGCTTGTCGTGTGGAACCGAATGTTGGCATCAACCGGGTTCGCCTGCTCTGTAGCAGCCGAATCGCGTCGCCGCTTGCGCACGCCCGTTCCGCCACCGGCCTGCCGGATCCCGGCCTCGGGGCTACGAAGCGCTCATTCATCGGCTTGGTAAAGGCGCGCTCCTGGAGCTACCAGCCGGGGCGTGCCCAACAGGTGCTTTCGGGGACGCGACGCCAAGGCGCTCCCCTGTACAGACAAAGGGCACGATTCATACCTCGCGCCCATTTCGGCCACTATTGATAGGCGCAGCGCATTCGTATGCACTAGTCGAATCCCACCTTCGTCGTAACATGCACTTATGGCAGAGCATAGGAAGCGCTAAATCCGTCCGCAAGAAGCGGTCGGGCGCGACTGGGGGTAGACCAAGGTTCCTCGACGACGTCATTCCACCAAGGGCTCAGGAGCAGCGGCGATTTCGCGTGACTTCGGGGAGACGCGCTTCAGGGACCGACCACGTTTATGCGGTTACGCAACACAGTGGTCTATCTCCAAATTCCCGATTAGGCGGCCAGTAATTCCCGCCAGTCCGAAAGCGTGGACTCTCGATGCTCCGGCGAATGAAATCCGAAGGGCAGACCCACGAGTAGCAGCCGAACGCGCCGCCGTCCGGCGGCGATCGTTGCAAGTGCGTGGCGGTTGCGTTCGCCTGGCGAGAGTTGCGGGTAGACGAGCATGGAGTCCACGTGTGCGACGGATTCGAGCGAGGTATAAGCAAGCGCCTGGTGCAGATCCGCTCGGTGAGCATCTCGGATTGGTTCCTCGAGACCGGCCCAACCGTGACGCGAGAGCAACTGCAGGTGAGCTTTGTATTTTGCATCTATCCACACAAGCCTGCCCGTTCCACGCAATCCGGTATCGGGTATTAGCATTCGCATTGAAGCCGTGGGCGTCGACCAGTTCACGCGCCGAGTAGTGCCACCACGACGGAGCGCCACCATTCCGCACCGAGGTGCGAGGTCTGCGACGAAGGAATCCACCCAGGCCTCCCATAGCTCATCGATTGGGAGGTCCCAGCTCATCCCGTCGAGTACTCGTGCGCCGCCTAGTCCTCGTTCCTCCGCCACCCAAGCCATGGCTTGAATCGCCTCATCCACCCATGTCGAAGCGATAGAGCTATCCGTTACGCTCGGTCTGCGGCTCGCTCCGGGACCAATTTGGTTGCGAAGGTCTGTCAGTCTGGCTCGTAGAATGCGCGAGGCAACCAGTTCTTCGGCATGACTGAGTTCTTCATCCAATCGAGCCAGTGTCCAGCGGACTGCCGACATCAACGCAGGATCGTCATCCGGTTCCGTGAATCGGCACGGTAAGCCTGACCAGCGTCCTGCCGGAACCGCTGTCCGTGCCCAACGACCCCAATCGACGTGACCGCGCGGGCTTTGTCTTGTCTCCTCTCGTTCGCTGAACCCTCGTTTGCGATGACGCAAAAGGGCTTCCAGCCGGCGGATAACCGGAGCAGCAAGCAGCCAAGCCGGGACTTCCCGGGCTGAGCCTGGCACCAGCGGTGTTCCGCCAACAGTCGGTTCCGTGGCAAAGCTGGTCTGGCCGAGTACGGCGCCGAGCGCGCTCCAGCGAAAGCGTGGCTCGACCAGCAGGCCGGCAGACACTCGGCGTGTCGATGGCGAAAGCAAAGGGACGGCGCCAATGCGGGCCCCGGGAGTTAGTTGAATCGAAAGGCCACCTCGCGTAACGACAGCGGTCGATACGCCCAGGCGACGCAGCACTGACCCGTTCGCCTCCAGAAAAGGTTCGATCCAACGGTCTCCGACGAAGCCCAGCTTTTTCGTATCCAGTGGCTCGCCCGGGCCATGGTCCTTGAGGCGTATTAGCGGGCGTCCTGTTGGTATCTGGCTCAGTCCGCGCGTCGTTCGTTCACGACCACGCTGCGTCCTTCCCCGCATCACACGCGCTCCATGAGCCTAGATTCGATACGATCAGCCAAGCCGGCAATTGCCTGCGAAGCGTTGCCGCAGAGCCGCTCGTCAAGGTAATCGCGAAGCAGCGGGATCAATTCCAGGCTGATGCGACGTTCTACGCGGCGCGCTCGGTCGCTGGCGTCAAGATCCGGCCGCGGGTCCATGAAATACGCATGGCCGGGAACGAGCCGCAGCGTTTCGTCGTCCGCGTACTCTGCGAATGTATGCACGGTATCCGTGAATAACTCCGCAGCAAAATCCAGGCCTTCTGCTTCGACTGCTCGCAACGCCGGCCAAACCTCCACGAATGCGAAGCGTCGGCGAATCGCAACATCCATGCGCGCAATAGAGCGATCCGCCGTCGCTTCGCATTCGTGGAGGTTTGGCCGGCGTT
>Ga0255182_1000486_pt1 | contig 26189 bp, 28 predicted proteins | sample Atl_UVDOM_RepA_8_FD_188420 | JGI IMG/M metagenome (GOLD analysis project Ga0255182, IMG submission 188420) | Freshwater microbial communities from Altamaha River, Georgia, United States - Atl_UVDOM_RepA_8d | ecosystem: Environmental > Aquatic > Freshwater > River | place: USA: Georgia...
CCCCCCCACAACACCCGCTAGAACCCCGCGGGGGCCCTACTCCAGGCAAAGCTTGGATTTTTCGCCCTCGTAACTCTGTCTATACGTCTATTCGTATATAGTATTAATTTAGTCGCCCCCACCCCTCAGAGGACAAAGACTTAGATGCTGAGATTTGATATCCCTCCGGTTAACGCCAACGTAGCCCGCCTAGAAGCGTTTATAACCTTTGGTTTTTGCACTGTCGCCCTGCTGGGCTTTCCCTATCTGCTGACGGTTTTAGCGTTAATGGGTTTCATACGCGGGGTGTTTGGCCACTACAAGTGCCCATCCCATCGGCTCTTTACTGCGCTGATGGAACGAGCCGGCATTGCTGGGAAAAAAGAGAACGCTGGCGCCAAGATGTTCGCCAACAAAATATTGTTTATTGCGTCAACTGCGGCGAGTGTTCTATTTTTTATGGGTAATGACTTCTGGAAGGTGCCCACTATCGCCTTGATCATATTCTCGACGCTAGAGTGGGCGCTATCGTTCTGCGCGGCCTGCTGGGCCTATGGATTTTGGTACAAGTTTTTCCCGCCGCGCACCCAGTAAGCTTAGATGAACTTATGAGAGCGAATCAGCAGAGTCAACGAAATGAAATTTCAACCTGGGCGCGCTAAAACCTCCCCCAGGCTGCAAGACCCGGAGTTCAAAATCATTAAGCTGTAGCTCTACACGGTAATCTTTTGGGAAGGTTCTATCCCATCGCGGCAGAAGTTCCTGCAGGTAGCGATAATCGTTTTCAATGTTTTTGATAATTCCAGTAGCCTCAAGAAGGTTCAGCTTCGGCCAGCGCTCTCCGCCGGGCCGCCCAAAGGTCGCCGCACCCATAAACTGCATAAAGTCTTTGTAAAACGGATCTGACTCGTTAATGGTTTTCCCGTTCGAGTAAATCCCATCCATAAAATAAGTAAGCGTCATGCTCTGCTGCTGCCGCTTAGAAGCCTGATACAAGATATCGTGGATTGATCTCGACAGGCACAACTCGGCGTGGCCCCCTACCAGAAATACATCTTTGGCTTTAACCTCAAAAACAACATCGCCATCAATTGATCGTACCCAATAGCTGGGCGAGCAGTCTTCCATGAAATAAGAGTTAATTGGGCTTTCGTCTGCCAGATAGACAACCGGTATCTTTTTCTCTTTTGCCCACTTGATTGCCGCATCAACCCCATACTTGGTTGAATATCGCGGATCAAACACAGACGATGCATGGGTCACGATCATGACTTTGTCACCAGCAAGCTTTACCTCTTGCGGAGCTGTAAATATTGGCTCCGAACAGCCCGCCTTCGCGTGGGTAGCGAACATTAATGCTAATAAAACAAAGAAGCGAGATAGCGCAGAGAAGATATTTGAGATCATTGATACCATGCTCGTATGATGCGGAAATTTAGTCAACGACATTCACAAGCTGTCTGTAAAAAGTAAGGTTAAGGGGGGCTCGTCTGAATCGTATTTTCTCACTAGCATGGGCTCTGATGTGCGGCGCAGGCGCGCAGGAGCTCAATGTGCCGCTACCCTGGCTCTTGGGGCCCATGTTCGGGATCGCCTTTCTGAGCTTTGCCGGCATGACGAAGCGGCAACCCGCGAGCGCGCGACGGCTTGGCCAGCTTGTGATTGGGCTCACCCTTGGCCTTTATTTCACCAATGCCGTGATTTCTGAAATTTCTAGGCTCGCTGGCTGGATGGTCTTGGCAGCCTTATTTTGCCTGGCGCTATCGGCTCTTTTCGCGAGGTTCTTACAACAATTCTCAAACGTAACTGGATACACAGCCCTCTACGCGAGTGCGATTGGTGCTGCCGGCGACATGGCTATCCAAGCCCAACGTATGGGTGCCGATGGGGCAGCAGTTGCAACATCACATGCTGTGCGCGTGATGATTGTGGTGACCGTGATTCCATTTGTTGCCGATTTTTATAGTGATGCTGCATTAAGACCATTGGCATCACTCGCAAACCAGTTTCCTGTTATTGGCTGGCCAGAACTCGGCACTATCGGCGTGATCGGTGCGGGGCTTGCGTGGGTTTTGAATCGATGGCGGCTGCCCAACCCATGGCTTCTTGCGCCCATGCTTGTCGCGGCGCTCTATGCAGCAACAGGCAATGAGACCCGCATGCCCGACTTTGTTGTTGCGGGTGGCTCGGCACTGATTGGCTGGAGTGTTGGCCAATACATGACCCGAGATTTCTTTACCTCTGCGCCGAAGGTTGTGGCGGGCGCGGCGCTAATGACTATCGGGATGCTGCTTCTATCTTTTCTGTTTGCCTATGCGCTATCCGAATTGATTGGCATACCCCTTATTACTGCGATTGTGTCGACCTCGCCTGGTGGGATTGCCGAGATGGCGATCACCGCCAAGGTTTTGGGGCTCGGAGCTCCACTGGTGACAGCGTTTCATTTCCTTCGCCTAATCTCAGTCATTCTTCTAACCAAGGCCTTAGGCCAGAAATTAATTGCTTTGGGCTGGCTAAAGGAATGACTGAGTTGGCTCTGGGAAAAAATTATTTCTTCTTAAGTGGTGCGTAAAAGGTACCCTCGACTTCGAAGATATCGTCTTGATTAAGTCGATCGACTTCAATAATAGTGCGCGGCGGATAGGGTGGGGCACCCCAGAGTTTCTCTTGGGCTTTATTGACAAGCGGACGGAATCGATACATGTCAGTCACATAGACCACTATGCGAACAGCATCTTTCAACGAGGCCCCCTCAGACTCTGCTATTGCCTGCATGTTCAAAAACCCCTGCAAGATCCGCTGCTCGTCACCAGCGACTAGGGCGTTGGTTTTAGGATCAATTCCCCGCATTCCTGCAACAAAGACAAAATCTCCTGCACGGGTTCCGAGATTCCATGTGCCAGTAGGCTTAATGGCGCCGGCGGGTGCGAGGGTTTTAACGCCGTTTGGCGATACCGGAAAGGTCTGTGCGAGTGCTGGAACAGCAATGACTGCCGAGAGTACTGCGGCTGCAAGGTATTTCATGTTGGGGCTCCCTAGGGTTAAAAAGTAGGTGTTGAGAATTGGTACACCCTTAAGCTACAGGGCAATAGGAGCGTACTCGTTGGAATAACCCCCTTTTTTCTTGGACAAAGCGTTGAGGGTAGAATTTCAAAAGATCTAATCCCTCAGCAACATGAAAGAAGTATCCCAATGCGCAAACTAATCTCTACAGGCTCTCCTTTTGAAAAAACCATGGGCTACTCGAGGGCGGTGGCCCATGGCCCATTTTGTTTTGTCTCTGGTACGACTGGATACGATTACACCAAAATGCAAATGCCAGACGATGTCGCAGCCCAGGCCGAAAATGCATTCAAGACAATTGAACGTGCCCTTGCCGACGCAGGCTTTGAGATGAAAGATGTCATTCGGGCGAACTATTACATCTCAGACCCTGCCCACAGCGACGCGATTGTGCCCGTGCTTGGCCGGGTATTTGGTGAAATTCGGCCAGCCATCACACTGCTGGTCACCCAGCTAATGAAGCCTGAAATGAAAATTGAAATTGATGTCACCGCTTTTAAAGGCTGACATCTAAAGCTTAGCGCTCGAGCTGCTCGATTCTTTTTTCTAACCGCTCCAAGGCATCCCGGAATTCACGCAAGGACTGCTGATGGCCTGCGGCCTGTTGGCGGCTAACGGCCATGTTCGCTTCGTGGATTGCGTAATCGGCAACCTGCTTGGCAATAAGCGCGGCAGGCGAGTTTCGCCAGAACTGCTCCCACGGAGAGAGCCGCTCTTTCATGAGCGCAACCAAGGGGCTAAGGCGCTCAGCCACCATTGCATCACCCTCGATGCGTATGCTTTTGGTGATATCGGCGCTTACGAGAATCGTGACATCTGGAAGACTTGCATCAGATTCTTGCGCTAAGGCCGCCTGGCGTTGTTGCGTTGATTGGAGGCCCAGCTCCTTTAAAAGACCATCGGCCTCGATTGCCCAGTCAACACTCCCGCCCACGGGGAATACAACCCTAAGCCGCTTACCAGCAAGGCCCCGAAGGGCCTTGTGTAAGGGTTCATCTTTCTCGATTGCCCAGTTAAGGGCCGCAAGAACGTTGTTAATCAACCTGGGTAATGCCGGCCAACTGCCAGCCGGTATCGCCGTTCTTTACCCGATGCAGGGTCCAGATCTCGTTGAAATCAGAGGCTGCGGCATCTGCTGCCTCGCGAATTAAGCCGCTGAAACGAATATGGACTTCATCGACGGGTTTGCCGAAATCGTCTTGACTATCGGCCATGCCCAGCCACTCGGAATCGAGCTGCACGACCTGGGTCAGGTTCTGCGAGCCTTTGCGGCCAGCGATCTGATGGGAGAGTTCGCGGGTCATTTCGGGTGTGCAGAATTCGGCCAGGGTGTGGATATCGCCTGAATCCCAGATGGACTGCAGTTTATTGAATTGCTCGCTTGCGACTTTCACAAACTGGGCAATTTCTTCTGCGCTGACATCTGTGGCGGCTACCTGAGCAGCCCCGCCAACGCCAGCTGCACCTGCATAACCACTACCACCCGAACTACCACCCGCATTGCCACCAGCGCTACCACCCAACTGGGTAGGCCAGGAGACATTCGAAGGCCGTGCCTCTGCACCGAGTTCGTTGTTGCCGTAGCCGGTTTTAGCCATTGCGGGCTGGCCATACTGGCCTGCCGAAGCTTGGCGGCGGCCCGCGAGCATACGAAAGACCGCAACTACAACAACAACAGCAAGAATAATCAGCATGAGGCTCATAAGCTCTTCGCCAAAACCTAGATAAGAGGCGAGCGCTGCAAGTCCAAGGCCTGCGGCTAGGCCCGCAATCGGCCCCATCCAGCTGCTACGGGTTGCCGCCTGCGCAGCAGCGGGGTTCGCTGTTGCCGGCTTTGCGGCCTGAGGGGCCGCCTGGGGCTGGGCGGGCTTAGCAGGCACGGCCTGCTTTGCGCTTGAGCCTGGGGCTACGCGGCCCATGTTTGAGCCGCTGCCGAGGCGCTTGGCTTCTGCCTCAATAATTGGGGCGCCAGCCAGAAAGGCTGCGGCCGCAACAGCTAACCAGTTTGATTTCTTCACGCTTCGATCTCCTGTTTTAAATTCCTAAAATTCGACTTCGACATACTCTACAGCCTGATTGCCTGATGCAGGGCTACAACCCCTGCCGTCATGGTGGTGAACCGTACGACATCAAAACCCGCCTGCCGCAGCATCTCGGCAAGCTCTTGCGGGCCGGGGTGCATGCGGATGGACTCCGCGAGGTAACGATAACTCGCTTCATCGTTTGCGATTCGCTTACCCAGCCAAGGCAGCACCTTAAATGAGTAAATATCGTAGATTTTTTCAAGCGGCTGCGCCACCTTGGAAAACTCTAAGACCATTAATTTACCGCCAGGTTTCAAAACCCGGTGCATTTGCCGAAGGGCCGCTGGTTTATCGGTCATATTACGCAGCCCAAAGGCGACCGTTACGAGATCAAAATCACTGTCGGGAAAGGGCAGGTGCTCGGCATCACAGACCACCGCCTCGGTTGGGTAGCCGGCATCGATGAGTCGGTTGCGGCCACGCTGGAGCATCTCGCCATTGATATCCGACATCACGACCTTGCCCTGGGGGCCTACTTTCTTGGCAAATGCAAGGGCAAGATCGCCCGTGCCGCTTGCAACATCTAACACCCGCTGGCCGGGTCGGACATTGGCCTGAGCAATAGCAGTGGCCTTCCAGAGGCGATGTAGACCCGCTGACATTACGTCGTTCATCAGGTCGTAACGGGCCGCTACGGAATCAAATACGCGGGCTACCCGCTTAGCCTTCTCGCCAGTGGGGACCTCTTCAAAGCCGAAGTGGGTTGTGTTTTCGCTCATGGCCTGATTCTAGGCAGATCTGCCAAATGAGTGGCGAGAAACTGATGCCTTAGTGGCTGCCACAGCCACCCGAGCCACAGCTTGGCTTTCCGCAGCCGCCACCAGAGGCCGCGGCTATCGAGAGGTCGGGCTCCCGCGAGGCCCCTGCCTGGGTCATACGGGCGAGGTAATCAGCCCAGAGCGCATCCTGGTTTTCGCCAAGCCAGGCGAGGTAATCCCAAGAGAAAATTCCCGACTCATGGCCATCGCTAAATTTAGGCTTAACCGCATAGTGGCCCACAGGCTCTAAGGCTTCGATGATGACGTGCCGCTTACCGACTTGGAGGGTCTCCTGACCCGGCCCATGGCCCATCACCTCGGCCGATGGGGAGTAGACCCGCATTAACTCGAAGGGGATTCGGTATTCGTTGCCGTTGTCGTAACCGACTTCAAGCACTTTGGATTTCACGTGCACCGTAAGGGCCGTTGGAAGAGAGGCTGCTACTTGGTCATTTGCCATGGCGATGTCACCGAGATGTCACATTAATGAAATAGAGTTTGGATGAAACTTTACATAGATGAGGCTAGGATGGCAGAAAATCAAGCGCAAAGCCCTTCGGAAGTTCCCGAGTTTTGAAGCCCTAATATGCAGAGCACCATCTTGGTTGTTGAGGACGAACCTGCCATTGCCGAGCTGCTCTCGGTCAACCTAGGGTTTGCCGGCCATAAGGTGTTGGTCGCCGAAAACGCAGAGATTGCCCAGTCGATCGTTGAGGGCCAGCTGCCCGATTTGATCCTGCTCGATTGGATGCTTCCAGGAATGTCGGGCGTGCGCTATGCCCGCAAATTACGAACCGACGAGCGGACCAAAGAGATTCCAATCATCATGCTCACCGCCCGCACCGATGAGGGCGACAAGGTCGAAGGCCTTGAGACTGGTGCGGATGATTACATCACCAAGCCCTTTTCACCCAAAGAACTGATGGCCCGCATTAAGGCCGTAATGCGGCGACGTGCACCCCAGCTGACCAATGACACGGTTGAAATCGGCGGGCTGCGTTTAGACCCCGCGACCCATCGACTATGGGGGACCGTTGACGGCCAGGCGGCTGCCCTTGACCTGGGGCCCACCGAGTTTCGCCTACTGCACTTCTTTATGACCCACGCAGAGCGTGTCCACAGCCGGGCCCAGCTTCTCGATCAGGTCTGGGGGGACCATGTCTTTGTAGAGGAGCGAACGGTTGATGTTCACATTCGAAGGCTGCGCAAGGCGCTTGAACCCACAGGCCACGATCGGCTGATCGAAACAGTACGCGGCAGCGGCTACCGCTTTAGCCGCTAGGGTGGCCAGCCAGAATCCCGCCGAGCCTCGGCGATAATCCCGGCTATGGTCGCGTTCTGGATTCAAATTTCGTTTTATCTGCTGGGAATTGGGGCAATTGCCTGGTTCTTTGGCGCAGTCGTTAGCCCCAATGCGGGTTGGACCGTGGCCGTTGCCCTGCTGGCTTACTGGGTGGTGTATCAGCTCTACTACCTGCAGAAAACCATGCAGTGGCTTGAAGACTTCCGGCTCGAAAAAGTACCGCACGGCGCGGGCACCTGGGATTTGATCTTTGCCAAGATCTACCGCATCGCCAAGTCGGGCGAACAACAACGACAACAGCTAGCCGAGACCTTAAAGGATTTTAGAAGCGCGACCCAGGCCATGCCCGATGGGGTGGTAACTCTTGATGAAGACAATCAGGTGATCTACGCCAATGAGCAGGCCGAAGAGCAGCTTGGCATTAGTAACGAAAAAGATGGTGGAAGAAATCTCATCAATATTGTTCGCCATCCAGATTTCGTGGCCTACTTAAACGGAACGGATTGGGACAAATCTATTGTGCTGCGCGGTCTGAGGGATTCCGAGCGTGTGCTGCAGCTTCAGCTTATTCCCTACGGCACCCATCAGCGGCTTTTAATGACTCGCGATATCACCCAGCTTGATCGACTCGAGACCACGCGCAGGGATTTCGTAGCGAATGTCTCTCACGAGTTAAAAACTCCACTTACCGTATTAAGTGGATTTTTAGAAACGATTCGAGAGCTTCCGGTGACCGAGGCCCAACGAAATCAATACCTAGGACTAATGCATGCCCAGGCCCACCGCATGGAAAACATTGTCGAAGACCTGCTTGTGCTCTCAAAGCTGGAATCGACTAATGCGCCAGCACAAGAAGACTCCATCGATATGCGAGAGATGATGGATCGACTAACAACCGATGCCAACACCATAAGCCGCAGCCAACACCATATTGAATGCAAAGCTACCAGCAGTGCAAAATTAATCGGTGCCGAAGATGAGCTTGCTAGCGCATTTTCAAACCTAGTAAGTAACGCCATTCGATACACGCCTGCGGGGGGCACCATCAGACTGACCTGGTCGATCAACCCAGAGGACTGCCCTGTATTTAGTGTAGAAGACACTGGGCCTGGCATTGAACCCCAACATCTGCCAAGGCTAACCGAACGGTTCTATCGAGTGGATCGCAGCCGCTCCCGCGAGACGGGTGGCACGGGCCTTGGATTAGCGATTGTTAAGCACGTGGCCACACGGCATCAGGCAACACTTCTGATTGATAGTGAGGTTGGTAAAGGAAGCTGCTTCTCAATGGTGTTTCCCGAAAAGCGGCGGGTTCTGCCCGCTTAGACGAGGACGCGCTCTATTCCGCCGTGGTTTGCTGCCTCGACATAGCTGGGTAGCCAGTTCTCGCCGAGTAAATGCTTTGCGATTTCAACCACAATGTAATCTGCCTCAACGGCAACGTCCTCACGGTAGCGATTTAGGCCCTGCAAACACGACGGGCAGGAAGTGAGGATCTTCACCACAGACTCTTGGCCTGCACTGTCGCGAAGCGCCTGTGCGCCCTTGCGCATTTCTTCTTCTTTACGAAACCTTACCTGGGTCGAGATATCGGGCCGGGTGACTGCAAGCGTTCCCGACTCACCGCAGCAACGATCGTTATTGCTGATCTTTCCGTTGACCTCACTATTCATGAGCTGGTTAACGACCTTCAAGGGCTGATGCTGCTTCATAGGACTATGGCAGGGGTCGTGGTACATGTAGCGGACCCCAGTCACCGATTCAAGCCTCACGCCTTTTTCCATTAGAAATTCGTGGATGTCCATGATGCGGCAGCCCGGGAAGATCTTGTCAAACTCGTAGCCTGATAACTGGTCGTAACAGGTGCCACAGGATACAACCACGGTCTTGATATCAAGATAGTTCAGGGTGTTTGCAACGCGATGAAAGAGCACTCGGTTATCGGTGATTATTTTTTCTGCCTTATCAAACTGACCCGCACCCCGCTGTGGATAGCCGCAGCATAAATAGCCGGGTGGCAGAACAGTCTGTACGCCGACGTGCCAGAGCATAGCCTGGGTGGCAAGCCCCACCTGAGAGAAAAGCCGCTCTGAGCCACAGCCCGGAAAATAGAAGACCGCCTCGCTATCGGTTGTTGTGGCATTGGGATTGCGGATAACCGGCACGTAATTCGAATCTTCAATATCAAGCAAGGCCCGGGCTGTTTTTTTAGGCAGATCGCCTGGCATTTTCTTGTTAATGAAATGAATGACTTGCTCACGAACCGGCGGCCTGCCAAGGGTTGCGGGTGGCTTGACAGTCTGGGCCTTAGCAAACTTCTTTAACAGATCATTGGCAAGGCGCTGGGCCTTATAGCCCCACTCGATCATGACCTTACGGGTTAGGTTAATCGTTTGGGGATTCGTCGCGTTCAGGAAAAACATTGAGGCGGCCGTGCCCGGATTGAATTTCTTTTTACCCATCTTGCGCAAGAGGTTGCGCATATTCATTGAGACGTCGCCAAAATCAATATCCACGGGGCAGGGGGTGAGGCATTTATGGCAGACCGTGCAGTGGTCTGCCACATCGCCAAACTCTTCCCAGTGCTTAATCGATACGCCACGACGAGTCTGCTCTTCGTATAAAAATGCCTCGATCAATAATGACGTGGCAAGAATCTTATCGCGCGGCGAATACAGAAGGTTGGCCCGCGGCACATGGGTCGCACAGACAGGCTTACATTTTCCACAGCGCAGACAATTCGCAAATGAATCCGCAATCGAACCGATATCCGATTGCTGCATGATTAAACTCTCGGCACCCATCAGGCCAAAGGAGGGCGTGTACGCATTATCAAGATTGCCGCCGCGCAGAAGCTTGCCTGCGTTGAAGTGCTGGTCTGGGTCAACCTTATTTTTATATTCGGCAAAGGCATTGAGCTCACCCTCGGTTAGAAACTCCATCTTGGTGATGCCAATTCCATGCTCGCCCGAGATCACGCCATCGAGCGACTTTGCAATCTCCATTACCCGCGCAACCGCCCGGTGGGCCTCTTGCAGCATCTCGTAATCATCTGAGTTCACCGGGATATTGGTGTGAACATTGCCATCACCCGCATGCATATGCAGGGCGATAAAGACCCGCGACCGCAGGATAGCCTTGTGGCTCGCCTCTAATTTCTCAAGGAGTGCAGCAAAGGCTGCTCCGCTAAAAATTCCACGCATGGGCTCGCGCAGCTCGCGCTTCCAGGAAACACGAATGTGATGGTCTTGAATTAAGTCCACCAGTCTGCAGTCAGGCGCGCGGGCTAAGCGCTCCGCGACAGGCACCTGTGAGAGGTCAACCCCATGCGCAACCAACTGATCTCGGATCTTCGCAACGGGCTCTTGAAGATTAGCCAAGAGAAAAGCCCAGCGGCCATGGGTGCGCTCAAGAAGCGCATTGGCAAGGCGAATACGGCGCTCAAAATCCTCGGCATCATCGGCATCGTCGGGGTCGACAGGTGTCAAGCGGGCTGCGGTGCTACTGGCCAAGAGAACATCGCCACAGGCGGTAATGATTTTCAGTTTGTTGCTAATCGAGAGTTCGATATTAATGTGCTCGATTGCATTGGTGTATTCGCCCATGCGGGGCAATGGGATAACAACATCTTCGTTAATCTTGAACGCATTGGTGTGGCGCGCGATTGCCGCCGTGCGAGCGCGCTCTGACCAGAATGCCTTACGGGCCTCCGGCGAGATCGCGACAAAACCTTCTCCGGCATGGCCGTTGGCAAAACGAATAACCTCAGAGGCGGCCTTTGCAACCGCCTGATCATCATCGCCCACGATATCGCCAATCAAGACCATCTTGGGAAGCGAGCCGCGCTTACTCTTTGTTCCGTAGCCCACTGCCCGAAGGTAGCGCTCATCTAGATGCTCGAGGCCCGCCAACAATGCACCCCCCGGTTTTTTATCGAGGTAGTTTTTTATCTCAACAATTGAGGGAACAGCCTCTTGTGCGTTCCCAAAGAACTCTAAGCAGACCGTGCGCACATGGCCGGGCATTCGATGTAAGACCCACCGGGCGCTTGTAATAAGGCCATCACAGCCCTCTTTTTGAATTCCAGGCAGACCGCCCAAGACTTTATCGGTGACATCTTTGCCCAAGCCAAGCCTGCGAAACCGCCACCCCTCGAGCTTAATGGTCTGTCTGCGCAGCGGCGAGCCCTGGATCTGACCCGTTGCGGAATCGAACTGGTCTGAGGCATACCACGCAAGCCCAAATTCAACCCAAGGCGCATCGTGGATCTTGCCCATGTTGTGATCAAGGCGGGTGACTTCCAACCAATCCCCCTGCGGGTCAACCATTCTCCACCAGGCGAGATTGTCAATCGCTGTGCCCCAGAGCACTGCCTTTTTTCCGCCCGCATTCATCGCGATATTGCCGCCGACACAAGAGGCATCAGCCGATGTGGGGTCAACTGCAAACACAACTCCCGCTGCATCGGCTGCATCGGATACCCTGCGAGTCACAACACCTGCACCACTAAAAATTGTTGCAACGGGCTCGTTCATTCCTGGTAGACGCAGATGCTCAACACGACCAATCTGATCGAGCTTCTCGGTATTGACAACCGCTGAGCGAGAGGTGAGCGGGACTGCGCCGCCCGTGTACCCCGTGCCGCCGCCCCGCGGAATAATGGTGAGACCTGCCGCAATACAGCCCTTCACCAGAGCAGGAATCTCGGCCTCGGTATCGGGCGTGAGCACCACAAAGGGATACTCGACACGCCAATCGGTTGCATCGGTGACATGAGAGACTCGCGAGAGGCCATCGAACTTGATATTGTCCGCCGCGGTTGTTTTTGAAAGGGCTTTCCTTACCCGTTTGCGTAGCTGTTCGGTCTCACCGAACTGCGCATCAAATGTCTCAACCGCTCTGCGAGCGATCGCAAGGAGTCTGCCCACCTTTTGATCACGGCTGAGATCGTTGGTGGGCGCCGCACTGTCTTCGATCAGTTCAGCGGTACGCCTACGATCAACCTCAGCGAGCCGATGCCGTAAGGCATCAATCAGCTGGCGCCGCCGCCTTGGGTTATCTAAGAGATCGTCCTGCAGATAGGGGTTGCGGCTTACCGCCCAGATATCACCAATCACCTCATAGAGCATGCGGGCTGATCGGCCGGTCTTACGCTCACCGCGCAACTCGGAAATCAAGGCCCATCCCTCTTGGCCCAAAACGCGCAAGACAATCTCTCGGTCTGAGAACGAGGTGTAGTTGTACGGGATCTCGCGCAGCCTGGCTGAGTTACGCGCAGGATCTGCGCGATCGAGCTGGGCCAAGAGCGTAGGGTTTAGTGGTGCATTCATTGGTTCAAAAAGTTTAGCGGATCAAGGCGTTAACATAGGATTTTCGCCGTTTTTCGAGAAAAACACAGGATTGAAAGCGCGCTCTGCGTAGGGCTTTCTTTGAATTGGGTTATAAAACACGCCATGGGATCTGATTACTTAAGAAAAATACTCACGGCCCGGGTCTATGATGTGGCCCAGGAGACACCGCTTGAGCCCGCACGGGGCTTGAGCCTGAGGCTTAAAAACAATGTTTTACTTAAGCGTGAAGACATGCAGCCAGTATTCTCCTTTAAGCTGCGCGGGGCCTACAACAAGATGGCCCATCTACCGCCAGAACAGGTCTCAAAAGGGGTGATTGCGGCCTCGGCGGGCAATCATGCCCAGGGGGTTGCACTGTCTGCACAGCGGCTTGGCTGCCGTGCGGTGATTGTCATGCCCGTGACCACCCCTGCAGTCAAAATTGAGGCCGTGCGCGGGCTCGGCGGCGAGGTGGTGCTGTTCGGGGATTCCTATTCCGATGCCTACGATCATGCACTAACCCTTCAGAAAACCCAGGGCTTAACCTTTGTCCACCCCTTCGATGACCCAGATGTCATCGCCGGACAGGGCACGATCGCGATGGAGTTATTGCAGCAGTACCAGGAGCCGATTGATGCCGTATTTGTTGCAATCGGCGGTGGCGGCTTGATTGCCGGTGTGGCCTGCTACCTGAAACAAGTAAAGCCAGAGGTGCGAGTTATTGGAGTTCAAACCATCGACTCCGATGCAATGGATCAATCCATTAAGGCAGGACAGCGTGTCACGCTTACCGAGGTGGGCTTATTTTCTGACGGCACTGCGGTAAAGCGTGTCGGGGAAGAGACCCTAAGGCTCTGCCAGAAATATGTTGATGAGATTGTGCTCGTGGATACCGATGCAATCTGCGCCGCAATTAAAGATGTCTTTGAAGATACCCGGGCCATCTTAGAGCCTGCGGGTGCGCTTGCAATTGCCGGCATGAAGCACTGGGTTAATCGCGAAGGAGTGGAGGGGAAGACCTTGGTCGCCATTGCCTGTGGTGCGAATATGAATTTCGATCGGCTTCGTTTTGTCAGTGAACGGGCGGAGATTGGTGAGCAGCGCGAGGCGGTGTTTGCCGTCACCATCCCCGAGGAGAGGGGAAGCTTTAAACGATTCTGTGAGGTTATTGGCGATCGCAACGTTACTGAATTTAACTACCGCATTGCTGATGCCAAGGCAGCCCATATCTATGTTGGCCTGCAGATTCGTAACCGCACTGAGGCCCACCAGATGGCAGATGCCTTGACTCAAGCAGGGTTTCAGGCACTCGATCTGACCGATGATGAGCTGGGAAAACTCCATCTGCGCCATATGGTGGGCGGGCGCTCTGCGCTTGCGCAAGACGAGCGAATTTTTCGGTTCGAGTTTCCTGAACGGCCGGGCGCTTTGATGCGATTTCTATCGTCCATGCACCCGGACTGGAATATCTCGCTATTCCACTACCGCAACCATGGCGCAGATTACGGCCGCATTCTGGTAGGCATTCAGGCCCCCGATCAGAGTAAAGATGGGCTGCAATCGTTTCTTGGGCAGCTAGGCTACCCGTATTGGGAAGAGACGGAGCACCCCGGCTACAAATTATTTTTATCGGCCTGATCCGCCTTATCGCGCATGTAAAAAATTATTACATGTTTGTAATTGCGCAGTTTTTTAATGCTGAGTTCGCGTATTGTTTTCTAGATGCGTGTCGCAATTATTGAAGATGACTCGGAACACTCCGCAATTCTGAATCGGCTCTTTTTAAATGAAGGTTCAACGCCCGAGCTCTTTATCTCGGGTGGCCGTTTTTTGCGTCAACTCCATCGCGATCAGTTTGATCTCGCCTTGCTTGATCTGCGGCTTCCTGATCTCTCAGGCATTGAGGTATTAAAGGCCTTACGCAGAGAGGCGAGTCTCAGCCGACACAGGCTGCCCGTGATGGTCGTGACGGGGTGCGGCGAGACCTCGGCCATGCAAGAGGCCTTTGACTGTGGTGCGAGTGACTACCTGCTTAAGCCCGTTCGAGCCGATGAGTTACTCGTTCGAGCAAGGGCTCGGGCGCGGGCACTGCAGCCAAGGCTATTGCCCGATCAGCCTCTCGAGGCCGGCCCACTCTGGTTAGATCTTGCCAGCCAGCAGGCCCGACTGGGTGGCCAGCCAATTGAACTCACTGACCGTGAATTTAAACTGCTCTGGCTACTGCTGCATAAAATGGGCCGGCCAGTCTCTAGAAAGGAAATTCTGAGCGCGGTCTGGGGCATGGGCTCTGGGCCGGGTGGCCCCCAGTCGAGAAGCCTGGATACCCATATCGGTAGGCTAAGATCAAAACTAGGGCTCCACATAAAGAAGGCATCCCAGGCGACGGTTGGTGGGCCGTCTATCAGGCTCGATGCAGTCTACGGCATGGGTTACCAGATCGACGTTTTCCCTTAAAATCGGGGCTCTTCAGAAGAAACGGCTAAAAACCGCCACTGCATGCAGCTAATCACGCTGGGCTTGAATCACCAATCTGCCCCCTTGTCCCTTCGGGAACGACTCGCATTTCCGGGAGAAGCCCTGCGTGATGGCTTAAACGAACTGCGGGCCACCCTGCGTCAGGCGGCCCCAGAGCAGGCCCTTCTCTCGACCTGTAACCGAACTGAGATGTATCTTGCGGCGCAGAACTCTAGCGAGGCAAGGGGCCAGGCCCTCGAGTGGCTTTCTTGGAAATCGAATACACCACAATCGGATCTCACCCCACATCTCTATCAATTGCCCGATGATCAGGCCGTGCGGCACGCGTTTCGCGTTGCCTGCGGCTTAGATTCGATGGTGATTGGGGAGCCACAGATTCTTGGGCAGATGAAGCTCGCAGCCCGAGAGGCTCAGGAGGCAGGCTGCCTTGGCACCCACCTGCACCATCTTTTTCAGCAGGCGTTTTCTGTAGCCAAAGAGGTGCGAACAACCACCGAGATTGGTCTGCACTCAGTGTCGATGGCTGCGGCATCCGTGAAGCTTGCGCAGAGGATCTTTGGCGACTTGGCCGATACCCATGTGCTGTTTATTGGTGCAGGTGAGATGATCCAACTCACTGCTACCCACTTCGCCGCACAGCGGCCCAGAAAAATTGTTGTTGCAAACCGTACGATGGATCGCGGCGAACTATTAGCCCACGAGTTTGGTGGTGAGGCCATTGGCCTTGCAGAGCTGCCATTGCGCATGCACGAGTTCGATGTGGTGGTGAGTTGCACGGCCAGCACACTGCCCATCATTGGCCTTGGCATGATCGAACGGGCATTAAAGCAACGCAAACACCGACCGATGTTTTTGGTAGACCTCGCCGTACCGCGAGATATCGAGCGTGAGATTGCAGAGCTTGCTGATGCCTTTCTCTACACCGTTGATGATCTTGGCGACCTGATTAAAGAAGGCGTGCAGGCTAGGCAAGAGGCCGTGATTCAGGCAGAAGCGATTATTGATCACGGCGTGCAATCCTTTAATCAATGGAAGGAGTCGCGTCAGCAGGTACCTGTGATTCGTGCGCTGACTGATCACGCCGATGCGGTACAGGCCGGAGAGATAGCACTTGCTAAAAAACGTCTTGCAAAGGGCGAGGATATCGATTCGGTGCTTAAATCCTTGGCCCACGGTTTGTCGCAGAAGTATCTGCATGGTGCCTACAGCCAGATTCACCACCTAAGCCAACTTGATCCGAATGAGCGCGAACAGAAGACTGAGTTCATTCGCGATGTCTTCGGTATTCGAAAAAACACGCGAGACCACTAGATGAAGCCCAGCCTGCTGGTCAAACTCCAGCAGCTGGCCGAACGCCTTGAGGCGGTCGACCGTCTGCTCTCTGCCCCCGATGCTGCAAACCGTATGGACGAATACCGAAAGCTCTCGAAGGAGCGTTCGGACCTCGCGCCCGTAGTTGCAGGATGGATGGAGTACGAGGCCCTATCGGCCGACTATGTGTCGGCCCAGGAATGGCTCAATGACCCCGAACTTAAATCATTTGCGGTAGAGGAAATAGCACGGTTAAAGGCCGCATTGGAGGCGAAAACCTCTGAGTTGCAGCTACTCCTATTACCTAAGGATCCGAACGACGATCGTAATGTCATTTTAGAGATTCGTGCAGGCACCGGTGGTGATGAGTCAGCACTCTTTTCAGCGGATCTGCTGCGTATGTATCTGCGTTATGCAGAGCGCAGCCGCTGGCAGACAGAGATCATGTCGGCCAATGAATCCGACCTTGGTGGGTATAAGGAAGTTATTGTTCGAATTGCTGGGCAGGGGGCCTATTCGAAACTAAAGTTCGAATCGGGTGGGCACCGTGTTCAGCGGGTTCCCCAGACCGAAACCCAGGGCCGCATTCATACCTCGGCCTGCACGGTGGCCGTGCTGCCCGAGGCTGATGACATTGAAGATGTGGTGTTCTCGCCCGATGAGTTGAGGATTGATGTCTTTCGGGCCTCAGGCGCTGGCGGGCAGCACGTGAATAAAACAGAGTCGGCCGTGCGTATTACACACCTGCCCACCGGGATGGTGGCGGAGTGCCAAGATGATCGCAGCCAACATAAGAATAAAGAAAAAGCGATGAAGGTCTTAATGGCCCGAGTACAAGACCAGAAGGTACGCGAGATCCAGGCAAAGGAGGCGAGCGCCCGAAAATTAATGGTGGGCTCTGGGGACCGCTCGGAGCGAATTCGAACCTATAACTTCCCGCAGGGTCGTGTTACGGACCACCGCATTAACCTCACCCTCTACAAGATTGACGCTCTAATGGATGGAGATATCGCCGAACTCACAAGCGCACTTATCGCCGAACATCAGGCGGAGTTACTAACCGCGCTCGGCGAGGCCTGATGCAGTGAATTTTGGCGATCTGATTGCCCAATGCCAGTTGCCTCGGCATGAGTTGTGGCCTTTACTTGAGACGGCCTCTGGTCGCCCAAGGGAGTCGATTCTTGCGCATCCCGACCACATAGTTGAAGAGCCGGCAAGGCTTCTCTTTCAGCGCTGGGTGCAACAACGACAAGACGGTGTTCCTGTCGCTTACCTCACGGGATATCGGGAGTTCTATGGCAGGAGGTTCTGGGTCAACCGGTCAACACTCATTCCAAGAATCGAGACTGAGCTCTTAATCGATATGGCCTTATCTCTCGTCCGTGAGAATCCGCGAGAGGCCTGGGCATTTTGCGATGTTGGGACTGGCTGCGGGTCTATCGCAACGACGCTTGCGCTAGAGATTCCCACGGCAGCCGTCACCGCTACCGACCTATCCGCTCATGCACTAGCGGTTGCGAGAAATAATGCTGCATGGCTGGGGGCTGCTGATCGAATTGAATTCCATGAAGGGGCCTGGTGGGCACCACTCGTCAATAGCCCCAAAAAATTCCATGGAATTCTGAGTAACCCTCCCTATATTGAATTTAATGACCCCCACCTTCGCGAGGGTGATCTTCGGTATGAGCCCGCGCTCGCACTCACAGGCCAGGGGCCCAAGGAGATTGCTACCCTCGTGATGGGCGCCCCAGAGCGACTCTTACCCAATGGATTTTTATTGGTTGAGCATGGGTATGATCAGCAGGCCATGATCAAGGGGCTATTTGAATCTGCCGGCCTGATCGATATCCGAACCGTTGCCGACTCTAGCCACCAGCCCCGGGCTGTACTTGGGTTCAAGAGTCCTGAATAATGAGGGCAGTGACCGCAGTTATCTGAAGACTTATCGCAAAAAGGAAGACAGCAATGGAAGCAAAAGAGTTTATTCAAAAGACAGTCACCGAGCACCCTGTGGTGCTCTTTATGAAGGGTACCGCCCAGTTTCCGCAGTGCGGATTTTCTGGCCGTGCAGTACAGATTCTGAAATCCTGTGGCGTAAAAAATGTCGTGACCGTGAATGTGCTCGATGACGAGGGTATTCGGCAGGGCATTAAAGATTTCTCGAATTGGCCAACAATTCCCCAGCTCTACGTAGCGGGTGAATTTATTGGCGGCTCGGACATCATGGGTGAGATGTATGACAGCGGAGAGTTAAAGAAGGTGCTCGATGACTCGGGCGCGACTGCCTGAGTGTTTTGCCGCGGTATCTCTAAAAAAATGGTGCCGACTATCTGACTCGAACAGATGACCTATCGCTTACAAGGCGATTGCTCTACCAACTGAGCTAAGTCGGCGCGTTTTACTTCATGGTTACGACTTACACCTAGGTACTGACATCTCGGTACTCGCAGCTAAATCTCCTTACTATTTTACGCGAGTGAGTTTTGGGCGGCCATCGGGGCCTTTCGGCGATTTCGGTGGCTGCGGCAAGTCGGATTGCTGAGCCGGCAGTGCGGCCGACTCCATTGGCTGGGGAGGCGACTCTTGCTGAAGCTCAAACGCCATACCGTTACCCGTTTCCTTTGCATAGATTGCGCGCACGTTATCCATCGGAACAATAATCTGCTGCACACGGCCTGAGAAACGCGCCTGAAAGGTGATTTCCTCATTCTGGATCTGGAGTTTATCGGTCGCAAGCATGCTGACATTTAGCACAATCTCACCATTACGCACATGTTCCTTGGGTACCTGAACCGCATCGGTAACGCAGACCGCCAGATAGGGCGTGAACCCGTTATCCGAACACCACTCATGGATTGCTCGGACCAGATAAGGCTTGGTCGATGTCGGCGTGACGGTCTGCTGCATTAACGACGCATTATCTTTTCAGGTGGTGTTAGGGCCTCGAAGAATGCCGGCCGGGAAAAAATACGCTCGGCGTATTTCTGAACCGGTACCGCTGTCTTGGGCAGTTCAATCCCGTAGTACTCCAGGCGCCACAGTAGGGGCGCTAGGGCCACGTCAATCATTGAGAACTCTTCACCGAGCATAAATTTATTCTTGGTCACCACTGGTGCGAGCTGGGCCAGGCGATCGCGGACCAAGACGCGGGACTTATCCATCTTTTTAGCGTCTTGCTTCTCAAGGGCCTCGACATGAACAAAGAGTTCGCGCTCAAAATTTAAGAGCAGTAGCCTTGCACGACCCCGCTGAACAGGGTCTGCGGGCATTAACTGGGGGTGGGGAAAACGCTCATCAATGTATTCGTTGATGATGTTCGATTCGTAGAGAATCAGATCCCGCTCGACCAAGATAGGTACCTGACCATAGGGATTCATGACTGAGATATCTTCGGGCTTATTAAATAGATCTACATCGCGAATTTCGAAATCCATTCCTTTTTCAAAAAGAACGAATCGGCAGCGATGACTAAAGGGGCAGGTTGTTCCGGAGTAGAGCACCATCATTTTTGTGGTTCCTTAATAAACGGAAAGGGTGGAGCGAATGCCCCACCCTATTATTTCTAATTCTGTCTGGCGTTGAACTATCGGATCTTTTTCCAGTAGGCCTTATTGAGGCGCCATGCAATCACAAAGAAGAATGCAAGAAAGACCAGCACAACAATACCGAAGGTCTTGCGTGTGAACTGGGCTGGCTCAGCAACATAATTCAAAAACGCAGCCAGATCGCCAACCGCGGAATCAAATTCAGCGGGCGACTTAGTTTTCTGCATCTCCCAGAGCACGTGGGGCATCCCGACACCCGGATAGGTTTTATTGTTCCATCCGGTTGGGCGGGAGGGGTCTTCAACATAGGTACGCAGGAATGTATAGACCCAGTCGGTTCCGGTGCCAGAATGTGAGGAACGTGCACGTGCGGTAAGCGAGAGATCTGGGGGTGCTGCACCAAACCACTCTTTCGCATCGTTGCGGCTAATCGAGGTCCGGATGTAATCGCCGGTCTTCTTGCCCTCAGGTAAGAGTGCTTTGATCTGCTCTTCGTTCATGCCAATGTCAGAAAGGCGGCTATAACGCATTGCCGATACGCCATGGCAACCCAAGCAGTAACTCATGAATGTTTTTGCGCCGTTTTGCATCGCCGCCTTATCGCTTAACTTGGCTTGGGGCACCGAGTCCAATGCAACGGGGCCGGAAGCCGCCATGGCCGAAGGGACAGCGGTAACGCTGATTGCGGCAACAGCGCAAACAAATAAGAGGCTGTAGGCTGCAGATCGCATAACGACTTTAGAGAGAATGAGTGTTTTCATAATCATGATGTGATTGGTCCTGTGGTCTGCGGCGCGATCAATGCGGCTTGAATGTCACGCGGTCGGGAACCGGCTTGAACTGGCCCTTATTCGACCACAAGGGCATTAAGGCAAAAAATCCAAAATAAAACACCGTTCCCGCTAAAGAGTAGGCCTGACCGATGGGCGAAGGCGGCAACACGCCCAGATAACCCAGGATGAAAAAGTTCACAACAAATACCGCGTAGAGAACTTTCTGCCAGGTAGGCCGGTAGCGAATCGATTTCACGGGACTGACATCAAGCCAGGGCAGGAAAAAGAGAATAATGACCGCGCCGCCCATAATCACCACGCCCCAGAACTTGGCATCAAAAACGCGGAAGGTAATTGCCAGCACAACGATGGCAGCGACCCCTGCGGCACGGATCACCATCGGCCAGTTGGAGCGCAGCAGGGCTAAAGCGCCTAGCGCGGCAGCCCCCACCATGACCCAGGTGAAGAGGTCCGTTACCGCACGAAGCATTGAATAAAATGGGGTGAAATACCAGACCGGTGCAATGTGCGGCGGTGTAACAAGCGGATCAGCAGGGATGAAATTATTGAACTCAAGGAAATAGCCGCCGAGTTCGGGGGCAAAAAACACCACCGCGCAGAACACAATTAAGAAGCCTGCGATGCCCACGATATCGTGGACTGTGTAGTAGGGGTGAAATGGAATGCCATCGAGCGGGATGCCATCGGCGTTTTTGTTTTTCTTGATCTCAACGCCATCAGGGTTGTTCGATCCGACCTCATGCAAGGCGATGATGTGGGCTGCAACCAGCCCCACCAAGACCAAGGGAATCGCAATCACGTGAAAGGCAAAGAACCGGTTCAGTGTGGCATCACCCACCACAAAATCTCCGCGAACCCAGACCGCTAAATCAGGGCCGATCAAGGGCACTGCTGCAAATAGGTTCACGATCACCTGGGCGCCCCAGTAAGACATCTGGCCCCAGGGGAGGAGGTAGCCAAAGAAAGCCTCGGCCATCAACATCAAAAAGATCATGCAGCCAAAAATCCAGATCAGCTCGCGTGGTGCGCGATAAGAGCCATACATCATGCCGCGCCACATATGGAGATAGACAATTACAAAAAATGCGGAGGCGCCGGTGGAGTGCATGTAGCGGATAAGCCAGCCGAAGGGAACCTCGCGCATGATGTACTCAACACTGGCAAAGGCGACCGGGATGCCGGCTGCATTAAGCGATGCGTCGGGCTTGTAATGCATGGTGAGGAAAATCCCGGTGATGATCTGCAGCGCTAAGACCACCATCGCCAGGGAACCAAAGAAATACCAGAGGTTGAAATTCTTTGGTGCGTAGTACTCCGAGAGGTGCTCTTTGTACATTTTGGTGAGCGGGAATCGATTATCGATCCAGCCCAGAAGGCCCGTCGTGGTTACAGTTTTCTCAGCTGCCATTCAAATCTCCGATAAAACAATTCTGGAATTAATTACGCTTCGCCTTTTTCATCTCTGCCAATCACCAGACGGGTGTCGGAGAGATACATATGGCGGGGCACCTCGAGGTTGTCGGGCGCAGGCTTATTGGCGTAGACGCGGCCTGCATGATCAAAATTTGATCCGTGGCAGGGGCAGAAGTAGCCACCAGCCCAGTCGGCGCCAAGGCCCGGCTGATTGCCAGTCTCAAACTTAGACACTGGGGAGCATCCGAGGTGGGTGCAGATTCCCACCGTGACCAAGACTTCGGGCTTGATGGATCGATGGCGATTCTTGGCGTATTGCGGCACCGGAAATGCGGTGCGATCTGATTTAGGGTCTGCAAGCTGGCTCTCTACTTTTTCAAGGCTTGCGAGCATTTCGGGGGTGCGGCGCACGATCCAGACGGGTTTGCCGCGCCATTCCACTGTTTTGATCGCGCCCGGTGCTAGATCACCAATATCAACTTCCACCGGGGCGCCTGCCGAGCGGGCCTTCTCGGAGGGGGCCATCGAGCTCAGGATTGGGACGGCCGTTGCGGCCGCGGCCACACCACCGGCAGCGCCACAGGCAATCAGCCAGGTGCGACGCTCGGGCTCTATTGACTCTGTTGGGGAAGGAAAACTCAGTTCTTGGTTGGATTGCGACATAAAAAACCTTTTGGATTGCAGAGTTAGGGCAAACACGCATTCTATTCCAGCCAAGGGGGTAAGTTCCAGCAATAATGGCGGCTATGGCACGACGTATCTGGTTAATCTTCGCGCAAGCAACGACCCTTGCTCTGGCGGCACTCTTTGTGGTGCTGACCTTCAAGCCGCACTGGGTTGCAGACCTTGGGTCAGGCCCTGCAGCTCTTGACTCTGGCGAGCTGGGCCTAAAAGACGGGGGCGCCCCCATTGCCGGCCACGGTTTTCGTGATGCGGCCGCCCGAGCCATGCCCGCGGTGGTCTATATCTTCACCACCCAGAAGGTGGCCGTGCCGAACCACCCCCTGCTCAACGACCCCGTATTTAGGAAATTTTTCCGTGACTCTCCAGAGCAAGAGCCTGCCGCCGGGCTCGGTTCAGGCGTGATTGTCTCGGATCGGGGCTATGTGCTGACCAACCACCACGTGATCCAGGGTGCCGAGCAGATTGAGGTGGGTCTTGCTGACGGCCGAAAGGCTAAGGCGGTGCTCGTGGGCTCTGACCCCGAGACCGATCTGGCGGTGCTCCGAATCTCGCTATCAAAACTGCCCGTCATCGCCTTCGGTAGGCCCTCCGAGGCCCGTGTGGGGGATACCGTGTTGGCGATTGGTAACCCCTTTGGTGTGGGCCAGACCGTAACCCAGGGAATTATTAGTGCTCTTGGCCGCTCGCGTCTTGGAATCAATACCTACGAGAACTTTATTCAGACCGATGCCGCTATTAACCCGGGTAATTCAGGCGGTGCGCTCGTAGACACGCAAGGCCACCTGCTCGGAATCAACACCGCCATCTATACCCGCTCGGGCGGCAACCAGGGCATCGGCTTTGCCATTCCTGCGGATACCGCCAGGCATGTGATGGAATCCTTGGTCACCAAGGGCAAGGTAAGTCGCGGCTACATTGGCGTAGAGCCGCGCGACGCCCCAGAGGGTGATGGCAGTCTGATTGCGGGTGTCCTGCGTAACGGGCCGGCCGACGTCGCAGGCATTCAGCCGGGCGATATTGTGGTGGCGGTAAACCAGAAATCGATTCGTAATATGACTGAGCTGATGCAGAGTGTGGCCAGCATGTCGCCAGGAAGCGAGGCGAGCTTTAAGGTGCTGCGTCAGGGGCAGTCGTCGGAGCTCACCGTAAAGATTGCCGAACGACCAAGCGCACAGAAACGCTAGTCTGATTTCTCGCGCGGCGTGATCCAGCGCGACATAAAAATACCAAGTTCATACAGCAGGATCATGGGCACAGCCAGCATGAACTGGCTAATCACATCCGGTGGCGTGACGATTGCGGCGATCACAAACGCAATCACAATGAAATACGAACGAAAGTCTCTGAGTTTGGCGATGGAGACCATACCAAGGCGCACCAAGACCATCTCTACGACAGGTGTTTCAAACGAGAGACCGAATACCAGAAACAGAGTCATCACGAAGCTCAGGTATTTATCGATATCCGTTGCCATCTGAACACCCGCAGGCGTGTAGGCGGCTACGAATTTAAAGACCGCCGGAAACACAAATAGATAGGCAAACGCCATACCGAGTAAAAACAACAGAAAACTGCTCAAGATAATCGGTGCCGCAAGTCTCTTCTCGTGCTCATAGAGCCCGGGGGCAATAAAGGCCCAGGCCTGATAAAGAATGTAGGGCAGTGCGATCACGAAGGCCACCATCATGGTCACCTTCATGGGAACAAAAAAGGGTGCTGTTACATCGGTTGCAATCATTGAGGTGCCCTTCGGCAGGGCATCAATCAGAGGTGTTGCCAAGATTGAATAGATGTCGGGCGCCCAATAGACGAGGCTTAGGAACACCACGATCAGCGCAATTGCGGCCCTCACCAGACGATCGCGCAACTCCACGAGGTGCGTAACAAAGCCCTCTTCTTTTAGTTCAGGCTCGTTAGAACCCGAGTTGCCGGTCTGTTGATCACTCATCGCGGGGTCGCTTCTGCATAAAACGTTTGCGCAGGCGGTTGCGTAGCCGCTCGCGAATTCGGCGCTGCTCGGCCTGCTCTGACCAGGAGGGCTCAGGTGCGTTGATATGCAGACCACGTCGCTCGAGGGCGGGTTTCGCGGCGTCCTCGCCAAACCCTTCCCAGACATCACCTGTGCCGCCGGTTAGCCCCGGGCCAACACTGGCACTTAAATCAGAAGTCACGCCAGAGACTTCTTTTTCAACATTCTGCACACCCGATTGAATCTGTTCGCCAACGGCCTTGACCTGATTCTGGACTTTGCGTAGCTCTTCAAGATCGACCTGGCGCTGGATATCGGATTTAACATCGTTGACGTAACGCTGGGCGCGGCCCAACAAGGCACCAATCGTGCGGGTTGCAACAGGGAGGCGTTTTGGTCCAACCACAACGAGTGCCACAACACCAATCAAAATGAGTTCAGAAAAACCGATATCAAACATGACGGATGCCAAACCTCATACCAGACCCTGTGCCAGACAATTGTGGCGTCGGCGACGCCATGAGAATCAATCGGAGAAGAGAAGATCGACGGGCCGGACCCATGGATTACGGGCCCGGTGCTTTACGAAGGAGTCTTGTCTTTTACTTGTACGTCGATTGTTGGGGCTTCGGTTTTCTGGGTTGTCTGAGCTGTCTGTGATGCGGCTGCCTCGGCTGATGTGCCGCCCTCTTTCATGCCGTCTTTAAATCCTTTGACCGCACCGCCAATATCCGAGCCGAGATTACGCAGCTTCTTGGTGCCAAACACCAACAAGACAATCAACAAAACAATTAACCAATGCCAGACACTAAAGGAACCCATCACGGTCTCCGAATTAAGAGTTAAAGCCGCGTTCTGGAGGCCGTTAGACCGCCTAGAACATGCACGTGCAGATGATACACCTCCTGCCCGCCCGCTGGTCCTGTGTTAACAATGCATCGAAACCCGTCGGGACAGCCATTCTCCTTGGCTAGGCGAGGCGCAAGCACTAGCATTTTCCCCAAGAGATTCGCGTGGGAATCATCCACTTCTTGTAAGGAAATGATGTGCTGCTTTGGGATGATGAGGAGGTGAAGCGGGGCCTTGGGGTTGATATCGTGAAAGGCAATAAAGTCTTCGTCTTCATAGGCCTTTTTTGCAGGAATCTGGCCAAGAACAATCTTGCAGAAAATACAGTCTAGGTCGGTCATGGGGTTCGGGCTTTCTTTTGCCAAGCCTAGGGCTTTTCGGCTGCGCGCCGGGCAGCCTTCTCATCAAGGCCGGAGATGCCCTCACGTCGGGCAAGTTCCGCCAAGACCTGCTCAGGCCGAATACCCGCCTGCACTAAGGCCACAAGGCAGTGAAACCAGAGATCGGCCATCTCGCTCACGATGCGATCGGGTGCGCCATCCTTTGCGGCCATGATGACCTCGGTAGCCTCCTCGCCAACTTTTTTTAAGGCGGCATCCGGTGCGGCCGCTAAGAGGCGGGCGACATAGGAG
>Ga0255182_1000487_pt1 | contig 26183 bp, 21 predicted proteins | sample Atl_UVDOM_RepA_8_FD_188420 | JGI IMG/M metagenome (GOLD analysis project Ga0255182, IMG submission 188420) | Freshwater microbial communities from Altamaha River, Georgia, United States - Atl_UVDOM_RepA_8d | ecosystem: Environmental > Aquatic > Freshwater > River | place: USA: Georgia...
CAACGCAAGCGCCAGATGGCAAAAAACTCCGTCCCCAAGCCGCTCAGCCTTTCTGCAGGATCGAGCGCCCGAGCGCCCAGCGGTGCACCTCCGACGGGCCGTCGTAGAGGCGGAAGGCGCGGATGTTGCGATAGATCCGCGCGATCGGCGTGTCGTTGCTCGAGCCGATGCCGCCCAGCACCTGCAGGGAGCGGTCGACGACGGCCGACAGGCGCTCCGAGCAGAACACCTTGCACATGCTGGTCTCTTCGCGCGCCTCGGCGCCCTGGTCGAGCAGCCAGGCGGCGTGACGGACGGCGAGGCGGCAGTGGTGCATGTCCATCAGGTTGTCGGCGAGCATGAAGCTCACGCCCTCGTGCTCGCCTATCGGCTTGCCGAAGGCCGTGCGCCAGCGCGCATGGGCGACCGCGATGTCGTGGCAGCGCTGCGCGGCGCCCAGCCAGCGCATGCAGTGGGTCAGGCGCGCGGGACACAGGCGCACCTGGGCATAGCGGAAGCCCTTGCCGATCTCGCCGAGGATCCGATCGCGTCCGACGCGCACCCGGTCGAGCGCGATCTCGCTGTGGCCGCCCTGGAACATGTCGTCGAGCATGTCGAGCTGCCGGACCTCGCTCAAGCCTGGCGTGCCGGCGTCGACGACGAACATCGTCGCGCCGAGCTTTTGCCCCGCGCTGTCCAGCGTCTGCGCCATGACGATGTGGAAGGCCGCGTCGCGGAAGGTCGTGATGAGCCACTTCCGTCCCGTGATCAGGAAGTCGTCGCCGTCCGGCACGGCGACCGTACGCATCTGGTTGGGGTCGGCGCCCGCGCCGTTGTCGGGCTCGGTCACCGCGAAAGTCGACTTCTGGCTGCCGTCGACGAGCGGGCGCAGCCAGCGCTCCTTCTGCGGCTGCGTTGCTATCCGGTCCAGCATGTAGTGATCGCCTTCGCCCGGCATCACGTTCAGCGCGATCGGGCCCAGCAGGGAGTAACCCGCAGCCTCGAGCAGCACGGCCTGGCCCTGGTGATCGAGGCCGCCGCCCCCGAACTCGACCGGCGCATGCAGTGACCACAAGCCCGCGCGCTTGCCGCGCGCCTGCAGTTCGAGGCAGAGTTCACGGCTCGGCCCGTGCGGCGTCTGCCGCGGGTCCTGCTCGAGCGGAATGACCTCCTGCTCGATGAATTCCCGAATGCGCGCCTGCAGCGCCGTAAGTTCTGGCGACAAACCGTAGTTCATGTAAGGTCTTCCCTCGTGAAACCACCACGGACTATAGAACGATTGCGCTGGCCGTGGCAGGCGCTGTACGGCCTGTGCTGCCTCGTGTCGCTGCGGGTGGCGGCCGAGGCGCCCCGGCCGACGGCCTTCTCGTCCCTGCGGCCTGGCGCGGAAATCACGGGCTGGCGGACACTCGAAGCGGCGCCCGGGGCCCCGCCCACGCGCTATGCGCTGGTCGAGGACGCCGGCACGGTGGTCGTGCGGGCGGATGCCGCCGGCTCGATGTCCGGCCTGCTGTTCGATTTCGGCGGCGCACCGGCGCAGCCCGGCATCCTGCGCTGGCGCTGGAAGATCGCGGCGCCCCTGCGCAACGCGGACCTTTCGACGCGCGCCGGCGACGATTACGCGGCCCGCGTGTACGTGCTGTTCGACTATCCGCGTGCGCGCCTGCCGCTGGCGACCCGGCTGCGGCTGCGCGCCCTCGAGGCGCTGCGCGGCCAGCGCCTGCCGACCGCCGCCTTGAACTACGTGTGGGACAACCGCCAGCCGGTCGGCACGCTCAGGGCCAATGCGTACACCGAACGGGTGAGGATGATCGTCGTCGAGAGCGGTCCGTCGCGCGCCGGGCTGTGGGTGGAAGAGGTCCGCGATCTGCGCGCCGACTTCAGGCGCGCGTTCGGGGAGGAGGCGCCTGCGCTGATCGGCATCGCGATCGCGACCGACACCGACAACACGGGCGAGAACGCCCGTGCCTGGTACGGGGACGTGCGCCTAGACGCCGAATGAAGCGCCGTCCGCTTGCGGCGGGCCTCGCCGCTCGCCTACCGTTCAGGCACGCGGGCGCATGCGCCCGTTCAATCCAGCGAGGACGAGGAGAGTGACGATGAATCCTGACATGGGCAGCCGGCCGCGTGCGGTGCGGGCGAACACGAGATTACCGACATGAACCGTCCGACCGCCGTCGTCATCGGGGTCGGCGCCGCGCAGGGGCTCGGTGCGGCGATCTGCCGGCGCTTCGGGAGCGCCGGCCATCACGTGCTGGTCGCGGGCCGCACGGCGACGCGCATCGCAGCGGTCGCCGACGATATCGTGGCGCGTGGCGGCAGCGCCGAGGCGATACCCACCGACGCGACGCAGGAAGCCGACGTGCAGCGACTGTTCGCCCGTGCGATGGGCCCGGGCCCGGGTCGCGCGCCGGTGGAGGCGGTGGTTTTCAACGCCGGCAACAACCAGCGCATCGACTTCCGCGAGCTCACCGCCGAGCAGTTCGAGTTCTTCTGGCGTACGGGCTGCTTCGCCGGTTTCCTCGCCGGCCGCGAAGCGGCGCGCTGTCTCGCGCCGCTCGGTCGCGGCAGCATTCTCTTCACCGGCGCCTCCGGCAGCCTGCGCGGCAGGCCCGGCTTTGCGCACTTCGCCGCCGCGAAGTCGGGCCTGCGGATGATCGCGCAGAGCATGGCGCGGGAATTCGGCCCGCTGGGCATCCACGTCGCCCACGTCGTGATCGATGGCGGGATCAACGGCGAGAAGCTGCGCAACGCGTTCCCGGCCATGCTGGAGCGGCTCGGCGAAGATGGCCTGCTCGACGTCGACGCCATCGCCGAAACCTACTGGCAGATCCATTGCCAGCCGCGCACGGCCTGGGCCCACGAGGTCGACCTGCGGCCGTACAAGGAGAGCTTCTGAAGCCCCGGCCTCCATTTTCTTCTCCGTGACCTCCGTGGTGAAGCCAGGCCTTTCAGCAAGACGAGAAGCCTGAATTTCCACCACGGAGGGCACGGAGAACACGGAGAGAGAAAGCGTTGATGCGCCGGCACGTGCGTCGACCGGCAAGGCATCTTCGCCTGTTCCACCTCGGTCGGCACCCGTGCGCCGTGCCGCCCCCGGGCCCGGCTTCAGACGAGCTCGAAAGCCTCGAGCTTCGGCGCCGCCATCTCTTCCTCGAAGCGCGTATAGGTCCAAGGCCAGCTCGCGGGCACGCCGTGCTTGTCGAGGTACCAGCTCTTGCACCCGGTCGCCCAGATGCTGTTCCTCGCCGCCTCGATGCGCGCGGCGTCGAAGGCCGCGGTGGCCTCGCGCGTCGCGCTGATTTCGCGGCAGCGGCCGGCACGGACCTGCTCGAGCAGTTGCAGGATGTAGCCGAGCTGGAACTCGGCGATCTGGATCAGCGAAAAATTGCCGACCGGTCCGTTCGGGCCGTTCAGCATGAAGAAGTTCGGGAAGCCCGGCACGGACAGTGACAGGTAGGCGGTCGGGTGGTCGGCCCACGCGTCGTCGAGCAGGATGCCGCCGCGGCCGCTGACGACCGCCGGACGGATGAAGCGATCCGCGCGGAAGCCGGTTGCGAGCACCAGCACGTCCAGTTCATGCAGGCTGCCGTCGCGGGTGCGCACGCCCTTCGCCTCGATGCCTTCGATGGCCTCGGTCACGAGGCTTGCGTTCGGCCGTTGGATCGCGGCGTAGAAGTCGGATGAAAAGATCAGGCGCTTGCAGGCCGCGCGGTAGGTCGGCCGCAGCTTTTCGCGCAGGACCGGGTCGTGGACGTTGCGTTCGAGATTGCCGAGGCACACGTCCTCGATCCAGCGCATCTCGGGCGAATCCGCAGCGACGACCGCATTCGCGATTTTTTCGATCGCCGCGCGATGGATTTCCTCGCGCAGCTTCTCGATCAGCTGCGGGTCCCGCGCAAAGGCTGCCCGCTGCTCGTCGGTGTAGGCCGGGTTCTCGATCGGCATGATCCACTGCGCGGTGCGCTGGAACAGTTCGAAGCGCGACACGCGTGGCACCAGCGCCGAGGTGATCTGGATCGCCGTCGAGCCCGTGCCGATCACGCCGACGCGCCGGCCGTCGAGCGGCACCGAGTGATCCCATTGCGCGCTGTGGAAGCAGGCGCCCCCGAAGCCGCGCAGGCCCGGCAGATCGGGAATGTTCGGGTGGTGCAGCACGCCTGTCGCGGCGATGACGACGTCGGCGACGTCGCTCGCGCCGTCCTTCATGCGCAGTCGCCAGCGGCCGTCGCGGAATTCACAGTGCGTGATCTCGACGCCGCAGCGGATCGCGGGCGAGACGCCGTACTTGTCGGCGACGCGCTCGAAATAACGCTGGATCTCGTCACCCGGCGCGAATACGTGACTCCAGTCCGGGTTCGGCTCGAAGGAGTAGGTGTAGAGGTGCGCCGGCACGTCGCAGGCGATCCCCGGGTAGGTGTTCTCGCGCCAGGTGCCGCCGAGGCGCGCTGCCTTCTCGTAGATCGTGCAATCCGGATAGCCGGCTTCGCGCAGCTTGATGGCGGCGAGTATGCCGGCCATGCCGGCGCCGATGATGACGATGCGCAGCGGCCGCGACGCCGCCGTGGACTGGGCCTGGGTCATGGATTTCCTTCGCGTTCAGACATGGTCAGGGCCCGGCCGCGCGGGCGGCGGGAAGCGCGCCGCGGTGCCGGTGCAGCGCGTAGCCGAGCAGGGCCCAGGCGGCGCAGATCAGCCATTCCTCGGGGCGCAAGGCCGCCGGGCTGCCGGGGAAGTAGAGGCTGCTCAGTGCGAGGCACAGCAGGAAGGCGAGCCCCCCGACGAGCCGCCAGTGGCGCACGCTGTACGGGCGGGCCAATCCGGGCTCACGCACGCGCAGCGCCAGGAAGGACAGCGCGACCAGCGCATAGCCGGCGACGACCGCGAGGCTGCCGGCGTTGATCAGCCAGATCAGGACCGGCCGGCCGAACAGCGGCGCCAGACAGGTCAGGAAGCCGATGGCGATCACCGCGACGTATGGCGTGCGGTGACGCGAGTGCAGGGTCGCGAGCGCGCGTGGCAGCATGCCGTGTTCCGCCATCGAGTAGACGAGCCGGCTCGAGCCCACCAGGAACGCGTTCCAGGTCGTCACGATGCCGGCGATGCCGCCGACGATGATGACGTCCGCGGCCCACGCGCCGCCCCATACCCGCGCGCTCGCGAGCGCCGTGGTCATGCCCGGTTCGGCGCGCTCCGCGGCCGGCAATGCGTACCCGACGCCGAGCACCAGCAGGCAGTACCACAGGATGGCGCAGCCGACCGACAGCACGATCAGCCGCCCGATGGCGCGGGCGGGCAGGGCGATTTCCCCCGCCGCCTGCGGAATCACGTCGAAGCCGACGAACATGATGGGAATCATGATCAGCACCGCCGCGATGCCGTGCGTGCCGTCGACGAAGGCCGGCTGCACGTTGTCGGCGGAGCCGCCGCGCACCACGCCGACGAGGAACAGGAGCCCGACGCACACGATCACCACGGTCACCGCCTTCTGCAGGCCGGCCGAGGTCGTGACCCCGCGCACGTTGACCCAGGTCATGAACACGGCGCTCGCGATGCCGATCAGCACGAAGTCGAGGTGGACCGTGAAGCCGTTCACCGTCCACAAGGGCAACCACTGGCTCCCCGGAAACAGGAAGCTCAATGCATAGGGCAGCGCGACGGCCTCGAAGGCCGCGACCGACACGTAGCCGAGCACGATCGACCAGGAGCACAGGAACGACCATAAGGGGCCCAGCGCGCGCAGGCTGTAGATGTGTTCACCGCCGGCCTCCGGCAGGGCCGAGGCGAGTTCGGCGTAGGTGAGGGCGACGAAGATCATCGCCGCGCCGCCCACTGCGAAGGCGACCGCCGCACCCCAGGTGCCGGCCTGGGTGGTCCATTCGCCGGTGAGCAGCACCCAGCTCCAGCCGATCATGGCGCCGAAGGCGAGCGAGAGCACGTCGCGCCGGCCGAGGACGCGTTCGAAGAGGGATTCAGTCATGAATTCAACAATAATGGACTGCTGCGCGCCGCGCAATAGCCGGCGCGCACCGTCCCGTTCCAGCGCCGGAGGTCGGTCCGTCATGCGTCAGCGTTTTGCAGGCATCGAGCACGTGATCGAGGCCCTCGCGCCCGGCTATCCGGTGTACTGCCTGCGGCCCGCGGTGCTGGAGGAGACGGTCCGCGAGTTCAGGGCGCTCTTCCCCGGCACGGTGCTGTATGCGGTGAAGTGCAATCCCCATCCGCGCGTGCTCGATGCGTTGCACGCTGCGGGAATCACGCACTTCGACACGGCGTCGCTGCCTGAAATCGCGCTGATCGCCGAGCGTTACCGCGACGCCACCTGCTATTTCATGCACCCGGTGAAGGGCCGGGCCGCGATCCAGTCGGCCTACGGCGTCTACGGCGTGCGTCATTTCGTCGTCGACCATCCTGATGAGCTGCGCAAGGTGCTCGCCGAGGCGCGCGGGCGCGACCTGACGATCGTCGTGCGCCTCGCCACGCCGCCCGATCCGGCCACGGTCTACGACCTGTCCTCCAAGTTCGGCTGCGGGGTCGACGCGGCGGCCGCGCTGCTGCGCGAAATCGCGGCCGCGGGTTGTCGCGGCGGCCTCGCTTTCCACGTCGGCTCGCAGTGCGGCACGCCCGCGTCGTACACGCAGGCACTCGCGCTAGTCGGCGAGGTGATTGCGCGCGTCGGCGCGGCGCCGTCCGTCATCGACGTCGGCGGTGGCTTCCCGGCCCGCTACGCCGGCACCGACCTGCCGCCGCTCGCCGCCTACATGGCCGCGATACGCGCGGGCCTCGCCGCGCTGGCGCTGCCGCCGGAGACGATCGTGCTCGCGGAACCGGGTCGCGCGCTGGTCGCGAACGCCTGCTCGCTGCTCGTGCAGATCCAGTTGCGCAAGGACGGGAGCCTGTACCTCAACGACGGCGTGTTCGGCAGCCTGGCCGAGATGGCGTTGTCGAGCCTGCGCATGCCGGTGCGCCTGTGGCGGCGCGACGGCGCGGCCGCCGCGGCGACCTTGCCGTTCAAGCTCTATGGGCCGACCTGTGACGGGCTCGACGTGCTGCCCGGAACCTTCGAGCTGCCGGCCGATGCGCGCGAGGGGGACTGGCTCGAAATCGGCCAGCTGGGCGCCTATTCGAACGCGCTCGCCACCCGCTTCAACGGCTTCTTTCCCGAGACCCTGGTCACGCTGGCGTCCTGAGGCGCCGCGCTCAGGCGCGCTTGTGCGCGATGAAGCGACCCTGCGCGAGCTTCCCGGCGCGGGCGAGATCACGCATGAACACCATCCCGGCGGCGACCGCGGCCAGCGCGTCGCCGTCGAAGTCGAGCAGGCGCAGCGCGTCGTAGGTCAGCTGCCGGTCGACCATCGCGAGATAGAGATCCACGTGGTCGGCAAAACGCCCGGTGTCGGCAGCTTCGAGGACCGTGCAGCCGCACGCTTCGAGCAGCGCGCGATAGCCGTCGATCGATTCGAGGTTCGGAAACTTCATGAAGTCGAGCAGGCGCTGCAGTTCGGCGTCGGCCAGCGGCACGCTGCCTGCGACCCAGTCGGTGAAGGCGATGACGCCGCCGGGCCTGACGATGCGCACGGCCTCGCGGACCAGGCGCGCCTTGTCCCCGACATAGCACCAGGCGTCCTCGCCCCAGACGAAGTCCGCGCTGTCGCCCGGGAGGCCACTGTCGCAGACGTCGCCGGTGACGAAGCGGATCCGCCCGGCGAGCCCTTCCGCCGCGCAGCGCGCTTCGCCGCGCGCGACGACGGCCGGTGTCGCGTCGACGCCGGTCATGCCGGCCACCCCGCGCATGCGGACAAGCAGGCGCATGCCCGCGCCGTTGCAGCAGCACAGGTCCACGCCCCGGGTGCCTGCGCCGATGCCCGCCCGGTCCGCGAGATCCATCGACGAGCGGAAGCCACCGATGTGGATCTGCTGGCCCATGATCAGCTCCCACAGGTCGCCCTCGGCACCGCTGTAGACGGCCCGTACGTCGTCGAGTGTCGCGTGCGTGCTCATGCGGGCCCGTTCTCCTTTGCGCAGGGTTGACGGGCTCGATGATACGCGAGCGGCCGCAGGGCGGAAGCCGCGCGGCGCACCCGGCGGGGGCAGGAGGGCAGGGCGCCCCGTCGCAGTGACGGGGCGGTGTCGGGGCGACTTGGGCGTCAGCCGCGCCCGCCGCGCAGCGCGGCGATGCGGTCCTCGAGCGGGGGATGGGACATGAACAGCGCCATGAGGCCGCCGCGGCGGCCGCCGCTGATGCCACTGGCGGCGAGCTGGTCGGGAAGGTCCGCGGGCTCGTGCACGGCGCGCAGCCGCTCGAGGGCCGCGATCATCTTCTCCCGGCCGGCAAGCGCCGCCGCGCCGGCATCGGCCCGGAACTCGCGCTGGCGCGAGAACCACATCACGACGGCGCTGGCCAGGATGCCGAAGAGGATCTGCGCGACCATCGAGGTGATGAAGAAGCCGGGGCCGTGACCGTTCTCGGTGCGGAACACGGCGCGATCGACGAAGTAGCCGACGAGCCGCGACAGGAACACCACGAAAGTGTTCACGACACCCTGGATCAGCGTCAGCGTGACCATGTCGCCGTTCGCGACGTGGCTGACCTCGTGGGCGAGCACCGCCTCGACCTCGTCCTGCGACATGCCGTTCAGGAGGCCCGTGCTGACCGCGACCAGCGCATGATCGCGCCGGGCGCCGGTCGCGAAGGCGTTCAGTTCCGGCGAGTCGAAAATCGCGACGTCCGGCATGCCGATGCCGGCGCGGTCGGCCTGGCGGCGCACGGTGTCGACGAGCCAGCGCTCGGCGGGCGACGACGGTTGCTCGATCACGCGCGCTCCGACCATGCGCAGCGCCGACCACTTGGACATCGCAAGGGACACCAGCGAACCCGCAAAACCGATGATCGCCGACATCGCCAGCAGCGCACCGAGGTTCAGGCCACCGCCCTGCTGCATGGCGGTGTCGAGACCGAGCACGCGGAAGCTGATGGCGATGACCGCCATCACCGCGAGGTTGGTCAGAAGGAAAAGGCCAATTCGTTTCATCGAGTAACTCCTGCTTGGAAAAGCGCCGACGCGGCGCGGCCAGCGAGACCGCGCGCCAGCTTAGCGGGTCGACGCTTCTTTTGAACTCACATTAAAGAAGTGGAATATTCGGGATTATCGAGGTCTTGATGATGTCGCGCGGCATCGGCACCGCGACTGGACGGGCGCACGGGACCGCCTTTCTGCTACGCGCGAAACTGCTTTCCGTCGTGTCTCGCAGATGGGTGCCGCGCCGCGTCGTTTCAAGCCGTTGCGTTGCATGCTGCATTGCATTCTCCATCGCGCGGGGCGCCGCTGCCGCCGGCGCGGTGGACAGCGACGCTTTGCCGTGGCAAGAATCGGGCGACGAGCGCGATGCTGCGCAAGCCCCAGCCCAACCCGGAGAACGCCATGACCGCCGACCCCGCTACGCTCGTGACGCGCCTCTGCAATTCTTTGCTCGAGGCGGACATGGCGCGGACCTGCGCCCTGCTGACCCCCGACGTCCACTATCACAACATGCCCTGGGCGCCGGTCACGGGCCGGGCGGAGGTGCGCAAGGTGCTGGACCCACTGGTCCACGGTGCGAACTGCGCGCTGCGGGAGATGCGCATCGAGCACACCGTGTGCAACGGGGACGTCGTGATGAATGCCCGCGTCGAGATCTGGGAACGCGCCGGCGTGCGCGTCGAACTCCCTGTGGCGGGCCTGTTCGTCGTGCGCGACGGGCTGGTCGCGCGCTGGATCGACTACTGGGATCTCGCGACGATTGCCCCGCTGCTCGCGACGCTGACCGAAGCGGAGTCCCCGGTCTAGGGCTGCGGTCGCGTACGGACGCCGCCATTCGAACCCGCGCATGCAGCCAGGCAGTTTCCGCGCGCCGCTGCCCAGCACCGTGCCCCGCGGCACGGACAACCTGCCGAGTCCCTTCACCGGCAGTTCGGAGATGGCGCGCCACATGCGGTCCTTCGACTGGGCCGCGACCGAGTTCGGTCCCGTCGAGGGCTGGTCGCTGGCGCTGCGCAGCGCGGTCAGCCTGTGCCTCGGCTCGCGGCTCTGCATGGCCATCTATTGGGGGCGACGGCACCTTTTGCTGTACAACGACGCCTACAAGACGATACTCGACGCGAGGCACCCGGCGGCCCTGGCCCGGGACGTGCGCAGCGTCTGGCCCGAAGTCGCGGCGACGGTCGAACCCTGGATCCGCAGGACGCTCGAGCAGGGCGTGACGCTTGGTTTTGACGACGCTCCGCTGTTCCTCGAACGCGCAGGCGTCGTCAGGGAAAGCTATTTCTCGTTCAGTTACACCCCTGTCGTGAACGAGCACGGCGTCATCGAGGGGGTGTTTGCGACGCTGCCGGAAACCACCGCCAAGGTCGTCGGGGAGCGGCGCCTGCGGACCCTGCAGCGGCTCGGCTCGCAGACCCGATTTGCGCGCCATCCCGCGCAGGCACTCTCGTCTGCCGCCGACGTCATCGCCGACAACCCCTACGACGTCACCTTCGCGGCGTGCTACCTGTGGGAGCCCGGCGCAGGCGAGGCACGCTTGCGCGCGACGGCCGGCATCACGCGCGGACTGCCCCTGAGTCCCGAGGCCATTCCCCTGGACGCCAGCACGCCGCTCTCCGGCCTGCTCGCGAACGCGGAACGCGAGCCGCTGCAGTTCTTTGATATTCCGGCGTCATTCGGCGCCGTACCGCGCGGCGGATGGCTCGAAAGTGCGCGCCGCGGCGCCGTGCTCTTCCTCGGCACGACGGCGGCCGATGCGCCGCGGGCCGTCATGCTCGCGGGCCTGAACCCGCATGCGCGGCTTGACGAGAACTACGTCGAGTTCTTCCGCATGCTGTCCAACGAGATCTCGCGCGTGCTGTCCGAGGCTGCTGCCCACGCGCGCGAAGACGAGCGGGTGCGCGCGCTGCAGGCGCGGGCACAGATCGCGCAGCAGGCGGAACGGCTCAGGATCGCGCGTGACATCCACGACACGCTGCTGCAGAGCGTCCAGGGCATGCGCATCCTGCTCGAAGCCGGCCTCGCGAAGTCCGACGACGAAGCCCCGATCGCGCAGGAACTGTTCGGCAAGGCCCTGCGGGCGGCGCTGCACGCAATCGAGGAAGGCCGCGACGTGCTCGCGCTGTTGCGCAGTCCCGCGGTGCCGAACGAGGCGCCGGGCGCGGCGCTGACCCACCTGCTGGACGAGTTGCTGGCGGGCGCGCCGTTGCGCGGCACGCTGCGCATGCGGGGCCGGGAGCGGGCCATCCGGGCGGACGTGTGGCCGGAGATTCACGCCATCTGTCGCGAAGCCGTCGTGAATGCCGTGCGCCACGCCGGCGCTTCCACCCTCGTGATCAGGCTCATTTTCGGCAGGCGGCTGGTGCTGCAGGTGACGGACGACGGTCGCGGCGTGGCGGATCCGGACTGCCCGTCGGCGCCGCGGGGCCACTACGGCCTGCGCGGCATGCGGGAGCGGGCGGCCCTGATCGAGGGGGAATTGCGCATCGCGGCCGGCGCGGAGGGCGGCACCGCCGTGCGGCTCACCGTGCCCGGCGGCGTCGCCTACGTTGACCATCCCGCCCAGGCGCAGGAGGGACCAGGATGAATGCTGCAGCACCCGCAATCCGCGTGATGTGCGTGGACGACCACCAGATCTTCAGGGAGGCGCTCGCCGCCGTGCTCGGCAACGAGCCGGGCCTCGAACTCGTCGCCGAGGCCGCCAACGGCGAAGAAGCCATCTTCAAGCACCGCCTGCACCGGCCCGACGTGACGCTGATGGATTTGCGGCTGCCGGGAATTTCGGGGATCGACGCGATCGTCGCTATCCGCGCCGAGTTTCCCGACGCAAGGATCGTGGCGCTGACGACCGAGATCGGTGACGTGCAGATTCAGCGCGTGCTGGAAGCCGGCGCCAAGGGCTACGTGTTCAAGGGCATGGCAATGTCGGAGCTGCTCGACGTCATCCGCGCCGCGTTCGAGGGCAAGACGAGGGTGCCCGGCGTCGTGGCCGCGCGCGTCGTCGAGCACATGAGCCAGAAGGGCCTGACCGGTCGCGAACTGGAAGTGCTGGAGCGGATCGCCGCCGGGCGGCGCAACAAGAACATCGCCCAGGACCTCGGGGTCAGCGAGGAAACCGTGAAGATGCACGTCAAGAACATCCTGTCGAAGCTCGGCGCGAGCGACCGCACCCACGCGGTGACCATCGCGATCCAGCGCGGCTTCATTTCCCTGTCCGAAGGCTAGACGCGCGCCTGCACACCCTCGAAAGGGTGTGGCCGGCGCCGCCAATCCGGGGCCTGCGGGCCCACCCCGAAATGACCACCCGCGCCCGCCTCCGTGGCGGGTGGCGCCGCGCGCGGGTTCTCCGCACCATCCGTAGCCTCAGGGGTGTGCGGCATCGTCATCCCGGGCACAGATTCAACTTGCAGCCGTGCAGGCGCGGGAGGCGGATATGGCTTGGCGAATCGGCGTCGATACGGGCGGCACGTTCACCGACGTGGTCGCGGTCAACGAGGCGACGGGAAAGCGCTACGTGCGCAAGACGTCCTCCACCCCGGACGACCCGTCGCGCGCGTTCACGCAGGGCATCATCGAACTGCTCGACGAAGTCGGCGTCGACGCCGGGGACGTGAGCTTCATCAGCCACGGCACGACGGTCGCCACCAACGCGATCCTCGAATCCCGCTATGCGCGCCTCGGCCTCATCGTCACCCGCGGCTACCGCGAGATGCTCGAAGTCGGGCGCCAGACCGTGCCGGGCGACTTCGGCGACATCACCTGGTGGCTGAAGCCGCCGCGCGTGGTGCCGCTGGAACTCGTGCGCGAGGCCGGGGGACGCCTCGACTTCAGGGGCGAGGAACGCACGCCGCTCGACGAGGACGCCGTGCGCGCCATCGCGCGCGAGTTCAAGTCCATGGGCATCAACGCGATCGCGGTGTCCTTCCTGCACTCCTACCGCAATCCCGCGCATGAACGACGCGCGCGCGAACTCATCCTCGAAGTGCACCCCGACTGCTTCGTGTCCGTGTCCTCGGACGTAATCCGCGAATACCGCGAGTACGAGCGCACGCTCAGCACCTGTCTCAACACGGGGCTGATGCCGCTGGTGACCAGCTACCTGAACAGCCTGCAGCAGCGGCTGACCAGCGCGGAAGTGGACGCCCGGCTCTACGTGATGAAGTCCAGCGGCGGCATCATCCACGCCGCCGAGATGGCGCCGCAGCCGATCGCCGCCGTGCTGTCCGGTCCGGCCGCCGGCATCGTGACGGCCTGCTACTACGGCAAGGCGGCTGGCTATCCGAACCTCATCACCATCGACATCGGTGGCACGTCGACGGACATCTGCCTCATCGACCAGGGCACGCCCCATATGCTCACCGAGGGACGCATCGACATCTACAACATCAAGGCGCCGATGATCGACATGCACACGGTCGGCGCCGGCGGCGGTTCGATCGCGTGGCTGTCGGCCGGCCGGAGCCTGCGCGTGGGGCCCCAGAGCGCCGGCGCGCAGCCGGGCCCCGTCTGCTACAGCCGAGGCGGCACGGCGCCGGCGCTGACGGACGCGCACATCGTGCTCGGCCGCGTTTCGCCCTACCTGCTCGGTGGCTCGATCAAGCTCGACGCCAAGGCCGCGCGACGCGCAATCCAGGAACAGATTGCGGATCCGCTGGGAATCAGCGTCGAAGACGCGGCGATGGGCATCCTCGATCTCGCCACGAACAACATCGCGCAAGGCATCAACGTCGTGTCGGTGAAGCGGGGGCGGGACCCGCGCGACTACGCGTTGATGGCCTTCGGCGGCGCGGGCGGCCTGAATGCCTGTCTCGTCGCCGAGTCACTCGGCATCCGCGTGATCGTGGCGCCACCGTCGCCGGGGGTGACCTCCGCGGAGGGCCTGCTGTCCACCAACGTGCGCTCCGATCGCGTCATCACCGACGTGCAGCGCGAGGATGCGCTCGACGTGCCGCGACTGCTCCGCGAATTCGACACGATACGCGCCCAGGTCGTCGAAGACCTGGCACGCGAAGGCTTTACCGGCGCCGACACCGCGGTCACCGGCTTCGCGGACATGCGCTACGCGGGGCAGGCCTACGAAGTGCGGGTGCCGATGACCATCCTCGACGCCGCGCTCTCTGAAGCGGCGGTGCGCAACGCGATCAAGGCCTTCCACCGTGCGCACGACGACCGCTTCGGCTACGAGTACGAGGGCCGCCACCCGGTCGAAATCGTCAACATCGGCGCGACAGGCTTCGGCCTCTTTCCGCCGCTGGTGACCGCCCAGGAGCAGCGCACCGACTGCTCGTGGATCGGCGCGCGCAAGGACGTCAGGCGCGGTGTGTTCCGCGGCGTCGGCGAGGTCCAGTTGCCGGTCTACGAGCGATCCCTCGCGCCCATCGGCGTCGGCATCACCGGGCCCTGCATCATCGAGCAGTACGACGCGACCCTCGTCGTCGAACCGGGCTGGCGCGCCGTCCTCGACAAGGCGGGCCAGATCATCCTGACCCATCAGCACCAGGAGGCTTGAACCATGGCTGACAGCACCATCGGCGCGCGGGTGGAATCCGGCCCCGTGCTCTTCGACGAGTCCCCCTACCTGACCGAGGCCTACGCGCCGACGCGCAAGTCGACCTTCGAACGCGACGACGAGCACTGGCCGCGCATCAAGGCGCTGAAGGAGACCATCGACAGCGTCACGCTCGACGTCCTCGAGTGGGCGCTCGAAGCCGCCATCGACGAGGGGGAGGCCGCGGTCGAGCGCACCGCGGTGTCGACCATCGTGCGCGAGCAACACGATTACCGCGCCTCGCTCAACACGGTCGACTGCAACAGCGTGACCCGCGTGTCCTGGGCCGCGACGGCCGACCCCATCCGCAATTACTACGCGCTCGACGAGATCCACGAAGGGGATGTCTTCCTCTACAACGACATCCACGAGTCGAGCGGCACCATCGGTCACCTGCCGGATTTCTGCGTGGTCGTGCCCGTTTTCTCGGACGGGCGGCTGATCGGCTTCTCGCAGCTCTTCGGCCACTGCAACGACGTCGGCGGCAAGGTCTCCGGCAGCTGGGCGCTGACGGCGACGACCGTGTTCGAGGAAGGCATCCAGGTGCCGCCCATCAAGCTCTACGCCCGCGGCGTGCGCAACGAGGAGGTCTGGAAGGTCATCCTGCGCAACAGCCGCTACCCGGACGACCTGCGCGGCGATATCGACGCCTTCGTCGGCGCCACTCGCATCATCCAGCGTCGCGTCGAGGAACTCTGCCGGCGCTACGGCACCGACGTCGTCGAAGCCGGTTTCTACCGGATCATGGATCGCTGCGAGGAGATCGTGCGCGAGGAAGCCCTGCCGCACATCCCGAACGGCGAGTACGTCGGCGAGGACTTCCTGGAAACCGACGGCATCGATCTCGACCGTCCGGTGAAGCTGATGCTCACGGTGCGCAAGGATCCCGAGAAGATCATCGTCGACTTCGCAGGCACCGATCCGCAGGTGCCCGGGCCCGTGAACTGGGTGATGGATGGCCGCCATTACTCCAAGTGGCTGGGAGGCTTCGTCAAGGCGCAGGTGCCCGGCATGATCGTCAACGAGGGCATGACGCGGGTCTTCAAGGCCTACCTGCCGCCGCGCACCGTGCTGTCGGCGGAATATCCGGCCGCGGGCGCCGACCGCATGGACTGCATGCTGCGCATGCTCGGCGCGTACATGGCGGCGATGGCGAAGGCCACCGGTGGGCAGATGGTCGGCGACTCCCAGTGCATCCAGCTCTATGGCTTCTTCGGCAAGGACCAGGACGGCAAGGACTTCCTATACCGCGAAATCTTCGGCGCCGGCTCGGGCGCGCGGCCCTTCGCCGACGGCACCGACACGGTCGACCTCGTGCCGGATTCGAAGAACCTGCCGAGCGAGTTCATCGAGCAGCGCTTTCCGGTCATCGTGCACCGGGTCGGCATGTTCCCGGATTCCGGCGGACCGGGCGCGTTCCGCGGTGGGCTCGGTTACCTGAAGGATGTCGAGATCCTCGTCGACGGCCATTTCCTGACCGTGTCCTACCGCACGATTTTCTCGTGCTTCGGCGTCAATGGCGGCATGGCCGGACGGTCCGGCGGGGCCCTGGTCAACCCGGGCACGCCACGGGAACAGCAGATCTACTACAAGCGCGAAGCGATCCCGGTGAAGGCGGGGGACATCGTGCGCATACTGACGCCCGGTGGCGGCGGTTGGGGCGATCCGCTCGCGCGCGTGCCGGCGATGGTGCGCCTCGACGTGCAGCGCGGGCTGGTATCCCTGGACAGCGCACGCGACGACTACGGCGTCGTGCTCGCGGAGGTTGCCGATCTCTCGCGGCGCTACGAGGTAGACGAGCAGGCAACGGCCGCGCTGCGCGCGCGCATGAAGGCGGCGCGCCCGCCGCTGAAGATGATCAACCGCGGACCGCACGCGGAGAAGCTCATTCGCGAGGGCCGTATCACGGTCAGCGACTTCGACTATCCCGCGCAGTTCGACGAGGCGGCGTATCTGGCGGCTGCGGGCGCCGCATGAGGTGATGGGGACGGGCGGGCGCGTGACGCCCGCCCGGCAGGCGACAGAGTGTCACGACACAGGAGACTTGAATGGAACAATTGATGCGCATGAGCGCGGTGGAGCAGGCCCGGCTGATCAGGGCCGGCGAGGTTTCCGCCGCCGAAATGGTCGAGGCATCGATCGCTGCGATAGAACGCCTCAATCCGCGCATCAACGCCGTGGTCCTGCCGCTGTTCGAGCGCGCGCGCAAGAGCCTCGCGACGCTCGACCCGTGCGCGCCGTTCGCGGGCGTGCCGCTGCTGCTGAAGGACTTCCTCGCCGAATATGCGGGCACCCGTCTGACCGACGGCTCGCGCTTCCTGCTCGACTACGTTTCCACGCAGGACAGCGAGCTGGTCGCGCGCTACCGGCGCGCCGGCTTCGTGATCGTCGGCAAGACGAACACGCCGGAGTTCGCGTCCAAGCCGACGACCGAGCCCGAGCTGTTCGGCAAGACCGGCAACCCCTGGAATCCCGCGTACTCGGCCGGCGGTTCGTCGGGCGGCTCCGCGGCGGCCGTTGCCGCCGGGATGGCCGCGGTCGCGCACGCGAACGACGGCGGCGGTTCGATCCGCTGTCCCGCGTCGTGGTGCGGTGTCGTCGGGCTGAAGCCGACGCGCGGCCGCAATCCGCTCGGCCCCGCCTTCGGCGACATGGGGGCGGGCCTCATCAGCGAGCACGTGGTCACGCATACCGTGCTCGACAGCGCGGCGATTCTCGACTGCACCGCCGGCGCCGACCCGGGGGCGCCTTACTTTCCGCCGCCGCCGGCGCGACCTTTCGCCGAGGAGGTCGGCATCGCACCGGGGCGTCTGCGAATCGCGTACAGCACGACACCCGTCGCGCCCGCTCCCGTCCACGACGAATGCCGTCGCGCCGCCATCGAGGCCGCCCGACGCTGCGAGGTGCTCGGTCATCACGTCGAGGAAGCCTCGCCGCAGGTGTCGGGCGAGCACTTCACCGAGGTCTTCACGACGCTCTGGCTCGGCATGGTCGCCTGGGCCATCCGCGACTGGGCGCGGCGCACGGGACGGGAACCGCGGGCGGAGGATTTCGAGGCCCACACCTGGAAGATGTTCACGCTGGACGGCGCCCGCCGCCCGTCGGATCTCTTTCTCGCCATCCAGGACATGCAGCGCATGGCGCGCGAGATTGCGCCTTTCTTCGACCGCTACGACGTCTGGCTCACACCGACGACGACGCAGCCGCCGCAGCCCAACGGCTGGTTCGATTTCGATCCGGACCATCCGCGGCAGGCCACGCAGCGCATCGGTGACGTGCCGAAGTTCACGGCGATCGCCAACATGACCGGGCAGCCCGCGATCAGCCTGCCGTTGCACTGGACGCCGGACGGCCTGCCGGTCGGTGTGCAGCTGGTGGGCCGTTACGCGGACGAGGCGACGATCCTCAGGCTCGCGGCGCAGCTCGAGGCGGACGCCCCGTGGCGCCACCGGCTGCCGCAGGTCAGCTGACCCGGGCGCTCGCGCGCGGAGTGTCCGCCTGTCATCAATCGGCAGCGGATGGACACCGATTTACTACGCGAAAGCCGCGCGTCCGCTACCGGGGGCGGCGCGGCGACTCCTATACTCCAGCGCTCGAATCCGGTATCTGCCCGCGAAGGAGACAGTTCATGAACAAGCCCGTCAGCTTCCTCAAGGACGGCAAGCTGCGTATCCCGACGACCGAGGAACTCGGTTTCGATCCCGCCGAGATGCGGCGCAAGTACGACCACGAGCGTGACCGCCGGCTGCACGCGAACGGCGCCGCGCAGTACCAGAACATCGACGGCGACCTCGAGCACTACATCGACGACCCGCACGTCACCGAGCGCATCGAGCGCGCGCCCGTCACGGAAGAGATCGAGATTGCGATCCTCGGCGCGGGCTTCGGCGGCATGCTGATGGCCGCACGCCTGCACGAAGCAGGCATCGAGGGTTTCCGCATCATCGAGCGCGCCGGTGACTTCGGCGGCACCTGGTACTGGAACCGCTATCCGGGAGCGCAGTGCGACGTCGAGTCCTACATCTACCTGCCGCTGCTCGACGAGACCGGCTACATGCCGAAGGAGAAGTACTCCTTCCAGCCCGAAATCTACGCGCACGCGCAGCGCATCGGCCATCACTTCGATCTCTACTCGCGCGCCTGGTTCCAGACCCGGATCCGCGAGATGCGCTGGGACGCGGCGGATTCCCGCTGGACGCTGAGCACCGATCGCGGTGACGTGATCCGGGCGCGCCACGTCGTGATCTCGAGCGGCTCGCTGAACCGTCCGAAGCTTCCGGGCATTCCCGGCTTGCGCGACTTCAAGGGTCACACTTTCCACACCAGTCGCTGGGACTACGCCTACACCGGCGGCGCGCCGACAGGCGGGCTCGACAAGCTCCGCGACAAGCGCGTCGGCATCATCGGCACGGGCGCGACCGCGATCCAGTCGATACCGCACCTCGGCGCTTCCGCGGGGCATCTGTACGTCTTCCAGCGCACGCCTTCGTCGGTCGACGAGCGCCGCAACCGCCCGACCGATCCGGACTGGTACGCGTCCCTGCAGCGTGGCTGGCAGCAGGACCGCAACGACAACTTCACCAAGCTGCTGGTCGGCGTGCCGGTCGAGGAAGACCTCGTCAACGACGGCTGGACCGAGCTGTTCAAGTCCCTCGGCGAACTGCTCGACGGCACCGGGGCGACCGACCTGAGCTCGGAAGAGTTGAAGCTGCTCGGCGAAATCGTCGATTACCAGCACGACAACCGCGTCCGGGCGCGGGTGGATGCGATCGTCAAGGATCCGAAGACCGCCGAGGCGCTGAAGCACTGGTATCGCCCGTGGTGCAAGCGTCCGACCTTCAACGACGACTACCTGCCCACCTTCAACCGGCCGAACGTCACGCTGGTCGACACGAACGGCAAGGGCGTCGAGCGCCTCACCGAAAAGGGCGTGGTGGTGGATGGCGTGGAGTACGAGCTGGACTGCCTCATCTTCGCGACCGGCTTCGAGGTCAGCCGTGCGACCTACACGCACCAGGCCGCCATCGACATCATCGGCCGCGATGGCGTGCGGCTCGGTGACTACTGGTCGCGCGGGATGCGCACCTACCACGGCCTGATGAGCCACGGTTTCCCGAACTGCTATCACATGGGTTTCACCCAGACGGGTTACACGCCGAACTTCACCTACCAGCTCGACAAGCAGGCGCAGCACCTCGCGGCCGTGTTCAGCGACGCGAAGGCCCGTGGCCTCACGGTCTTCGAGCCGACGCTGGAGGCCGAGGAGGCCTACCTCGAGCTCGTGCTGGCGCCGACGGCGATGTCCGAGTACCTCGCGAGCTGCACCCCGGGCTACTACAACGCAGAGGGCGCAGGTGCCGATGGCTCCGCCGTGTCCGCCACCGACGGCTTCCTGCAGGGTCATTACCCCGAGGGCGGCCTGAAGTTCTACGAGATGCTCGCGGAGTGGCGCGCGAAGGGCGATTACGCCGGGCTCGTCGTGCGCTGATGCCGGTGCGCGGCCGGTCGGCCACTCTTCACCTCTCCCGTTCCGGGAGAGGTCGACGCCGAAGGCGACGGGTGAGGGTGGCCTGCGCCGGCGCTGCGACCGGCGGACGCGACCCTCACCCGTCCACTGCGCGGCGGGTTCTCCCGGGGCGGGAGAGGCAAAGGTCCGTCACCTCCGGAGGGGATGAGCTCAGGCCGCCGCCGCCATCCGTCCGCGACCGAAGCGCAGCAGGCGCCCCGAGTGGACGTTCGTCTCGCGGTCGTTCTCGATCGTGATCTTGCCGTTGACCATGATGTAGCGATAACCGCGCGCGCGCTGGATGCGGCGCCACTCGCCGCCCGGCAGGTCGTGCACGATTTCCGCCGGCAGCACCTCGAGCGCGTCGTAGTCATAGACGATGATGTCGGCCGGCGCGCCGCGGCGCAGTACGCCGCGGTCCTCGAAGCCCGCGACCATCGCCGGCAGGGCGGAGAGGCGCCAGTGCGCTTCCTCCAGGCTCATCATCGCGTTCTCGCGCACGGCCTTGATGATGGTTTCGGTCGGGTAGCGGCCGGCGGTCAGGAACTTGGTGTGCGCGCCGCCGTCGGACACGCCGAACAGCACGTAGGGGTTGTCGACGATCTCCTTCATGTAGCCCGGCCAGGTGTTGGTGCCGGCCGCGAAGAACTCGGTCTTGAGCTTGTCGTGGACGGCGATGTCCAGCATCGCGTCGACCGGATGCTTGCCGAGCTTCTCGGCGACCGCGCCGACCATCATGTCCCGGTACTGCTCGGTCTCCGGCGAGGCCGGCCCGGTGATCACGAGTTGCGGAATGCCGACCGTCACCAGCATCGGCATCTGCGATTTCAGCGCGACGCGGCGCGCCGGGTCGGCGAGCTTCGCGAGCTTCTCCTCGACGGTGCCGATCGTCGCTTCGCGCCACGCCGGGCGCTCGTCCCACAGGTTCCAGTCCTCGAAGGTGAAGCCGTAGCCGGCGTCGGTCGTCAGGCCCTGGCCGTAGACGCGGATGCCGCGCTCGTGGCAGCGGTTGAGCCACTTGAGGCCATCGCGATGAATCTCGGGCCGGTGGTCGTAGACCTGGATCACGTTCCACAGCAGGGGCCGCCCGCTGATCTCCGAGAGCTTCTCCATGTGCGCGCGGTCGCGGTCGAACGAGCCGCTGGAGATCGTCATCTGCATGAAACCCTCGTTGCGCCGGGCCAGCACGGCCGCGAGGCGCTCGCAGGTTTCGTCGTGCATGACGTCGGTGACCATCGGCGTGCCGTCGTAGTCGAGCTGCACGGCAGCCGGGCCCGTCGGCATCAGGCGTTGCGCCGACCACCCGCAGCCGCCGGCGTCCAGCGCTTCCTCGAAGAGGCGGCAGAGCTCGGCGTGCTCGGCCTCGGTAGGCTTGCGTCCCGCCTTCGCGTCCTCCATGCCCAGCACCCACACGAGCAACGGCCCGACCGGCACGTAGGGCAGGAGGTTGATCGCCTTCGGCGCACGTTCGACGCTGTCGAGGAATTCGGGGAAGGTGACCCAGTCCCACGGCATGCCTGCCTTCATCGACGCGTAGGGGATCGCCTCGACGCGCGTCATCGACAGCATCGAGCGCTCGCGCTCCTCGGGCCGCACGGGGGCAAACCCGAACCCGCAGTTGCCGATGGCCGCGGACGTGATGCCGTGCCATCCGGACAGTGTGCAGTAGGGGTCCCAGAACAGCTGGGCATCGTAGTGGGTGTGCAGGTCGACGAAGCCCGGGGCGACGATGCAGCCGCCGGCATCTATCTCGCGCCGGCCCGAATTCGGCGGCAGGCGACCCATGTCGGCGATGACGCCGTGCCGGATGCCGATATCGGCCTTGTAACGGGCCACGCGGGTGCCGTCGATGACCATTCCATTGCGGATGACGAGATCGAATTGAGCCATTGCACTCCCCTTGCCGCAGCCAGCGCGGACTACTCGTTGTGTCGGTTCATCGTCCCGAATTTAGCACCCGGACCCGGTCGCGCCTATGCCCTGGCACGGCACGGACATCCCTCATCTGGAGCCTGTCGGCGCGTCGTGGCGCCGGTGTTGCGAACCGCCTCCGTGCGCGCCTGACCGGCGTCAATGCGCCGGCGTATGGCGCGGCTATCATGCGACCCGTCCATCACCCGGGAGCCCGCGATGAGCGCCATCCGCATCCAGCACTATTCGGACATTCTGTGCGTCTGGGCTTACGTGTCGCAGGCCCGTCTCGTCGAGCTCGAAGCGGAGTTCGGCGACCAGGTCGCCATCGACCACCACTGGTTCCAGGTCTTCGGCGACGTCAGCGCGAAGATGTACGCGAACTGGCGGGACAAGGGCGGCCCGGCGGCTTACAGCCAGCACGTGCGCCAGATCGTCGAGCGCTTCGGTCACGTGCCGGTGCATCCGGAGATCTGGCAACGTCACGCGCCGACTTCGTCGATGCCGGCGCACCTGCTGCTGTGCGCGGTGCGCCTGCTGGACGCCGCCGAGGGGAGGAGCCGGACCGCGCGCGTCGCAGCCGCTATCCGCGGCGCGTTCTTCCGCGATCTGATCGACGTCTCCTACTGGCCGGCCCTGCTGACGATTGCGGAGCAATGTGCCATCCCGGTCCGACGCATCGAAGCCTTCGTCGAGTGCGGCGCCGCCCATGCCGCGCTGTGCGCGGACCTCGAACTCGCGCGCGACAACAATGTCCGGGCGAGCCCCACGCTGATCTTCAACGAAGGCCGGCAGCGCCTGACCGGTAACGTCGGCTACCGCGTGATCGAAGCCAACGTGCGCGAACTGCTGCAGGCCCCCGGCGGCGGACAGTCCTGGTGCTGAGTCCGGAGCCCGTCACCGGAGGAGCCGAGGCCGCTCAGGCCGCGCCGCCGCGCAGCACGCGCCCGGGTCGCGCGCCTGTCGCCTCGCCCCGCTGCTGGACGACCTCGCCACGCACGAGGGTTGCGACGTAACCGTCGACCCGCTGCGTCAGGCGCGGCATGCCACCGGGCAGGTCGTAGGTCATGCGCGGGAGTTGCGCCCCGAGCTGTGCGAGATCGATCAGGTTGATGTCTGCACGCATGCCCGGTGCGAGCACGCCGCGATCGCCGAAACCATAGAGCGCGGCGTTGTTCGCGGTCAGCTTGCGCACCATCGTCTCGAGCGGGATGTGCAAGGGGTCGTCGGGCGCCGCGTCGCGCACCCAGCGCGTCAGCATGTAGGTGTGCACGCCGGCATCGGCGATGAAACGCACGTGCGCGCCGGCGTCGCTGAGGCCGAGCACGCCCGGCGGGTGGCGCAGCATCGCGTGCAGCGCATCCGGCGTGCCCTCCGCGTAGTTCACGCCGAAGTGCGTCAGCAACGCGCGGCCGCCGTTGGCCAGCAGCGCATCGTAGGCGGTGGCCCACGGATTCTCACCGCGCGATTGCGCGATGGCCGCGATGCTCTTCGCGCGTGGCGGCGTGTAGTCGATCGGGTCGCCGGCGACGTAGGTGTGCTCCCACAGCGTCGGATTCTTGTAGATCAGCGAGAAGCCGGTGTCGTTGGGATCACGTTCGGCGAGCAGGCGCGCGCGGACTTCGGGCGTCGCCATCGCCGCGTAGCGCTCCGCGAAGGGCAGGTCCTGCAGCGCCGCGTAGCTCGGCATGAAGCGCCAGGGGTGCTCGCCCTCGAAACTGAAGAGGATCGAAATCGGGCGGCCGCTGATCTGCGGGATCAGGCGCTGGCCGGCGCGCGCGGCCGCTTCGCAATGGGCGAGCTGCCGTCGCCATTGCGCCGGGTCGATGTTGTTCTGCAACAGCAGGAACATCACCGGGCTGCCGGACGCGGCGGCGACGCGGCGCATCACTTCCATGTCGCGATCGAGGCCGTCGACGTCCTCGCCGACGATGCCCGGGTTCACCATCTCGACGAGGCCGCGGCCAACCGCGCCGACTTCGCGGGCGATGGTGATCAGCTCCTCCTCGCTCGCGTAAGTCCCCGGGACCGGCCGGCCGTCGACCGCGATGTGGATCGCGGTGCGCGAGGTCGAGAAGCCGACGGCCCCGGCGGCCATCGCCTCGCGCGTCAGTGCCGCCATGCGCCGAAGGTCGTCCCCGGTCGCGGGTTCGTTCGCGGCCCCCCGCTCACCCATGACGTAGGCGCGCAGCGGCCCGTGCGCGAGCTGCGCCGCGATGTCGAAGGCCCTCGGCTTCGCGTCGAGCGCGTCGAGATACTCGGGAAAGCTTTCCCACTCCCACCGCATGCCCGCGCGCAGGCTTGCACCCGGGATGTCCTCGACGCCCTCCATCAGGCCGATAAGCCAGTCGCGGCTGCCCGGCGCGGCCGGCGCGAAGCCGACGCCGCAGTTGCCCATCACCGCCGTCGTGACCCCGTGGTGCAGCGAGGCCGCGAGTTCCGGGTCCCAGCTGACCTGGCCGTCGTAGTGCGTGTGGATGTCGACCCAGCCCGGCGCGACCGTGAGCCCGTCGGCATCGATCACGCGTGCCGCCCCGCCAAGTTTGCCGCCGACCGCCTGGATGATCCCGTCCCTGATCGCGATGTCGCCGACAAAGGGCGGCGCCCCGGTGCCGTCGACGATGCGTCCGCCACGAATCAGCGTGTCATTCCCGGTCATCTGCGTCTCCTCGTCTCGAGTGTTGCGGATACACGGCAAGGCGCCCGTGCCATGGGGTGCCGCGCCACGATCTTTCAGAGTCCGGGCCAGCGGCTCCAGTCCGCGTAGGTGCGGTCGGTGACGATGCGCCCGTCGCGCAGTGTCAGCACCGCGACGAAGGGCAGGGTCCAGTTCTCGCCCTGGTCCGGATCGAGCAGCGTCGCCTCGACGCACACGACGTCGCCACTGGTATGGCAGCGCTCGACGCGCATCCGACGGCGGGGCGCCTTGGCGAGGATCATTTTCTCGATGCGGACCAGCGCGGACTGGCCCTCGATCGCGCCGAGGCCCATCGGGTATACCGTGCAGTCGATCGCGTAGCACTCGCCGGCCATGCGCGCGACGTCATCGTTGTAGAAGTCGCGCCAGCGTTCCACCAGCGCGAGCTTCGCCTGCTCGTTGCTCATCGGAACGTCCTCGCTCGCAGGGTGATGGTGGCCCCATTGGAGCAGCGCGGACCCGGGCGCGCAACTCGCTTTGCCGTCTCGCAATGCAGCACGCGTAGCAGGAAGACGCCCGGCGGCCAGCCCGCGATCCGGCTGCGCTACACTCGGGTGTACACGAGGAAGGAGACCCGACATGTCGCAGCCCCCTGAAATCGCGCATCGCCTGTTCGAGGAACGCTTCAATGCGGGAGACCTGGAAGGAATGCTCGCGCTGTACGAGGAGCCGGCGACCTTCGTGCGGGGACCCGGTGATCACGTCCGGAATCGCGCCGGGCTCATCGAAGGGCTGAAGGCGTTTCTCGGCACCGGCGGCAAGCTCCGGCTCGAGACGCGTTACGCGGTCCAGCAGGGTGAACTCGCGCTGCTCAGCAACGAATGGACGCTGACGGGCACGGGGCCGGACGGCAAGACGTTCACGCAGACCGGGCGCACGGTCGAAATCGTGCGCCGGCAGCCGGACGGCCGCTGGCTGTACGTCATCGACCATCCCTGGGGCGCGCAGTGAGCGCGGCGTTCAGGCTTTCTTGACGAACTCGGATTTGAGCTTCATGGCGCCGATGCCGTCGATGCGGCAATCGATGTCGTGATCGCCCTCGACGAGGCGGATGTTCTTCACCCGGGTGCCGACCTTGACGACCAGTGATGAGCCCTTGACCTTGAGGTCCTTGATCACGGTGATGGTGTCGCCGTCGGCCAGCACGTTGCCGACGGCGTCGCGCACGACCCGGGCCGCCTCTTCGTCGCCCGCCGCCGCCGCGGCCCGCCACTCGTGCCCGCATTCCGGGCAGACGAACTGTTCACCATCGACGTAGGTGAAGGCTGAGTTGCACTGGGGGCAGGGCGGCAGGCTGGTCATGCTGGGTTCCTGGATGCGTTGAGTGAGGGGGGCGCAGTATGCCGGCTCGCGGGCGTTCCAGCACGGCGTCCGTGAGTCGCGGCGAAGGCTGGCGCGCCCGGGCGCCGCAGGCGGCACCCGACCCCGCTGTTCCCTGCGGCCAGGCCGAGCGCGGGCCTGGCCCGCGTACGGACTGGCCCCGCGCCTGTCAGTCCTGTGCGCCGAGTATCTGCTTCGCCT
>Ga0255182_1000488_pt1 | contig 26175 bp, 27 predicted proteins | sample Atl_UVDOM_RepA_8_FD_188420 | JGI IMG/M metagenome (GOLD analysis project Ga0255182, IMG submission 188420) | Freshwater microbial communities from Altamaha River, Georgia, United States - Atl_UVDOM_RepA_8d | ecosystem: Environmental > Aquatic > Freshwater > River | place: USA: Georgia...
CTTGGCCGCATCGTCCACCCGCGAGCCAAACAAAGTGACCTGCGCGCCCTCCCCCAGCACGGCCTGGGCGGTGCTTTTGATGGTGTCGATCTGGGCGGGGGTCAGGCGCATGGAGTCAGACGGTAAACATGGGGGTCAACAAAAATTGCACTTGCAATTGGTATTGACGCTCTTTAATCAGGTTTTCAATGACTCTCATATCCATATTGAGGTAGTCATGCACGATGCGGTTGCGCAAGCCAATGGCTGCCGTCCAGTTGCGCATCGCTTGGTCGTCAATCAAGTGGTTTCTGTGCAATTGTGCAAACGCGTCATATGCCGACACGGGGACAGGTTGCTGGCGTTGCTTGATGACAATCTTGGCTTTACCAATCGCGTTTTCCGTCAGCACTTGCAAAGCATGCAAAACCCCTGCTTGCTCCAGACCCGATAAGGTCTGTTTTTGTTGCAGACGCTGTCTGACGTCATCAAGCATGGCCTCAATATCTCGCGCCAGTCTCTCGGTTTCTTGCTGGTAAAGCTCAAGCTGCATGTTCTCGACGCCATTGGTGGTCTTCAAGCATAGACCATGTGCTCTGCAGGAATCGAGCCCATGCAAGGTCATTGGCGATGTACAGCGGTATGCCTTCTTCAGCCGCCAGGGCCCGCATGGCCAGTCGGGCATCTGCCAAGTCAATCAGGTCGATCCGGTCTTCAGGTACTTGAAGGGCATGTCGCAAATGCTGACGCAACAGTTCCGTTGCCACCCATTTGTCGCTACCGCTCAGGCTGGGGTTCCATTGGACGGCAATGTCCCAGTCGCTGTCTTCGCGCACGGTACCGTTAGCCCGGCTTCCGACCAGGACAGCGAATGTCAGGTCAGCACACTGCCCCAGCACGGCCTGGGCGGTGCTTTGGATGGTGTCGATCTGGGCGGGGGTCAGGCGCATGGTTTTTGGCGGTTCAAATTGATGATAGCGTCAAAATTCAAACCACTTGGGTGTCTTGACTGCCCAGGGCGCCCAGGCCCGGGGCATAGGTCTGGACTTCTTGGATCAGGGTTTCGATTTCGAGTTGCAGGGCGGCGTATTCGCGCTGTTTGCGTTGCAGCACACGGGACATCAGGGCGATGCGGTGGGCCAGGCCGGCGGGCGTGATCAGGTAGGCTTGCTTGCGCTGGTGGCGGGCGCCGGGCAGGTTGACGGTTTGCACCAGGCCTTTGTCCATGAGTCCGCGCAGGCAGTAGTTCAAACCCCCAAGGCTCATGCCCAGGTGTTCGGCCAGGGCTCTTTGTGACACGTCGGGCTGGTCCTCCAGCATGCGCAGGACGCGAAAGACGGTGTCTTCCTGGATCTGGGCCTGACGGCTGGTCACGGGGTTTTGGGCAGGCTACCGCAATGCCGGGCCCTGTTTGCAGTGGTGGGCGGTGGCATTGCCGGGGGTTTTGACGGGGTGTGCGCCCGGACCTGCCAGGGGCGCGGTTGCCGGGTGCTGCACGGCCGAGGGGGCTGTGCATGAGGTCCGACGAACTCGTCAGAAGTCGAACAAGTGTACTATGGATTTATATTTTTATGAGATACAGGTATCTCGTATTTACAAACTGATGCAGACAAGATGACAAGATCAGGCTGGATTACAGGGTTTACCCTGATGTTGCTGTTCACGTTGGTGGCCTTGCTGATGCCGGCAGACCAGGTCTTGCGGCTGAAGGTGTGGGTGGCGCAGCAATGGGCCTGGGCCCGGGACCTCAGCCGCATGGACGCTGCGCCGGGCACCGACAAATGGGTGCACGGCGCGCTGTTTGCGGCCCTGGGGGCGTTGGGCGCCCTGGCCTGGCGGCAACCCCGCCGTCAGTGGCTCCTGCTGCTGGCACTGCTGGCCCTGGGCGGCCTGACCGAATGGGCGCAGCATTTAGTCCCCGGCCGCAGCATGAGTCTGGCCGACTGGCTCGCCGATGCTGCCGGCGCCGCCCTGGGCCTTGGCCTGACGCGCTGGCTCTTGCGCTCACGGCCATCATCCCCCCGGCCCACCTGAGACCGCCACAGGCCGTCATTCACAGGCCGTCATTGCAGGCGAGACGCGGCAAACCGTGTCGCCGCAGCGCGGCAATCAGGCCGCCATTGCAGCGCGGCAATCAGCTTGACCCGCAGGCAGTAGCACTGCCAGGAGTTCGCCACGTCGGTTCGCGCCTCGCGGCGAGGGCAGCGCCTCGCTGCCCTCGCGATCACACATCCGCAAGAACATCAAAACTCTCATTTTTTGCATAAAAGCAACATTTGTAGCTTTTAAATTGTTAAAGTTGACAACGTAGGTCCAAACTCATAAACTCCATTCCATTGATATTTTTGATGGTTTAGGGAGAAGGAAATGACCAAAGTTGCCAAGATTGATCTGTTCAGACTGTTCCGCCTGGTGTTCATCTCGGGCCTGTTGCTCAGTGTGATGGTGTTGACCGGTTGCTCGACCACGCAGGCGTCGCCGCGATTGCCGGCTGCCGAGCTGGAGTCGTTCACGCCGGCGCCCAAGTCGGCGCGTGTGATGGACGAGGTGAAGGTGCGCTGGGAGGTGCACGCCAATGTGTCGGAGTTCTGTGGCCGTGCGGCCCGGTTGTCGACGGCGCAGGCTTTCTTTACCCCGCCGGTGGCCTGTGCCATGTGGAATGTGGCGACCAAGGAGTGCGTGATCATCACCGGGCCGCAGGCCACGCATGTGGCGCTGGGTCATGAGTTGCGCCATTGCTTTGAGGGCAATTTCCACCGCTGATGGCTGGACGGGCGTCGCTTGCGCCCCGACACGGGCCCGACATACATACGACATTTGGCTACATACAGTAGCATTTTTTTGAATCTTTGTAGTTACAATTGACATCCCCAGCAATTTGAAAGGCCGCACCTTGGGCCTTGGAGGATGTCGTCATGTACCCAGGTTTCTTCAGATTCCGCCCGGCCGGCCAGGCGCTGTTGCTGTGTGGCGCCCTGCTGAGCACCGGGCTGGCACTGGCGCAGCCGGTGCAGGTGTCGGCATCTGCGGGGGGATCTACGGGCGGGCCCTCGGGCGCAGCCACCGCGGCGGCGCCGGTGCCGGCCAGGCCCGGTGCCGAGGCACCTGAGGCGGGCGCGCCGACCGATTACCGGATCGGCCCGAACGACCTGCTCGACATTGAGGTCTTTGGCGTGAGCGAGCTCAAGCGGCAGGTGCGGGTCAACACCACCGGCCATGTGTCGATGCCGCTGATCGGGCTGGTGCCGGTGGCGGGCATGACGGCCGCCGATGCCGAAGCGCTGATCGCGCTGGCCTATGCCGACAAGTACCTGCAGGATCCGCAGGTATCGATTTTTGTGCGGGAATTCACCACCCAGCGCATCACGATGGACGGGGCCCTGGTCAAGCCTGGCATTTACCCGCTGGTGGGCCAGATCACCTTGCTGCGGGCGCTGGCCATGGCCGGCGGGGGCGCGCAGATGGCCGACCTCGAAAAGGTGATGCTGTTTCGCATCACGCCCGAGGGGCAGCGCCTGACAGAAACGCACGATGTGATGAAGATCCGCCGCGGCGAGGCGCCCGACCCTTTGCTGCAAAGCGAGGACATGGTGGTGGTCAACCGCGACAGCCGGCGCACGGCGCTGCGGGACTCGCTGTTTCGCGACATCATCGACACGATCAATCCCTTTTCCAGCAGCTACCGCAACGTGACGGCGCCTTGAGGGCGTGCTGCAACTTCCCCCTGCCCTGCTGCATGCGGCGCAGGGTTTTTGTTTTGGTTTGACAGACGGTTTGTTTCATGGCCCAAGATCATTTGCCTTCCTTTCCGGCGCAGCCCTCTGGCGGCGGTGCAGCGCAGAACGCGCTGGCCTTGCGTTCGCCAGCGGCGCTGGGGCCTTTGCTGGCCGATGCCGCACGCGAGCACGACGACGATGACACGATTGATTTGCGGGCGATCTGGCGCCTGATCGTCAAGCACCGCTGGCTGCTGGTGGCGGTGGCGGCGGCCGGGCTGGTGGTGGCCTTGCTGCTGAGCTTCATTCGCACGCCGCAGTACCTGGCCACGACCACGGTGCAGGTGGACAAGCGGGCACCGCGGGTGGTCAAGTACCAGGAGGACCCGGCCATCGAGGGCGATGAGCGTTCGGCCATGGGCACGCAGCTGGAATTGCTGCGCAGCCGGGCGCTGGCCGAGCGGGTGATCGATGAATTGCGGCTGGACCGCCAGGGTCAGAGCCAGGCGCAGCAGCGCGCCGAGGCCGCGCTGGGCGAGGACGAGGCGCCCGCGGCGGTCGGCGCGCAGGGCGAGGGCTGGTCGGGAGTGTTTGCCGGCCTGACCGAGCGCATGAAGGACAGCTACACCAAGATGCGCGAGCCGTCGCAACGCAACAGCGAGGCGCTGGGGCGGCAGGAGGTGATCGATGCCTTCATGAAGACGGTGCAGGTCGAGCAGTTGCGTAACACGCGCATGCTGCGGATTTCAGCCGAGAACCCGGACCCGCAGCTGGCCGCGCGCATTGCCAACAGCATGGCGCAGGCCTTCATTGCACTGAGCCTGGAGCGGCGGCTGGAGTCGTCGGCCTATGCCAAGACCTTTCTGGAGTCGCAGCTGGCACTGACCAAGGCCAAGCTCGAAGAGTCGGAGCGACGGCTCAACGAGTTTTCGCGCAGCCGCAACCTGCTCACGCTCGACGAGAAGACCAATGTGGTCAACCAGACCTACACCGAATTTGCCGCGGCACTGGCCAAGGCCGAGCAGGAGCGCATCAAGCTGCAGTCGGAGTACGAGACGATCCGCAGCGCGCCTGACTCGGCACGGCAGGTGCTCGAGAGCCGGATCATCCAGACCTACAAGGAGCAGCGCGCCCGTCTGGACGCCGAATACCAGCAGGGGGCGAAGATCTACAAGAAGGATTTTCCGAAGATGCAGCAGCTGCAGGCGCAGATCAATGACATCGACGCCAAGATCGAGACCGAGGTGCAGAGCATCCTGACCTCGGTGCGCAACCTGCTGGACACGGCCCGGGCGCAGGAGTCGCAGCTGGCCCGGCGCCTGGGCCAGGCGCGCTCGGAGATTGTCAGCGGCCAGGAAAAGAGCGTGGACTACAACCTGCTCAAGCGCGAGGTGGACACCAACCGCGAGCTCTATGACGGGCTGCTGCAGCAGGTCAAGGAGGTGGGCGTGGCCGGTGGCGTGGAGGCCAACAACATCCAGGTGGTGGACAAGGCGCATGCGCCGCTGTTCCCGCACAAGCCGCGGGTGGCGCTGAATGCGGCCGTGGGCCTGTTGGCCGGGCTGATGCTGGGGCTGCTGCTGGTGTTCCTGCTCGAATCGCTGGACGACTCGATCAAGTTTGCCGACGAGGTCGAAAAGCTGCTGGGCGTGCCGCTGCTGGGGGTGATCCCGAAGGTACGCGAGAAGGTCAACCTGCCGAGCATCGCCCTGCTCACGCACGAGGATCCGCGCAGCCATCTGGCCGAAGCGTATCGGTCCTTGCGCACGTCGCTGCAGTTCTCCACCGCCGAGGGCGCACCGCGGCGCCTGGTGCTCACCAGCACAACCAAGAACGAGGGCAAGTCGACCAGCGCGCTGGCGCTGGCGATCAACTTTGCGCAACTGGGCAAGCAGGTGGTGCTGATCGATGCCGACATGCGCAACCCGACGCTGCACAAGCTGCTGGGCATTCGCAATGCGTTTGGCCTGTCCAACCATCTGTCGGGCCACACCTCGACCGAGGCGCCGCTGGTGCAGGCCAGCCGGGTGCCCAATCTGTCGGTGGTGACGTCGGGGCCGATCCCGCCAAGCCCGGTGGACTTGCTGACCGGTCCGCGCTTTGTGGAACTGCTGGACACGCTGCAGGCCAACGGGGCGGACTTCATCATCATTGACGGGCCGCCGGTGTTGGGCCTGGCCGATGCGGTGGTGCTGGGCAACCAGGTGCATTCGGTGCTGTATGTGGCGCAGGCCAACCAGACGCGCAAGAGCCATATCAAGGACGCTTTCAGGCGCCTGCGCATGGCCGGCGTGCTGCCGCGCGGGGTGGTGCTGACCAAGACCACGGCGCAGAACATGGCCTATTACGACTACCAGAGCTATTACGGCTATGGGGCGTCGGGCAAACCGGCGGCCACCGGGCCGGCACTCAAGCAGGGCTGAGCGGGCTGATGGAGGCTGTCGACGATTCGCTGCAGGCGCTGAGTGTGGCGCTGCTGGGCTTTGCCAGGGCGCCGGGGCGCTTTGCGCTGCGCCAGCGCGAGCCGGCGCTACTGTTCGAGCAACTCGACACCCTGGCCTTGTGGGCCCTGGGGCGCGTGCCGGACTACATGGGTCAGGCACAGGCGGCGCTGGTGCAGGAATCGGCGCTGCTGTTTGTGCAGCGGGCCTGTTTTGCGCCGGGGCTCACGCATTACCAGGTGCTGGGCCTGCACCCACGCGAGTGCAACCCCGCCGTGCTGCGGGCGCGCTACCGGGCCTTGATCCGCCTGACGCACCCGGACATGGGTGCCACAGGCCTGCCGGCCGATGCGGCCGGCATGGTCAACCGGGCGCACGAGGTGCTCTGCAGCGACGAACGCCGCCAGGCCTACGACCGGCAGCTGGCGATGCAGCTGCCGGCCAGCACCACGGCCACGCATGACACCAATCGTCAGCCCACGGGCGCTTCGCTGCAGTCCCCCATGGACAGCTGGACCACCACCGCCGATGCGGCGGCGCAGACACTGGCGCACGATGCCCCGGGCTGGCATGTGCGCTGGCTGCAGTGGCAGGCAAGTCACCCGCGCGCCCTGCCCCTGGCGATCGGTGCGCTGGCTTTTCTGGCGGGCGCCGCAGTGCTGCTGGGCTGGAGCGCGCACGACAGCGCTGCCGACCGGCGTTTGGTGGTGGCTGGCACCCAGCCGGGCTTGTCGACACCCTTGCCGCCCGAGACGGAACCGAGGATCCGGCTGCGGGTGCCGATCGAATGGGAAAAAGGCATCCAGACACCGGTGTCGACCTTGCCCGAGCGGCAGAGCCCGCCCACGGCAGAGCCGCCAGTGCCTGCGCACGCTGAAAGGGCTGCAGCGAACCCGGCACCGACCAGCGGCAAGGCCGGGAGCGCTGACCTGACGACAAGGGGCAGCCTCCAACCCGGGGCCGACACCAGTGAAGCCGCCGCACCGGGCTGGCTGGCCCAGGCCGTGGCCGCGTTCAAGACGCTGACACCGCCAGCCACGGTGCCAGCGGACGCCATGGTGCAGCCGGCCGTGACGGCCTCGGTCACACCGGCGAGCACAGCTGCCGCCAGTGCGCGAGCGCAAGCGCGTACCGAGAGCGTTTTGACGCCCACGCCAGGCAAACCCGCAGCCGGCCCGGGCAGCAGCCCAGCACAGAACCAGCAGAGCCCTCAGAGTCCGCCGAACGCACAGAAGCCGCCGACGGCGTCGACCAGCGGAAAGTCTGCAACGGCTGCACCGGCTGCACCGGCGACAACGGCCGCAACAGCAGCCGCTGCATCAGCGGCACCAGCAACGCCCTCCCCCGCGCCTGCCATGAGCGCAGCGGCCAACCCGGGCGTGATCTGGGACGTGGACAGCGTGCGCGCGCGGCATTACCTGGTCGAATTGCTCAACATGCTGGAGGAGCCCGCGCAGGCGCTCAAGACCAGCCGTTACCTGGCCGGCATGAATGTGCGCGGGTCCCTGCTGCACACCGCGCTGCGCGACGGCACGCCCGTGCAGCAGCTGCGGGTGGAGCGGGTGCACCTGAACGAGTCGTCGCAGCCGGGTGTGCTGCGTCTGCGGGGCTTGCTGCAGGCGCAGGTGCAGCTGGCAGGTGCGCCCGAGCGGCCGGTGCAGTGGCGGGTGGCGGTGGAGTTCAGGGGCACCCCTGATGGCACGGTGCTGACCCTGCTCGATCTCAAGGAGTCCGAGTGAAGACCCGGCGTTCGGCGCGCCCCTGGCTGCTGTGGCTGTGGCTGGCTTTGTTTCTGGCGGGTGCAGCGCAGGTCTGGCGTCTGGCATGGCCCGACCTGTACCAGCGCGCCTGCTGGCTGGCCGAATGGCCGTTCGAGCAAGGCTGTGACGGCTTGCCCACCGGCCATGCGCCAGACAACCCGCCCGAAGTCTTTCAGGCTTATTTGCAGACACATCCGGGCGATGGTCGGGCCTGGGCCTGGTGGCTGCGCGCGCTGTGGGTACGCCAGGACCCGGCCACGCCAGGCGTGCTGGCCAGTGCCCGCGTGATGGCGCCGCATGAGACGGCGGTGCTGATGACGCAGGCCGACCTGGCCTTGCAGGCGGGCGACTGGCCGCAGGCGGCGCAAGCGCTGGTGACACTGACCGAGCGCGGCGTGCGCGAGGTGCGGCCGCTGCTGCTGGCGCTCATGACCCACCCGCAGGCTGGCCAAGCCCTGCTGGCCCTGGTCAGGCCAGAGGCCATCTGGCTCGACAGCGCCATTGGCGGGCTCGATGTGGCCCGGCATCCGGGCGTGGCGCTGTCGTTTGCCGAGGCGGGTCAGACGCTGGGCGCCCTCAAGCCGGGCACCTTGCTCGGACTGATCGACCGGCTCAAGCGGGCCGGGCATTGGGGTGATGCGTATTTGCTGTGGGTCTCGCTGCAGGGGCAGGTGCCGCAGGGGCTGTTCAACGGCGATTTCGAGACGCGGTTGCTGCGCCGCGGTTTTGACTGGGAATGGACGGTTCAGCCGGTGGGCCGCATGGGCTTGCGGGTACAGCAGGCCTCGGCCTCGCCGGAGCCGGGGCAGCTGCTGCAGCTGGAGCTGACCGGACGCGCCGCCCTGCCCATGCCCTTGCTGGCGCAGACGCTGTGGCTGACGGGCGAGCGCTACCGCCTGAGCGGGCGCTACCGGACTGACGCCTTGCGCAGCCAGCAGGGCCTGGTGTGGGCACTGCGCTGCGCCAGCGGCGGCGAACGCTGGGCGAGCACGCCGGTGCTGGCCGAGACGCAGCGCCGCTGGCAGACGCTGACGCTGGACTTTGAAGTGCCGGCCCGCTGTGGCGCGGCGGTGCGCCTGCAGCTCGAACCGCAGGCCGACTGGGAGGCCCGCGCCGGCATGCACGGCGTGGTGTGGGTGGATGACATGGCCGTGGTGCCGGTCAGCAAGGAGGGCACATGATTGATTTGCACAGCCATATCCTGCCGGGCATTGACGATGGCGCCCCCAATCTGGCCTGCGCGCTGGAGATGGCCCGCACAGCCGTGGCGCAGGGGACCAACATCATGGTCTGCACGCCGCACATTTACCCGGGGCTGTACATGAATTCGGCCGCTTCGATCGAGCTGGCGCGGCAGTCCCTGCAACGCTCGTTGGATGCGGCCGGCATCCGCCTGCAGCTGGTGACCGGTGCCGATGTGCACCTGGTGCCCGAGGTGCATGAGGGACTGCAAAGCGGCCGCATCCCGACGGTCAACGGCTCGCGTTACCTGCTGCTCGAACCGTCGCACCATGTGGCACCGCCGCAGTTCGAGGAGTCGGTGTTTGCGCTGATGGCCGCAGGCTATGTGCCGATCATCACCCACCCCGAAAGGCTGGTGTGGATCGAGGTGCATTACGAGAAGTTTGTCAGCCTGGTGCACCGCGGCGCCTGGATGCAACTGACCGCCGGGGCACTGCTGGGCAAGTTCGGCAAGCGCGCCCGCTACTGGAGCGAACGCATGCTCGACGAAGGCCTGGTGCATGTGGTGGCCAGCGATGCGCACAGCACCGGCATGCGCAACCCGGGCATGGCCGATGCGCGCGAGGCCCTGGTGCGCCGGCAAGGCGAGGCGGCGGCCAACCAGCTGCTGCTCGAACGCCCGGCAGCCGTGCTGCTGGACACACCGGCGCACGAGGTGCAACCGGTACCGGCTTTGCTGGAGGGCAGCGCACCGGCGCCCGCTTCGCCCTGGCGCCGCCTGCTCAAGCGGCTGGGGGGCTGATCACTGCAGCGGTTCCTTGAGGCCTGGCGGGATCGGCAGCGGCAGGATTTCGATGCCCTCGTCGAGCAGGGCTTCGGTGTCGGCCCGGCTGGCCTGGCCGCGGATGCCGCGATTGGGCGCTTCGCCGTGGTGGATCTTGCGGGCTTCTTCGGCAAAGCGCGAGCCGACGTCTTCGGTCTGGGCCATGACGTGGCGCACCATCTTCATCCAGGTGGCCTGCAACTGCTGCACAGGCATCTGGGCCAGGGCCTGGGCGGCGGCGCTGTCGGGGGTGTTGCCCGCAGCAGCCTGGCCGCCCTGCCCGCCCTGCCCGCCCTGCCCGCCCAGCCCGGTTGGACCCTGGTTGGCCACGGCCTCGCTGGCGCCCAGGTTCAGGCGCGGGGCCGAGGGCAGCTTGACGATGGCATCGTCGTTGCAGACCGGACAGCAGACCAGGCCGCGCTCGCGCTGGTCGGCATAGTCCTCATGCGAGCCAAACCAGCCTTCGAAGGCGTGGCCGTGCTGACACTGGAGGTTGAGGACTTTCATGGTGGGCAGATGGGTGCAGGGGTTTGCCAGTTCAAGGCCCAGCGGCCTTCGAGCACATTGTGCAGCCAGACCATGCAGCTGAGGGTTTTGGCGTCGGTGATCAGCCCTTGTTCACACCAGGCCATGGCCTGCGCCGGGGTGGCGGTGAAGACATCGAGAAACTCGCCTTCGTCGAGCTGGCGGGGACCGGCCTGCAGCTCGCGGGCAAAGAAGATGTGGATCACCTCGGTCGAATAGGCGATGGCCAGGTGCATCTGCCCGGCGCGCGCCCACTGGCGGGCGGTGTAGCCGGTTTCTTCGCGCAGTTCGCGCTGGGCGCAGCGCAGCGGATCTTCGCCCGGGTCGAGCTTGCCGGCCGGCAGCTCGGTCATGACCTGGCCAACCGGGTAGCGGTACTGGCGTTCGAGCACGATGCGGGTCTGGCCGTCCTCGCCTTCGTGCAGCGCGATGATGACGACCGCGCCCGGGTGTTCGATGTATTCACGGCTGGCCGAACGGCCATCGGGCAGACGCACCGTGTCGCGCCAGGCCTTGAGAAAGCGCCCTTCGAACAGCGGCTCGTGTGTCTGGCGCTCTTCGGCCAGGCGTTGGTGTTCTTGCGCGGGGTTGTCAGGAAGGGCCATGCTCACACCTGCGTGCGGCACCAGCGGTGGGTGCCGGCGTTCAGCGCCGCATCATTCAGCGCCGCATCATTCAGCGCCGCATCAGGTAGCGCCAGACAAAGCCCGGGAAGGCCAGCGTGACAAACATCGACAGCGTCACCGCATAAAACTCCCAGCCCTGCGGCGCGATCTGCCCGGCGTGTTGCTCCAGCCCGAGACCCGCGAGGCCGACCAGCAGGTAGAGCACCAACAGCTCGGCCAGTCGCCAGACCAGGGATTTGGCCGGCCGGCGCGGCCCGATCAGGCCCAGACGCTGGCTGATGAAAGGCCCATTGGCCGCCACCAGGGCAAGCAGGAGCAGGAGCGTGATCTGCAGGGACTGGTTCATGGCAGTGCTTTCGTGGGTGGGGGCTTGCAGCGCCCGCTCAGGCGGCGAGCATGCGGGCGATGGCGTCGGCGCAGATGGCCATCAGGCCGCCGGGCACGAGGCCCAGGACCAGCACCAGCAGGCCGTTGAGCGAGAGGACGATGCGCACGTCGGCGCCCGCGCTGACGGTGGTGGCCGTGACCGGGGCGTCAAAGTACATGACCTTGATGACGCGCAGGTAGTAGAAGGCACCGATCAGCGACATGATGACCGCAAAGATCGCCAGGTAGAGGTAGGCGCTGCTGCCGGTGGCCACCAGGGCCTGCAGGACAGAGAGCTTGGCGGTAAAGCCCACCAGCGGCGGAATGCCGGCCAGCGAGAACAGGCAGATGGCCATGACACCGGCGTAGAGCGGGCTGCGCTGGTTGAGGCCGGCCAGGTCGCTGATCTCTTCGCTCTCGAAGCCCTGGCGCGCCAGCAGCAGGATGATGCCAAAGGAGGCCAGCGTGGTCAGCACATAGCTGACCATGTAGAACATGGAGGAGCTGTAGGCGTTGGCGCCAAAGACGGTGTTGCCATTGACCACACCGGCGGCCAGGCCGAGCAGCACAAAGCCCATCTGCGCAATGGTCGAAAACGCCAGCATGCGCTTGAGGTTGGTCTGGGCGATGGCGGCCAGGTTGCCCACCAGCAGCGAAGCAATCGCCAGCAGGACCAGCATCTGCTGCCAGTCGACCGCCAGGGGCAGCAGGCCTTCGACCAGCAGGCGGATGACCAGCGCAAAGGCGGCCAGCTTGGGGGCGCCGCCGATCAGCAGCGTGGCCGAGGTGGGTGCGCCCTGGTAGACGTCGGGGATCCACATGTGGAAGGGCACGGCACCGAGCTTGAAGGCCAGGCCGGCCACCACGAAGACCAGGCCGAAGACCAGCACCTGGTGCTTGATCTGGCCGCTGGCAATGGCCTTGGCGACTTCGGAGACTTCGAGGCTGCCGGTGGCGCCGTACATCATCGACAGGCCATACAGCAGGAAGCCCGAAGCCATGGCGCCGAGCACGAAGTACTTCATGGCCGCTTCGGTGGCCTGGGTGTGGTCGCGGCGCAAGGCGACCAGCGCGTAGCTCGAGAGGGTCAGCAGTTCCAGGCCCAGATACATGAGCAGGAAGTTCTGCGCCGAGATCATGATGTTCATGCCCAGCAGCGCCAGCAGGCTCAGGCTGAAAAGTTCGCCGCCGCGCAGCATGTCGCGGTCGGCCGCGTAGGGGCGCGAGTAGACCAGCGTGACAAACATGGCGATGGCGGCAAAGGCCTTGAGCCAGTGGCCCATGGGATCGCTGACCACCTGACGGCCCCAGCCGTAGAGGGTGTGGCCGGCGTCGGCATAGAAGGCATTGAGTGCGGCCACGCCGGCCAGGGTCAGCAATGTGAGCACATAGCTGCCGGTGCGGCCGGGGCTTTTGACATACAGGTCAACCAGCGCGATCACGCAGGCCATGACCAGGAGCACGATTTCGGGATAGATGGTCAACCAGCTGGTGGGGTCCATGGGGCTTGTTCTTTCAGATCAGCGTGGTTACTGGGGCAGCTTGGACAGGGCCACATGCTTGAGCAACTGGGCCACCGAGGGGTCCATCACGTCGGTGAAGGGCTTGGGGTGGATGCCCATGTAGAGCACGGCAATGGCCAGCAGGGCCAGCATGAGGAATTCACGGCTGTTGATGTCGCGCAGTTCGCGCACGTCCTGGTTGACCACCGGGCCGAGGTAGACGCGCTTGAACATCCACAGCGTGTAGGCGGCGCCAAAGATCAGGGCGGTGGCGGCCAGCAGGCCGATCCAGAAGCTGCGCTGCACGGCGCCCAGGATGACCATCCACTCGCCGACAAAGCCGGCCGTGCCGGGCAGGCCGGCGTTGGCCATGGCAAACAGCAGGGCAAAGGCGGCAAAGCGCGGCATGGTGTTGACGACGCCGCCGTAGCTGGCGATCTCGCGCGAATGCACGCGGTCGTAGAGCACGCCGATCGAGAGGAACATGGCGCCCGAGACAAAGCCGTGCGCAATCATCTGCACCAGCCCGCCGGAGACGCCCAGCGGGTTGAAGATGAAGAAGCCCAGGCTGACAAAGCCCATGTGCGCCACCGAGGAGTAGGCGACGAGTTTTTTCATGTCCTGCTGGACCATGGCGACCAGGCCGACGTAGATCACGGCCACGAGCGAGAGCACGATCATGAGGTCGGCCCATTCGCGCGAGGCGTCCGGTGCGATCGGCATCGAAAAGCGCAGGAAGCCATAGGCACCGAGCTTGAGCATGATGGCCGCCAGCACGGCCGAGCCGCCGGTGGGCGCCTCGACGTGGACATCGGGCAGCCAGGTGTGGACCGGCCACATCGGCACCTTGACGGCAAAGGCGGCAAAGAAGGCGAAGAACAGCAGGGTCTGCGCGGTCGAGGACAGCGGCAGCTGGTGCCAGGCCTGGATGTCGAAGCTGCCCCCCGAGGCGGTGTAGAGGTAGATGAAGGCCACCAGCGTGAGCAGCGAGCCCAGCAGGGTGTAGAGGAAGAACTTGAAGGCGGCGTAGATCTTGTTGGGGCCGCCCCAGATGCCGATGATCAGGTACATCGGAATCAGCGTGGCCTCGAAGAAGACGTAGAACAGCAGGCCGTCGAGCGCGGCGAAGACGCCGATCATCAGGCCCGAGAGGATCAGGAAGGCCGCCATGTACTGGTTGACCTTGGTGGTGATGACCTCCCAGCCGGCGATCACCACGATGACGGTGATGAAGGCGGTCAGCAGCACGAACCACAGCGAGATGCCGTCAACGCCGAGGTGGTAGTGCACATTGAAGCGCTCGATCCAGGCGGCTTTTTCGACGAACTGCATGGCAGCGCTGCCGACCTCGAAGCCGCTGTAGAGCGGCAGGGTCACGGCAAAGCTCACCAGCGCGCCGATCAGGGCGAGCCAGCGCACGGCGCCGGCGTGCTCGTCACGGCCGAGCGCCAGGAGGATGACGCCGAAGGCAATCGGCGTCCAGATGGCAAGGCTCAACAATCCCATTTTTCTGTTTTCCTCAAAATCATTTCGCCAGCCAGACGAAGTAGCTCATCAGGCCCAGGATGCCCAGGATCATGACGAGCGCATAGTGGTAGAGGTAGCCCGACTGGAACCAGCGCACGACGCCGGAGAACCAGCCCACCACTTTCCAGGAGCCGTTGACGATCAGGCCGTCGATCAGGGCGCGGTCGCCGCCCTTCCACAGGCCGGTGCCCAGCAGGCGGGCGCCGCGGGCCAGGATGTTTTCGTTGATCCAGTCCATGAAGTACTTGTTTTCGAGGATCACGATCAGCGGGCGCAGCACGCGGGCAAAGAAGGCAGGCACCTTGGGGTTGACGAGGTACATGTACCAGGCGGCCACCACGCCGGCCAGGGCCAGCCAGAAGGGGGCCGTGCTCAGGCCGTGCACCGCCATGGCCACCGGGCCGTGGAAGATCTGGCCGAGCTGCTGCATGGCGGGGTGCCGTGCGGCATCCACAAAGATCACGTCCTTGAAGAAATCGCCGTGCAGCATGGGGCCGATTGTCAGGTAACCGATCACGACCGAGGGAATCGCCAGCAGGATCAGCGGCAGCGTGACCACCCAGGGCGACTCGTGCGGCTTGCCGTCGCCATGATGGCCATGGCCGTGGTCGTCATGACCATGGTCGTCATGGTGGGCGTCAGGGTTCTGGTCGTAGCGCTCCGGGCCATGGAAGACCAGGAAGTACATGCGGAAGGAGTAGAAGGCGGTGACGAAGACACCGACGAGCACCGCAAAGCTGGCAAAGCCGGCCGCAGGCAGGTTGCTGAAGTGCACCGCCTCGATGATGCTGTCCTTGGAGTAGAAGCCCGAGAACAGGGGCGTGCCAATCAGGGCCAGCGAACCGAGCAGCGAGGTGATCCAGGTGATGGGCATGTACTTGCGCACGCCGCCCATCCAGCGGATGTCCTGGTTGTGGTGCATGCCCATGATGACCGAGCCGGCGCCGAGGAACAGCAGGGCCTTGAAGAAAGCGTGCGTCATGAGGTGGAACACGGCCACCGAGTAGGCCGAGACGCCCAGCGCCACGGTCATGTAGCCCAGCTGCGAGAGCGTCGAGTAGGCCACCACACGCTTGATGTCGTTCTGGATGATGCCCATGAAGCCCATGAAGAGCGCCGTGATCGAGCCGATGACCAGAATGAAGTTGAGCGCGGTGTCCGAGAGTTCGTACAGCGGCGACATGCGCGCAACCATGAAGATGCCGGCTGTGACCATGGTGGCGGCGTGGATCAGGGCGGAGATCGGCGTGGGGCCTTCCATCGAGTCGGGCAGCCACACATGCAGCGGGAACTGGGCCGACTTGCCCATGGCGCCGATGAACAGGCAGATGCAGATGACGGTGATCAGCATCGCGTCCTGGCCAAAGATGTACCAGGGGAACTCGATGCCGGCCAGGGTGTTGGCCTTGGCGAAGATCTCGGTGTAGTTGAGCGTGCCGGCGTAGGCAGCGATCAGGCCGATGCCCAGGATGAAGCCGAAGTCGCCCACACGGTTGACCAGAAAGGCCTTCATGTTGGCGAAGGTGGCGCTGGGCTTGTTGTACCAGAAGCCGATCAGCAGGTAGGACACCAGGCCCACGGCCTCCCAGCCAAAGAAGAGCTGCAGCAGGTTGTTGCTCATGACCAGCATGAGCATGGAGAAGGTAAAGAGCGAGATGTAGGCAAAGAAGCGGTTGTAGCCCTCGTCTTCTTCCATGTAGCCGATGGTGTAGATGTGGACCATGAGCGAGACGAAGGTCACCACGCACATCATCATGGCCGTGAGGGTGTCGACCATGAAGCCGATTTCCATCTTCAGGCCGCCCACCACCATCCAGGTGTAGAGGGTTTCGTTAAAGCGTGCGCCGGCCAGCACGTCGCTGAGCGTCATGGCCGAGAGCACAAACGAGACCAGCACGCCCAGAATGGTCAGGCTGTGGGTGATCTTGCGGCCGATCCAGTTGCCGCCGAATTGGGTGCCGAAAATGCCGGCCAGTGCCGAGCCCACCAGGGGGGCCAGCACCACGGCCACAAGGGTGCTTGCGTTGAGGGTCTGGGACATCTTGCGTTAGCCCTTGAGCGTGTTGAGTTCTTCGACGTTGATGCTGCGCTGGTTGCGGAACAGCAGCATCAGGATCGCCAGGCCGATGGCCGATTCGGCCGCCGCGACGGTGAGGATGAAGAACACGAAGACCTGTCCGTGCATGTCACCCAGGTAGTGCGAGAAGGCCACGAAATTGATGTTGACCGCCAGCAGCATCAGCTCGATCGCCATCAGCAGCACGATGAGGTTCTTGCGGTTCATGAAGATGCCCACCACGGCCAGCGCGAACAGGATCGCGCCTACCGTGAGGTAGTGTCCGAGGGTCAGGCTCATGCTTGTTTCTCCGGCGAGGCGCTGTCTTGCGCAGGCGCAGGCGGCGCTGCACGGGTGGGATCAACCTTGACGACCTGCAGGCGGTCGGCGGCACGCACGCGCACCTGCAGCGAGGGATCGATGGCCTTGGAGTCCTTGCGCTGGCGCAGCGTCAGGGCAATGGCCGCGATCATGGCCACCAGCAGGATGGCGGCGGCGATCTGGATGGGCATGAGGTATTCGGTGTAGAGCAGCACGCCCAGGGCCTTGGTGTTGGGCATCTGCGCGGCCGCATCACCCGCGGCCGGGGCCTGCGTGAGCGTGAAGCCCGAGAGCAGCACGGCGGCCATTTCGACAGCCACCACGGTGCCCAGCAGGGCTGCCAGCGGGAAATGCTTCCAGAAGCCCTGACGGATGTTCTCGATGTTGACATCGAGCATCATCACCACGAACAGGAAGAGCACCATGACCGCGCCCAGGTACACCAGCACCAGGGCAATGGCCAGGAATTCGGCCTGCAGCAGGAACCACAGGCCGCTGGCCTGCGAGAAGGCGAGCATGAGGTAGAGCACGGCATGCACGGGGTTGCGTGCCGTCACCACCCGGAAGGCTGCAAACAGCAGCACCGCCGAGAAGGCGTAGAAGAAACCGGTCAGGATGTCCATAAGCGTGGGGCGTTAAGCGTGGGGCGTGGGGCGGAGCGCACTGGGCCTCTCAGCGGTAAGGGGCGTCGGCCGCCTTGCTCGCTGCGATCTCTTTTTCGTAGCGATCGCCCACGGCCAGCAGCATGTCCTTGGTGAAGTACAGATCGCCACGCTTTTCGCCGTGGTATTCGAAGATGTGGGTTTCGACAATCGAGTCGACCGGGCAGCTTTCTTCGCAGAAGCCGCAGAAGATGCATTTGGTCAGGTCGATGTCGTAGCGGGTGGTGCGGCGGGTGCCGTCGGCACGCTCGCCGGCCTCGATGGTGATGGCCATCGCCGGGCACACGGCTTCGCAGAGTTTGCAGGCGATGCAGCGCTCTTCGCCGTTGTCGTAGCGGCGCAGGGCATGCAGGCCCCGGAAACGCGGCGACAGCGGGGTCTTTTCTTCGGGGAACTGGACGGTGACCTTGCGCGCAAAGGCGTAGCGACCGGTCAGGGCCATGCCCTTGAACAGCTCCACGAGCATGAAGCTCTTGAAGAAGTCCTTGAGCGAAAAATCAGATGCAGTCATGGTGCTCATGGGTTCACCACTCAGTTCCAGATGTTCCAGGGGGTGTGCAGCCACACGCCCACCACCAGCAGCCACACCAGGGTGACCGGGATGAAGATCTTCCAGCCCAGACGCATGATCTGGTCATAACGGAAGCGCGGGAAAGTGGCGCGGATCCAGATGAACAGGGACACCACCACAAAGGTCTTGATGCCCAGCCAGATCCAGCCCGGGATGAAGGACAGCGCCGCCACCGGCGAGTCCCAGCCGCCCAGGAACATGATCACGGCCAGGATGGAGACCAGCCACATGCTGGCGTATTCGGCCAGGAAGAAGATGGCAAAGCCCATGCCCGAGTACTCGACCATGTGGCCGGCCACGATTTCGGCTTCGCCTTCGACCACGTCGAAGGGGTGGCGGTTGGTTTCGGCCACGCCCGAGATCAGGTAGACCAGGAAGATCGGCAGCAGCGGCAGCCAGTTCCAGGACAGGAAGTTCAGGCCCATGTCGGCAAACATCCCGGTCTGCTGGGAGATCACGATGTCGGTGAGGTTCATGCTCGCCGAGACCATGATCACCACCAGGAAGCAAAAGCCCATGGCGATCTCGTAGCTGACCATCTGCGCCGAAGCGCGCAGCGCACCCAGGAAGGCGTATTTGGAGTTGGACGCCCAGCCGGCAATGATCACGCCGTAGACCTCGATCGAGGTGATGGCCATGACCAGCAGCAGGCCGGCGTTCAGGTTGGTGAGCGCGACCTCGGGGCCGAAGGGAATCGCCACCCAGGCGGCCAGGGCCGGCATGATGGCCATGATCGGTCCCAGACGGAACAGGCCCATGCTGGCCGCGGTCGGGTTGATCAGTTCCTTGGTCAGCAGCTTGAGGGCGTCGGCAATCGGCTGCAGCAGGCCGAAGGGGCCGACCCGGTTGGGACCATGGCGCACCTGCATGAAGCCCAGGAACTTGCGCTCCCACAGCGTCAGGTAGGCGACCGCGCCCATCAGGGGCGCCAGAATGGCCACGATCTTGATCAGGATCCAGAGCACGGGCCAGGCCATGGTGGTCCACCAGGAGGCGGGGATCAGGTTCAGACCGCCGTTGTAGAGCGCGTCGATCATGCCGCCACCTCTTGTTGTTGGGCTGCGCGGGCATCGGCCGTCAATTGCAGCGACGGGGCCCGGCGCACGATGCTGTCGAGCTGGTAAATGCCGGCCACAGCGGGTTCAGCCACCGGGCCGGTCAGACGCACTTCTGTGCGAATGGCGTTGGACAGCACAAGCGGCTGGGCCTGCACCTTGGCCAGCACGTCCTGCGAGGTTTCAAAGTTGAAACCCGGCACGTCGAGCAGGTTGCCCAGCACACGCAGCACTTTCCAGGCCGGGCGGGTCTCGCCGCGCGGCTTGACCACGGCGTGGAAGCTCTGCAGACGGCCTTCGGCGTTGACGAAGCTGCCCGAGGTTTCGGTGAAGGGCGCGATGGGCAGCAGCACGTCGCTGAAAGCCATATTGGCTTTGAACGGGCTGAGCGTCACGACCATCTCGGCCTTGTCCAGTGCCGCTACAGCGGCAGCGCCGGCAGCGGTGTCGAACTCGGGTTCGGTGTTGAGCAGGATCGCGGCCTTGAGGCTGCCGTCGAGCATCTGGGCAGCGTTCTTGCCACCGGACTGCGGCTGGGCCTTGGCCCACTGCGTGCCCACGGTGTTGGCAGCCTCGGTCAGGTAGCCGACGCTGGCGCCGGTCTGCTCGCCGATCCAGTTGGCCAGCACCAGCAGGGTCGAAGCGTTGGCGTGGTGCGCGGCAGCGTTGCCCAGCAGCACCGCCTTGCGCTCGCCGCCCAGCAGGGACTTGGCAATCGCCTGGGCTTGGACTGTGGCGTTGCCAGCAGCCGGGGCTGCAACGCCCTTCTCGGCAGCGATCGCAGCGGCCACATCGGCCAGTGCCTGTGCCCAGCCGGATGCGTCGGTGACGACGCTGTGCGCGACCGGCATGGCCCATGCATCGGCCTTTTGGGCGGCCGAAACAATCGCATTGACCTGCGCGCCATGGCGAACCGCCTGACGGATGCGCAGCGCAAACAGCGGGTGGTCCTTGCGCAGGTTGGAGCCCACGACCAGCACGCGTTGCAGCGACGACAGCGAGGCAATCGAGGTGCCCAGCCACTGGACACCCTCGCCTGCCACGAACTCGGCACGGCGCAAACGGGCATCCACGTTGTCGGAACCCAGGCCGCGCAGCAGCGCGCCGGCCAGGTAGGCTTCTTCGACGGTGCTGTGCGGGCTGACCAGCGCGCCAATGCTGGGGGCGCCGTGGTCACGCTGGATGTTCTTGAGGCCATTGGCCACGTATTCGAGCGCAGTCTGCCAGTCGACTTCCTTCCACTGGCCGCCCTGCTTGAGCATGGGCTGGGTCAGGCGCTCTTCACCGTTCAGGGCTTCGTAGGAGAAGCGCTCGCGGTCGGCGATCCAGCACTCGTTGACCTCTTCGTTTTCAAGAGGCACCACGCGCATGACCTGGTGGTTCTTGACCTGCACGATCAGGTTGGCACCCGAGGCGTCATGGGCCGCGACCGACTTGCGGCGCGAGAGTTCCCAGGTGCGGGCGCTGTAGCGGAACGGCTTGCTGGTGAGCGCACCGACCGGACAGATGTCGATCATGTTGCCCGAGAGTTCGGAGTCCACGCTGGCACCGAGGAAGGTCTCGATCTCGGAATGCTCGCCACGGTGGGACATGCCCAGTTCCATCTGGCCGGCAATTTCCTGGCCAAAGCGCACGCAGCGGGTGCAGTGGATGCAGCGGCTCATCTCTTCCATCGAGATCAGCGGGCCGACGTCCTTGTGGAACACCACGCGCTTTTCTTCTTCGTAGCGCGACTGGGTGCCGCCGTAGCCCACGGCCAGGTCCTGCAGCTGGCACTCGCCGCCCTGGTCACAGATCGGGCAGTCCAGCGGGTGGTTGATGAGCAGGAATTCCATCACCGACTTCTGGGCGGAAACGGCCTTGTCGGAACGGGTGCGCACGATCATGCCCTGCGTCACCGGGGTGGCGCAGGCCGGCATGGGCTTGGGGGCTTTTTCCACATCCACCAGGCACATGCGGCAGTTGGCGGCGATGGAAAGCTTCTTGTGGTAGCAGAAGTGCGGAATGTAGGTGCCGGCTTTTTCGGCCGCATGCATCACCATGCTGCCTTCAGCCACTTCCACCTTCTTGCCGTCGAGTTCGATTTCAACCATGGGGTGTCACCGTTCAGACATAGGCACCGACGACACAGGTCTTGTGCTCGATGTGGTGTTCAAATTCGTGCCGGTAGTGCTTGAGCATGCCGCGCACGGGCATGGCTGCGGCATCGCCGAGGGCACAGATGGTGCGGCCCATGATGTTGCCGGCCACGCTGTCGAGCAGGTCCATGTCCGAAGGACGGCCCTGGCCGTTTTCGATGCGGTCCACCACGCGCGAGAGCCAGCCCGTGCCTTCACGGCAGGGCGTGCATTGGCCGCAGGATTCGTGGGCATAGAAATACGAAAGGCGCTGCAGGCTCTTGACCATGCAACGGGTTTCGTCCATGACGATCACCGCGCCGGAACCCAGCATGGAGCCGCCTTCCTTGGCGATGCTGTCGTAGTCCATGGTCAGGTCCATCATCAGCGGGCCCGGAATGACCGGCGAAGAAGAACCACCGGGAATCACCGCCTTGAGCTGACGACCGCCGCGCACGCCACCCGCGAGTTCGAGCAGCTTGGCAAAGGGCGTGCCCATCGGGATTTCGTAGTTGCCCGGACGCTCGACGTCACCGCTGACCGAGAAGATCTTGGTGCCGCCGTTGTTGGGCTTGCCCGCTTCGAGGTAGGCCTGGCCGCCGTTGCGGATGATCCAGGGCACCGCCGCGAAGGTTTCGGTGTTGTTGATGGTGGTCGGCTTGCCGTAGAGGCCATAGCTGGCCGGGAACGGCGGCTTGAAGCGCGGCTGGCCTTTTTTGCCTTCGAGCGATTCGAGCAGCGCGGTTTCCTCGCCGCAAATGTAGGCGCCAAAGCCATGGGAGGCGTGCAGCTGGAAGCTGAAGTTGCTGCCCATGATGTGCTCGCCCAGGTAGCCGGCGGCACGGGCTTCTTCGAGCGCCTCTTCAAAGCGCTCGTAGACCTGGAAGATTTCGCCGTGGATGTAGTTGTAGCCCGCGGTGATGCCCATGGCGTAGGCCGCGATCGCCATGCCTTCGATCACGGTGTGCGGGTTGTAGAGCATGATGTCCCGGTCCTTGCAGGTGCCGGGTTCGCCCTCGTCGGAGTTGCACACCAGGTACTTCTGGCCCGGGAACTGGCGGGGCATGAAGCTCCATTTCAGGCCGGTCGGAAAGCCGGCGCCGCCACGGCCGCGCAAGCCGGATTCCTTGACGGTGGCGATCACCTGGTCTTGCGTGAGACCTTCACCGCCGTCCTTGCCCAGGATCTTGCGCAGGGCCGCATAGCCGCCACGGGCTTCGTAGTCCTTGAGGCGCCAGTTGCTGCCGTTGAGGTCGGCATAGATCTGCGGGTTGATGTGGCGGCCGTGGAAACAGGTTTCTACGCCGGTGGCCTTGAAGCTGTTGAGGATCTGTTCAATGTTCATCGTCACTTCCTCAGGCCTTGGCCGCCGTGCGAAGACTGTCGATCAGCTGATCGAGCTTCTCGTGGCTCATGAAGCTGCACATGTGGCGGTCGTTGACCAGCATCACCGGGGCATCGGCGCACGCCCCCTGGCATTCGCTGGGCTGCAGGGTGAACACGCCATCGGCCGTGGTCTCACCAGCCTGCACACCGAGTTTGCTTTCCAGATAGCGCAGCGCCTGCTGGCCACCGCGCAGCTGGCACGGCAGGTTGGTGCAGACGTTCAGCTTGAATGTGCCGACCGGCTTCTGGTTGTACATGTTGTAGAAGGTGGTGACTTCGTGCACCGCCATCACCGGCATGCCCAGCACCTCGGCCACGGCCTGCTCGCTCTCTGGGCTGACCCAGCCCTGCTCCTGCTGCACGATGGCCAGACAGGCCATCACGGCCGACTGTTTCTGATCGGCCGGAAACTTGGCCACTTCGCGCGCAAAACGGGCACGCGTGGCCTCGGAAAGATTCATGGCTACGGTCATTTGTCAGCTCCTGACACCACCAGACAAGCTGCGAGAGCGCCAAGGGCCACCGTGGAACCGGCTTTGCCGGGCCACGGGTGGCGCCCCCTTGAGGGGGAAGCGCCGAAAGGCGCTTCGGGGGTGGTCCGGTTCATCGATCAATCTCTCCAAACACAATGTCCATGGTGCCGATGATGGCCACCGCGTCGGCCAGCATGTGACCGCGGGCCATTTCATCGAGGGTGGCCAGGTGGGCAAAGCCCGGGGCGCGGATCTTCAGGCGGTAAGGCTTGTTCGCACCGTCGCTGACCATGTAAATGCCGAACTCGCCTTTGGGGTGCTCGACGGCGGCATAGGCTTCGCCTTCGGGCACCTTGAAGCCTTCGGTGAACAGCTTGAAGTGGTGGATCAGCGATTCCATGCTGGACTTCATGTCCTCGCGCTTGGGCGCGGCCACCTTGGCGGTGTCGTTGATCACCGGGCCGGGGTTCGCGCGCAGCCACTTCACACACTGCTGGATGATCTTGTTGGACTCGCGCATTTCCTGCACGCGTACCAGGTAACGGTCGTAGCTGTCGCCGGTCTTGCCCACCGGGATGTCAAAGTCGACCTTGTCGTAGGCGTCGTAGGGCTGCTGCTTGCGCAGGTCCCAGGCAAAGCCGGAGCCACGCAGCATCGGGCCGGTCATGCCCAGATTGAGGGCGCGCTCGGGCGAGACCACGCCAATGCCCACCGTGCGCTGCTTCCAGATGCGGTTGTCGGTCAGCAGGGTTTCGTACTCGTCCACACACTTAGGAAAGCGCTGGGTGAAGTCGTCGATGAAATCCAGCAGCGAGCCCTGGCGGTTCTTGTTGAGCTCTGCAATGGCCTTGGCATTCTTGATCTTGCTGGCCTTGTACTGCGGCATGCTCTCGGGCAGGTCGCGGTACACGCCGCCCGGACGGAAGTAGGCGGCATGCATGCGGGCGCCAGAGACGGCCTCGTACATGTCAAACAGGTCTTCACGCTCGCGGAAGGTGTAGATCAGGATGGTGGAGCTGCCGCAGTCGTTGCCGTGCGAACCCAGCCACATCAGATGGTTGAGGATGCGGGTGATCTCCGAGAACATCACGCGGATGTACTGGGCACGGAGGGGCACCTCGATGCCCATCATCTTTTCGATGGCCAGGCAGTAGGCGTGCTCGTTGCACATCATGGACACATAGTCCAGACGGTCCATGTAGGGCAGCGACTGGATATAGGTCTTGTGTTCGGCCAGCTTTTCGGTGGCGCGGTGCAGCAGCCCGATGTGCGGGTCGGCGCGTTGCACCACCTCGCCGTCGAGTTCGAGCACCAGGCGCAGCACGCCGTGCGCGGCCGGGTGCTGGGGACCGAAGTTGAGGGTGTAGTTCTTGATTTCAGCCATGGTCGTTCAACCGAAGCACAGGCTTCAGTGCAGGCCTCCGTAGTGTTCTTCGCGGATGATGCGGGGCGTGATCTCGCGCGGCTCGATGCTGACCGGCTCGTAGACCACGCGCTGGCGCTCGGCGTCGTAGCGCATCTCCACATGGCCCGAGAGCGGGAAGTCCTTGCGGAAGGGGTGGCCGATAAAGCCGTAATCGGTCAGGATGCGGCGCAGATCGGCGTGGCCTTCGAAGACGATGCCAAAGAGGTCGAACGCTTCGCGCTCATACCAGTTGGCCGAATTCCAGAGGTCGGTCACCGAATCCACCAGCGGCAGATCATCGTCGGGGCACAGCACCTTCACGCGCACGCGCTGGTTCAGGCTGACCGAGAGCAGGTGGACAGTCACGCCAAAGCGCGGGCCGTCGGTGCCGACTTCACGCCAGGCGGAATAGTCCACGCCGCAGAGGTCGATCAGCTGCTCGAACTTGCAGCCTTCGTGCGACTGCAAAGTCTGCATGACGCTGCGGTAGTGATTCGCAGGCACATGCACGGTGACTTCACCCAGGGCGATGGTGATGCGGCTGATGCGGTCCCCCAGCGCTGCAGCCAGGGTGTCCTGCAGGTCTTCGGGGCGAATGGCGTAAGGGGAATTGGCGTTTTGGCTCATGCGTTTCCCCTCAGACGCGGGCAATCGTGTACTCGCGGCGGATCTTCTGCTGCAGCTGGATGATGCCGTAGATCAGGGCTTCGGCGGTGGGCGGACAACCGGGCACGTACACATCCACCGGCACGATGCGGTCACAGCCGCGCACCACCGAGTAGCTGTAGTGGTAGTAGCCGCCGCCGTTGGCGCACGAGCCCATGGAGATGACCCAGCGCGGCTCGGACATCTGGTCGTAGACCTTGCGCAGGGCCGGGGCCATCTTGTTGCACAGCGTGCCGGCCACGATCATCAGGTCGGACTGGCGCGGGCTGGCACGGAAGACTTCAGCGCCGAAACGGCCGAGGTCGTAGCGTGCGGCGGCTGCGTGCATCATCTCGACCGCGCAGCAGGCCAGACCGAAGGTCATGGGCCACAGCGATCCGGTCTTGGCCCAGTTCACCACCGAGTCGTAGCTCGTGGTGATGAAGCCTTCCTTCATCACGCCTTCAATCATCTCGATGTCCTCTCAGAGCGATGTGTCACCCGGGCAGCGGCGGCCGCGGGTCATTCCCAGTCCAGGGCGCCTTTTTTCCACTCGTAGACGAAGCCCACGACCAGAATGGCCAGAAAAATCACGACGGCGATGAAGCCGGCCAGGCCGACTTCCTTGAGCGCGACCGCCCAGGGGAAAAGAAAGGCGATTTCAAGGTCGAACAGGATGAAGAGAATGGCCACGAGGTAGTAGCGCACGTCAAACTTCATCCGGGCGTCTTCAAACGCCTCGAAACCGCATTCGTAAGGGGAGTTTTTCTCGGCATCCGGACGGTTGGGGCCGAGGATGTAGCCAATCACCTGGGGCAGAACGCCGACGGCAATACCGACCAGGATGAACAAGAGGATGGGGAGGTACTGGTCGAGGTTCATCGTGAGACTGTCGGATCACCGGTGAAACCGCCCCATGGCCTGCAGCCAGGAGCGGTTTCCATTGTCTGGTGCCGTCGGCGAGACTCGAACTCGCACAGCTTTCGCCACTACCCCCTCAAGATAGCGTGTCTACCAATTTCACCACGACGGCGGGG
>Ga0255182_1000489_pt1 | contig 26143 bp, 12 predicted proteins | sample Atl_UVDOM_RepA_8_FD_188420 | JGI IMG/M metagenome (GOLD analysis project Ga0255182, IMG submission 188420) | Freshwater microbial communities from Altamaha River, Georgia, United States - Atl_UVDOM_RepA_8d | ecosystem: Environmental > Aquatic > Freshwater > River | place: USA: Georgia...
GAACTTCTCGACCACGCCCCGCTTGCGCAGCATCTCGGTGACGGTCAGCACGAGGTCGGTCGCGGTCGCGCCTTCGGCGAGCTTGCCGGTCACGCGCACGCCGATGACTTCGGGCATCAGCATCGATGACGGCTGGCCGAGCATCGCGGCCTCGGCCTCGATGCCGCCGACGCCCCAGCCCAGCACGCCGATGCCGTTGACCATCGTCGTGTGCGAGTCGGTGCCGAAGCAGGAATCCGGGTAGAGCAGGCCGTTGTTGTCGAACACCACGCGCGCGAGGTATTCGATGTTGACCTGGTGGACGATGCCGGTGTCGGGCGGCACGGCCTTGAAGTTCTGCAGGGCTTCCTGGCCCCAGCGCAGGAAGGTGTAGCGCTCGGCGTTACGCTCGAACTCGACCTTCGCGTTCAGGTCCAGCGCTTCCTTCGAGCCGTAGTGGTCGATCATCACGGAGTGGTCGATGACGAGTTCGACCGGGCACAGCGGGTTCACCTTCGCCGCATCGCCGCCAAGTTTCTTGATCGCGTCGCGCATCGCCGCGAGGTCGACGACGCAGGGAACGCCGGTGAAGTCCTGCAGGATGACGCGCGCCGGCGTGAAGTTGATGTCCTTCGCCGGCAGCTTCGCGAGGTCCGCGCCCGCGAGGGCCTCGATGTCGGCCTTCGTCGTGTTCAGGCCGTCTTCGTGCCGCAGCAGGTTCTCGAGCAGGATCTTGTAGGAGTACGGCAGGCGGGCGAGCTTGAACTGACCCTCCAGCGCCTTGAGGCTGAAATACTGGTATTCCTTGGTCCCCACTTTGAGCGTGGAGCGCGCATTGAAGCTATTCGTCATGTTGTTCTCCGGACCGGCCCACGGCCGCTTGCGGGCGGGGGGCCGGTCGTCTGGCGGGATGTGAAGCCGGCATTATCGGCAATTACGCCGGCATGTTGTAGCGCCGCAAGGGGGCGGCGCCCCGCCTTGGCGCGAAAGAGGCTGCCCGCGAACGCGGGTTGGCGCTGCGCCGGCTGAAACGACCCTCACCCGGCCTGGCGGCCGGCCTCTCCCGGAACGGGAGAGGCGAAGAACATGCGCAGGAACAGGGATCTTCACCTCTCCCGTTCCGGGAGAGGTCGACGCCGAAGGCGGCGGGTGAGGGTCGCGTGAGCTGGCGCTGCGCCGCCGGCTGCGACCCGACCTCAGCCCAGCTTCTTACGCAACTCCTCGGAAGAACATGCGCGAGAACAGGGATCTTCGCCTCTCCCGTTCCGGGAGAGGTCGACGCCGAAGGCGGCGGGTGAGGGTCGCGTGAGCTGGCGCTGCGCCGCCGGCCGCGACCCGACCCCAGCCCAGCTTCTTACGCAACTCCTCGGAAGAACATGCGCAAGAACAGGGATCTTCACCTCTCCCGTTCCGGGAGAGGTCGACGCCGAAGGCGGCGGGTGAGGGGCGCGTGAGCTGGCGCTGCGCCGCCGGCCGCGACCCGACCTCAGCCCAGCTTCTTCAGCAATTCCTCGGCGGCCGCGCGGCTGGGAAAGTCCCCAGGCTTCGCGAGCAGTGCGTCCAGGATCCGCCGCGCCGCCGCGGTGTCCTTGGCCTGGGCCAGCGCGGCCGCGTAGCGGTACTGGATGTCGGCGTCGCCCGGGGCCTGCGCCGCGGCCTTCTTCAGCATCGCGAGTCCCAGCTCGAGCTTCCCGTAGCGCACCTGCATCCAGCCGTAGGTGTCCAGTATCTCGACGCGCTCCGGCATGCGCTCGTGGGCCTTCGCCGCGTGCGCGAGCGCCTGCTCGTCGCCCTGCGCGTCGAGCAGCCAGGCGAGGTTGTTCAGCACGAGGACATTGTCCGGCTGCGCCTGCAGCGCGCGCTCGTACTCGCGCCGCGCGTCGTCGGCGCGGCCCTGCGTGCGGTAGTGGTGGGCGAGGGTCGAGCGCACCGCCACGTCGTCCGGATGCTGGCCCAGCCAGTCGGTCAGCACCTTCTCGGCCTCGGCCGTGCGGCCGGCCCGCGCGAGGGCGTCGAACAGCGGCACGAGGCTGCGCGGGTCGGGCTTGAGTTCGAAGGCCTTGCGATAGGCGGCGATCGCGGCCTCGTATTCCTTGCGCGCGAGCCGCGCGCTGCCTTCCATCGTGAGGCCGGCGAGTTCCTGCCCGGGCGTCTTCGTCATCTCCTCGGCGGCGGCCAGCGCCTTGTCGGTATCGCCCGCCTCGAAGGCGAGGTTGGCCTGCACGATGCGGCGGGTCGCCGGGTCCAGCCCGCTCTCGATCAGCGAGTCCAGCGACTTGCGCAGCGCCTGCTCGTCGCCCTTCTGCGCGTAGGCGAGCGCGAGCAACTGCTGCGTGCGCTTCGATTCGGGCGCGAGTTCGGCGGCTCTTTTCAGCGTCGCGATCGCGGCTTCGGGCTGCTGCATCGCGAGCTGGCAGCGGGCCAGCGTCATCAGCGGCAGCGCCTGCGACGGCGCGGACTTGACCGCCGCTTCGGCGTGGCGCAGCGCGGCTTCGAAGGCGCGGCGGCCGAGCTGGTGGTTGGCGAGGATCAGTTGCGCCTCGGTCGCGTTCGGGTCGCTGTCGACGGCCTGTTGGAGGCGGGCGATGACCTCCTTCAGCGGCTTGCCCGCAGCGCCGTCGAGCTTGGCGAGCGCGACCAGCGCCTGGCTGTTGCCCGGCTGGCGCTGCAGGACTTCCTCGTAACGCTTGGTCGCCGCGGCGGTGTCTCCTTGCGCAAGCGCCTGGCGTGCGAGGTTCAGGCGCGACGGTACGCTGTCCGGGGCCAGTGCCAGGGCTTTCTCGAAACTGTCCGCGGCGGCCGCCCGCCTGCCCGCCGCTTCCTGCACGATGCCGTTCAGGTTGAACGCTTCAGGACTCTCGGGCATCTCGTGCACGAGGCGGCCGGCGAGTTCCAGCGCCTTGTCGAGTTCGCCCTTGCCGAGCAGCGAGCGCGCGATCTCGAGATGGGCGGCGGTCAGGTGGCCATCGGTGCCCAGCTGCCCGATTGCGTCCAGCGCGCGATCCAGTTCGCCCCTGGCCGCATAGCTCACCGCCAGCCGGCTCGAGATGCCGGTGTCGTCCGGCGCGGCCCTACTCGCCTTTTCCAGCAGCGCCACGGCGGCGTCCGCCGAGCCTGTGTCGAGGTAGGCCGTGCCGAGCAGTGCGGTCATCTCCGGGTCCGCGAGGGCCTCGCGGGCGACGCCGGTCAGCGCGGCGATGGCCTTGTCGGGCGCGCCGAGGCGCATCTGCAGCCGCGCATAGGCCTTGATCGCGCGCAGGTTGTTCGGATGGCGGGCGAGGTACTGCCGCAGCAACTCGTCGGCCCGTTCGAGCTGGCCGCGCTGGGCGAGCAGTTCGCCGAACAGCAGCTTCGTTTCCGCGTGCTCCGGGTCGTTCTTCAGCGCCTGCTCGAAGGCGTCCGTTGCGACGTCGAGCTGCTCGCGCTGCAGGGCAACGCTGCCACGCAGGTAGTGGCCCCACGCGTCTTTCGGCGCGAGCTTCAGGATGGCCTTCGCCTGCGCCTCGCCTTCATCCGTCTTGCGCTGCGCGAGGTAGGCGCGGCCAAGGCCGACCAGGGCGCCCTTGCGGTAACGGTTCAACTCCACGGCCTTCTTGAACGCCGCCTCCGCATCGGCGAAGCGTTTCGTGGCGAGCGTGATGTCGCCCTTCAGCAGCCAGCCGTCGATTGCCTCCGGCGCAGCGTCGATCGCGCGCTCGATGCGCGCGGCGGCCTCGTCGGTGTCGGCCTCCTCGAAGGCGAGCCGCGCAAGGCCGCGCAGGGCGCGCGCGTTCGCGGCCTCGGCCTTCAGCGCGAGATCGTAGAGATCGCCCGCGCGTTCCGGCTGGTTCAAGCCGAGCAGCGCGTCGCCGCGCAGGGCCTGCCACTCGGCCGGTGACGCGTTGCGCAGGGAGCTGGCGGCGAGGAAGTCGGTCGCGGCGCGGAACTGCCCCTGGTAGAGCATCGCGCTCGCGATTTCGATGTCGAGGGTCGGGTCCTTGAGGCCGAGCTCACGCGCGCGGCGCAGTTCCTTGCGCGCGTCGGGGTAGGCGCCGAGCTGCAGGTAGATGCGTCCCGCCAGCCGCCGCGCGGCGGCGGAGGCGGGGTCCTGCACCATCGAGGATTTGATGGAGATCAGCGCGGCCGAGAGGTCGCCCGCCGCCAGGCTTTTCTCGGCGACGGCGTACTGCTGCTCGGCGTTCAGCGGCGGATTCAGCACCCGCCAGCCCACCCACAGCACCGGCGCCATCAGCAAGGCAATCAGCAGGCTGCGCAGGATCAGGCGTTTGCGCTGATGACGGCGGCAGATGACGGCCCATTCGGCCGGGTCCATGCCAAGTGGGACGAGCGCCGGGTCGAAGATGATTTCTTCCGTCATTGGGAGCGTCACTGGCGGTTGATTTGCCCAAGATAGTGAAGGTTCCGGGCCGCGTCACCGGTTTCCCGGGAGTGCCTCGAAGTTTGACGATCGGACCCGCTCGAAACGCTGTGTGAATCGCCGTCCGCGCCCGGAAAAGTGGCATTTCCCGCCGCTTTTTCAGCTTTTTTACACCTGCCCTCCGCTTTCTCGATCAGGCGCATCGCGCTGATCCAGAACGCTAATCCGCGCGAAGAAAGGCGCCCTTGCCTGCCGGAACCTCCTCGGACGGGCCGCGCGCGACCGCCAATCTGTCAATGTTTTTTACGTTTCATGACATTCGAGATAAACGCCATTCTCAACTAAGAAAATATCCTTTTGATATTTGTGAAGATCCCGTTTGATATGGGATTTTGGAACGGGCTTTGCAGTCCTCGCGCAGGGAACAAGACCTGCCTCAACGAGGGTGCCGACATGCAAGGATTCGCTGAAAAAGCTCGGATTTTGGGCCTCGCCATTGCGGCGGGGACGTTTGGCTCGGTTGTGCAGGCGGGGGAACTGCAGCCGTTGGAAGAAATTCCCTCTGTCGTCGCGCTGGGCCTGACAAATTCGTGCGCACCGTACGGTAATTTCATCGCCTGCTCCACGGCGGTCTTGGACTACGTTACCGGTGACAAGAGCCTGTTCAGAATCAAGGCGGATCAGGGAACGATCAGCCAGGACAGCGTCATCGCCGTGTACACGGACGGTGCGCAGGCGCAGATAAACCCCACCGTCGGCGGCGACGTTGTCATGGACAACGCGTACAAGACCTCGAGCGGGGAAAACACGGTTGGGTTCAGCACTAACAAGGATCCGAGTCCCGAAGAACAGGGAGCCGGCGTGCAGGACGAGCCTGATCCGAACACCGATGGCCTCGGTGGCAACGACGACGATTTCGTGGGGGATCTGAACGATTACTGGGACATCCAGATAGAGTCTTTGATCGCTGGCTTGACGTCGAGCAGTGGCGTGTTGCGTGACCCGGTTTTCGTGTTTGACAACAACCAGAAGGGTCTGACGGATTTACCCGACTTGAAACTGTGGGGCTTGGTCGCTTTGCGTGAAATCGACGGTCTCGACGGTGCGGGCAACATACTTCAGAGCGCGCTTGACGACGTTGTGTTCGAATTCCGAGGCTGCGATGCGGATACGACCGGCGCCGCTCCGGGGCCCTTGAATCCGAGCGACCCTCTCGGATGTGATGTTCAGTCCCCAACAGTACTGGACCCGAACAACAATTCCACGAATTCGCTGGGTTTCGATCCGAGTACGTATGATGGTGGTAAATCGTTGGGTGACGACCCGCTACTCGACCAGTATGCTGCGGTACAGCGTCAATTCTGCGTAGACACCGCAACGTTCAACGAGGTGGCGTGTCCGAATGGCAATCCCCCGGGCATTGCTAAATTCGATCAGAATCTCGGTACGGGCGAAGCGGAGTTCTTCGGTTTCCTGCCGGGACTCACGGGTTCCAGACTGTCGCAACTGCTGGCTGACGGCTACGACACACTGTCAATCGACCTGCGCTTCTTTGACCAGACCAATGGTTTTGAAGACCTGTTCATCATCGCGATGGGCAGCCGGAACACCATCCCCGAACCCGGCTCCCTCGCCCTGCTGGGCCTCGGCGGCCTCGGCTTCGCCGCCGTCCAGCGCCGGCGGCGCCGGGCCTGAAGTCTTCGCCTCTCCCGTTCCGGGAGAGGCCGCGCGCAGCGCGGGTGAGGGTCGTTTGCGACTGGCGCAGCGCCAGCGCAGGCCACCCTCACCCGCCGCCTTCGGCGTCGACCTCTCCCGGAACGGGAGAGGTGAAGAGTCGCTCACCAAGCCCGGTCGATAATCCCCCCGCCCAGACACACCGCCCCGTCGTAGAACACCACCGACTGCCCCGGCGTCACCGCGCGCTGAGGAACGTCGAACACCGCCGTCAGCCGTCCGTCCTCGATGCGTTCGATCGTGCAGGCCTGGTCCGGCTGCCGGTAGCGCGTTTTCGCCTTGCAGCGGAAGGGCAGGGCGGGCGCTGTGCCTGCGACCCAGGACAGGCTGTCGGCCTCCAGCGTCCGGCTCAGCAGCGCCGGGTGGTCATGGCCCTGCGCGACGACGAGCACGTTGTGCGGCACGTCCTTGGCGACGACGAACCATGGCCCTTCCGCCGCGCCCTTCACGCCGCCTATCCCCAAGCCCTCGCGCTGGCCCAGCGTGTAGTAGATGACCCCCGGGTGTTCGCCGACGACCCGCCCGTCCAGCGTACGGATCTCGCCGCGCTGAGCGGGCAGGAAGCGGGACAGGAACTCGCGGAAGCGCTGCTCGCCGATGAAGCAGATGCCCGTGCTGTCCTTCTTCGCATGCGTGACGAGCTGCGCGGCCTCGGCGCGTGCGCGCACCTCGGGCTTTGGCAGGTGACCGACCGGGAACAGCGTCGCCGCGAGCTGGGCCTGGCCGAGCGTGTAGAGGAAGTAGGTCTGGTCCTTGTTGGCGTCCGCGCCTTTCACCAGCTGGTAGCCGGCCTCCGTGCTCCGCACCTGCGCGTAGTGGCCGGTCGCGACGAAATCGCCGCCGACCGCGCGCGCGTGGTCCAGGAAGGCCTTGAACTTCACCTCGCGGTTGCACAGCACGTCCGGGTTCGGCGTGCGGCCGCGCGCGTACTCCTCGAGGAAGTCGCGGAACACGCCGTCCCAGTAGGCCTGGGAGAGGTCGACGGTGTTGAGCGCGATGCCGAGCTTCTCGCAGACGTCCAGCGCATCGGCGACGTCGTCTTCCCAGCGGCAGCGGCCGTCGGCCGCCGGCTCGTTCCAGTTCTTCATGAACAGCGCCGACACGCGATACCCGGCGCGCACCAGTTCCAGCGCGGAGACCGAGGAATCGACGCCGCCCGAGATCGCGACGACGATGTGCGCGTCAGCCGCCAAAGCGGACGTCATGGATCAGCGACAGCGGGTAGTCGTGGCCGGCGAGGTAGTCGTCGACACAGCGCAGCACCAGCGGGCTGCGGTGGCGCGCGCGCTCGGCGACGAGTTCCTCACGCGAAAGCCAGACGGCGCGGATGATTTCCTTGTCCAGCGCGCGCGCCGCGTCGTGCCTCACCGCCCGCGCGCGGAAGCAGAAGCGCTGGTAGGTGATGGTGCTGCCAGGCGGCTCGACGAGATAGATGCCGACGAGGCCCGTCGGCTCCACGTGCCAGCCGGATTCCTCCAGCGTTTCGCGGCGGGCGGCATCCAGCAGCGTCTCGCCCGGGTCGAGGTGGCCCGCGGGCTGGTTGAACACCGCGCGCCCGTCGGCCTCTTCCTCCACGAACAGGAAGCGTCCGTCCTGCTCGACGATCGTCGCGACGACCGTGTTCGGTTTCCAGATGTCGGTATGCATGTTCAGCGTTTCTCGATGACGGGGTCGCTCCACGGCCCCTTGATGGTGTATTCGCGACGCAGGAAGCGGTCGACCTGGGCCGGTACCTGCTTGAAGACCTTCTGCCCGAGGTAGATCGCGGCACCTACCCCGATGCCGGCCGGGCCGAACATCGCACTTGCGAGCGGAATGCTGTCCGACAGCGCGGGGGTGACGATCGCGCGCTGGTCATAGTCCTTCGCCGCAAGCCCCGTGCGGCCGGAAATCTCGACTTTCGCCGACGGTCCTTCCATCAGCAGACTGTTGGTGTAGGCATCGCCGTTTTCAAGCTCGAACACGCCTTCGATGCGGTCGAAGGCGAAGCCCTTCTGGAAGAGGTCCGAGAAATCGAGCGACAGCCGGCGCGGCAGCGTCTGCAGCGACAGCAGGCCGAACAGCCGGCCGCCGCCCGGCTCGATGTCGAGGAAGCGTCCCTTGCCGATCTTCAGTCCCAGGCTGCCGTCCAGGCGGTCGAGCTTGAACTCCGACGGCATGCCCGGCCAGTCCGCCTTGACCCGCAGTTCGGTCGGGCCGCTTTCGATGTTCTTCGCGTCGAAGGCGAAGGCGGTCAGCACGTCGCGCAGCGACTTGCCCTTCAGATCGATGTGCGCGTGCGACTCGTGCACGCCGTTGCGCAACCACCAGTCGCCGGTCGCGCTGATCTGGAAGCTGGGCCGCGTGAACACGAGCGACTTGAGCCGCTGGCCGTCGGCGACGCGCTCGGTCGCCATCGATGCGCTGCCGAGGTCTATCGTGCCGTAGCGGAACGACGCGCAGGCGAGCGCCACGGTCGGGATGCGGCGCGGGTCGACGAGCTCGTGCCCGCCCTTGGATTCGAGCTTCTCGAACCAGAGACGCTCCAGGTTGAGGGTCAGCGGCGCGCTGTCCAGCTTCAGCGGCGCAGTGATCTCGCCTTTCAGGCGGGCGCTGTCGGTGCTGATGCGCCACGCGTTGACGTCCTTGTGGCCTTTGAAGCGCACGTCCGTGAAGGTCTGGCCGATGATCTCGAAGCGCTTCACGTGCGCGTCGAAGCTCACCGGCAGCGCGGCGGCCTGCGAGTCGCGCGGCGTGGCGTTGGCGAGCAGGCGCACCCACTCGGCAAGCGGCAGCAGGTCGAGTTCACCGTGCAGGTGAATCCCCGGCTCGGCTGCTTCCTGCTCGTCCGGGCCGAACGCGAGGTCGGTGCGCAGCAGGCGCGAGCTGCCGTCCTCGCGCCGTTCACGGTCGACGCGGATGCGCGCAGTGTCATCGAGCGCCACCCGCACGCTGCGCGTGCCCGTGCCCCCCAGTTGCGCGTCGACGCGCAGCTGGCGTCGTTCGGCGGCCGCCTTGCCGACGGGCCACGGCAAAGCGATCGCGAGGCCTGCGAGGTCGGACTCGATCTGCAGCGTGCGCCCGGGTGGCACCGCCTCCGGCGGCGCGCTCGGCAGGCTCAGCGTCGCCTCCCACGTGGCCTCACCCTGCAGTGCGCCGAGCTTGTCGTTGCGCGCGAGCCAGGTGTGGAGGAAAGGGGTGTAGCGCTCGAGCTGGGTGACGAGCTGCGCGGCGCCGGATTTGCCGCGCATGCGTACCTCGGTGCCTGCGCCGGGGACGGTCGCCGGACCGCGGCCCTCGAGCGCGAGCGTCACCGGTTCGCCGTCGAAGACGGCGCCGATGTTCTCTCCGCGCCAGCTTTCCCGCGAGAAGGCCAGCTCGCCGCGCAGCGCGCCGAGTTCGATTTGCTGGCCCGCGCGGAAGGTGTTGCCGTCGAAGCGGACCGTGCCGGAGGCGGTCTTGCGCTCGCCGCGCTTGAGCCCGATGTCGAGGTCCAGCGCCAGGTCGAAGGCGCCGTCGAGCGTGAACTCGCCGAGCCGCCGCAGCGGCCCGTCGCGCAGGGGGCTCTGCTCGATCGTCGCCATCACGTCCGTGTACGTCGCCCGCACGGTGCCGGTACCGAGCAGCACGGGCTTCGGATTGAACAGGTCTGCGATCGACAGGCGGATGTCGCGGGCCGTCGACGCGAAGAAGGTCGCGTCCGGGATGCTCACCGCGAGGTGGCGCCCGGCGACCGCCCCGTGCCCGGTCACCCCGCCGATGACCGGCCACTTGTCCGAATACTCGAGCTCGGTGTCGGCGACGTCGAAGACGACGCTGAACAGTCCGTCGCCGTCGTCGAAGGGGAAGCGCGCGAGGTCGCCGCGCAGTTCCGCGCGCAGGCTCGCGAGACGGCCGCTGCGGAACGCGCGGCGGAACCAGGTCTCGGCCCGCTCCTTGAGCGCGCCCTTCGGCAACAGCACGTGGAGCCGGGCCAGGTTCGCGGCGCCGAGTTCGAGTTCAGCGTCGATGCGCGGCCGGCGGTCGGGCGCGATGTCGACATTGCCGCTCAGCGCGAAGGGGATGTCGGCCGCGAGGCCGTCCAGGCCGGTGCTCGCGAAGCGCCAGCCCTCGTCGCGGCGCTGCCAGGTGACGGTGCCGGTCACGCCACTCAGCGCCACGGGCTCGACGAGCCGCTCGGGCTCCTCGAGCACGAAGCCACCGCCGCCGAAGGCCAGCGCGCCGGCTTGCGCGTTGACCGCGAAGCCGGCATCCAGCCGGTCGACACCGGGCGCCGGAGGCAGCCGGCCCAGGTGTCCGTGCAGCATGCGGCCGGCGACGTAGAACGCCGGCGCGGCGCCCTGGCGCGGGCGGACGGCGCCGCGCAGCGCGCGCAGGTCACCGCGGAAGAGCGTGTGCGGGAGCGTCGGCAGGGCTGCGCTCAAGGCTTCGGCGAGATCGAGCGACAGCCCGTCGGCCATCAGGTCCAGCGCCGTGCCGCCGGGTTCCGTGCGCACCGTCGCCAATGCGCTGGCCGTGGGCGTGGGCCCGGCGCTGGGGCCGGCCACCAGCCGCGAGAGGCGCAGGCGCCAGGCCTCGTCCGCGCGGGTCGCAACGCCGGCGGCCAGCAGGGTCTTGGGGCCGAAGCCACCGGGCCGCGCAGCGGCACCCAGGTTGGCCTTGAGGTCGAACGCGATGCGGCGCAGTTCCCCGCTCTGCCAGCGCAGCCACAGCGCGCCGTCGAGGGTCTCGAGGTTGGCGGCGCCATCGGTGGGGCGACCGGCGAAGACGAGCAGGGGCGCTGGCTCCACGCCGCGCGCGCCCAGGCGCAGTTCGACGGCGTCGCGCCCGACCCGCAGCTCGAAGCGCGGCGCCGCCCCCAGCACGCTGTCGCCGTCGATCCCGCCCTGCACGATGACGTCCCTGCCGCCCCGCAACGCGAAATGCACGCCGTGGAAGTGCCGGGTGGGCGTCGCGCGCAGCGCGTCCTCGAACTCCACGTCCGCATCGGCGATCACGATGTCGCGCTGTTCCAGCACCCAGTCGAGGATCGTGGAGCGGCGCGGCGGGATGCCGGCGATGACGAAGCGGCCGTCCGTCTCGCGCCGGACCTTGAGCCGGATCCCGGTCAGCTCGAGCCGCTCGAGCAGCAGCTCGCGCCGGCGCAGCGTGGCGAGCAGCGCGACGTCTACCTCGGCGTGTTCGAAATGCAGCGCGTCCGGCGTGTTGCCGACCGTGACGCCGTCGACGGCCAGCGATGGGAAGGCGCCGCGCCAGCGCGCGTCGATGCGCTCGAGATGCACGGGCGTGCCGGTCAGCCGGCTGACGAAGCGCTCGATCGCCGGCCGCTGCGCGTCGAGCCCCGGCAGCGCGAGGCGCAGGGCGACGCTCGCGAGCGCCGCCGTCACCAGCAGCGCGGCGACGCTGTACCAGGCGAGGCGAAGGCTGCGGTTGAACAGGACGCGCATCGCGACGCTACAGCAGCACTACGTCGTATTGTTCCTGCGTGTAGTTCGACTCGACCTGGAAGCGGATCGGGATGCCGATGAACGCCTCGAGTTCGGCGACGCTGTTGGACTCCTCGTCCAGCAGCATGTCGACGACGGTCTGCGAGGCGACGACGAGCAGCTTGCGCGCGTCGAACTGCCGTTGCTCGCGCAGGATCTCGCGGAAGATTTCGTAGCACACCGTTTCGGCCGACTTGATCGAGCCGCGTCCCGCGCAGGTGGGGCAGCTTTCGCACAGCACGTGCTCCAGGCTCTCCCGCGTGCGCTTGCGCGTGATCTGCACGAGGCCCAGCGAGGTCACCTCGCTGATCGTGATCTTCGAGTGATCGCGCTCGAGGCTCTTCTCGAGCGCGCGCAGCACCTGCCGGCGATGATCCTCTTCGACCATGTCGATGAAGTCGACGATGATGATGCCGCCGAGGTTGCGCAGGCGCAGCTGGCGCGCGATGGCCTGTGCGGCCTCGAGGTTGGTCTTGAAGATCGTCTCCTCGAGGTTGCGATGGCCGACGAAACCGCCGGTATTGACGTCGATCGTCGTCATCGCCTCGGTCTGGTCGATCACGAGGTGCCCGCCGGACTTCAGCTCCACCTTCCGCTGCAGGGCGCGCTGGATTTCGTCCTCGGTGGAGTAGAGGTCGAGGATCGGCCGCTCGCCGGGATAGTGTTCGAGGTGCGGCACCAGCGAGGGGACGAGTTCCTCGGCGAAGGCCTTCACCTTGCCGAAGGTCTCGCGCGAGTCGATGCGGATTTTCTCGGCCTTGGTGGCCGACAGGTCGCGCATCAGCCGCAGGATCAGCGGCAGGTCCTCGTAGATGACGACCGGTGGCCGCGCCTGGCGCAGCCGCTCGTCCAGGGACAGCCACAGCCGGCGCAGGAACGCCATGTCCGCCGCGATGTCCTCGCGCCCGACGCCCTCGGCGGCGGTGCGCACGATGAAGCCACCGCGCGCGCCCGGCGCCGAGGCGGCCTTGCCGTCCTCCGGCGGGGCGCTCATCGGGGACAGCCCGGGCTCGAGTTCCAGCATCAGGTCGCGCAGGCGCTTGCGCTCCTCGTCATGTTCGATGCGTTGCGAGATGCCCAGCGCGTTGCTCTGGGGCATGAACACGAGGTAGCGCGACGGGATGCTGAGGTAACTGCTGAGCCGCGCGCCCTTGGTGCCGAGGGGTTCCTTCGTGACCTGGACCAGGATCTGCTGGCCTTCGTGCACGGCCTGCTCGATCGGGACCTCGGAGCCGGTGGCCGCCGCGCGCTGGTCGGCCTCGGCGATGTCCGAGACGTGCAGGAAGGCCGCGCGGGCGAGGCCGATGTCGACGAAGGCCGCGCCCATGCCGGGCAGCACGCGGCTGACCCGCCCGAGGTAGATGTTGCCGACGATGCCCCGGCGCCGCGCCCGCTCGATCAGGACCTCCTGCAGCACGCCGTTCTCGATGAAGGCGACGCGGGTCTCCTGGGGCGTCACGTTGACGAGTATTTCTTCGGACATGCTGCGGGCAGGAGCTGGTCGGGCAGTGGGGATGTGTAAGATAACTAATTCATTCTAAAGCGACTACCGCCGCGTGACGCGCTTCGAGCGCTTGTGATTCGAGCCCGTCCGTGTCGCCCCGGGGTTCCCGTGGGGCGAGCGCCACGTATAATGCGGCCCCCGCGCCATGCTACCGAACAACCTCAACGAGACCCTGTGCATCGTACTTGCCACCGGTGATGGCAAGGGCCTGATGCCATTGACCGCCCGCCGGACCGCGGCGGCGTTGCCCTATGCCGGCAACTACCGGATCATCGATTTCGCGTTGACCAACTGCATGCACTCGGGGCTGCGCAAGATCACGGTCTTCACGCAGTTCAATTCGCTGTCCCTGCAGAATCACCTGCGTGACGGCTGGTCCATCTTCAACACCGACCTCGGCGAGTTCGTCGCCGCGGTGTCGCCGCCGATCAACGAACACCTGACCGTCTACACCGGCCAGGCGAACGCGCTGCACGAGAATCTCTACTTCCTGGACGGCGCGGACGAGGAAGTCGTGATGGTGATCTCCGGCGAACAGATTTACCGCATGGACTACGCGGCGGTGCTGCAGTTCCACACCGAGCACAACGCCGACGTCACGATCGCGACCATCGATCACGACACCGCGGGCGGCTACCCCTTCGGCAGCCACCTGCGCCTGCACGGCGACACGGTCGCGGCCATTGAACGCCACTCCCCGGCCGCACCGCTGCCCGAGGACGGTTCCGCGCTCGCGCCGATGGAGGTGTACGCCTTCAACCGCAAGTGCCTGATCGAGATCCTCGCCGAGGCCGGCCGCGAGGGCACCCACCAGCTGGACATCATCGATCTGCTGCGCGAGCGCGTGTTCGGGCGCAAACGCCTGATGGCCTATCGCTTCGGTGGCAAGTACGGGCGGGTGTCGCAGGACCGCTACTGGCGGCCGCTGGACAGCCTCGACCACTACTACGAAACCAACATGGACCTGCTGAAGCTGGAACCGCCGCTGGACATCTACCAGGCGGACTGGCCGATCCGGACCTACCAGATGCAGCGTCCGCCGGCGCGCACCGTGCCGGGGCGCTCGTGCAACGAGGGCATCTGCGTGAATTCCATCGTCGCCGGCGGCACCATCATCGCCGGCGGTGGCGTCAGCCGCAGCGTCCTCGGCAACCGTGTCTACATCAACGACGGCGCGACGGTCGAAGACTCCATCCTCTTCCTCGGCGTCAGTGTCGGCGAGGGCGCCCGCGTGCGACGCACGATCTGCGATCGCAGCGTGTCGATCCCGGCCTACGAGGAAATCGGCATCGACCGCAAGCGCGATGCCGAGCGCTTCCACGTCACGCCGGCCGGCGTCGTCGTCATCCCGTCCAACTACCGCTTCGAGTAGCGGCCCGCGATGAGCTTCGAGGCCGCGCTCGCGCAACTCCTGCCGCGCGACGCGCTGCTCACCGAGCCCGAGGCGAAGCGCCCGTTCGAATGCGACGGCCTGTCGGCCTACCGCGAAATCCCGCGCGTGGTTTGCCTGCCGCGCACGCTCGACGAACTGCGCGGCATCCTCGCCCTGTGCCGGCAGCACGCGGTGCCGATCGTCCCGCGCGGCGCCGGCACCGGCCTCTCAGGCGGCGCGCTGCCGCTGGCCGAGGGCTGCCTGCTGTCGCTTGCCCGCTTCAACCGCATCCTAGAGGTCGACCCGGCGAACCGTACCGCGACCGTCGAGCCGGGCGTGCGCAATCTCGCGATCTCCGAGGCCGCCGCCGTCCACGGCCTCTACTACGCGCCGGATCCGTCCTCGCAGATCGCCTGCTCCATCGGCGGCAACGTCGCCGAGAACTCCGGCGGCGTGCACTGCCTGAAATACGGCCTCACGGTGCACAACGTGCTCGGGCTGAAATTGCTGCTCGCCGACGGCGAACTGCTGGACATCGGCGGCAAGACGCTGGACGCGCCGGGCTATGACCTGCTCGCGATCCTGCACGGCTCGGAAGGCCTGCTCGGCATCGTCACCGAGGTCACGGTGAAGCTGCTGCCGAAGCCGCCGGTGGCGCAGGTGCTGCTCGCGGCCTTCGCCAGCGTCGAGGCTGCCGGCGCGGCGGTCGCCGGCATCATCGAGGCCGGCATCATCCCGGCCGGCCTCGAGATGATGGACCAGCTCGCCACGCGCTGCGCCGAGGACTACGCGCGCTGCGGCTACCCGGTCGACGCCGCTGCGATCCTGCTGTGCGAGCTCGACGGCGGCGCGGCCGAGGTCGCCGCGCAGCGCGCGCAGGTCGAGCAGCTGTTGCGCGGCTTCGGCGCGACCGACCTGCGCTGCTCGCGCGACGAGGCGGAACGCCTCGGTTTCTGGAAAGGGCGCAAGTCGGCCTTTCCGGCGATCGGCCGTATTGCGCCCGACTACTATTGCATGGACGGCACCATCCCGCGTCGCGAGCTGTCGCGCGTGCTGGCGCGCATCGCGGAGCTCGCGACCGAGTATGGCCTGCCGGTCGCGAACGTCTTCCATGCCGGCGACGGCAATCTCCACCCGCTGATCGCCTACGACGCGAACGTCGACGAACAGCTTGCCCGTGCCGAGGCGCTCGGCGCGCGCATCCTCGAACTGTGCATCGAGGTCGGCGGCACGGTCACCGGCGAGCACGGCGTCGGCGTCGAGAAGCTCGACTCGATGTGCGTGCAGTTCCGCACGCCCGAGCTCGAGGCCTTCCACCGTCTCAAGGCCGCCTTCGACCCCCAGGGCCTCCTGAACCCCGGCCGCGCCGTGCCGACCCTGCACCGCTGCGCCGAGTTCGGCGCGATGCACGTGCACGGCGGCCGCCTGCCGCACCCGGAACTCGAGCGCTTCTGAGCTGAAGCCGTGAAACGGCGCGCGTGATGCGCGACGCGAGAGTTTTTCCCGCACGTTCCCGCGAAATTTTCCGTCAGGGCGGCCGTCCCGTCCGCCGCTAGCTGTCTGGCGCAGGGCTGACCAGCCCGCTGCCCGCGACAAGTCCGGCCCGAGGTGGCGCCGGCCGCAGCCAGGACGGAAGAGACCGATGCCCGACAGCCCCGTCGACGATAGCCGCCAGGCCCACGCGGTGCGCCCGCGCGCGCTCGCGCCGGTGCAGCGCGTGCTGGAGGAGGTCTGCGCGGCAGTGGCGGGCGTGCGCGAGGCGGTCGTCATCGACGCGGCCCCGGGCCGCGCGGTGTCGCTCGCCGCCTGGCCCGCAGCGGCCGCCGGCTCGGCCGCGCTGCTGGCCAGCGCGGGCGCCGCGCTCGAGGCCGGTCGCACGGTCGTCAGGGCCGGGCCGCGGCCACTGCCGGCGGAGCGGCCGAGCCGCCAGGTCGCGCTGCCGCTCGCGCGCGACGCGCGGCCGGTCGGCGCGATCGCCTTCGAAATCCACGAGTCGCCCGGTCAGCCTTTCGCGGACGTGTTGCGCGCGCTCCATGACGCAGTGCAGCCGCTTGCGGCGCTGCTGCCGGCCGACGCGGGGCTGCCGCCGTCCGGGTCCCGCACGGCGGCAGCGCTCGGTCTCTACGCGGCGCTGCTCGAGGCCGCGGACGCCGGCGAGGCCATCGCCGTCCTGCGTGGCGAACTGGTGCGCATGTTTGCCGTGGAGGACGTGCTCGTCGCACTGGGCGACGAGAAGGGCGTGCTGCGCCTGCCCGACGCCGTGCTCGGCGACGGCGCCGCGGCAAGCCACGCGCCGGCCGCCGCCGCGCTGGCGCTCGACGCGCTCACCGAGGCCCTGCACCAGCCCGGCCCGGTCTGTTTTCCCCCGCTGCCGGACGCGCCGCCGCGTGTCTGCGTCGCGCATGCCGCCTGGGCCCGCCACGCGGGTGGCCAGGTGTTGGGACTCGCGCTCCGGCGCCACGAGCGCCTCGTCGGCGCGGTGGGCCTGCGCGCCGCGGCCGGGCGCCTCGATGCCGAGCGGATCGCCGAGGTCGCCGACGTGATCGCGCTCGCGGCCCCGGCGCTCGATCTCCTGTGCCGCGAAGCGCGGCCCTGGGCGCTGCTGCGCGCCCGCTGGCGCGCGCGCTTCGGTCCGCGCCGCCGCTGGCTCGCAGCCGGCCTCGCCGCCGCGCTCGCGGGCTTGCTCGCGCTGCCGGTGCCGCACCGGATCGCCGCGCCCGCCCAGCTCGAGGGCCTCGTCGAGCGAGAAGTCGTCGCGCCGGTGGAGGGCTTCATCGCGGCCATACACGTGCGCCCCGGCGCGGCCGTCGCCGCCGGCCAGCTGCTGGTGGAACTCGACGACGAGAGCCTCGCGCTCGAGCGCAGCAAGTGGCTGAGCGAGCTCGCGCGCCACGAGAACGCCTACGCCGGGGCGCTCGCGCGCGCCGATCGCACCGAGCTCGTGTTGAACCGCTCGCGCATCGAAGAGGCGCGAGCGGCGGTGGCGCTGGTCGACGAGCGCCTCGCCGGCACGCGGCTCGTCGCACCCTTTGCCGGCGTCGTGGTCGACGGCGATCTCGATCGCGCGGTGGGCGCGCCGGTCGACCGCGGCGAGACGCTGCTGAAACTGAGTCCACTCGACGGCTACCGCGCGCGCGTCGAGGTCGACGAGCGCGACATCGATGACCTGCGCCTAGGCGCGCGCGGCGAGCTCGCGATCGCGGGCGCGCCGGCGCGGCCGTTCGCGCTCGAGGTCACCCGTGCGTCGCCGGTCGCGACCACGCGCGAAGGCCGCCACTGGTTCGACGTCGAGGCCCGCGTCGACGGCGATGTCAGGGGTATCCGCCCCGGACAACGCGGCGTCGCCCGTCTCGAGCGCGACCGCCAGCCGCTTGCGGTCGTGCTGTTGCGGCACCCCTGGCAGTGGCTGCGCCTGCGCCTGTTCGGGCTCGGCTTCTGATGTCGTCGCCGGCATTTCTCAGCCCGCACTGGCATCGCGTCGAGGCCCTGCGCCCGGCGCTCGCCGATCACGTGCGCATCCGCCGCCAGGACTCGCGCGGCAAGCGCTGGTATCTCCTCGTCGACCGCCAGGGCGGCCGCAGCCACCGCCTGAACCGGGGCGCCTGGGAAGTCGTCGGCCGCCTGAGCGGCGCGCACACGGTGGACGAGGTCTGGCAGGCGGCCGTCGCCGCCGATCCCGTGCAAGCGCCGACACAGGCCGAGGTGATCGATCTGCTCGTGCAGCTGCGCGCGGCGGACCTCCTGCGGCTCGACCTGCCCGGTGACGACGCGGCAAGCAGCGCACGCCGTCGCCAGACGCACGAGCAGAAGCGGCGTGAGCGCCTGAACCCGCTCGCGTTTCGCGTGGATCTCGGCGACCCCACGCCCCTGCTCGAGCGCCTCGAGCCCTGGCTCGCACCGTTCCTGACGCGGGGCTTCCTCGCCCTGTGCCTGGTTGCCGTGTTCGCCGGCGCGCTGACCGCATTGCAGGCGCAGGCCGCAATCGCCGAGTTCGTCACCCACAACTCGCTCAGTCCCCGGCATCTCGCGCTTGCGCTGATCTGCTACCCGCTGATGAAGGCCTTGCACGAGCTGGCCCACGCGCTGCTGATCCGCCGTTACGGCGGCACGGTGTCGCAATGGGGATTCACGCTGTTCGTGCTGATGCCCGCGCCCTTCGTCGATGCGAGCGGCAGCATCGAACTGCGGCGCGCCGAACGCGCGCTCGTCGCCGCCGCGGGGATCCTCGTCGAACTCGCGAGCGCCGCGCTCGCGGCGCTCGCCTGGTCGATGCTCGGGCACGGCTGGCTGCGCGACGCGGCGGGCGTGGTGATGGTGATCGGTGGCGCGTCGACGCTGCTCGTCAACGGCAACCCGCTGTTGCGCTTCGACGGTTACCACGTGCTCTGCGATCTGATCGACGTGCCGAATCTCGCCGCGCGCAGCGCGCGCTGGTGGCGCAACGGCGCTTTCGTCGCGCTCGGCCTGCGCATGCCGCGGCTCGCGCTGGCCGCCGGCGAGCGGCCGTGGCTCATCGCCTACGCGCCGCTCGCGCTGGCCTTCCGCTGCGTGCTCGCCTGGCAGATGGTGCGTTGGGTCGGCGTGCAGTCGTCGTTGCTTGCAGCCGTGATCGCGGCGCTGCTCGTCGCGCCGCTCCTCGTGCTGCCGGTGCTGCGCCTGGCGCGCGAGGCGCGGGCCGCGGCGGGCGCCCGGCAACTGGGCCTGCGCCTGCGCCTGTGGAGCGCGGGCCTCGTCGCGCTCTGCGTCTGCACGCTTGCGCCGCTGCCACGCTCGACCACCGTGCCCGGCATCGTGTGGCTGCCCGAGGACGCGACGCTGCGCGCCGGTGCCGGTGGTTTCGTCGCGCGCGTGCTGGTCGACGATGGCGGGCAGGTCGCAGCGGACGCGCCGGTGCTGGTGCTCGCGGATCCGGAACTCGACGCGCGCGCGGTGGCGCTCGCGGCGCGGCTGCGCGCCCTCGACGCCCGCCGCGAACTCGCGCTGCGCGAGGACAGGGCCGCGCTGGCGGAGGTCATCGCGGAACACGCCGCCGCCGATGCCGAGTTCCGCAAGCTCGAGTCCGAGCGCGCCGCGCTCGTCGTGCGCAGCCCGGTTGCCGGCCGGGTGGTGCTGCAACGGCCGGAGGACCTGCCGGGAAGCTGGATTGCGCGTGGCGACACGATCGCGCACGTGGTCCCCGCCGCCGCCTTGCGCGTGCGCGCCGTCGTCGCGCACGAGGACGCCGCGCTCGTGCGCGTACACACGCTCGATGCCGAACTGCTCGCGCCGGGGGGGCTCGCGGGCCGTCGGCACCCGGCGGGGGCGCCGCGCGAGGTCCGCGCCGGCGAGCATCGCCTGCCGAGCCCGGCGCTGAGCGCGCGCAATGGCGGGCGCATCGTCACCGATCCGCTCGACGAGGCGGCGCTGCGCACGCGCGAACCCCTGTTCCTCTTCGACGTGCCGCTCGCCGCAGGGGATCGCCTGCCGATTGGCGCGCGCGTAGAGGTGCGTTTCGAGCACCCGCGGACAAGCCTCGTCGTGCAGGCCGGACAGGCCGTGCGCCGCGCGGTGCTCTCCGGCTTCAACCCGCGGGCCTGAGTGCAGCATGAACCTGCCGTTCGCCCTGCACGCGGGAAGCTTCACGGGCCCCGACGCGCCCGCCGCCCGGGCGCCGCGCGGGCCGGGCGCCGCCGTCCCTCGGCGTACGCCGCGCGGCGCGGCGCGACGGGCGCGCGCGTTCGCGCAGGCGGTCATCGCGCGCGCGGCCGCGTTCGCGGACTGTGCCCCTGGCACGCGCCGGCAATTCGCGGCCGCGCTCGCGGCGCGGCTCGGGCGCGAGGGACTCGGCGGCGCGGCCGCGATCGAGGCCTGCGCGCTCGTCGCCGCCGAAATCGACACCGCGCTCGGCTGCCGGCTGCACCCCGGCCAGCTCGCAGCGGTGAAGGTGATCCTCGACCAAGGCCTCGCCGAACTCGCGACCGGCGAGGGCAAGACCCTTGCCGCCGCGGCGGCCGCCGCGATCGGCGCGCTCGCGGGCATACAGGTTCACGTGGTCACCGCGAACGACTACCTCGTCGCGCGTGACGCGGCGCTGTTCGCGCGCTGTTTCGCTGCCCTCGGGCTCACCGTGGGGACCGTGCTCACGACCGGTGACGAGGACGCGCGGCGTGCCGGCTGGCGAGCGCAGGTCACCTACGTGACGGCCAAGGAACTCGTTTTCGACCACCTGCGCGATCGCCTCGCCGGCGACCCGCGCGAGCTCGTGCGCCGGGCCCACGCGCTGGGTGGCGCGCGCCAGGCGCCGCGCCTCGGCGGCCTGGCCTTCGCAATCGTCGACGAAGCCGACAGCGTGCTGCTGGACGAAGCGCTCACGCCCTGCGTGCTCGCACGCGGCCAGGCGGATGCCGCAGCGCTGCGCCGGGCGCGGGAGGCGCGCGCACTGGCGCGCGAACTCGTGGAGGGTCGCGACTGGCTGCGCGAAGCCGGCAGCGCGCGCCTCACCGGCGCCGGCGAGGCCCGGCTGCGCGCGGTGGTCGCCGGTCTCGACGCGTGGTGGCGCACGCCGCTGCGCTGCATTGAATCGGTGGTGCTCGCCCTCTCTGCCGAACACCTGCTGTGCCGCGATCGCGACTACCTCGTGCAGGGAGAGCGCGTCGTCTACGTCGAGCCGACCAGCGGTCGCGCGCGGCCCGAGCGCAGCTTCGCGCAAGGCTTGCAGCAGCTGCTGGAACTGAAGGAGGGCGTGCCGCCGACTTCGCCGTCGACCACCGAGGCCGCGACGAGCTTCCAGCGCTTCTTTCCGCGCTATCGCCATCTCGCCGGCATGAGCGGCACGCTCGGCGAGGCGCGCGGCGAGCTGATGCGGGCCTACGGGCTCGGCGTCGTAAAGGTGCCGAGCCAGCGGCCGAGCCGGCTGCGCCGGGCGCGCACCCGGCTCTTCGCCGACGACGCGACGCTGCGCGAAGCGGTCTGCGCGCGGGTGGCCGCGCTGTCGCGTGCCGGGCGTCCAGTGCTGGTCGGCACCGACTCGGTCGCGGAATCGGAAATCCTCGGTGCGGCGCTCGCCGCGGCCGGACTGCCGGTCTCGGTGCTGAACGCGCGCCACGACGCCGAGGAAGCGGCCACTGTCGCGCGCGCCGGCGCGGCGGGCCGCGTGACCGTATCGACCAACCTCGCCGGCCGCGGCACCGACATCACCCTGAGCCCCGAGGCACGGGCAGCCGGCGGCCTTCACGTGCTGCTGTGCCAGCACAACCGCGATCGTCGCCACGACCGCCAGCTCGCGGGGCGCGCGGCGCGCCAGGGCGACCCCGGCAGCGCGGAGCAGTGGCTCGCGCTGCGCGCGCCGCTGTTCCCGACCGGGCTCGCGGCAACGCTGCGCGGCCTCGCCGTCCATCTGCCCGGCTGGTGCTGCGCGCTGCTCGTGCGCCTGCGCCAGGCCCTCGAAGCCGGTCGGGCGCGCGCCGCCCGCGCCGCACTGGCCGCGGAACTCGAACGCATCGACAGCGGACTCGCCCTGCGCGGGCCCGCGGATTGAGGAGTAAACGCCCCATGCGCATCGCACTGACCGTTTTTTTCGCCTGGGCCTTCGCGCTGCCCGCGCGCGCCACCGAGCCGCTCGGTTGCCTCATCGAGCCGGACATGACGAGCGCGGTCGGCTCGCCCATCGTCGGCGTGGTCAGTGAAATCCTCGTCGAGCGCGGCGACCGTGTGGAAGCCGGGCAGGTTATTGCGCGCCTGGAGTCTTCGGTGCAGGCGGCGGCGGTCGCCAGCGCGCGCAGCAAAGCCCTGTCGTCGGCCGAGGTCGAAGCCGCGCGCGCAAACCTGGACTTCGCGCGCAGTCGCGAGGCGCGCGCGGCCGATCTCAATCGGCGGAAGATGATCGCGGAGGAGATGCACGACGAAGCCCGCACGCAGGCGTTGCTCGCGGCACAGCGTCTCGCGCAGGCCGGCAACGAGCGCCGGATCTGGCAGCAGGAGCTCGAGCTCGCCGAGGCGCGACTCACCCAGCACGAGATCCGCGCGCCGATCGCGGGCGTCGTGGTCGACCGCCTCGTCGCCGTCGGTGAACGGGTGGAGGAGCAGCCGCTCGCGCGCATAGTCGCTACTGACCCGCTGCGCGTGGAGCTCGTGATGCCGGCCGCCGCCTATCGCGAAGTGCGGCCCGGGGCGGCGGTCGAGGTCAGTCCGGAGCTGCCGGGCACCACGCCACTGCGCGCCACGGTCACGCGCATCGACCCGATCGTCGACGCCGCGAGCAACACCTTCCGCGTGCGTCTCGAACTGCCGAACCCGAACTCGGCGCTGCCGGCCGGCCTGCGCTGCCAGGCGAAGCTCGAGGCGCCGACCGACGCGCTTGGTGGCGACGCGGCCGAGGTGGCGGTGATGGTGGGCCCGCCGCGGCCAGTCGACACGCGCCTCGCGACGTTGCCGGAGCCGCGGCCGTGAACCGCCCGCGCGAGGCGCCTTGCTTCGAGACGCTCGAGCCGCGCTTGCTCTACAGTGCCGACCCCGTCAGCGCGCCGGTCACGGCGCTGCTCGACGATGCGCCACGAATCGAGCTGGCCCCGGTCCAGGTGGCGCCGGCGGGCGAGGGCACGAACCTCGTCAATCTCACGGAGGCCAGGCGGGAACTCATCGTCGTCGCGGCGAACCTGCCGGATGCGGAAGGGCTCGTCGGTGGCCTGCTCGCCTCACGCGACGGGGATTTCGAACTCGTGACGCTCAGGGCGGACCGCGACGCGCTGACGCAGATCGGCGAACTGCTCGCGGCGACGGAACGCCCCTGGGACGCCGTGCATCTCCTCACCCACGCCGAGCCGGGGCGCATTGATCTTGGTTCTTCGGTCGGCGACCGTTACCTCGACGACGCGACGCTCGCCGCGCGCCTCGGCGAGATCGCGGGCTGGGGCGCCGGCTTCACGGCGGACGGCGATCTCCTGCTCTACGGCTGCGAGCTCGCGGGCTCGGCGGCCGGCGAGTCCCTGCTTGCAGACCTCGGGGGGCTGCTCGGCGTCGACGTGGCCGCAAGCACGGACGCGACCGGCGCGGCGGCGCTGGGCGGGGACTGGACGCTCGAATACGCGGCGGGCGAGATCGCGTCGGGCGTCGCGCTCGCCGCCGCGAACTGGTCCTGGACGCTCGACACCGTGACCGCGAACGTCTTCACCGACGTCGTCGACGGCAACACGAGTTCGATCTCGGCGCTGCTCGCGAATCCCGGCGCCGACGGCGGCATCTCGCTGCGCGAAGCGGTGCTCGCGGCGAACGCGACCGGCGCCACGGACACCATCACGCTGCTCGCCGGCACCTACACCCTGAACAGCCAGCTGGTCGTCAACCAGCACCTCGGCATCACGGGCGCCGGCGCGGGCGCGACGTTCATCGACGGCGGCGGGAGCACGCGGTTCTTCCAGATCACGAACAATTCACTGCTGCTCCAGAAATTGACGCTGCAAAATGGTGCGGCCACGAACGGTGGTGCGCTGCTCGTCGGTGCGGGGGTGGGGGTGACGCTCGAGGAGGTGGTGCTGCGCGACAATGCGGCGAATTTCGGCGGCGCGGTTTATTCGCTGGGAACCCTGGTCGCGACGAACGTCAGCTTCACGAACAACACCGCCGGCAGTTCGGGCGGCGGACTCGTACTCTTTGGTGGCAGTGCAGCCGTCACCAATGCGACCTTCAGCGGCAATGTGGCGTCCGCCACCGGCGGTGCGATCTACTCGAACCGCCCGCTCTCGCTGACCAGTTCGACCGTGGCATACAACGTCTCATCGGGCGGGGTGGGCGGCATCTTCCAGGAAGTCGGCAACAACGCGACACTCTCCAACACCCTGCTCGCAGACAACACCGGCGGCAACGCGAACCGCGCGCTCGTCTCCGCCGGCTTCAATCTCGACAGCGACGGCAGCGCCGGGCTCGCGCAGGACACCGACTTGAGCGGCGTCGCCGCGAAACTCAATCCGCTGAGCCTCGCCGCGAACGGTGTCCACGTGCACACCCTGCAGAACGACAGCCCGGCCGTGGACGCTGGCGGCGGCGCGTCCGCAGCGTTCGACGCCACCGGGCTCTCGCGTAACGCAATCCCGGATATCGGCGCGAGCGAGAATCTCGCTGCGTCGCGCGGCAAGCTGTACTGGGCCGATGCGAATGATGGCTCGATCGTGCGTGCGAACCTGGACGGCAGCGCGCAGCAGGTGATGGTGACTGGCTTGCAGAGACCTCGCGGCATTGCCGTCGATGCCGATGGAGGTTTCATCTACTGGACCGACCAGCAGGCCCGCACGCTGCAGCGCGCCCGGCTGGATGGGTCCGAGCTCACCACGCTGAAGAGCGCTCTCAGCTTGCCGACAGGTCTCGAGCTGGACAGCATCGCCGGGAAACTCTACTTCGCCGACGATGGCAGCGCAGGAAGTGAGCATATCGAGCGTATCGATATTGACGGCGCGAACCACGTCAATCTGTTTGCCTTGGCGGGTACGCCGCGGGGCGTTGCCCTCGACCCCGTGGCGGGCCACGTCTACGCGGTCGAAGCCGGCAGCGATCGCCTGGTGCGGGCGAACTACGATGGGACGGGGTTCGTCGTGCTGGCCAGTGGAGCGGCGAAGGGGCTGAACGCGCCGGTCGAACTCGAAATCGACCTCGTCAACAGGAAGCTATACTGGGTCGACAGCAGCCCGGGCAACGCGATTCGCCGCGCGAACCTTGACGGCAGCGGCATCGAGACACTCGTCAGCGGCCTCGACGACCCGGTCGGTCTCGCGCTCGACGTCGCGAATGGCATGATGTACTGGACCGAGTCGGAGGACGGTGTCGTCGGTCGCGCGAAGCTCGACGGGACAGAAGTGACCCGCTTCGGCACGAGTTCGGGCGATCTGCGGGAGATCGATCTGTACACCTTCCCGGCCGCCAACGCGGCGCCGGCCGGCGCGGACGCGACGTTGACGACCCCCGAGGATACGCCGCGCCTGCTCACGGCCGCGGACTTCGGCTTCACCGACACCGACGGTCACGCCTTCGCCGGCGTCAGCCTCGCGAGCCTGCCGCTCGCGGGAAGCCTCACGCTCGACGGCGCGGCGGTGACGACCGGGCAGTTCGTCAGCGCCGCGGACCTCGCCGCCGGCAAGCTCAAATTCACGCCGGCGGCGAACGCGCATGGCAGCAACCATGCGAGCTTCCAGTTCCGCGTGCGCGACGACGGCGGTACTGCAAACGGGGGCGTGGACGAGGATCAGAGCGCCAACACGCTCACGTTCGACGTCACGCCCGTCAACGATGCGCCGGCCGGCACGGACGCGACGCGTACGATCCTCGAGGACACGCCGCGCACGCTGACGGCGGCGGATTTCGGCTTCACCGACACGGACGGCCATTCTTTCGCTGCCGTGGCGCTGGCGTCCGTGCCGGGCGCCGGCAGCCTCACGCTCGACGGCGTGGCGGTGACGGCCGGGCAGTTCGTGACGGCGGCCGACATCGCCGCCGGCAAGCTGGTGTTCACGCCGGCGACCAACGCCAACGGCGCGAACCACGCGAGCTTCACCTTCCGCGTGCGCGACGACGGCGGCACGGCGAACGGGGGCGTCGACCTGGACGGGACGCCGAACACGCTGCGCTTCGACGTCACGCCGGTCAACGACGCGCCGGCGGGGACGGACGCGACGCTGACAATCAACGAGGACACGCCGCGGGTGCTGACGGCGGCGGACTTCGGCTACTCGGACTCTGCGGACGGGCACGCCCTGTCGGGGGTGCGG
>Ga0255182_1000490_pt1 | contig 26097 bp, 32 predicted proteins | sample Atl_UVDOM_RepA_8_FD_188420 | JGI IMG/M metagenome (GOLD analysis project Ga0255182, IMG submission 188420) | Freshwater microbial communities from Altamaha River, Georgia, United States - Atl_UVDOM_RepA_8d | ecosystem: Environmental > Aquatic > Freshwater > River | place: USA: Georgia...
CACGAACGCCTCTTGCGCTGCGGGACCCAGCGATGAATACCAGCCGTGGGACTCGGAGTAGGAAAGCTTTGCGTCGGATTTTTTGTCTTCGGTGTCCTTGCGCGAGAACACGCCGAACTTGAACGACGAGCCACCCCAAATGCTGCCCAGCTCATCCAGGCGCGATTCGATCCAGTAGGTGAAGCTGTCCTTCGAACCCGCCTGACTGTAGTCATCCAGGGTCATCGTGGCCAGACGCGAGGCGGGCCAGACCGACAGGAATTCATCCCACAGGGCGTATTGTTTTTGGAAATCGCTCACTTCAGCACCTCCTCAACCCAATCCCAGCGCTTGTCTTTGACCATCACGAACCGGCAACGGCCGTCCGACAGGTTGGCCCACAGGCCACCGATCAATCGGTCATCCTCAGCCCCGTTCCAGCGATCCGCACCCTTGTATTCAACCGCCAAAATCGATCCCGGTTTGTCTGCTGAACCGGGTAGCTGGCAGAGGAAATCCGGGTAGAAACGACCATCGGCCTTCTGCAAGAAGAAGGAACTGCCTTCGCGCCGAACGAGGTTGCGCACCCAGAACTGGATTCGGCCTTGTTGCGCCCACATATCCAATTGGCAGGCACATTCGAACTCTTCCTTGCTGTCGAAGTCGCCCATCCGCCCGTAGAAGTGCTTGCGGAAATCGAAGTGCCCAAAGCGCCCGTCGTAGTCACGGCTGGGCGCGTAGGCTTGGGCGTGAAACTCGAAGGCGTATTGATCGGTCACCGCCACGCGCGTGGCCGCATCATCACCAAATAGCGCCTGCTGGAATGCCTTGCCAACGGCATGCTTGCGCAGTTCACGAATGCGCACCTCGACCAGATTGCGGATCAGGAATTTCTGCAAGTTGGCGCGTGCCAGCGTGAAGCCTTCCCGGCGCAGCAAATCGGTGAGCCACGCGGCGACAAACGTCTGCTTGCTGGCGTGGGTCAGTGACGGTTCGGGCAGGTTGCGGCACAGCCAGGTGGCAATGCGGACTTCATCCCAGTTTTCTGGTTGATAGGCAAGGCCCAGATCGCGCTGCAGATCGGGCAAGAAGCGCGACACCACGTGACCGCCAGCATCGATGTCGATCTCGCCACCTTCCGACACTTTCAGCGCCGCACCCAATGCGGTCAGGTCGTCAGCTGTCGGTGCAGCATCGTAGGGCGAAAGGTCCCACGGATACTCCAGCACCTCCGGGTCATCAAACAGCGCCAATTCACCTTGACTGCCCTGCATGCGCAAGGCCAGTTGAGGCACGAGGAAGCGCTCGCCCAATTCGGCGGGCGTCTGGAAAAACTCAATCGCCGTGGTGCGGCTTACTTCGGCCGCTTCCACAATGGCCGCTGCCGCTGTTTCGGAGGTCACCGATGCCTTGAGCACCTCGGCTTCATCTTCGGTCAGTGGGGTGCTGATCGTCAGTGTGTTGAGCTTGCCGTCCCAGCTCACCTTGTCTCGTACCGGCTTCGGTACGCTCTTCAGGTCTGGCTTTTCAGATAGCGTAATCGCTACGGGCCGAACGATGACGCGCCCGGCGTGGCCCTCCAGATCCAGCCTTGCCTGCTCGGCCTTGGCGGCAGTAACGAACTCCGTGACTTCGCGCCGCTCGAAACCGGCACCGGCTACCAACCGATCCCGCAAAGCACCCGCCGTCTCGGCAAAGTTGCGCGACACCACGAAGGCGTAGGACTGGTTCAATGCCTTCGCCTGGCGATGGCTGGCACCGGGTTGCCGCAGCACGCGCCCGAGCAACTGCTCCACCGCCGTGGCCGACGACAGCGAGGCCATGCTTACCAGAATGTAGGCAAACGGGCAGTCCCAGCCCTCGGCCAGCGCCTTCTGGGTGATGACGAACTTCACCGGGCACGCCGGATCGGCAATGCCCAGCTTGTAATCGGTGTCGATCTGTTCCAGCCCTTTCTCCTCGCCGGTGGCCACCACAATCTCGCTGGCCGGGATGCCGTGGTTGGTAATCAGCTCGTTCTTCACCTTCTCGAAATCCAGCGTCTCGATTCCGGCGCGGCGTGGTTCCGACTGAATCAAAACCAGCGGGCGCAAATACGCAGCCCCGGCACGGCGCTCTTCATCGGCCAACTTGTGCAGGGCATCGCGGCGGCCAATCGCATCGGCCAGACACTGCTGCCAGTTCGGCTCGGTTTCCAGCACCACCGGCAGCTTGATCATTTCTTCCGCCTTCAACTCGGCGGCAGACACGCTGTGCAGCACGTTACTGGGCGTACGCTCCAGATCAGGCGTGGCTGTCAGCTCCATCACCCCGCTGGGGCGGAAGCGCGCCAACATGTCGAAGGCCAGTTCGGTGCGGCTGTTGTGCGCCTCATCCACCACCACAAACGGGCGGCGCAGGCGCAGCACGTTGGCCAGTGAATACGGGGTGGTACGCTCACTGCCCTCGCCATCGGTCAGCAATTCATCACGCTGGCTGGGTGAGAGATTGTCGAAGTGGTGCATCAGTGCACCGCTGGACTGGTAAACCTTGCGGCACTCTTCTTCTTCCACCTGAAACGCCTGCCGCGTGGCAACGATGATCGTGGTCGAGGTGTCCAACGTGGCGCGGGTGACGCTCTTGGCCTCCTCCAGATCCAGCACCGTGATCGGGCCCGCCTCGCGCAGTGCGGCATGATACGGGTGGCTGCGAGCCTTCAACGCCTTGATCGTCTGCTCGCGGATCGGCTTGCTGGGCACCAGCCACAGAATCACGCTGTGCTCGCAGCGCAGCAGGTGAGTGTTGACCCGTGCCACGCTCTTGGCAGCCAACCAGGTCTTGCCGCCGCCGGTAGGTACGCGCAAGCAGAAGTACGGCATATCCATCGGAAAGCCAGAAAGCGGGTTGTACGACAAACCGCGCCCCCACAGGCGTTCGGTTGTGGCAGTGAAGGCAATCGACGGTGATGGCAGTTCGTGGCAGGCCTTGAAATAAGCCTCCACGCTGTCGAGCACTTGCTGCTGATAGATTTTCGGTGCAAATCCGGACATGGCTTACACCTCCAGCGCGTAAGGGGTTTGCTTGAAGGTGATGCTTTCACGCGCGGCGCGGGCACCCATGCGGTTGGCGGCGGCGTAGATCACTTTCGGGCCAGCGAATTTGGGCAGCACCTCGAACACTGGGCCGGTCAGCACGTTGCCACCACCCACGGACTTGTCCTTGAGGATGCCGTTGTAGAGCAGGTAAATGGCGCGGCCTTCGTGCACGCCCAGCAGTGGTGAATCAGCGGTTCCGGTAAAGCCGGTGCCGGTTTCTGCGAACCAGACAAACTCGGCCAGTTGCGCGAATTTCACATCGGCGCGGATTTGGCCATCGGCGTCGAACAAGGGTTCGGCGGACAAGCGGCAGAACTGGAAGCCGCCGCCGAGGCCTGGGACGGTTTCCCCCTTTGCATTTGTGTAGCCACTGGCTACGCGCCTCACACGCTCAGCTGTGACGCCCGTCGCGATTGAGTCCTTCATCTCTACCAAAATGAATCGCCGAGTTTGACCGTCCGCGCGGTTCAGCTTCAGCACGGCATTTGCCGTCGTCCCCGAACCGCCGAAAGAATCAAGAATCAGATCGCCGTCACCGGTAGTAAAGCTCAGCAGCTCCTCAATCAGCTCAGTAGGCTTTGGAAAGTCAAATGGCCGCTTGTCCTCCGGGAAGATCGCCTTGATTTCGTTTGTTCCAATACGGCCATCGAGTTCAAACAGACTTGAGAGTTTCGCCCGATAGTCCTTGGCGTAGACCTTGAGTTCGACCAGTTTCGTTTCGTCTTCTCCAAAGATTATTCGCCCCTCGTTAATGAGGCGCTGCATCGATTCCTCAGGAAACCGGTAGCCCATCAGTGGCTGCTGGCATGGCCGACCTGTCACTGGGTGGATGATGTCGTAGCGATAGCCTTCCTTGCCCGGGTTGTGAACAGAGCGCATTCCGGTGTAGACGCCGCCGTCGTCGATAAACTTGTAGTCCTCAAAGGGCCAAAGCTGTGCCTTGTTTTCCCGGTACCACTTTGTATAGGCGGCCTGACGTTTAGATTGATCCGAGTGCTGGTTGACAAATTTTTCGCCCACATCAAGAAGGCGGGCCTTGATTTCCAGGGTTGACGCCTTCCACTCGCTCGGAACCTTGCGCTTATCCTTGGCATAGCAGAGCACGTACTCATGCTCGCTAGCAATCTGAGTAGGATTGTTGTCCGTTGCGTTTTTCCAGACGATTACGCCGATGCGGTTGGTAACGCCGAAAATCTCATCGAACAGCAAGCGCATGCTTGCAACTTCAATATCGTCGATGCTCGCGAATATCACGCCATCGTCACGCAGGAAGTCTTTGAGAAGACGTAGCCGGGGGTACATCATGCAAAGCCACTTGTCGTGCCTGCACAGATCCTCTGCTTCGATGCCGACGACTTTCCCAAGCCATTCCAGGATTTCCGGGCTTTCAACTCGATCGTTGTATATCCAGCCGGTTCGCTGGCCATCCGCGCCACGGTCATCCTGTCCAGTGTTGTACGGCGGGTCGATGTAGATGCATTTGACCTGACCGGCATAACGCGGCAGCAGGGCTTTCAGTGCGTGCAGGTTGTCGCCCTGCACGATAAGGTTGCCCGAGTCTTTGCCTTGCGCCAGGCCGCAGGAAAGATCAGCCACCGGCTCCAGCAGTCGGAACGGCACGTCCTTGTGGTGTTTAACGACGGCTTCTTTGCCGATCCAGTTTAATGTTGGCATTCAAGTCTCAATTCTTTTCGCACCCTGAATTACTCCGGCGCCACCAATCTGACGCTCGGAAAATAATTCTTATAACGCCGAGTATCTCGGGTTAATACCGGCAACCCGCTGACAGCGGCGTGGGCACCAATAAAAAAATCCCCGAGCACATTGTTTTTTACACCGCCACTGCGGCGGTATTGCACAAAGGCTTTTCCGGCCAAGAACAAGGCAGGCTTAGGTATCTCCAGCATGCGCAGCTCCATGCCATCGAGCACATGGTCCAGTGCTTCGACGGTAGAAAACGTCAGCGACAGCTCAGCGTAGATGATCGGGTTGATGACCAGCCGGTGCACCTTGGACTGCGCTTGCAGCTGAGCCACGGACCAGTCGGCCCAGTCCGGATCGTTCTCCAGCACATCGACCAGAACGTTGGTGTCAACCAGCATCAGGCCTCGCCTCGCAGCAAGGCCATCAGATCTTGGGTACGCCACTTCACATCGGCTTTGCCACGGGCGGCCTCGAACCGGTCAGGCTTGCGCTTAGTCGAACCTTGGGCCTTGTGGATCACCACTTCGCCGTCATGGTTGACAGCAAAGTCCACCGGCATGCCGGGGTGCAGGCCCAGGGCATCGCGGATCTGCTTGGGGATGGTGACTTGCCCCTTGATGGTGAGCGTGGTCGACATGCAGCCTCCTGTGTTTTACGTTAGATTGTATGGTAATACCGGCTGCCATAACGGGCAATACATGCGTCTTCGGCAACTCTCACAAGAGGGCAGAACCATCACCATCATCACAACCGTCACACCCCTTGGATCCGGTGACGTTGGTGACGGTGATTCCCTGTTGTTTTACCCTGTCAGGACGCGCACGCAGGGTGTGAGCTCAACGCACACCCTCGCACAGGTGTCACCGACATCAGATTTACTATACTGATGTTTTGTCCAGTATTTTGATGAAGAACTTCGCCCCCACCACCTGCGACCCGTACTGGGAGGAAGCCGACTGGCTGCCGCCCTGGTACATCCTGGAGCGGTGGTGTCAGCGGGATGAGGCGTGCATCCAGGCCAAATTGCAGGCCCTGCTGTCTGCCTGCGAACGTGGCGAGGTCCAGTACCGGCGCAGTGACGGCAAAACCTATGACGACCCGGTGCACGAGTTGTCCAGCCGAGGCAAGCTGCTGATCCAGCGGCACAGCTTCAATCAGTGGTGCACATCTCTTGAAGGCAAAACCCCCTTGGCTGGTGGATTGCCCTCCGTAGCTGCTGCTGCGACACCAGCATGGGCCCACCAATACGCCACCCGACCTGGTCCGAGTCCTACAACACCCATTGATCCAGACACGCCCGTCACGGCTGAAGTGAATGCGCTTGATACTGCCTCGGATGCCACTGACGATACTGACGGCAGTCCCGTCAATACCGATCTGCCGGAATCCGAACTGCGCAAACGGGCGGTCACCGCTGACGAAATCATCCAGGCCTTTCGCGTCCGGCCAGACTCGCACCAGAACTACAAGTGGTGGAACGAGCGCTTCACCAACCCCAACCGCTACAAGAAGATCCTCACCGCCCGCGTGCAAAAGGGTAAAGCCAGTCGTGGTGACCAGCATTTCCCCTCGTGGTGGAACCCTTTCATGATTGCCAGTTGGCTGATTTCGGAGCGCCACATGCAACGCGACCGGGTGGTGCGCGCCCTGCAGCAGTCATTCCCGGATTTCGCGGTCAACGACCACCTGTTGTAGTCCGCTGGCCAGGTCAAAAACCCCGGTCCCACCCGCATACGGTTGGTGCTTTGCCAACCACTCCCAACCGCAGTTGATCTTGTAAGTCCCTGTCGCACTTGGACTTGCCGACCGTAGCCTTTGCTGCGGTCGGGCTCTGCTTGAGAACCTTCGGCGCATTCCATTGCGTTCCCGGAGGTTCAAATGCATTCCCACCCCAGCCAGCCCGGACTATCCGTGCTGCGTCGCCCCCAAGTCGAAACCCGCACAGGGCTGTCGCGCAGCTCGCTGTACGCGCTCATTGCCAGCGGCCGATTCCCCGCGCCCATCCGCCTGACACCCAACACCGTGGGGTGGCTCGAACATGAAATCGAGCGTTGGATCGCCCAGCGCATTCAGGCCACACGCCAACAGGGGCTGTGAAGATGGGCCATATCCCTTTGCCCCATGGTCAAACAACAGAAGGGCATCGTCACGACCATCACAACCATCACGCCGAAGACCTACCCGGTGACGATGGTGATGGTGGTGACGGTCGTTCTCTCTTGTTGCACCTTGGCGAAACACACACATCGCCTGCTGAGCCGACCGTCACGGCGGACAACATCGCCAGCGCCGAGGGCTCGGACGCCAATACCGACCCCGCCCTTGATCCGGAAACCGACCCCGTCGGCGTGATCGAAGCCGCGCTGGTGCGCTTGGTCGATGACGTCGGTGTGCTGGCCGAAGAAACGGTGGTGCGTGCCTTCACGGTGCTAAAGGCCACCGACATGGCCACCTACCTGCGCCTGCGTCATGCAGCCAAGGTCACCAATCGCGGCTGCTCGGTCACGGTGCTGGACAAGCTGGTCAACCGTGAGTTACCCGACAGCGATGATGATTCATCGGCCATCGATGACCTGGTGGACATCGGCCGCAGCCAGTGCCAGTTGCACCACGATGCCGATCGGCTGGCGGTGGCCATCATTCCGATGCCAGAGCGTCAGGAGGTCTGGCGGGTCATCTCCACCGGCTACGAATCCTGGCTGCGGGCCGCCTACTGGCGTGCCAAGGAATCCGGTGTGCCAGACACCACCCTGCGTGCGGCCCTGGCCACGCTATCTGCCGCCGGTGTCAACGATGGTGATGAAGTGGCGGTCCACCTGCGCGCTGCTGAGGCCGAGCCGGGCTACCTGATCGACCTGTGTGACGAACAGTGGCGCGCCGTACATCTCACCGCCCGGGGCTGGCGGGTGCTGAGCACATCGCCGCAACTGTTCACCCGTACCCAATCTCAGCGTCCGCTGCCCATGCCGCAACCCGGTGGTGATCTGGGACTGCTGTGGCAGCACGTGAACATTCCGGCCGACCGGCGCCTGATGGTGCTGACCTGGCTCTTGGACTGCTTCCGGCCGGACACGCCGTTCCCGGTGTTGGAGCTGGTCGGTGAGCAGGGCTCGGCCAAGTCCACCACGCAATCGGTGCTGCGCAGCCTGGTCGATCCGAACAAGGTGATGTTGCGTGGTCGCCCCAAGACCGTGGAGGACATCTTTGTGGCCGCCCAGAACAACTGGCTGGTCTCTTACGAAAACCTCTCGGGCCTGACCGCCGAGCAGCAAGACGCCTTCTGCACGCTGGCCACCGGCGGCGGCTTTGCTTCACGGCAGCTGTACACCAACGGCGAAGAACACGTGATGGAGACCAAGCGGCCGGTGGTCTTGAACGGCATTGCCGTGGTCGCCACCCGTCCGGACCTGATTGACCGGGTGATCCACGTGAGCATGCCGGTGATCCCGGCCACGGCCCGTAAAGACGATGCCGACACCCATGACGCCTGGGAGCGTGACCGCCCGCAGGTGTTCGGTGCCTTGCTGGACCTGTTCGCAACCGCGTTGGCGATCTTGCCCTCCGTCACCCTGACGCGCAAACAGCGCATGGCCGATTACGAGCGCCTGGGCGAAGCGGTGGCCCGTGCACTGGGATTTGAGCCGGGCCACTTCCAGGCGCAATACGCCGAGCTTGTGCGGGCGGGCATTGACCGGGCGCTGGAGAGCAACAGCGTGGCGCAGGTCTTGGACAAGTACCTCCAGGAGCGCATCCAGCCCTACACCTGGCAGGGCACTGCCGGTCAGCTCTACGACTTGCTCAACGGTCAAACCCTGCTGGACCGCAGCGCCGACCGATCGACCTGGCCGAAGTCCCCAAAGGGGCTCGCAGACCAGTTGCGCCGCATTGCCCCGGCCTACCGCGCCAAGGGCGTGGAGATCAGCCACCTCGGCCACAGCCGCGAGGGGGCGATCTGGCGTATTTCCACCTCACCCGAATTCCGAACGTTCGACGCCACGCCGCCCAGCGTCAGCCCTGTTTCTGTGGGCGGCACCCGCTATGGAGAACACCGTGAATAAGCACGACACCACCCCGGCCCCGAAGAACCTGCATCCGATCTGGCACCGCCACTTTGGCGTCCAGACCTTGCAGCCCAGTGCGCATGCCGCGCGCCAACCCCAGTCGCGGTCAGCACCGCCCAGCAGCCGTGATGCCAGTCAGATCCTGCTGCGTGCTGTGCAAGCCCTGGTCGATGCCCGTGGCCCCGTCAAACCCATCTATTGAAAGGACACCCCATGAAACTGAATCCCTTGGCCAAGAAGACTGGCGCTTACCTGGCCAGCATCAAAAGCGAACACGATGATCTGCAGCGCCGGATCGAAGACATCGAAGACGAGTTGGTCGATGCCCGCGCCGATTACGAAGCTGCCAGTGACAAAAACACCCGTCTGCGCGAAAGCGCAGGACGCCTGTCCATGAACACTCCACCAGCAGCGTCGGCGCACTGGCCGGTGGTCACAGCGGCCTCACAGAAGGTTCAACGCCTGGAATCGGAGTTGAGTGATCTGAAGTCGCGCATTCCGCCCCTGCGTCGTCTGCTCGACGCGCCGGAGGATCACGAAAAAGCGCAAGCACAACTGGACCAACTGAACAGTCGGCAAGTGACGCTCACCAGCGAGATGGCCAAGGCAGACACCGTCATGGTCAAGCTGGAAAAACGCATCACCGATGTGCAATCACGCATCGCCGCAGAAAACCAGCTCGCCGCTGAAGCCTTGATTGGCGCCGAGGGGGAATTCACAGTGCCCGAGGTCTTGGCCAAGCTCGAAGCCGAATTGCGACTGGCGCAGACCGCGATGAATGATTTGACGACCAAGAAGGCAGCTTGGCGCCAAGAGCAAGACGACAACCGCACTGCACTGCGTGATGCAGAACATGCGCTTGTCCACACTCGGGCCACCGTCATCGAGATCGAGTTGCTCGAAAAAGTGTTCCCGATGATGGACCTGTTCGCCCGCGCCGCCGTCTCTCGCAGCGCACGCCACTGGGGTGATAGCGAGCACGAGTACTTGATCAAGATCCCCAGTGAACAGGTATTGGCTGCGCGCAGGACGCTGGGCATGCCAACCGACGACTGATGAAAGAGGCAGGGCATGCGCAGTCGCGGCATATGCATGACCTGTCGTGGGTGCGGTCCTTCTTCCCGCACCCACTCCTTGTGCACATGTCGTGTAACGCCCGGCCGGTGCTGACTGTGAATGGCATTGCAGAAAACCGGCCACCCCCGAATTCACCTTGAAAGGACACCGTATGGACATTGACGGCAATCGCAGACTCCTGCGGGCAATCGACGGGTCCTTCCTGCGCATAAGGCTATACGGGGGGCAACAGCGCAACGCTTCGCCAGGCACTGACCACAAAACCAGGTTACCACCCCGCCGGTTACCACGGCGGTTACCACCCCCGGCAATGGCCAGGGGACATCACACATCCGGAGAAAACATGAAAACCGATTCCGCACTTCCCCTCCCTCACCCCCACTTCCTAATGCCCGTGGGTCCAGACACCTCCGACATCGAACTGACCGTCATGGGCTGGTTCGCCGCTGGTCATGAATTGCTGTGGGTCCCGATCTTTGAAGTCGATGACCGTCCAGGCGCCTTGGCTGAGGCACAAGCCGATGCCCAGAAGATCACCCGGCGTGGCCCATTCGTCGTTCGCCAGCTGACCGACCTGTACTGGCTGCCACTGGGCATCCGGGGATGGTTGATTCCGGCTCACCTGGAGGACACCGATGTGATCTGCATGCGCGAGGCCAAGGGCGAGATCAGCTTTGGCCGTATCCAGCGCAAGGGCACGGGTCAGACCCTGAGTTGGCGTGACGCCACAGAAAGCGAGTTGTGAGAGCAGTTTGCGCTTGGCTTCTGGCGGCACAAGCGCGTTCATGGAGGTCCGCAAACCCCTCTCAGGAAAGGAACACTGAAATGACCATCACCAACGTCACAACCGTCACCGCGCAGGTGATCGACACCAACCACCGGTCCAAGGGCGCCATGCCCGTACAGCTGGAATTTGACGCCGAAGGTCCCGTGCGTGCGCAGCACGCCGGGCAGGTTTACCGCTACACCGGCAAAGCAGGCCACAACTGGGCCACGGGTCTGGCCGTGCGCGAGATGGCCACCATCGACGACGCCCGCCTGTGGATCACGCTGGACGGCCAGCAGATCTGGGAGGACTGACCGTGACTGAAAAACGCCAATACAGCAGCGCCAGCGTCACGGCCCAGGTGAGTGCTCTGGCCGACATGAAAATGGCCGATTTGTGGCTGCTCTGGGACGAGCACTTCCCACGCCGCCCAGGCACTTGGAGCCGCGACTACGTGATGGGCCGCATTGCATTCAAGATTCAGGAGGCGGCCTACGGCGGCATTGATCCAGACGTCAAGCGTCGCCTTGTGCGCATGGGAGAAAAACATACCCGCATGGGCCATGCCAATAGCGCCGAAGCCATGCTGCTGCCGGGGGCCACGCTGATCCGCCATCACGGGGGAGATGAGCACCGGGTGGTGGTCCAGCCCGATGGCCAGTACGAATACAAGGGCCATGTCTTTAAAAGCCTGACCGCCATTGCCCGTCACATCACCGGAACCCAGTGGTCGGGCCCGGCGTTCTTTGGTTTGAAGAAGGCGGCCAAGGATGCACCCCAGAAGTCAGGGGGTGGCCGATGAGGGAGATGCACAGACCATCGCCCAGCGTGCCGCCCAAGCGCTGCGCGGTGTATTGCCGCGTGTCTTCGGACGAGGGCCTGGATCAGGCCTTCAACTCCATCGATGCGCAAAAGGAATCGGGCCACGCCTTCATCAAAAGCCAGGCGCACGAAGGCTGGATCTCGGTGGTGGATGACTATGACGACCCTGCCTACTCGGGCGGCAACATGGAGCGTCCCGCCTTGCGGCGGTTGCTGCGCGATGTGGAAGACGGCAAGGTCGACATCATCGTGGTCTATAAGATCGACCGCCTGTCACGGTCTCTGGCTGACTTTGCCAAGATGGTCGACATCTTTGACCGCAATGGCGTGAGTTTCAGCGCGGTGACCCAGCAGATCAACTCGGCCACGTCCATGGGCAGGTTGATGCTCAACGTCCTGCTGTCCTTCGCCCAGTTCGAACGGGAAGTGACCAGCGAGCGCATCCGCGACAAGTTTGCTGCCAGCGCCGCCAAGGGCATGTGGATGGGTGGGCCGCTGCCATTGGGCTACCGGGTGGAGAACCGGCGCCTGTTGATCGTGCCGGAGGAAGCGGAATTGGTGCGCCGCATCTTCCGCCAGTACGCCGCTGACCCGTATGTCACGGGCATCACCCAGCAGTTGATGGCCGAAGGGATCACCACCCGCAAGGGCAAGCTGTTTTGCAAGCAGACCATTCACAAGATGTTCCACAACCGGATTTATTTGGGCGAGATTGTGCACAAAGGCAAGGCGTTCCCTGGCCAGCATGAGGGCATCATCACGCAGGCCGAATGGGATGCCGTGCATGCGGTGCTGGCCACTGACAAAAATATTCGCCGCACCAAAAACCAGACTCGCCAGTCGCCGCCGGCATTGCTGCGTGGTCTGGTCTACGCCCCTACCGGCAGCCGCATGGTGCCAAGCTACACGGTCAAGACCAAGTCTGGTGGTAAGCGCTACCGCTATTACGCCGACCTGAAGTACGTGCGCTATGGCACCAGCGCCGAGACCTACGGCTCCATCAACGCCGACCAGCTCGAGGGCATTGTGGTCCAGCAGGTCTTGCAAGCCCTGCAATCACCGGCGTCCATCCAGGCGGTGTGGGATGCAGTCAAGGCCGCTTCGAATGAACTGGATGAGCCGCATGTGGTGCTGGCCATGCGCAATCTGGGGGCGGTCTGGACATCGCTGTTTCCGGAGGAGCAGCGGCGCATTGTCAATTTGATGATCCGCCGGGTGCAGATCACCGAAGACGCCATTGAGATTCAGTGGCACACCCCAGGCTGGCAATCGCTGGTCGGGGAATTCCAGCCCAACACCATCGGCGCAGAACTTGCCGAGCTAGCTGAAAACACCTGAAGGAGCCACCAGTGAGAAAAGCCCAAGACAACTTACACCGCAACGGGGACCCGGTGCACAGGAAGATTCGGGATGGCTCGGACATCCTGTTGACCACGGTCATCCCGGTCAAAATTGTTCGCCACCGGTTCACCAAGGTGATTGTTCAGCCTACGCAGACCGCGCCGAACAACTGGCAGGCGCAGATGGACGCCAAGCTGATGAAGGCGCTGTGCATGGCCTTGTACTGGCAGGAACAACTCGACAGCGGCGCAGTGGGCAGCATTGCCGAAATCGCCAAGCGTGAGGGGATGGAGAAGATGCGGGCGCACAAGTTCATGAAACTGGCCCGGCTGGCGCCACGGTTTGTGGAGGCCATTGCCAGAGGTCAGGGGCCGATCGGCCTGTCCTTCGAGTTCTTTGTGCGCAAGGTCCTGCCGCACGACTGGGGCCAGCAGGAGGATGTGATGGAGGCGTTAGCAGATTAATCTGCCATGACTTTTTTCGGAACTTTTGGATGGATCAAGACCCTGGCGACCACGACGAGCAAGAAAGAAACTATTGGCAAGACCAAAAAAAGCAAACTAGATTGCCTTGTTGTTAATCTGATGTCGCCCCATTTGATGCCTTCCTCAAAGGTTGGGTCTTGCAAGGCCTTGTGCATCGACTCGGCATTCAAAAGATCCACAGGGCCAGAGGCAGTAAACGCGTAGTCCTCGCTCAATCCCACGAGATACGTGAAAAGCACAAAGGTAATCAGTGCTGCACCGATCCCCATCAAAAATGTCTTGGTTCCCCTGCTCATCTTCGACTCCAAATATCTGTTTTTGTGAAGCTACCACAAGCAGATTTTAAAAAATCCTCGGAATCGCGCTATTTTGCTACCCGTAGTTCCACTGCAAACCAGCGACGTGCAAACCCTCATGAACACTGAGTTCTTGGCCGATGACGACCAACGCATTCACAGAGAACAGAGAGCGTTTCGGGGCCAGAAAACGGCCTCAGGCGCAGGAAACCTGGAGGGCCAGCACACGCACCGTCGCGCAAACCCTTGTGTTTATTGGAGGGAAGCCCAGAAAGACAAACGCCCAGAGAGATCTGGGCGATGTCAACTGGTGCCGGTTGTCGGATTCGAACTGACGACCTACCGCTTACAAGGCGGGTGCTCTACCAACTGAGCTAAACCGGCACGGGAACGATTGTAGCCGCTGGCCAGCCCCGGTCAGGCCCGCCAGCACGGATTATTTGACGCGCTTGAGGGCCGGCCGTGAACCCGGTGTGGCGGGCGGTGGTGGCGGTGCATCTTCATCAGCGTGCTCGTGCTGACGCTCGGCATCCGACGAGGCTTCAGGCGGAACCGGCGTGGTCTCCAGAACCGGGAATGCCATTCCCTGGCCGTTTTCACGGGCGTAGATGGCCATCACCCTTTCCATGGGCACCATGATCTCTCGGGCCTTGCCGCCAAAGCGGGCCTTGAACTCGATGAAATCATTGCCCAGTTTGAGTCCACTGGTGGCGTCCATGCTGATGTTCAGCACGATTTCATCGCCCTGTACATATTCACGCGGCACCTGCACGCTGGCGTCGACCTTGACCGCCACGTAGGGTGTAAACCCGTTGTCGCTGCACCAGTCGTACAGCGCCCGCACCAGATAAGGGCGGGTAGAAGGCAGCGCCCCCTGCCCGTTGTCCGTGGACAGGCTCACTTGCGCATGACCTTTTCAGACGGCGTGAGCGCCTCGATGTAGGCCGGACGCGAGAAGATTCTTTCGGCGTACTTGAGCAGCGGTGCGGCGTTCTTGCTCAGTTCGATGCCGTAGAAATCCAGTCGCCAGAGCAGCGGCGCAATCGCCACATCCAGCATCGAGAAGTTCTCGCCCAGCATGAACTTGTTCTTGAGGAAAACCGGCGCGAGCTGGGTCAGGCGGTCACGGATGTGCGAACGCGCTTTTTCCAGCGCCTTGTCATTGCCCTTGAGGCTGCGGTTTTCGAGTGTGGAAACATGGGTGAACAGTTCCTTTTCGAAATTGAGCAGGAACAGACGCACGCGTGCGCGGTCCACCGGGTCACCAGGCATCAGCTGCGGATGCGGAAAGCGCTCATCAATGTACTCGTTGATGATGTTCGACTCATACAGGATGAGGTCCCGCTCGACCAGAATCGGCACCTGGCCATACGGGTTCATCACACTGATGTCTTCGGGCTTGTTGTACAGGTCCACATCGCGAATCTCGAAATCCATGCCCTTTTCAAACAGCACGAAACGGCAGCGATGTGAAAACGGACAAGTGGTTCCGGAATAAAGCACCATCATGGTGGCAAGCTCCTGTTGAAAATCAAAAGGAGTGGGAAGCCTTGCAGCTGGCCCACTCCGAGGGGTCCGTCAGCTCGGACCGGCGGTGATTACTTGATGTCTTTCCAGAACGCAGCGTTCAGACGCCAGGCGATCAGGGTAAAGAGGGCCAGGAACAACATGACCCACACGCCGATACGGACGCGGGTGTTCTGTGCGGGCTCGGCCATCCATTGCAGATAGTTGACCAGATCGGCCACCGCATCGTCGTACTGCTGCGGCGTCATCGTGCCGGGCGTGACCTGCTCCCACTTGCCGGTGAAGACTTCAATCTTCTGGCCATGCGATTCACGCTCTTCAAAAATAGGGCGGCGCTCGCCCTGCAGTTCCCACATCACGTGCGGCATGCCCACGCTGGGAAAGGCCAGGTTGTTCCAGCCCGTGGCTTTGGTGGCATCGCGGTAGTAGGTGCGCAGGTAGGTGTAGAGATAATCTGCACCCGGTCCGCTGTGGCTGGACTTGGCCCTTGCGATCAGGGTCAGGTCCGGCGGGTTGGCACCAAACCATTCCTTGGCCTGCTTGGGGTCGATGGCCGCCTTCATGGTTTCACCCACGCGGTCGGTGGAAAAGAGCAGGTTGTCCTTGATCTGCTGCTCGGTCAGGCCGATGTCCTGCAGTCGGTTGTAGCGCATGAACGCGGCCGAATGGCAGTTCAGGCAATAGTTGACGAACAGCTTGGCACCGTTTTGCAGCGAAGCGAGGTCATTGGTCTGCTTGGGGGCCTTGTCCAGGGCAATGCCAGGGCCACCGGCGGCCACTGCGCCCGTGACCAGTCCCAGGGCCATCAGCAAGCCCGCTGCGAGTTGTTTGAAGGTTTTCATGTTGTTCAGACTCCGGGGCTCAGTGCGGCTGGAAGGTCACGCGGTCAGGCACAGGCTTGGGCTCGCCCAGACGGCTCCACCAGGGCATCAGCAGGAAGAAGCCGAAGTAGAACAGGGTGCCCACCTGCGATACGCGCTCGCCTATGGGCGATGGCGGCAGCACCCCCAGGTAGCCCAGGATCAGGAAGTTGATCACGAACACGGCATACAGGTATTTATGCCAGTCAGGACGGTAGCGGATCGACTTGACCGGGCTGTAGTCGAGCCAGGGCAGGAAGAACAGGATGATCACGGCACCGCCCATGACCACCACACCCCAGAACTTGGCGTCGATGGCCAGCATCAGCAGGGAGATGACGACGGCTGCACCGATCACGCCTCCTTTGAGGATGGACGGCAGCTTGCCCTTGGCCACGGCGAGCACGGCACCGATCACCACGCAGGCCACGAGCACGTACATCATTTCGGTGGTGATGGCGCGCAGCATCGAGTAGAAGGGCGTGAAGTACCAGACCGGCGCAATGTGCGGCGGCGTCTTGAGCGGGTCGGCCGGGATGAAGTTGTTGTATTCGAGGAAGTAGCCCCCGAATTCGGGCGCAAAGAACACCACCGCCGAGAACGCCAGCAGGAACAGGCTCACGGCAAAGATGTCATGCACGGTGTAGTAGGGGTGGAAGGGAATGCCGTCCAGAGGCTTGCCGTTGGCGTCCTTGGGGGCGTTCGGGCCCTTGATTTCCACGCCGTCGGGGTTGTTGGAGCCGACGTCGTGCAGGGCCAGCAGGTGGGCCACCACCAGGCCCAGCAGGACCAGGGGCACGGCGATCACGTGGAAGCTGAAGAAGCGGTTGAGGGTGGCGTCGCCCACCACATAGTCACCACGGATGAGCAGGGCCAGGTCAGGGCCGATCAGGGGAATGGCCGAGAACAGGTTCACGATCACCTGGGCGCCCCAGTAGGACATCTGACCCCAGGGCAGCAGGTAGCCCATGAAGGCTTCGGCCATGAGCACCAGGAAAATGGCGCAACCGAAGATCCAGACCAGCTCGCGCGGCTTGCGGTAGCTGCCGTACATCAGGCCACGGAACATGTGCAGGTAGACCACCACAAAGAAGGCCGAAGCGCCGGTGGAGTGCATGTAGCGGATCAGCCAGCCCCAGGGCACATCACGCATGATGTATTCGACCGAAGCAAACGCCAGGTTGGCGTCGGGCTTGTAGTGCATGACCAGGAAAATGCCGGTCACGATCTGGATCACCAGCACCAGCAGGGACAGCGAGCCAAAGATGTACCACATGTTGAAGTTCTTCGGCGCGTAGTACTCGGCCATGTGGACGCGGTACGCATCGAAGGCGGTCGGAAACCGGTTTTCAAACCAGTTGCGGACCTTGGCGCCGGTCGGCGCATTGGGGGAGATTTCCTTGAATTCAGCCATGTTGGTCTCCGTCAGGCCTTCTTGTCTTCGCCCACCAGGATCTTGGTGTCCGAGAGGTACATGTGCGGCGGCACTTCGAGGTTGTCGGGGGCCGGCTTGTTCTTGAAGACACGACCGGCCAGGTCAAAGGTCGAACCGTGGCAGGGGCACAGGAAGCCGCCACCCCAGTTGTCGGGCAAGGAGGGCTGGGCACCGGTCTGGAACTTGTCGATGGGCGAACAGCCCAGGTGCGAGCAGATGCCCACAGCCACCAGCACTTCAGGCTTGATCGAGCGGTGCTGGTTCTTGGCGTATTCGGGGGTGGGGTAGGCCGTGCGGTCGGAGTTGGGGTCGGCCACCTCGGCTTCGGTCTTCTTGAGCGTTTCGAGCTGCTCGGGGGTGCGCTTCATGATCCACACCGGCTTTCCCCGCCATTCGACGGTCACCTTTTCGCCGGGCTGAAGGCTGGAGATGTCCACCTCGACGGCAGCGCCTGCGGCCTTGGCCTTTTCGGACGGCTGGAAACTGCTGACAAACGGTGTGGCCACGGCCACCGCACCGACGGCGCCGGCAGCGCCGGTGGCGACAAGCCAGGTGCGCTTGCTGCTGTCGACTGGGGTATCACTCATGAGAAGTCCTCTGCGTGTCTGTATCAGGGTCAACCCGGGATTGTAACGGAGCGAATCTCGCAGGCCACTTACAGGGGCCATGCCACCGAGCACAGCAATTTGAAGCCGTTAATATTCAGCTTTTCACACTGGAGACTTCAGCCCATGTCTTTTTTTCAGGAATTCAAAACTTTCGCGCTCAAGGGCAATGTCATGGACCTGGCGGTGGGCGTGATCATCGGCGCCGCTTTCGGCAAGATCGTCGACTCGGTCGTGGCCGACCTGATCATGCCGCTGGTCAGCAGCATTTTCGGGGGACTGGATTTTTCGAGCTACTACATCGCCCTGGCCGGTCAGGCCAGCGGCCTGCCGCTGGCCGAGGCGCGCAAGCTGGGCGCTGTGCTGGCCTACGGCAACTTCATCACGGTGGCGCTGAACTTCGTGATCCTGGCCTTCATCATCTTCCTGATGGTGCGCCAGATGAACCGCATGACCGCCGAGCCAGCGGCTGCCCCGGCACCGGCCGAGCCGCCACCCACGCCCGAAGATGTGCAGCTGTTGCGTGAGATCCGCGACAGCCTGCGCCAGCAACGCCCCTGATCACGCGCGGCAGGCCTGTGTGCGCAGCGCTTGATGCTCAGGGCTGCACACCCGCCGTCCGCTTCGGCAGGGCCAGGGTTTTGGCCATGCGCACGGCCTGCAGCAGGCTGGTGGCATCGGCCTTGCCCTGACCGGCAATGTCCATGGCCGTGCCGTGGTCGGGGCTGGTGCGCACGATCGGCAAGCCCAGGGTGACGTTGACCCCCTGCTCCACCCCCAGGTACTTGACCGGAATCAAGCCCTGGTCGTGGTACATGGCCACCACCACGTCGAATTCGCCGGCCTTGTCCTTTGTGTGACGGGCGCGCATGAAAACCGTGTCGGGGGCCAGCGGGCCGTCCACCTGCAGGCCCTGCTGACGCGCGGCCTCAATGGCCGGCGCCAGGATTTCGATTTCCTCGTGGCCAAACAGGCCGCCTTCGCCGGCATGGGGATTGACACCGGCCACTGCGATGCGCGGGGCATGGCCCAGCAGGCGGGTCAGTGAATGGTGGGTGATCAGCAGGGTCTGCAGGACCTGCTCGCGCGTGATGGCCTCCAGCGCCTGCCGCAGCGAGACATGGATGCTCACCAGCACAGTCCGCAGCTCGGGGCTGGCCAGCATCATCCGCACCGGCATTTCGGCCAGCGACAGGCCATGGTGGCGCGCGGCCTCGGCCTGCAGCAGTTCGGTGTGCCCCGGGTACTGGTTCCAGGGCGCGCCGGCCGCGTGCAAGGCCTCCTTGTGCAAGGGCGCCGTGACCAGACCATCGATCTCGGCGCGCAGCGCGGCCCGTGTCACCCACAGCACAGCCTCCCCGGCCATGCGTCCGGCCACCGGGTCAACCTGCCCCCAGTGCGGCAAGTCCACGGGCGTGACCACCTGCAGCACCGGCAGACAACCGGGGGGCACCGTCAGGGCCTCGGCCGGCTGTTCGATGACACACACCGGCAAGTCGACACGGCTGCCCAGCAGGCCCTGGGCACGGCGCATCAGCGCCACATCACCGGCCACAAAACAGCCTTGCATCAGCGCGGGGGCTGTTTGCCAGGCCCGGGCCACGATTTCAGGGCCGATGCCACAGGGGTCGCCCGGCGTGACCGCGAGCAAGGGCCAATGCGCCTGGACCTGCGCAGTCTCGGAGATGGCCACTGTCATGCCGGGTTCTCGATGTCGATGAAGCGGTGCGCCAGACCCAGCTGCTGCGCAACATGGGCGGCCAGGGCCGGCGCACCATAGCGCTCGGTCGCATGGTGACCGCAGGCCAGAAAAGCCACCCCGCTTTCACGGGCCAGATGGGCCTGGGGTTCGGAAATTTCGCCGGTGATGAACACGTCAGCACCGGCCGCCATCGCCGCCTCAAAATAGCCTTGCGCACCGCCGGTGCACCAGGCCACGCGGCGCAGGGGCCGGCCATCACCCGGCACCGACAGCACCGAACGCCCCAGCACGGTCTGCGCACGCTGCACCAGCGCCTGCAGCGAAGCCTCGCTGGCCGGCCCGATGAAGCCCAGGTCCTGGTCGCCAAAACGCGCATCGGCCTGCAGGCCCAGCCGCAGCCCCAGCTGGGCGTTGTTGCCCAGTTCGGGGTGGGCATCGAGCGGCAGGTGGTAGGCCAGCAGGTGCAGGCCGTGCCCCAGCAGGAGCCGCAGCCGCTCGCGCATCCAGCCGGTCACGCGGCCATCCTGGCCGCGCCAGAACAGGCCATGGTGCACCAGCAGGGCATCAGCGCCATCGGCAAGGGCCGCCTCGATCAGGGCACGGCTGGCGGTGACGCCCGAGACCAGCTTGCGGATCGGACGATCGCCTTCAACCTGCAGGCCGTTGGGGCCGTAATCCTTGAAGCGCGCGGGCTGCAGCAGCTGGTCACAGGTCTGCACTAGGGTCTGGATGTCGGTCATGCGGTCCTCTTTCAAGGGCGCATTATCGATGTCGCCAATGCCCTGTGCAGCCACCCGGATGCCGGGCCGGCCACACAGGCCGCGGCTGGCCTTCGGCGACAATCGGTCCATGCGACGCTATTGGCTGCTTTTTTCCCAGGCCGTGACCGTGGGCCTGGCTCTGCTCTTCATTGTGGTCACCCTCCAGCCGACCTGGCTGGCGGGCCTGCGCAGCCCGGGCGGCGGCGTGACGCTGCTGCAGGCACCCGCCGCTGAACCGGGCCTGCGCCCGGCCGGCAGCCTGAGCGAGGCCGCACGCAAGGCCATGCCCGCCGTCGTGAGCATCAACACCAGCGCCGCACGGGCGCGTCACCCGCTGCAGCAGGACCCCTGGTTCCGTTTCTTCCATGGCGAACCCGAAGAGGATGCGCCCGCCGGCCTGGGCTCGGGCGTGATCGTCAGCCCGCAAGGCCATGTGCTGACCAACAACCACGTGATCGAAAATGCAGATGGCATCGAGGTCATCCTGATGGACGGCCGCAAGACCAGCGCGCGCGTGATCGGCACCGACCCGGAAACCGACCTCGCCCTGCTCAAGATCGAGCTCGGGGACCTGCCGGTCATCGTGCTGGGCCAGATGGAGCAGCTGCAGATCGGTGACATCGTGCTGGCCATTGGCAACCCCTTTGGCGTTGGCCAGACGGTGACTTCGGGCATCGTCAGTGCGCTGGGACGCACCCAGCTGGGCATCAACACCTTCGAGAATTTCATCCAGACCGATGCGGCCATCAACCCGGGCAATTCCGGCGGCGCCCTGGTCGATGTGCAGGGCCACCTGATGGGCATCAACACCGCCATCTACTCGCGCTCGGGCGGCAATATGGGCATCGGTTTTGCGATCCCGGTGAGTACGGCGCGGCAGGTCATGGAAGACCTCATCCGCGATGGCAAGGTCACCCGCGGCTGGATCGGTGTCGAGCCGCGCGAGCTCAGCAGCGAAGCTGCCGAAAACGTGAAACTGCCCGCTGCAGCACAGTCGGCTGGCCAGGGCGTGCTGATCGCCGGGGTGCTGCAAAACGGCCCTGCCGCCCGCGCCGGCATCCGGCCGGGCGACGTGATCCTGCAGGTGCAGAACAAGCCCGTGCGCAATGTCGCCGAGCTCCTGCGCCTGGTCGCCGATTTGCCCCCGGGTCAGAGTGCCCGGCTTTCACTCTGGCGCGGGGACGCCTCCGTCGAAGTGCAGGTCGTGCCCGGCGAGCGCCCCACACCGGGACGCCGTTAAAGCCCTCAGGATTCCGAAGGCTCCTGCGGCGCCTGGGTGTGGCGAATGAAGAGACGCGCAGCCCAGATACCGGCTTCATAGAGCAGGCACATCGGAATGGCCAGCGCCAGCTGCGAGACCACATCGGGCGGCGTGACAATGGCCGCGATCACAAAGGCCAACACGATGAAATAACCGCGGAAAGCCTTGAGCTTCTCGATGCTGACCACGCCCAGACGCGCCAGCACCACCACCGCCACCGGCACCTCGAAGGCCAGGCCAAAGGCCAGGAACATGCTCAGCACAAAGCTCAGGTAGGCCTCGATGTCCGGTGCGGCCGTGATGCTCTTGGGCGCAAAGCTCTGGATGAAGGCAAACACCTGGCCAAAGACAAAAAAGTAGCAAAACGCCACGCCGATGAAAAACAGGATGGTGCTGGAGACCACCAGCGGCATGACCATCTTTTTCTCGTGCGAATACAGACCCGGCGCCACAAAGGCCCAGACCTGGTAGAGCACCACCGGCAGGGCGATCAGGAAGGCCGTCATCAGCAGGATCTTGAGCGGCACCATGAAGGGCGAGATGACCGAGGTGGCGATCAGCGTGGCCCCCTTGGGCAGATGCGCCACCAGCGGCGCGGCCAGCACGTCGTACAAGGGCCCGGGGCCGGGCCACAGCGCCAGCGCGATGGCCGCCACGGCGATGGCGGCCACGGCCCGCAGCAGGCGGTCACGCAGTTCGATGAGGTGCGCGACAAACGGCTGTTCGGTGCCGGCGAGTTCGTCTTCGGGCTTGGGCGATGGGTCGGACATGGGCGGTGTAAAGAAGGCAAGCCAGCCGCAGGGCTGGCAGCCGGATTCAGTTCAGGGGCTTGGGCCGGTAGCGGGCCACACGGGCCGCGCCGGACAGGGCACGGGTGCGAACGCCGTTGCGGGCCTTGTACCACTGGGGCACCGCGCCACGCTTGAGACGCCAGTTCTTGCCAGGGTGGCGGTATTGCGGCGCCGGCGGCTCCCAGCGGGGCGTGTCGGCACTCTCCAGACCCGAGGTGGCCTCGGACCACTCCTTCTCGAATTCGCTGGCGGTGGTCTGCACCGACTGCTCGACATCGCGCGCCGCCGACTCGACCGTCTCCTTCATCTTGCGAAGTTCGTCGAGGTCCATCGAACGGTTGACTTCGGCCTTGACGTCGGCCACGTAACGCTGCGCCTTGCCCAGCAGGGTGCCGATGGTACGGGCCACCTTCGGCAGTTTTTCGGGGCCGATGACGATCAGTGCCACGGCACCGATCAGCGCCATTTTGGACAGGCCAAGGTCAAGCACGGGGCGTCTCCCGTTCGCGGATCAGCACGTTGCGGCTCAGGACTTGGTCTTGGCTTCGACGTCGATCGTGGTCTTCTCGGCAGCCTGCTGGCTGGCGGCCACCTGGGCCGGGGCTGCAGCCTCGTCTTCAGGACGGGTGCCGCCGTCCTTCATGCCGTCCTTGAAGCCCTTGACCGCACCGCCCAGGTCGGAGCCGATGTTCTTGAGCTTTTTGGTGCCAAAGACGAGCACCACGATGAGCAGCACGACAAGCCAGTGCCAGATGGAAAAGGAACCCATGAAAATCTCCTGTGATGGCGCGTGATTCTATGCCGATACACCCCGGGGATCCGGAACGCCCGGCCCTTGAGGGTCAATTGCCCGGGTACGCTGCAGCACCCGGGGCTCTGCGCCCCTTTGAAAGGGGTGGCTCAACCCTTGAGCCACGGCCGGGGTCCACCCATCACATGCATGTGCAGATGATGGACCTCCTGCCCGCCTTCGGCCCCGGTGTTGATCACGATGCGAAATCCCCCCTCGGGATAAGGCCTGCACCCCTGCTCCAGGGCCAGCCGGGGCGCCAGCACCATCATGCGGCCGAGCAGTTCGGCATGCTCGGGGCCGGCCTGGGCCATCGAGGCAATATGCAGTTTGGGCACGATCAGGAAATGGACCGGTGCCCAGGGGGCGATGTCGTGAAAGGCGAACAGGTGCTCGTCTTCGTAGACCTTGCGGGAAGGAATCTGGCCCCCGATGATTTTGCAGAAAATGCAGGACGCGCTCATGGTGAATCACAACTTTCAGACATCCGATGCCGCCGGCATGGGCTGCAAACGGTTGAGACGCACCATGCCCAGCACGATGCGGTAGAGAAACCAGATCGAAATCGCCAGCCAGGCCAACCAGCCCGGCAGCACAAACAGGAACCACAGCGGCGCAGTCACCAGGTACAGCAAGCCCGCCCAGAGCACGGTGCGGATGCGGTAGGCAAAGTGCGAGGCCTGCCAGTCGCCCTGCAGGTCCTGGCGTTTGACCAGGTCGATGACCAGGGCCACGATCAGCAGCGCAGGCCCGAGCTGGGCACCCGGAATCATGGCACTGACGGCCACCACCAGGTGCAGGATGTAGCTGACCCAGCTGATGCTCAGGTTGTGTTCACTCTGGGGCAGTTGGCGCGGCTCGTACATGGCGGTCTCCTGTCGGTCGGCACCCGGCATTACTCGCCCAGGCGCTCGCGTTCGGCGGCCTTTCGCAAGGCCTTTTCTTCCAGCCCGCTCAGACCTTCGCGGCGGGCCAGTTCACCCACCACATCGGCCGGGGTCAAGCCGTAATGGGCCAGCGCGATCAGGCTGTGGAACCAGAGGTCGGCCACTTCGTAGACCAGCTTGCTCGCGTCACCGCCATGGTCCACGTCCTTGGCGGCCATCACGGTTTCGGTCGCTTCCTCGCCGATCTTCTTGAGGAAAGCGTCCGGCCCCTTGTGCAGCAGGCGCGCGACATAGCTTTTCTCGGGGTCGCCGCCATTGGCGGGCTTGCGGCTCTCCACCACGGCGGCAAGGCGGTCGAGGATGTCCTGGTTGCTCATGGGCGTCACTTGTAAATCGTTTCAGGGTCCTTGAGGACCGGGTCCACCGACGCCCATTGCTGGTCCTGCAGGCGCTGGAAAAAGCAGCTGTGGCGGCCCGTGTGACAGGCAATGCCGGGCTCGTGCCCGAGCTGCGTCACCTTGAGCAGCACCACATCGTTGTCACAGTCGAGCCGGATGTCGTGCACCTGCTGCACATGGCCCGATTCTTCGCCCTTGAACCAGAGCTTGCCGCGCGAGCGGCTGAAGTAGACCGCGCGCTGGAGTTCGGCGGTTTTCGCCAGCGCCTCACGGTTCATCCAGGCGAACATGAGCACATCGCCGGTGCTGTTTTCCTGCGCGATCACAGGCACCAGGCCTTGCGCGTCCCATCTGATCTGATCGAGCCATGACATGGGCCGATCTTAAGGCAACGCTGAATAAGTCCACCGCCGACAGGTCTGATGCGTTATGCGGTCATGAAGCAACAAACCCTGGCAGTCGCAGCCGATCAAGGCGCTGGATTTGAGCAATACCGCCGTCCGACCAAACGAGATGTGTTTCTGGCGACGATGGATGAGATCGTTCCCTGGGCACAGCTGTGTGCAGTTATCGAGCCGCATTACCCCAAACCTGGCAATGGCCGCCCGCCCATTGGTCTGGAGCGCATGCTCAGGATGTACTTCGTACAGCACTGGTTCAATTTGGCCGATCAAGCCTGCGAGGAGGCGTTGCTCGACAGTACGGCACTGCGGCGCTTTGTGGGCATTGACCTGGGCCGCGAACGCGTGCCTGATGCCACCACACTGCTGAAGTTCCGGCGTCTGCTGGAGCAGCACGAGCTGGGTAAGGAGTTGTTTGCCACGGTGGGTCAGGTACTGCAGGCACGGGGCCTGAAGGTGGGCACGGGCACCATTGTGGACGCCACCATCATCGGCGCGCCCAGCTCGACCAAGAACGCCGATAAGGCGCGCGATCCCGAGATGCATCAGACCCGCAAAGGTCAGCAGTGGTACTTCGGGATGAAGATGCACATCGGGGTCGACAGCCGCACGGGTTTGACGCACAGCGCGGTGGTGACGCCGGCCAATGTGCATGACAAACATTGCCTGCCCGATCTTTTACATGGCCATGAGCAGCGGGTATACGGTGACAGCGCCTACGCCAGTCAGAAGGATTTGATAGGTGCCAAGGCCCCTCAAGCCAAGGACTTCACCAACCAGCGCGTGCGCCGCAACGGCCAAGTCGATGAGCGTGAGCGAAGCAAGAATCGCAACAAGTCCAAAGTGCGCGCCAGGGTGGAGCACGTGTTCGCCGTGGTCAAACGGCTGTGGGGCTTTGCCAAGGTGCGCTATCGGGGGCTGGCCAAGAATGCCACGCGCTCATTTGTCGCATTGGCCCTGGCCAATATTTACCTGGCGCGCAAGCGCCTGGAGGCATGAGTGCGCCCGCAATCTGGGCAAGGCCAGCCGGTGGGGCAAAAACGGCCTTGATGGACCAGCGAAAAGGCGGGTGAA
>Ga0255182_1000491_pt1 | contig 26010 bp, 16 predicted proteins | sample Atl_UVDOM_RepA_8_FD_188420 | JGI IMG/M metagenome (GOLD analysis project Ga0255182, IMG submission 188420) | Freshwater microbial communities from Altamaha River, Georgia, United States - Atl_UVDOM_RepA_8d | ecosystem: Environmental > Aquatic > Freshwater > River | place: USA: Georgia...
GTAGCCCGGCACGATGCGATCGAGGACCGACTGCGGGTGCTGACCCGAGGCCGAGGTGTGGTTGTAGACCACGTCCATGCCCACCCGCAGGCCGGCGCGGTGCAGGCCCAGCACCATGCGCCGGAATTCGGTGATGCGCCGGGCGCCGTCGTCGGCATCGGTGGCGTAGCTGCCTTCAGGCGCATTGAAGTGCAGCGGGTCATAGCCCCAGTTGAAGCAGTCTTTGGCAGCTGCGGCCATCGCTGTGGCTTGTGGCTGTTCGCTGTCGCCGCTGCCCCGGATCTCGGGTGTGGTGCAGCCCGCCTCGGGCACGGTGGCCAGGTCGAACACCGGCAGCAGGTGCACATCGGTCAGCCCGGCCTGCGCGAGTGCGCGCAGGTGACGCATGCCGCGCGAGCGTGCATGGGTGAAGGCCAGGTACTTGCCGCGGTGGGCGGCGGGCACGCTGGTGTCACCGATCGAGAAGTCGCGCACATGCAGCTCGTAGATGCGCATGTCGACCGGATGCCTGACGTGCTGCGGAGCCTTGGTTTCGGCCCAGCCGGCTGGTGAGAGTGTCGGGTCTGACAGGTCGGCAATGTAGCTGCGCTGCGAATTGGCGCTCAGGCTCACCGAATACGGGTCGGTGACCAGCTGGCGCACCAGGCCCTGGCCGGGCACCCAGACCGTGACCGCGTAACGGTAATAGCGACCCCGCGCATCGCCCGGCCGCTGCAGCTGCCACACGCCGCTGGCCGCATCGCGCTGCAGGTCCAGGCGTTCCGTGGACGGGCTGCGGGCATCCGGGTACAGGCAGAGCTGCACGTCTCGCGCGGTCGGCGCCCAGAGGGCAAAGCGGGTGCCGGCCTTCGGGTTGCGGCCTTGCAGCGTGGCGCCCAGCGTGGCCGATTCGGCGGCCGGGGCCCATACCGCGTCGAGCGCGAGCGCACTCTGCAGCGCGGCCACGGCCTGCACCCGGCCCTGTGCATCTTCGCGCACCAGCAGGGTCTGGCTGCCTTGTGCCTGCTGCTGCCAGCCGGGGCTGGCGGTGGTCGCAGGCGCCTGCAGGAGCACGCCTGCGCCAGCGTAGCGCAGCGCAGCGGGTGCAGCGCTGTCCAGTGCCTGGAGGGTGAGGGCTTCGTCTGCCCCGGTGGCCACTTCGCCGGGCTGCGCCTGCAGGCGGCCGGTGTGCGAGACCAATAGCCGCCAGCGGCTGCCTTCGGCAGGGGCCTGGCCAGGCCAGAAGATCTGTTGGCCATTGGCCCACAGCGCCTGCACACCGGCGGGTTGCGCATGGGCCTGCGGCTGGAGCACCGTGGCCAGCGAGGGGCTGTCGCAAATCGCATCGGCGGCCTGCGTCGGCAGGCTCAGGCCCAGCAGGCCGGCATACAGCCAGCCGCAGGCGAGGGCAAGGGGATGCAGACGGTTGGGCAGCGGCCGACGGCTCATGGCATGGCAGGGGGTGAAGGCGGAGAGGATTGACTGGCATTATCGTAACTAAACTACAGATTTGGGCCTTGAATTCCCCAGTCCTAGGGTAAATACCGAATAAAACGCCCCATGCAGCCCTGACAATTTGTAGCTTTCCTACATTTCGGAGGTCTAAAAGGTGCGTGATCGTTCCGTTTGCCCGCGCGGTGCCCGGCCCATCGCCATCGGGATGCTGGCGCTGGGGCTGGTGGCCTGCGGCGGCGGTGGATCAGCGGGTGCCAAGATTGATCCGCCCCCGGTGAGCCTGACGGTCCCGGACCTGGGGGCGGTGGCGGTCCAGAACCCTGCCAGTGCCTTGCCCGAGGGCTGGCAGCGCGGGCCCTTCATGCAGATTCACGTGCGGGCTTATCAGGACAGCAATGGCGACGGTATGGGCGATCTGCGCGGCCTGATGGCGCGGCTGGACTATCTGCAAAGCCTGGGGGTGCGTGGCCTGTGGTTGCTGCCGGTCACCGAAAGCGCCGACCGCGACCACGGTTATGCGGTGCGCAACTACCGCGCCATCGAATCGGACTACGGCACGTCCGAAGACCTCCAGGCCCTGCTGGACGCGGCCCACCAGCGCGGCATGGGCGTGATCCTGGACCATGTGATCAACCACGCCAGCAGCGAGCACCCGCTGTTTCAGAACGCCCGCGCCAGCGCCAGCCATCCGCAGCGAAACTATTTCGTCTGGCAGCCCAGCGTTCCCGCCGGATGGTCCATCTACGGCCAGAACCCCTGGTATGCCAGCTTCAGCGGGGCTTACTTTGCACCGTTCTGGTCGGGCATGCCCGATTTCAACTGGCGCCACGGACCGGTACGCGACTTTCACCACGACAACCTGCGTTACTGGCTCAACCGCGGGGTGGACGGGTTCCGATTCGACGCCGTGGGCCACCTGGTCGAGAACGGTCCGAGCGCCTGGGACAACCAGCCCGAAAACCACGCCGTCATGGCCGGCGTGCGCGAGGTGCTGCAAGGCTACGAGCGGCGCTACATGGTCTGCGAGTCGCCGGGTGCTTCGCAGGCCTTTGCGGCCGCCAGTTCCTGTGGCAGTGCCTTTGCTTTCGACCTCAAGGACGCCATGGTGCGCGCTGCACGCGGCAACGACGCTGCCGCGGTGCAGGCGGTGGCGCGCTACTTTGCCAGCGCACCTGCCGGCATGGCGACCTTTCTGGCCAACCATGACCGCTTTGCCGGCGACCGGCTCTGGCATCAGTTCGGGGGAGACGAGACGGTCTACCGCATGGCCGCCAGCACCTACCTGATGCTGCCGGGCATACCCTTTATCTATTACGGCGAGGAAATCGGCATGGCCCATGGCCGCGGCCTGCAGGGCGACCACGCCCTGCGCGCGCCCATGAGCTGGAGCGCCGGTGCGGGTGGCTTCACCAGCGGCCAGCCCTTCCGTGCCACGGCCGAGAACCTGGCCACCCACAACGTGGCGCAGCAGCAGGCCGACCCGCAATCGCTGCTGGCCCACTACCGCCGCCTGATCGCCCTGCGCAACGCCCATGCGCCCCTGCACAGCGGCGCGTATCGCGACGCCGGCAGCCAGGGCCAGGTGCTGGCTTTCGAGCGGTTTACAACCGAACGGCGCATGCTGGTGCTGCTGCACTACGGCCGCAGCGCCGGCAGCGTCACGCTGGCCTTGCCGGCCGGCAGCCGCTGGCGCGCTGTCGAAGGCGCCACGGGTACACGCACCGCCGACACTGCCGGCCGCGTGGTGTTTGACTTGCCCCCTCAAACCTTGAATGTGTATGAACTTGAACCTTGAGCCCCGCGCGGCGGTGACGACGCTGGCCCTGTGCGCGAGCCTGTTGCTGGCGGCGCATGCCCATGCCCACGGCCCGGCCACACAGGCTGAAGCGGGCAAGGCCACTGCCGCCGCCGTACGGCCCGACCCGCTGGCGCCGGTGCCCGAGCGGCCCACGCCCAGCGCCCTGCCCGAGGGCTGGCACCACGGCGCCTTCATCGAAATCTTTGTGCGCAGCTGGAAGGACAGCGACGGTGACGGCATTGGCGATCTGCGCGGCCTGACGCAGACGCTGGACACGCTGCAGCAGCTGGGCGTGCGCGGCATCTGGCTGATGCCGATCACCCGCAGCGCCGACGGCGACCATGGCTACGCCACCACCGACTACCGCGACATCGAGCCCGCCTACGGCACGCTGGCCGACTTTGACGAGCTGCTGCGCCAGGCGCATGCGCGCGGCATGGGCGTGATCATGGACTATGTGGTCAACCACAGCGCCGACCGGCATCCGTTTTTCCAGCAGTCGCTGCGCGACCCGGCCAGCCCCTTTCGCGCCTGGTACGAATGGCGCACCGAAAAGCCCATGGGCTGGGACATCTGGGGCAAGGACCCGTGGTTCACCACGCCCCAGGGCAGTTACTTGGGCACCTTCGGCCCGGACATGCCCGACTTCAACCTGCGCCACGCGCCCGCCGTGGCCTACCACCAGGACAGCCTTCGTTTCTGGCTCAACCGCGGGCTCGACGGCTTGCGGCTCGATGCCGTGCCGCACCTGATCGAAAACAACGCCCGCGACTGGAACGACCAGCCTGAGAGCCGCCAGCTCACGGCCGAGCTGGTGCGCGGCGTGCACCGCTACCCGGGCCGTTATGTGGTCTGCGAGGCCACGGCCGAGCCGCGGGACTATGCCCAGCCCCAGCTGTGCGGCGGCGCTTTTGCCTTCGGCCTTGAAAAGGACATTGCCCCCGCCGCCCGTGGCGATGCGGCGGCCATCGCCCGCGTGGCCGAGTTCTACCGCTCCGCGCCGCACACCCTGGCCAGCTTTGTCTCCAACCACGACCAGTTTGCCGGCCGCCGGCTGTGGGACCAGGTCGAAGGCGACGAAGCCGCCTACCGCCTGGCCGCAGCCACTTACCTGCTGCTGCCCGGCACGCCCTTTATCTATTACGGCGAAGAGATCGGCATGGCCGGCGCGCGCGACCTGAGCGGCGACCCCGCCATCCGCGGCCCCTACAGCTGGACGGGCGATGCCCGCCATGCCGGCTTCAGCACCACCGCGCCTTACCGGGCGCTGGCCACCAACCTGGCCAGCCATCACCTGCAGGCGCAGCAGGCCGACCCGAACTCGATCTGGCACTTCTACCGCACGCTGCTGAGCCTTCGCAACAGCCGCGTGTCGATCGCCCGCGGCAGCTACGAATGGCCGCAAGCCGAGGGCCAGACCCTGGCCTTTCAACGGCGGCATGGGCGCGAGCACACCCTGGTGGTCTACAACTACGGGAGCGCAGAGGCGCGCCTGTCGCTGCAGGGGCTGGCGGTCGGCCAGCGGCTGCGTCCGCTGCTGTCTTCTCACATGAATCTCTTCATCCTCGGGACCGACCGTGCCCTGGACCTGCCCCCGCGATCGGTGCAGGTGTTTGCCCTGGAGCCCTGATGCACAAACGTTTTTTCCAAGTCGCCCTCGGCGCGCTGTTCAGCCTTGGGCTGTTGCAAGGTCCTGCGCTGGCGCAGGCCACGACAGCAGCCGCCCCTGCAGCGGCGATCACCAACTTTGCCCAGGGCACCAACCGCACCTGCAGCGCCGCACCGGCCGGCAGCCGCCCCCTCTACCTGCGCGGCAGCATGAACGGCTGGACCGCCCAGGACGACTTTGAATTTGTCTGGGACTGCGACGCCTGGTACCTGAATGTCAACCTGCAGGGCGAGCATGAATTCAAGCTGGCCGATGGCAGTTGGACCGCGGGTCACGGCTGGTCCACCCCGCAGCCCGGTGGCGATGCGCGCCAGGCCGGCCTGACCCTGCGCACCGATCTGCCCGGCGCGCCGGCGGTGCATGCCCGGTTTGACGGGGCGCATACCCTGCGCGTGCAGCCGGTGGGTGAGCAGCGGGTGCTGCAGATCCAGCCGCAACACTTTGCCGACCCGCGCCAGCAGCCCGTGACCGACCCGGTGGCGCTGAGCCTGCGGCACGACTCGCGCGACCCGCTTTACCGCCAGCCTTTCGGCGCCGTGCCGCAGGGCCGGCCGGTGCAATGGGCCTTGCGCGCATCGCCAGGGGCTCAGGATGCCACGCTGGTGCTCGACCTGCGCCGCCTCGAAGGCAACCAGGAACTGATCGAGTACCGCGAACTGCGTCGCCTGCCGATGCAGCGCCGCGTGGAGGGCGCGCACGAATGGTTCCGCGCCCGCCACACCTTCACCGACAAGGCCGTCTATGGCTACTGGTTCGAGGTGCGGATCGGCAGCAAGACCTACGTCTACCAGAACAACGCCGACCGCATCCACTGGACGCAGGAAAAAGGCAGCGGTGGTCTGGGCCAGGTGGCCCTGGCCCCCGACGAAGCGCGCCGTGTACGGCGTTACCGCCTGACCGTCTACGACCCGGCTTTTGAGGTGCCGCGCTGGGCACAAGGCGCCGTCTATTACTACCTGTTCCCCGAGCGCTTTCGCAATGGCAACCCGGCCAACGATCCGCGGGTCGGCGAGCGCCGCTACCAGAACCACGGCATCGAGCGCCATGCGCGCTGGCAGGGCACACCCTTCAAGCCTGGCAGCGGCGACGGCTCGGACGCTGTCTACAACAACGACTTCTTTGGCGGCGACCTGCAGGGCATCATCGACAAGCTCGACGACATCCAGGCTCTGGGCGCCACCGCGATCTACATGACGCCCATTTTCGAGGCGGCCAGCAACCACAAGTACGACACGGCGGACTACCACCGCATCGACCCGGCCTTCGGCAGCCGTGAAGATTTCCAGCGGCTGACCCGCGAAGCCGCGCGCCGCGGCATGCGCATCGTGCTTGATGCCTCGCTCAACCATGTGGGCGCCGACTCGCGCTATTTCGACCGCTTTGGCAACTACCGCCAGCAGGACCGCGGCGCCTTTGCAGGTGGACGCATCCAGCCCGACTCACCCTATGCCGGCTGGTTCACGCTGGACGCCAGCCAGACCGAGCCGGAGCGGCAGTACAAGGGCTGGGTGGGCGTGAGCGATCTGCCCGAGCTCGACAAGGCCTCGCCCGGCTGGCGCCGCTTTGCTTATGGCGCGCCCGATTCTGTCACCCGCCGCTGGCTGCGCGATGGCGCGGGTGGCTGGCGCATGGACGTGGCGCCCTGGGTGCCCGACGACTTCTGGCGCGAATGGCGCCGTGCCGTCAAGCAGACCCGGCCCGACGCGGTGACGATTGCCGAGACCTGGTTCGACGCGTCCAAGTATTTCCTGGGCGACACCTTCGACTCGACCATGAACTACGTCTGGCGCAACGCCATCCTGGACTTTGCCGCCGGCCAGGACGCCCGCCAGCTGGCCATCCACCTCGAACACCTGCGCGAGGCCTACCCGCCGCAGGCCCTGCAGGCGCTGATGAACCTGATCTCCAGCCACGACCAGCCGCGTGCCCTGCATGTGCTGGGCGACCGCCCCGGCGCCACGCCCGAGGTGCAGCGGACTGCGCGCGAGCGCTTTCGGCTCGCCACGCTGGTCCAGATGAGCCTGCCCGGCGCCCCCGCCATCTACTACGGCGACGAGGTTGGCCTGAGCGGCGGCGACGACCCCTACAACCGCGCACCTTTCCCCTGGCCTGACGAAGGTGGCCAGCCCGACCTGGCCCTGCGGGACGAAATGCGCCGGCTGGTGAAGCTGCGCCAGCAACAACCGGTGCTGCGCCAGGGCACGCTGCTCGCGCCGCTGCTGCAGACTCCGCAGGTGCTGGTGCTGGCCCGCCAGCACGGACAGGGACCCAAGCGCCAGTGGGCGCTGATGGCGTTCAACAATTCGGAACAGCCTCAGACGGTGACGCTGGAGCTGCCGGCTGAGTGGCGGCAGGCTCGGCTTTCGGACTGGTGGGGGCAGGCCTCACTGCGGCGGCAGACAGGCCGGCTGACCATCACGCTACCGCCGCTTGGAAGTGGCATATGGGGAAGTGTGGTGCGGCGTTGATTTGACTGCTGCGCCGCTGCGAGGTTCTGTCTGATTGGCTCGCTGAGCCTGGAACGATCACATGGCCATGGCCGGTGCCTGGCAATGCTCGCGGATGAACTGGGCGTGTTCGGGCATGACGCTCACGCATTTCTCGATCACCTCTCGCACGCTCTCGAGGTAGTCGTGAATGTCGGCTTCGGATTGCAGGTCCACCAGCGGGTGGTAGCGTTCAGGGACCAGGTTTTGACCCTCCATGACCTGCAGCCAGCCCACCTCGGAAAACAGTTCGTTGTCCACCCGCAGCAGGCGACCGGTGGCCTTGAACAGGTCGATTTTGTGCTGCAGCGTGTCCGGAATCGACATGTGGGCACAGGCCTTCCAGAACGCCGAGTCGGTGCGCTGGTTGAGGTGGTAGTGCAGGATGATGAAGTCGCGGATGCGCTCGAAGTGAAAGCGGCTTTGCCGGTTGAACTCGGCGATCTCGGTCGGGTTGAAGCCCTGGTCCGGGAAGAACTCGATGAGCTGGGCGATGGTGCTCTGGATGAGGTGGATGCTGGTCGATTCCAGCGGTTCCAGAAAACCGCTGGACAGGCCCACAGCCACCACATTGCGGTTCCAGCATTGCTTGCGCATGCCGGTCACAAAGCGCAGCGGGCGCGGGTCGGCCAGCGCCTTGCCGTCCAGGTGGGCCAGCAGCGTGTGGGCGGCCTCGTCGTCGCTGACGAAATCGCTGCAGTACACATGGCCGTTGCCGGTGCGGTGCTGCAGCGGAATGCGCCACTGCCAGCCGGCGCGGTGGGCGGTGGAGCGGGTGTAGGGGGTGAGCACCGGCGCGCGCTCGCAGGGCACGGCCAGGGCGCGGTCGCAGGGCAGCCAGTGGCGCCAGTCTTCGTAGCCGGTGTGCAGGGTTTCCTCGATCAACAGGCCGCGGAAACCGGAACAGTCGATGAAGAGATCGCCTTCGATGCGGGTGCCGCTTTCCAGCACCACGGCGCGGACATGGCCGTCGCTCTCGCGCTGTTCGACCTGGGTGATCTTGCCTTCGATGCGCACCACGCCCCGGCCCTCGGCCAGCTTGCGCAGGTAGCGGGCATAGAGGCCGGCGTCAAAGTGGTAGGCGTAGGCGATGTCGTTCAGCGGTGAATTGGCCACGCGGGTGTCGGCCGGCATGAAGCGGTTGGCCTTGCTGGCCATGCGCGTGATCGAATACGCCTCCAGCGGCGCGGCCTTGCCCAGCTGGCGCATCTTCTGCCAGTACTGGTCGAAGCGCACCGTCCACAGGTCCTGCCCGATCGGGCCAAAGCCGTGCATGTAGCGCTCGCCCAGCCGTCCCCAGTTGACGAACTCGATGCCCAGCTTGAAGCTGCCCTGGGTTTCGCGCACGAACTCGGCCTCGTCCAGGCCAATGATCTTGTTGTAGCGCTGGATCATCGGAATCGTGGCTTCACCGACGCCGACGATGCCGATTTCTTCGGACTCGACGAGCCGGATGTTGTAGCGCCCGCGCAGCACGGTGGCGAGCGCGGTGGCTGTCATCCAGCCGGCGGTGCCGCCACCGACGATGACGATGTTCTGGATCAGGGATGCGGGGCTCATGCGATCAACCGTTGAAAGAAACAGGGGTGGAGCAAAAAAAGGGGGGCTTTCGCCCCCATGTTAAAGCCCCGCCGCCCTGGAACCGGCGGGGCGCTGATGCTCTGTTGCCAGATCAGTACTTGTAGGTCACGCCCAGCAGGTAGGTCTTGCCGTACTTGACTTTTTCGACCACGTTGTCCGGCGTGTTGCTGTAACGCTGGAACTGCGCGTTGGTCAGGTTGTTGCCCTGGAACAGCACCGACAGGCCCTTGAGCATGCCAGTCTGGAACTCGTAGCCCAGCTGCAGGTCGACCACCGTCTCGCCCTTGATGAAGGTCAGCTGGCGGTTGTCCTGGAAGTCGCTGATCTCGCCCAGGAAGTCCGAGCGCTTGCGTGCGGCCACCGAGACCTGCAGGCCGTGCTTTTCATAGTAGGCGCGCAGGTTGGTGACGTTCTTGGAGAGGCCGGGCAGCGGGATCGAGTCGCGCCCGATTTCCTGGGTGCTGAAGCCGCTGGTAGGGAGGCTGACATTGCTGCTGGTGGCCGAAACGTTGGCCATCAGGCCGAACCCATCGAGTGCCGGCGTCATCATTGAGAAGGGCACATTCAGGGCCAGTTCCACGCCGTGGATCGTGCCGCCGTTGCCATTGACCGGACGGGTCAGCATGCCTTGCGTGGCGTAGGGCAGGCTCGGGTTTACGAAAGGCTTGAAATCGAACGGTGTCGCGCTGCGCACGATGTAGGTGTCCAGGTCCTTGTAGAAACCGGCCACGCTGATGTAGCCCTTCTTGCCGAAGTACTTCTCGTACGACAGGTCAAAGGACTTGGCGCGGAAGGGTTCGAGCTCAGGGTTGCCGCCATCACCGGTGTACATCTGCTTGGTGTTGTCGTAGCTGAAGCCCAGGCTGGCACGCATGTCACCCATGTTGGGGCGGGCGAGCACCTTGGCTACACCCAGGCGGATCACCTGGTCGTTGCCGGCGTCGAAGTTCAGGTTCAGGCTGGGGTTCACGTCGGTGTAGCTCTTGCCGGCCCCCACAGTGGCGCCTGGGCAGGTCTCGGGTGTGTTGCCCACACAGGCAGCTCGGTCGACATTGAATCCGGTCGAGCTCTGTTTGGTCTGCACGACCTGGGCGCCCACGTTGCCGCGGTAAGGCATGCCGAACAACTTGCCGTCGAGGTCACCCTTGACATAAGAAGTCGTGACCTTTTCCTTGACCGACCAGTCCTTGTTCAGGATGTCGCTGTCGACCTTGCGGGCCAGTTCGTAAATGGTGCCCAGCGAACCACGCGGATCCCAGGACACAACCGGAATGCCGGTGGTGCCGGCCATGGTTACGCCGCTGCCGGGAACCGTGGCCACGCCGTAGGGGTCTCCGCCCTTGATCATGAGGCGACCTTCCTGGGTGGTGCGGATCTTGGTGCGGTCGGCCATATTCAGGCCGATTTCGACGCCGGAGAGCTGACCCATGTCCAGGCTGCGACGTGCGCTCAGACGAATGTTGTCCACCTGGTCGGTGATTTCTGGAATGGCAACGTAACCCGCCTGTGGCGAATCCGGTCCGCCACTCCAGCCGTTGACGTCTGTCAACTTGACCACATTGCGGTCGGCATAGTTAAGCCCGGGGGTGTACTTGACGCTGTCGAAGTTGGTGCCGTTGAAACCGGTGTAGCTCATCGAGTCCAGGGTCGTGGCGTTGCCCGCCAGGCCTGCGGTGGTCTCATAGCGGGAGCTCACGCGCTTGACCTTGGAGCGGGCCAGGTCACCCACGGCAGTCCAGTCACCCACCTTGAGCTTGTTGTTCCAGCCGAAGGAGTCCAGCTTGTCTTCGCCGGCTTCGAGATGGTTGCGCACCACGCCGCGGTAGTTAGAGAAGGTGCCGTTCTTGACAAAACCGTTCTCGATCACCGCGTTGCTGACAACGCCCTGGGGGTCGTAAACGCCGGCACTGCCGACGATGGCACCTTCCAGGCCGGTTTTCTTGAGACCGAAGGTGCCCTCGGACTTGAAGAGATCCAATGTGGATTCGAAATTACGATTGGGCTTGAATTGCAGCACAGCCATCATGCCTTCGCGGTTCATGGAGCTTTGCTCGGTGTCGGCGGTGAAGCCGCCAATGCCCTTGACGCCTGCCAGGCTTGGGTTGAGTGTGGGGTCCACATCCGCTGCCCACCCCCCCCAGGAATTGAATTTCTGCTGCTCTGCGCCCGAATCCTTGAGTTTGGTAAAGCCCAGCGCCAGACCAATGGTCCGGTCGGCAAACTGGTCGACATAGGAAAAGGACTGGCGGTTGCCATCGCCTTCGCCAGCACCCGAGTCGATGCCCGAGCGCTGCTTGCGCACGTTGACTGACAGGGTGCGCTTGTTGAAGTCCAGTGGGCGAACAGTGCGCAGATCAATGGTGGAGGCAAGACCCTGGCCGACCAGTGAGGCTTCGGGCGTCTTGTGGATGACGATGGAGCTCAGCAGTTCAGCAGGGAACTGGTCAAACTCGACCCCACGGCTGTCGCCGGTGGAGGCCTGCTCGCGGCCATTGAGCAGGGCGCCATTGAAGTCCGGAGACATGCCACGGACGCTCACCGAGGATGCCCGTCCGGTTGACTTGTTGCGCTGGGCCGTCACGCCGGGCAGGCGCGAGATCGACTCGGCCACGGTGGCATCGGGCAGCTTGCCAATGTCTTCGGCCGAAATGGCTTCAACGATGCCGTCGGCATTCTTCTTGGTGGCAATCGCGTTTTCGATGGACGCCCGGATGCCGGTGACGACCACCGTGTCGCTGGCTTGCTGCGCTTGCGCAGCGCCTGCGGCAATCAAAAGGACGGCGCAACCGACAGCGACCGGGTGGACCCGGAAGCCCGACGGGCGCTTGTTGCTAGGCTTGTGAGACATGGATGAGACCTCGGAGGTGTTGTCGGAAACAGGGTGACTACCGGTTGCGCGGTAGGGCACGATGAGATTTTGTAGTAAAACTAGATCTGCTCCATCCTAGTAAAAACCCTTCCCGGCATCCTGGCGCGCTTCAAATCGCCAAAAATAGGCATAAATAATGCAAAAGACGGGGTTTTTATCCAGGCAATACCGCTTGGAGCGGATCTCGCAACGCGGTTTGTATCGAAATTACAACCCGGTCAAACTGGATGGCCGGGGGCAGGCAGGATGGTCGGCTGAGGCGGGTACAGCCGCCTGAAGACCGGTGAGGCCATCAGCGTGGTCACGATCGCCATCAGCACCATCAGGGTGAACAATGGCGCCGTGATGATGCCGGCCTGCAGCCCGATGTTGAGGATGATGAGCTCCATCAGCCCTCTGGCGTTCATCAGGGTGCCGACCGCCAGGGCTTCGCGCGGGGCGTAGCCGTGCCAGCGGGCAGCGGCATAGCAGGCCAGGCCTTTGCCGGCCACGGCCGCCAGCAGCACCAGGGCGGCCAGGCCCCAGAGCGTGGCGGTGTTGACCAGCTGGATCTGGGTGTGCAGGCCCGAATAGGTAAAGAACACTGGCAGCAGCAGGCTGCGCGTGAGCGGCTCGATGCGCTGCTGCAGGGCTTCGGTCAGTTGGCCTCGCGGCATGGCCAGCCCCATCAGAAAGGCGCCAAAGACCGCATAGATCTGGATGAAATCGGTGAACCAGGCGCCCAGCATCAGCAGCAACAGGACGCCCACGAACGGCCCCGGCTGCAGCCCGCGGGTTTGCACCACCCGCCCCAGTGGCGCCAGCAAGGGACGCAGCAGCCCCAGGCACAGCAGGGCGTAACCGGCAGCACCGCCCAGGGCCAGATACGCCACTGCGGCGTCCTGCCGCAGCAGGGCCAGCACCACGGCCAGCACACACCAGGCGACCGCATCATCGATGGCGCCAGCGGCCAGGGCCAGCGTCCCCAGCGGCGAGCGCGCCAGCCCTTGCTCATGAATGATGCGCGCGAGCATCGGAAAGGCGGTGATCGACATCGCCGCGCCCATGAACAGCATGGCCAGCAAAGGGCTGATGCCGGTGCCGAAATAGCCCGGTGTCTGCACCAGGCCCCAGGCCAGCAAGGCCCCCAGGCCAAACGGCGCCAGGATGCCGGCGGCCGAGACGCTGGCGGCTGCCCCCAGGCGCTGGCGCAGCTGGCCGAGGTCGAACTCGCAGCCGACCACAAACATGTACAGCACCAGGCCAATCTGGGCCACGACATACAGCAGCGGGGTACCGTTGGCCGGAAACAGCGCTGCGCTCAGATCAGGGGCCAGCCAGCCCAGCAGGGAAGGCCCGAGCAGCACGCCGGCGATCATTTCGCTGACCACCTGGGACTGCCCCAGCCGCGCCATCACCCAGCCGGTCAGCCGACAGGCGGCCAGAATGACCGCCATCTGCAGGAAAAACTGGGTTGCAAGTTCGTGATTCGACATGGGGCGCGAGTGTGCCAGCAAGGCGCCACCTCGGCCGGCCCGGGGTTTCATCCGGGTTACCAGTCACCACAGGCCGGCGTACGGCCGACCATTTATGGTGACAATCGCCCGGGAGGAGAAACCACGATGACCATCAACCCCATTACGCGCCGCGCATGGCGCACCGGCCTGCTGGCCCTGTGTCTGGCGGTCTGCGGGCCTGCCCTGGCGCAGGTGACCGTGCGCCCCGAATTGCTCAAGCCCTTGCAGGCAGCCCAGGAGGCTTTGAACGCCCGCCAGCACCAGCAGGCGCTCGATCAGCTGGGCCCCTTGCTGGCCACGCCCTCGCTGACCCCGGCCGAACTGGGCGTGATGCTGCGGCTGCAGGCGGTGGCGGCCTTGGGCATGAGCCAATGGGACCTGGCCATCACCACGCTGCAGCGCCTGCTGTCGACGCCCGAGGTGAGCGCGACCGACCGGCGTGCATTTCAGGAGTCGCTGATGAATGCGGCCCAGCAGAAAAAGGACTACCCGTTGCTGATCCAGACGGCGCGCCAGTACCTGCAGGAGGGGGGCAGCAACCCATCGATCCGGCCGGCCCTGATCCAGTCGCTGGCGCTGACCGAGCGGCATGCCGAACTGGTCGAAGCCTTGCAGGAAAAGATCCGGCTCGACACCGCCGCCGGGCAGAAGACGGCCGAGAGCCATCTGCGCCTGCTGGCCGTGAGTCACCGCCAGCTCAAGGACGAGGCCGGCTACAACGCCACCTTGCGCCTGCTGCTGGCGTCCTACCCCAAGCCCGAGTATTGGGCTGAAGCCATCGCCCGGCTCATTGCAGCGCCGGGTTTCAACAACCGCTACGAGCTCGACGCCTTCCGTCTGCTGGAGCAGACGGGCAATCTGCAGACGGCGGTCGACTTTGTGGAAATGGCCGGGGTGGCCCTGCGGGTCGGCCTGCCGGCCGAGGCCCTGCGGGTGCTTCGCCAGGGCTTCGAAAAAGGCGTGCTGGGGCAGGGGGCCGAAGCGGCGGCGCACAACCGTCTGCGCGCCGAGGCCGAGGCCAAGGTGCGCGAGGACGACAAAGGCTTTGCCCAGCTCGAAAAGTCGGCCCGCGACGGCAACACCCTGGCCAGCGTGGCCGATGTCCATGCCTCGCGCCAGGACTGGGCCCAGGCCCAGGCTGTCTACGCGCGTGCCCTGGCCGCTGGCGGCCTGCGCCGCGAGCAGGAGGTGCGCCTGCACCAGGCCATCAGCCTCTTCAGGGGCGGCGACAAGGCCGCCGCGCAGCAGGCGCTCAAGGGCATTGAGGGCGATGCCACGGCGGTCGAGATCGCCGGTCTCTGGGCGCTCCTCATGCGTTGATCCGCCGCGCCCCGGCGCTCAGGGGGTGACCGTCTGGAACCGCACCGGGGTGCTGGCCATGCGCTGGTGCACCTGCGCCAGCGCAGGGGGCTGGCAGCCCGGCTGCATGACATTGAGGCTGGCACTGGCCAGGGCGTGCTGCAGCAGGCGCGAAGCGGTCTCTTCGTTCAGATGCCTGGCCAAGGCTTGCGCAGGGCAGCCTTGTGCATCGGCGCTGTCCAGCCAGGCCCGCAGCAGGCCGCCGAGAAAGGTGTCGCCGGCGCCAATGGTGTCCACCACGGTGACCGGCGCGCATTCGCTGCCCTGCAGCAGATGCAGGCGCTTGCCATGCCGCCAGATCAGCACCGCGCCTGCGGCGCCCAGCGTCAGGGCCAGGACACTGGCGGTGCTGCCGTGCATCAGGGCCAGTGCCTGGTGCAAGGCCGTCTCGCCCGGCAGGCCCAGTGCCGCCAGGTCTTCATCGCTGGCCTTGAGCAGGTCGGCCTGGGCGGCGGCTGTCAGCACTTGCCGGCGGTAGGCCGCCAGGTCTGCAAAGGCGGCGCTGCGCAGGTTGATGTCCACCACCACACACCGACCCGCGTCACGCTGGGCCTGCAGCCAGGGCCTGTACAGCCCGTCATCGGCCGGGGCCAGGGCCAGGCAGCCGGTGCAGACCATTTGCAGCGCCGGCCAGAGGTCACACAGTTGTTGCAGACGAACCGCATCGGTCTGGCGGTCGGCCACGCCCTCGCGGTAGAAGCTGTAGCCGGCCTGGCCTTGCGCGTCGAGCTGGACCAGTGCCAGCGATGTCGGCTGCCGGACGGCGGTTTCGTGGGCCAGCCGTGCGCCATCCTGCACGAGTTGCGCCTGCAATTGCCGGCCCAGCAGATCTTCCGACAGGGGGTTCAGATAGACCACGCCCACGGCTTGCCGCGCCAGTGCCCGCGTCAGGTTGTAGGCCGCACCACCGGCATGCGGCTGCAGCCGGCCGTCGGGCTGCATGACGAGGTCAAACAGCGCTTCCCCAGCGGTGGCAATACGCACCGCAGGTGCGGGGATGGGCGGGGAGGGTGGGCGCGCGCTCGGGGTCATGCGCCAATTATGGGCAGTGGTACCCGCGTGGTAACGCGTGGTCACGCTCGATGTGGAGGTGTGATGTGTACTGAGGCCGGGCCCGCTTCAGCCCGCATCGAGCAGCAGGTCGCCCTGGCGCTTGAGCGCACCGCCGTGCTCCAGATCTGCCAGCAAGGCTTGCACCCATTCCAGCGCACTGTGGCCCTGGCCGTGGCGCTGGTGCAGTTGCTGCAGGTAGGGTACGTCCAGCGCCCATTGCACGAAGTCCTGTTCGGGGATTTCGCCCCATTCGAGCAGCTTGAACTTGAGCAGCACCTTGGCGCCGTAGCGCAGGTGCTTGTGCGGCGCGCGGGCAAAACCGTCGAGCTTGCGGCGCGCGGTTTGCAGCGCCGTGCTCACGTCATGAAAGACCGCGCCATGGCCCGGGATCACCGTGCGCGGGGCCAGCCCTTCGATCAGGTCCAGCGTGGCGGCCACATCGTCGAAGGCGGCGATGTCCTGAAGCTCCGGAAACACCACGCCAAACCCGTGCTGCCACAGCGCGTCGGCCGAAATCAGCAGGCCGGCGGCGGGCGCAAACAGGATCACCGAATGCGGGTCATGCCCCGGCGCGGCATGCACCTGCCATTCGAGATCGGCCCAGCGGTGGGTGCTGCCGGGCGCAAGCAGGCCTTGCACCGCAAAGGCTTCGCAGCGCTGGCCGGTGGGCCGGTAGCTCAGCTGGTCTTCGTCCCAGCGTCGGACCGCCTCGGCCTGGCCGGGCGGTATCCAGGTCAGCAGCTGCGGCCACAGGCGCTGCAAGGCGGCGTTGCCGCCGCAGTGGTCGCTGTGCAGATGGGTGTTGACCAGCAGGTCCAGCGGGCGGGTGCCCAGGGCCTGCTGCACCAGGGCGCAGGTCTGGGGGCCATGCGTCTGGTAGCCGCTGTCGACCAGCACGGCCGATTGCGCATCGCACAGCAGGATGTTGTTCGACGAAAGCCAGCCGCGTTCAAACACGCTCACGCCCGGCGGCAGGGCATCATGAGATTGCGGATTCATGACGCGATGCCCCCGGCGCAGGGTTGGAACACAACAGGTGACAGGATCGATGGCATGGCGGGCTCCCTGGTGACGACAGCCTCCATTGTGGCGGCGGATCGGGCCGCCGGCTGCACGTCATGGCCGTGGCGCGCCGGGGCCATTGCCACTGCGGCAGAATACGGGAAAACCCTAGGGAGGTCTGTCCATGAGCCCGATCGCCAGCTGGTGGCAACAACTGCGCAAGGCCGCAGCGGATTCGGTCGCATCCGAATGGGTGCCGATCCGGCCGCTCTCGCCCCGCCACAAGCCCCGCATCCTGCGCCACCTGCTGGGCCTGTCGGCGCAGGACCGGTATCTGCGTTTTGGCTATGCCGCCACCGACGAGCAGGTGCAGGCCTATGTGCAGGGGCTCGACTTCCGGCGCGACGAGATTTTCGGCATCTTCAACCGCCGTCTCGAACTGGCGGCCATGGCCCACCTGGCCTATTCGGTCGATCCGGACTTCTCGACCTGCGCCGAATTCGGTGTCTCGGTCGCGGCACCTTACCGGGGGCGCAAGCTGGGCTCGCGGCTGTTTGCGCGGGCGGTGCAGCAGGCCCGCAACCAGGGGGTGCACATGCTGTTCATCCACGCCTTGACCGAAAACGCGGCGATGCTGCGCATTGCTCGACATGCCGGTGCCCGCGTCGAGCGCGAAGGCAGCGAAAGCGAGGCTTTTCTGAGCCTGCCGCAGGCCACGTTTGACAGCCAGCTCAGCGCCCTGGTGGGCGACCAGATGGCCGAGCTGGACTACCGCTTCAAGCAGCAGGCCCGGCAGTTTCGCGAGTGGCTGGCCACGGCCCAGGAGGTGCGGCGCGGCGTGCGTGATTCGCGGCACCGCAGCGGTCGCTGAGGCGAACCCGGACCGACCGGGCTGGTCTCTGGCGGTCGCAGGCAGCCCCGCCGGGCCCCGCTGCAACTCGATCCGTTATCCTTGCGGCGTCTCAACAACCGCATGTCCTGCACCCCCAGACTGTGTCTGACCCCCACCCTGCGCGCTCGGCCGAGCGCGAAGACAAGCGCAGTTTTCTGCAAAAGATCGCCGAATTCCTGCATCCTGCGCCCGACACCAAGGACGAGCTGATCGACACGCTCGCCGAAGCCGAAGACAACCAGGTCATCGACCCGGACAGCCGCCAGATGATCGAAGGCGTGATCCGCATGGCTGACATGAGCGCCGGTGACGCGATGGTGGCGGCCCCGCGCATGGACCTGCTGTGCATCGACGACAGCTACGAGGACATGCTGCACCAGGTGATCACCACCGCCCATTCCCGCTTTCCGGTCTACGAGGGCGAGCGCGAGAACATCATCGGCATCCTGCTGGCCAAGGACCTGCTCAAGTTGCAGCGCGCGCCCGAACTCAATATCCGGGCCCTGCTGCGCCCGCCGGTGTTCGTGCCCGAGAGCAAGGGGCTCAACGACCTGCTGCGGATGTTCCGCGACAACCGCAATCATCTGGCCATCGTGATCGATGAGTTCGGCCGCACTGCCGGGCTCATCACGATCGAGGATGTGCTCGAGCAGATCGTCGGCGAGATCGAGGACGAGTTCGACATCGCCGACAACGAGGGTGATATTTTTGGTCTCGCCGACCGCAGCTACAGGGTCAACGGCGACACCGCGCCCGAGCGGGTCGAGGAGGCTTTTGGCGTGCAGCTGCAGACCGCGCGGGACGACCCGCAGGCGCCCGCTTTCGACACGATTGGGGGCCTGATCGCGCATGCCATGGGCCGGGTGCTGCGCCGCGGCGAGAGCTTTGTCTGCGCCGGGCTGGTGTTCACGGCGCTGCACACCCGCGGCGGCGCGGTGCGCTGGTTCAAGGTCACGCCGCAGGGGCCGGCGGCAGCGGCTGCAGGCGAGCACCCGATTCAACGTCAGGGCGACTGAGTGCACGCACTCACTTCCATGGGGATGGTGCTGGCAGGCGGGCTCCAGGCCCTGTCGATCGCCTGGCCGTCCTCAGGCCAGCCGCTGGCCTGGCTGCAGGTGCTCAGCCTGGCGGCGCTGGCCCGCGCACTGGCGGGTCCGGCGCATCCGGCAACGTCGGTACGTGCCGGGGCCCGGCGGGGTTTCTGGCTGGGCTGGCTGTTTGCCACCGCCTGGCTGGCGGGCAGTTTCTGGTGGCTGCAGGTCTCGATGCACCGTTTTGGCGGCCTGCCGGCCTGGGCGGCAGCGCTGGCGGTGCTGGCCCTGGCGGCGGCGCTGGCGCTGTATTACGGCCTGGCGGCTGCTGTGTGGACGGCCTGGCGTGCCCGCACCCTGCGGGCCTCGGGCGCTCGCGGGGCGGTGGGAGCGCTGGCCTCGGCAGGCGTTTTTGCCGCCGCCTGGACGCTGGCTGAATTGATGCGCGGGCGCTGGTTCACCGGCTTTCCCTGGGGGGCGGGCGGCTATGCCCATGTCGAGGGCTGGCTGGCCGTGTGGGCGCCCTGGGTCGGGGTGTATGGCATGGGGGGCCTGGCCGCGGCCCTGGCCATGCTGCTGGGCGCACCCGGTCTGCGCCGCCGCTGGCGGGGCGTGCTCGGCCTGCTGGGCCTGACCGGGGCGCTGGCGCTGTGGTCGCCGGTCTGGACGCAGAGCACCGGTCGCCAGACGGTGCAGTTGCTGCAGGCCAATATCGCGCAGGACGACAAGTTCAACCTGAGCGGCGGCATCCGCGATGCGCTGCAGTGGTATGGCGATCAGCTGCAGTCGGCCAGCGCCGCGCTGGTGGTCACCCCCGAAACCGCGATCCCGGTGCTGCCACGGCACCTGCCGCCCGACTACTGGCAGGCCTTGCAGCACCGGTTTGCCGGGCAGACACGGCAACTGGCGCTGGTCGGCCTGCCCCTGGGCGATGCCACGCAGGGCTACACCAACAGTGTGCTGGCGCTGGGGCCATCGCCGGGGCCGTCAGCGCCACCGGCCTACCGCTACGACAAATACCACCTCGTGCCCTTTGGCGAGTTCATTCCGCCGGGCTTTGTCTGGTTTGTGCGGCAGATGAACATTCCGCTGGGCAACTTTGCAGCCGGCCCGGTGGATGCGCCCTCGCTGCACTGGCAGGGCCAGCGGCTGGCACCCAACATCTGCTACGAGGACGTGTTTGGCGAGGAACTGGCGCGTCGCTTCGTTGACCCGTCCCGGGCGCCGACCGTGCTGGTCAATGTGAGCAACATCGCCTGGTTCGGCAACACCGTGGCGGTGGACCAGCACCGCCTGATCTCGCGCATGCGCGCCCTCGAATTCGAGCGGCCCATGCTGCGCGCCACCAACACCGGCGCCACCGCCATCATCGACCACCGCGGCCAGGTGGTGCAGGAGCTGCCACGCTTTACCCGCGGCGTGCTCAGCGGCGACTACGAAGGCCGTCAGGGCCTGACGCCCTATGCCCGCTGGGCCGGCCATTTCGGTCTCTGGCCGCTCTGGGGTCTGGCGCTGGGGGGGCTGGCGCTGGCCTTCTGGCGCGGCAGGCGAGCCCATGGGTGAGTGCTGCCAGAGAATCCCGTAGGGGTCACGCCGTCCGGGTCATGACGCCCTCGTGTGCGCCAGGCCTTGATGGCAGCTTTGCATGCGCCAGCGCAGGCGGCGATCAGGAGGCGCTGTGCTGGGCCGCCGGGCTGTTGCACCGGCGACGCCGTGGCGCCAGGGCCTTGGATTAGAGTGCCGTCATGACGACCTTGACACCATCCCAGACCGATGCGCTGCTCGCGCGCATCGAGGCCCGCCGCGAGGAGGTGACCGCCCTGACCCAGGCCTTGGTGCGCATCCCGACCATCAACCCGCCCGGTGACGCCTACGAGGCCTGCGCGCGCTTCATCGGCGAACGGCTGGCGCGCAAGGGCTTTGCGGTCGAGTACGTGCGTGCGGTGGGCGCTCCCGGCGACAGTGACGCACACCCGCGTGTCAACGTGGTGGCACGCTGGACCGGTGCTGCATCCGGCCCCTGCGTGCATTTCAACAGCCATATCGATGTGGTCGAGGCCGGGCCGGGCTGGACCTTCGGGCCCTTTGGCGGGCAGGTCGCGCAGGGCCGGGTGTATGGACGTGGCAGCTGCGACATGAAGGGGGGGCTGGCCTCGAGCATCGTCGCCTGCGAGGCGCTGATCGATTCGGGCCTGCCGCTGCCGGGCGTGCTGGAAATCAGCGGGACCGTGGACGAGGAGTCGGGCGGGTTTGCCGGTGTCGGGTATCTGGCCGAGCGTGGCTACTTCAGCCGGCCCCGGGTGGACCATGTGATCATTCCCGAGCCGCTGGGGGTGGACCGCATCTGCCTCGGGCACCGTGGCGTGTGGTGGGGCGAGGTCGAGACGCGCGGACGCATTGCCCACGGCTCCATGCCCTTTCTGGGCGACAGCGCGATCAGCCACATGGGCGCCTTTCTGCACCTGCTGGAAACGCGCCTGCAGCCGCAGCTGCAGCAGCGGCACACGGCCGAGCCGGTGGAGCCGCCCGGTGCGCGGGTGAGCACGCTCAACATCAACAGCATTCATGGCGGCCAGGTCGAGCAGCGCTACAGCCAGGACGCGCGCGGCTGGCCCACCGGGGACCTGCCCGCGCCGGTGGTGGCGCACAGCTGCCGGGCCGTGCTCGACCGCCGCTTCATTGCCGAGGAAAACCTGGACGCGGTCAAGCAGGAAATCATCGACATGCTCGAAGAACTGCGCCGCACCCGCCCCGGCTTTGACTACGGGGTGCGCGAGATCATGAGTTTTGTGCCCACCGCCACCCCGCGCGACGCGCCGGTGGTCGACGCCACCGCCCGGGCCATTGCCCGCGTGCTCGGGCGCGAGCCGCGCTACATCGCCAGCCCCGGTACCTACGACCAGAAGCACATCGTGCGCACCGGCCGGCTGCGCGACTGCATCGCCTACGGGCCGGGCATCCTCGACCTGGCGCACCAGCCTGATGAATATGTGGGCATTGATGAACTCGTGCATTCGGCCCAGGTGATGGCGCTGGCGGCGTTGCACTTGTGCGGGGCTGCGTCGCCGGCTGTTTGAAAAAATTTACCGACCGGTTCAAATTTTGTACACGCCGTATCAGTGAAAACCCCTGTGACTAAATGGGCCGGGGTCCTGACAATGATTCCACCTGTTTTTCAACCCTGACTGGAGACTTCCATGGACAACAAAAAGACTGCCACCAGCCGTCGCGGCATGCTCAAGGGCGCAGCGGTCGCTGCAGGCGCCATGTCGGCACCGATGATCGCCACGGCCCAGACGACCACGCTTCGCTTTCAGAGCACCTGGCCAGCCAAGGACATCTTCCACGAATACGCCAACGATTTCGCCAAGAAAGTCAATGACATGGCCAGCGGCCGCCTCAAGATCGAGGTGCTGCCCGCCGGCGCGGTGGTGCCGGCCTTCCAGCTGCTTGAAGCCGTGGCCAAGGGCACCCTGGACGGTGGTCATGGTGTGGTGGCCTACCACTACGGCAAGAACTCGGCGCTGGCCCTGTGGGGCTCCGGTCCTTCCTTCGGCATGGACCCCAACATGCTGCTGGCCTGGCACAACTATGGCGGCGGCAAGGCCCTGCTCGAAGAAATCTACAAGAGCCTGAACATGGACGTGGTGTCCTACCTGTACGGCCCCATGCCCACCCAGCCCTTTGGCTGGTTCAAGAAGCCGATCGCCAAGGCCGCCGACCTAAAGGGCGTGAAGTTCCGCACCGTGGGTCTGGCGGTTGACATGTACACCGACATGGGCGCGGCCGTGAACCCCCTGCCCGGTGGCGAGATCGTGCCGGCGCTCGACCGCGGCCTGATCGATGGGGCCGAGTTCAACAACGCCTCCTCCGACCGTATCCTGGGTTTCCCCGACGTGGCCAAGAACTGCATGCTGCAGAGCTTCCATCAGAGCGGCGAACAGTTCGAGATCCTGTTCAACAAGGGCAAACTCAACGCTTTGCCTGCCGAGCTCAAGGCCATTGTCGACTACGCCGTGCAGGCCGCCAGCGCCGAGATGAGCTGGAAAGCCATCGAGCGCAACTCCAGGGACTATGAAGAGCTCAAGAAGCAGGGCGTCAAGTTCTACAAGACGCCTGATGCGATCCTGCGCGCCCAGCTGGCGTCCTGGGACAAGATCATGGAGAAAAAAGGCGGCGAAAACGCCATGTTCAAGAAGGTGCTGGATTCCCAGCGCGCCTTCGCCCAGCGTGCCGGCCAGTGGCACAACGACTACACCGTCGACTTCAAGATGGCCTACAACCATTACTTTGGCAAGAAGGGCAAGAAGGCCTGATCGGTTTTTCCGAGGCCTGCGGGGGCGTTGCGGCGCCCCCTTTTTTTTGTCACGGGAGTTTCAATGCAGAAATGGCTCTGGTCGGTGGACCGTCTGTCCACCTGGTTTGGCAAACTGACCGCCTGGGCGGTCGCCGCGCTGACACTGCTCATCAGCTGGGAAGTGTTTTCGCGCTATGTCCTCAACAAACCCCACGCCTGGGTGCTCGATGCGCAGATCATGCTGTACGGCGTGCTGTTCATGATGGCCGGCGCCTACACGCTGGCCAAAAACGGGCATGTGCGCGGCGATGTGCTGTATGGTTTTTTCCAGCCCCGCACGCAGGCGACCATCGATCTGGTGCTCTACATCGTGTTCTTTCTGCCGGGCATCGTGGCCCTGACCTGGGCGGGCTGGGACTTTGCCAATGCCTCGCTGGCCATTCGCGAGCAGACCTTCAATGCCGACCCCTTGCCGGTCTACCCCTTCAAGTTCGTGGTGCCGGTCGCCGGTTTTCTGCTGCTGCTGCAGGGCCTGGTCGAAATCCTGCGCTGTGTGATCTGCCTGCAGACCGGCCAGTGGCCTGCGCGCGAGGACGATGTGCAGGAAGTGGATGTGGACAAGCTCAAGGAAATGGTGCATGTCAAGGACAGTGACATCGAGGCGCTTGACCAGTACGTGACCCGCAAGGGAGGTGCGGCATGAAGATCCGCAAGGAACTCTGGTTCGGCTTCACCCTGATGGGCCTGATCGGCCTGGCCGCGCTGGCCATGGTGCTGAGTGTGGACACCATGACCAACGGCCACTACGGCCTGCTGATGCTCTCGCTGGTGGTGGTGGCCATCATGCTGGGCTTTCCGACCGCCTTCACGCTCATGGGCATGGGCATGCTGTTCACCTTCTTTGCCTACCACTCCGGCGACCAGAGCGCCGCCGGCGCCGTGCGGCAGACGCTGGACCTGATGGTGCAGCGGGCGTTTTCGGTGATGGCCAATGACGTGCTGATCTCGATTCCGCTGTTTGTCTTCATGGGCTACCTGGTCGAGCGGGCCAACCTCATCGACAAGCTGTTCCGCAGTCTGCACCTCTCGCTGGCGCGGGTGCCCGGTTCGCTGGCCGTGGCCACCCTGGTGACCTGCGCCGTGTTTGCGACAGCCACCGGCATTGTGGGTGCGGTGGTGACGCTCATGGGGCTGCTGGCCCTGCCACAGATGCTCAAGGCCGGCTATGACGTGCGTCTGTCGGCGGGTTCCATTACCGCCGGGGGCTGTCTGGGCATCCTGATCCCGCCGAGTGTGCTGCTCATCGTCTACGGCGCCACCGCCGGGGTCTCGGTGGTGCAGCTGTATGCCGGCGCCTTTTTCCCGGGGCTGATGCTGGCGGGTCTGTACATCCTGTACGTGATCATCATGGCCAAGCTCAAGCCGGAAATGGCACCGCCGCTGAGCCTCGATCAACGCATGGTCCCGTTGCCGGCCCCCCTGCTGAGCATTGGCGCCGAGCCTGCCCGGCGTGCGCTGACCGGTCTGCTCAAGGCCCTCAAGGGTCGGCGAAATGCCGAGGTGAGTACCGGCTATCTTCTGCGTCAGCTGGCCATCGTGCTGTTTCCCGCGGTGCTGTTTGCTGCGGTGGCGCTGAGCAGTTACCAGAGCGTCACCCGTGTGGCCCTGGACCCGGCGGCCGAGTTGCAGGCCATGGGGGCCGATGCGTCCGCAGAGGAGGAAGAGGACGAGTCGGCCTCCGGTCTGGCCGAGCCCGAGGGGGCCGAGGAAGAAGAGGGCGGTCTGCAGGCGCCCCCGGGCAGTGAAGACGAAGGGAGCGAAGAGTCGGGCGCCGCTGACGCCAGCCCGTCCGCGAGCGAGTCCGCCGTGGCTGACACGCCTGCGACCGCGGTGGCCAGCGAGACGTCTTCAGACCTGGCTGTGGCCACCACACAGCCGGCCCCGACGGCCTACTGGGTCAGCCTGGGGGTGGGGGCTGCAGCGCTGGTGGCTTTTTATGCCGTGCTCAGCTACGCCCGCCTTGAAATCTTCAAGATGCTGCTCTCGAGTTTCTTTCCGCTGCTGGTGCTGATCCTGGCGGTGCTTGGCTCGATCGTGTTCGGGCTGGCCACGCCGACTGAAGCGGCAGCGGTGGGGGCACTGGGGGGCTTTGTGCTGGCCGCGGCCTACAAGCAGCTGACCTTCAATGTGGTCAAGGAGTCGGTGTTCCTGACCGCCAAGACCAGCGCCATGGTGTGCTGGCTGTTTGTCGGTTCGGCGATTTTCTCGGCGGCGTTTGCGCTGCTCGGCGGGCAGGAACTGGTCGAGCAATGGGTCTTGAGCCTGAACCTGACCAAGACCCAGTTCCTGATCCTCAGCCAGGTGATCATCTTCATCCTGGGCTGGCCGCTGGAGTGGACCGAGATCATTGTCATCTTCATGCCGATCTTCATCCCGCTGCTCGACAACTTTGGCGTCGATCCACTGTTCTTCGGCCTGCTGGTGGCGCTGAACCTGCAGACGGCCTTCCTGAGCCCCCCCGTGGCCATGAGTGCCTTCTACCTCAAGGGCGTGAGCCCGCCGCATGTGACGCTCAACCAGATCTTTGCCGGCATGCTGCCTTTCATGGGCATCCAGGTCGTGGCCATCGTGCTGCTCTACATCTGGCCGCAGATCGGGATGTGGCTGCCCACCGTTCTCTACCGTTGAGCGCTGGCGTTGGGTGTGTTTGAGGTGGGCGGTGACGGCTTGGCCGTCACCGCCCATCCGTCATTGCATGGGCCCATGCAGGCCAGCGGTCACTGGTCTGCATGGCAATGAATTCTTTTGGTTTATTATGCGGTCAACCGTTCTGTCGGCTGGCTCGTCATGCGATCGCAGCAAGGGCCTGCTTCGATGTCTGTAGACCACCGTGCTCCTGCGATTGACCAGGATCACGCCAGGAGCATTGCATGCAATTGATCTGGGTGTCCGGCCCCACGGCCAGGCTGGTGACCATCTCCATCACCTTGCGCAAGGTGTTGTTGGGCCTGGGCCTGATGTCGCTGTTTTTCATTGCGCTGGG
>Ga0255182_1000492_pt1 | contig 25996 bp, 23 predicted proteins | sample Atl_UVDOM_RepA_8_FD_188420 | JGI IMG/M metagenome (GOLD analysis project Ga0255182, IMG submission 188420) | Freshwater microbial communities from Altamaha River, Georgia, United States - Atl_UVDOM_RepA_8d | ecosystem: Environmental > Aquatic > Freshwater > River | place: USA: Georgia...
CAGGACGTGTTCACGCTGACCAACGACGGCGTGCAGTACCTGACGACGCGCATCGACCGCCTCGCCGCCGGCAGCGCCGGCCTGTCGGTGGTCGACGTGCAGGACGAACTGCGCTCGCGTATCGAGGGCCGCCTCGCCGGCACTGTGCTGAGCGCAGGTCGCCGCACGCCGCTGCTCGTGCGCGGCGACGCGACGCTGCGCGCGGACGCCGCCGGCCTGCCGCTTGGCAGCATCGCGGCGGCCGACGGGCGCACCGTGCCGCTGGCGCAGCTTGCGCGCCTCGAACGCGTCGGCGGCCCGGTGAAGGTCGATCGCGAGAACGGCTCGCGCTATTCGCTCGTGCAGGCGAACGTTGCCGGCCGGGACCTCGTCGGCTTCGTCGAGGAGGCGCGCCAGACCGTCGCGAGCAGGGTCCAGCTGCCCGAGGGCTACTCCCTGAAATGGGGCGGACAGTTCGAAAACCAGCAGCGCGCGGCGAAGCGCCTCGCACTGGTCGTGCCCGCGGCGCTGCTGCTGATCTTTCTCGTCCTGTTCATGACCTTCGGCTCGGCGCGGCAGGCCCTGCTGATACTTGCCAACATTCCCTTCGCACTGGTCGGCGGCGTGCTCGCGCTGTGGCTCACCGGTGAATACATGTCGGTGCCCGCTTCGGTGGGTTTCATCGCCCTGCTGGGCATCGCGGTGCTGAACGGCCTCGTGCTGGTCGCACATTTCAACCAGCTGCTGGACCAGGGCATGGCGCTCGCGCGCGTGGTCGAGGAAGGCGCGCGCCGTCGCCTGCGGCCCGTGCTGATGACGGCGGCAATCACGGCGCTGGGCCTGGTGCCGATGCTGTTCGCGACCGGCCCGGGCTCCGAGATCCAGCGCCCGCTCGCGATCGTGGTGATCGGCGGGCTGTTTTCCTCGACCCTGCTGACCCTGCTGCTGCTGCCGGTGCTGTTCCGGCGCTTCGCGCGAGCCTGAAGGACTGGGCCATGAACGAATCGACCGACACGCTGACCCGCCTGACCATCGCTTTCCCGCCGACGCTCGAAGCACGCATCGTCGAGTTGCTGCTCGAGCACCAGCCGCCGCTGCCCGGCTTCACCGTCCTCCGTGGTGAAGGGCACGGCGCGGATTTCTCGCGCGCCTCGATCCGTGAACAGGTCCGTGGCCGCGTGGACCGGCGCATCCTGATGCTCATCCTGCCGCAGGCCCAGGTCGAGGCCCTGCTCGACGCGCTGCGTTCAACCGTGCCGAATCCCCAGATCGCCTGGTGGCTGGAGCCGGTGCTCGCCTTCGGGAGGCTCGCATGAGCGCGCCCCGCTACCGCGCCCTGCTGCTCGCGTGCGTGGGCCTGAACGCGTGGGCGGGCGATTTCCTGCCCACCACGTCCGAGGCCATCGCAGCCATCGACGCGCTGCCGAGCGTGCAGGCGGCGCTCGCCCGCGAGCGTGCGGCCGCCGCGCGCGGCGAGGCCCTGAGCCGCAGCCCCTACGGCATGGAGTTGACCATCATGCCGCTCGCGCGGCACGAGACCCGCGGCACGACCTATGGCGAGGTCGAATCGATGCTGACCAGGCGCCTGCGCCTGCCCGGCAAGGCCCGCATCGACGATCAGCTGGCGGCGAGCGGCAATGAGCTCGCGCTCGCGGCCGTCGGCGACGCGCGTCACGAGGGCGCCCGGTTGTTGCTCGAGCGTTACCTCGCCTGGGTGCAGGCCGCGAACACGGTGTCGCTGGCCGAGCGGCAACGCGCGACACTCGAGGAGGAACAGCGCGCGATCGCCCGGCGCGTGGCGCTGGGCGATCTGCCCGCGCTCGACGAGCAGCGGGCGGCGGCCGCGACCGCCGCCGCCGAGGTCGCGGTCGAACGCGCTCGCCTCGAGCGCGAGCAGGCCCGGCTCGCGCTCGCGCTGCAGTTCCCGCAGCTCGAGCTGCCGGCGGCAGCGCCGGAAATTCCACCGCCGTCAACCGCGCTGCCGGCAGAAGAGGCCGCCGTTGCGCGTATCAGGGAGCACAGCCACGAACTCGAGATGGCGCAGCTTGCGGCGCGTCGCCAGGGCTACGCCGCGGCGCGGGCCGAGGCGGAGAAGCACCCCGATCCGACGGTCGGGGTTCGCGTGCTGAGCGAAGGCCGGGGCAACGAGCAGGCCGTCGGCGTGGTCGTGTCGATCCCGTTCGCAGCCAGCGGCACCAGCGCCACGGCGCGCGCAGAGCACGCGCTGACCGACGCGATCGATACCGAGGCGTCCGGCGCGGGACAGCGAGTGGACCTCGAGGCGCGGCAGCTGCTCAGCTCGCTGCCGGTGCGGATCGCGGCCTGGCAGGCCGCGGTGCGCACCGCCGACCTGACCGACGCGGCGCTCGTGAAGGTGCAACGGGCATGGCAGCTGGGGGAAGCCGGTTTCGCAGACCTCGCGGCCGCCCGGCGCGCCGCGTTCGACGCGCGGGCCGCGGAGCTGACGCTGCGCGTCGACGTGCACGGCATCCGCGCGCGCATCGAGATCGACAGCCACGAACGCTGGGCGACCGAGTGACCCCGCTTGCGCCGGACCACGCCGGCATGTTGATCTGTCCGCAGTCCGCTGCGGGGATACCAGCGGGCGACAACCGATGACGGCGCCGGCTTGCCGGTGGAAAGGCGTGCGATGAACTGGCTCAACGACGAACGGCACTACGGGCGGCTGTCCATCGGCCTGCATTGGCTGGCGGCCATCCTGATCGTCGGCGTCTATGCGTTGATTGAACTGCGGGTGTTCTGGCCGAAAGGCACGCCGACGCGCGAAGGCATGAAGAGCCTGCATTTCATGCTCGGCCTCTCCGTCTTCGCTCTGGTCTGGGTCCGCCTCGCGCTGCGCATGCTGCAGCCGACGCCCCGCATCGAACCCACCCCGCCGGCCTGGCAGCACGCGCTCGCGACCGTCGTGCACTGGGTGCTGTACCTGTTCATGATCGGCATGCCGCTAGGCGGCTGGATCATGCTGAGCGCCGCGGGCAAGCCGATTCCCTTCTTCGGCCTCGAGCTGCCGCCGCTGGTCGCGCCGGACAAGGCCCTCGCCACGCAGGTCAAGGAAATCCACGAGACCATCGGCACCGTCGGCTATGCACTCATCGGGCTGCATGCCATCGCCGCGCTGTTTCATCACCACGTGCTGAAGGACGACACGCTGACGCGCATGCTGCCGCGGCGCGGCGCATAGCCGGGCGATCCTCAGGCCCGGGGCTGACTCTTCTCCGCAATCCTGCCGACCGCAGGTCGGGCTGACGCGGGAAGCCCGACGTTCGATGCTGAAATCGGCACGCCTGCGGCCCACTGGCTGCAGGTAAGTGCGTCTACGCGGCTTGCCGACCACCTTCGCGTGTTCGCGTCGGGCTTCCCGCGTCAGCCCAACCTGCAGCGCTGAAGATCGGCAGGCTGCGGCTCCTCAGGCCTCGGGCCGCGTGTGGTCGAGATCGGGGCGCTTGTAGGGGTCGACGTGCGTCATCAGGTTCAACACCCGGTGCCGCTGCATCACGCGGCTGCGCGCCTCGACGGCGATGTCGTGGCCCTGTTCGACCGTCAGCGTCGCGTCGACCTCGATATGGGCGTCGACGACGATCATGTCGCCCATCCTGCGCGTGCGCACGTCGTGCACGCCACTGACGCCCGCCGTTTCGGCGAGCGTGCGGCGTATCGCCGCGACCTCCTCCTCGTCGACGGCGCGATCCATCAGGTCGTGCAGCGCATCCCACGCGAAGGACCAGCCGGTCCGCGCGACCAGCAGGCCGACGACCAGCGCCGCGACCGGGTCCAGCAGCGGGTATCCGGCCAGGTTGCCACCGATACCGGCCGCGACGACCAGCGACGACGCGGCGTCCGAGCGGGCGTGCCAGGCGTTCGCGACGAGCATGCTGGACTTCACCCGCTTCGCGATGGCGAGCATGTAACGGAACAGCAGTTCCTTCGCGAGCAGCGTGAAGCCGGCGACCCACAGCGCGGCGACGTGAACGACCGGAATCGCCTGCGGTGCCTGCAGCTTGCCCAGTGCCGACCACAGCATGCCGGCACCGACGGCCAGCAGGAGCAGCCCTAGCACGAGCGAGGCCGCGGTCTCGAAGCGCTCGTGGCCGTAGGGATGGTCTTCGTCGGCGCCCTTGCGGCTGTGGCGGGCGGCCAGGAGCACGATGAAGTCGGCGACGAGATCCGAGGCCGAATGCAGCGCATCGGCGACCAGCGCCTGGGATTTCGCGAACAGCCCGACCGCGAGCTGCAGCAGCGTTAGGGCCAGGTTGACGGCAACGCTGACCCAGACGCTGCGCGACGCGGCGGCGGCGCGCGCCTCCCGGTCCGCCGGGCTGTCCTCGGTGGGGTCCTGTAGATTCGAGAATTTCATCCGCGGATTGTAGGCGTCCCCCATGAGAAGCGCAGCGGCTGAGGCGGCCGGCCCGGGGCGCGGCCGGGCGCACGCCCGGTTGCGCGCGCCCGGCTTGCGCCGGTTCAAGGCCGGTTCACGTCCGTTCTGATATTCTCCGCGCGCTCCGTGGGATGGCACGGCTCGTGCTGAGCCCCTCGTTGCAGGCGGCCGACGGCCGCCCGGATCCACCCGCAAGCACGGAATACGACGCAACGATGGAAATCATCGACCAGGGCTCGGCTGCTCTCGCGAGCTTCGCCGCATATTGCTGGGGCAATTTCACCGAGTTCGCACACTGGACGCAGGACGGCGGCAACCGCTTCTTCTGGCTTTACGTGCTCAGCTTCATGGTCGTCGGCGCCGTGCTGTGGCTGCGCCTGTACCGGGGTGGCGGAGACGGCGCCGGGCCCGGCCGGCTGCGCGGCCTCTTCGGCTTCCTGTTCCCGAAGGCGATGTACACGCACCCCTCGGCCATCGTCGACTATAAGCTCATCCTCACCAACCGCGTGCTGGGCCCGAGCGGCTTCCTCGCACGGGTGGTCCTGGGCAGCGCGACGATCGCCGCCGTCGCGGCGGTCGTGCAGCAGGGCCTCGTCGACCTGTTCGGCACCGGCGCCCGGATCGCGTGGACGACACCGATGCTGGTCGGCTACACGATCGCCATCGCACTGGTGGCGGACTTCTCGACCTGGCTGGTCCACGCGCTGCATCATCGTTATTCGCTGCTGTGGGAGTTCCACAAGGTTCACCACAGCGCGGAGGTGCTGACCCCGTTCACGGTCTTCCGCAAGCACCCTGTCTACAACCTGCTGTCGCGCGTGCTCGATCTCGCGATCGTCGGGCCCTTCATGGGCGTGGTGACCTACCTGTTCGCAGACACGCCCGCGTCGCTGACGCTGTTCGGTGCGAACTTCGTGTTTTCGATTTTCCACGTGCTGGGCGCGAACCTGCGCCACTCGCACATCTGGTGGTCCTTCGGGCCCGTGCTGAGCCGGGTGTTCATCAGCCCGGCGCAGCACCAGATCCACCACAGCAAGGACCCGCGCCACTACAACAAGAACTATGGCGAACTCTTCGCGCTGTGGGACTGGATGTTCGGCACGCTGTACGTGCCGGGACGCGCGCCAGAACCGCTGCAGTTCGGCCTGACCGGCGAGGACGAGAACATCCACCCCACGTTGCGGGCGGCCTACCTCGTGCCCTTCGCGAACTGCGGGAAGATCCTGCGCGCACACGCGCGCCGGCTGCTGCCCCCGCGCGCCGGGTTCGACCAGCCGCGGTGAATCGCACGACGTCCATCTACCTCGACCTCGTCCGCTTCCTCGCCGCGGTCGCGGTTCTGCTGACCCACCTCGCCTACAAGCGCTTCACCGGCGGCCTCATCATCGAGTGGCGCACCTACGGCAACGACGCCGTGATGGTGTTCTTCGTGCTGTCCGGCTACGTGATCGCGCACGTCACTGCATCGCGCGAGAGCACGCTCGGCGACTATCTCCTGCAACGCTGCGCACGACTCTACTCCGTCGCGATCCCGGCGATCGCGCTGACCGTCGTGCTCGATCACGTGGGCAAGGCGATCACACCGTCGATGTACGACGGCTTCTGGTACCAGGGCAGCAACCCGGTCGGGCGGATCCTGCACGCGCTGAGCTTCACCAACGAGCTGTGGTTCCACTCGGTGCGCCTGTTCACGAACGGGCCTTACTGGTCGCTCGGCTACGAGTTCTGGTACTACATGCTGTTCGCCGCCGCGTTCTTCCTGCGGGGTGGCCAACGGGTGTTCTGGGTCGCGGCGGTGATGCTGCTGATCGGGCCGAAGATCCTGCTGCTGTTCCCGATCTGGCTGCTGGGCGTGTGGGTGCACCGCGTGAACACGACGCGCACGCTTGGGCCCGCGGTCGGCTGGGCGCTGTTCCTCGGCTCCTTCGCGCTGTACGGACTGTTCCGTGGCGCGGGGCTGCGTGACACGTTCCTGCAGCTGACCTACGACCTGCTGGGCAAGCGCTTCGTCGAAGGCGAACTGGTGTGGTCCAACGAGTTCATCAGCGCCTACGTCATCGGCGCGCTGGTCGCCGCGAATTTCATCGGCGTGCACGCGCTGTCCGCGCAGCTCGCACCGGCACTCTCACGCGGCGAGCGCGTCATCCGCGACTGGGCGGGCTACACCTTCTCCATCTACCTCTTCCACTATCCAATCCTGCAGTTCCTGGCCGCGGTCCTGCCGATCAAGCCGAGTGAGGCGTGGAGCGGAGTGATGCTCTTCGTGCTGACGCTGGCGCTGTGCCGCCTGCTCGGGAACTACACGGAAAAGCGCAAGGAGTTCGCACGCGCGGTCCTGACCGGCTTCGTCGAACGACTTGCGCGGCCCGGCTAGGGCGAGGCCGCGCCCTCCGGGCCGCCGCCCTCGGCCCACGCAGCTTCGAGCAGCAGCGCACCGAGCGGCGGCAAATCGAGGAGCAGGGATGCCGGCAGGCCGTGCGCGGGCTCGCTCGTCGCGGTGGCCGCCGCCGTCCCGACGTCGTGGCCCCCGTAATGGCGTGAATCGCTGTTGAGCAGCACCACGTGGTGCCCTGCGCGCGGCACCCCGAAGCGCTGCCCGCGGCGCGGCACCGGCGTCAGGTTCAGCACCACCACCACGTAGCGCCCGTCACGCGCGATGCGCAACCAGGACAGCGTGGACTGCTGCGCGTCGTTGCAGTCGATCCAGCGGAAGCCGGACGGCTCGTGGTCGAGTTCGTGCAACGCCGGCAGATCGCGATAGAGACGGTTCAGGTCCCCCAGCAGCCGCGACAGCCCCGCATTCGATGGACGCGCGGCCTCCCCCCACTCGAGCTCCCACTGGCTTTGCCACTCGCGCCCCTGGCCGAACTCGTTGCCCATGAAATTGAGCTTCTTGCCGGGCGTGGTCATCTGCAGCGTGAACAGCAGCCGCAGGTTCGCAAAGCGCTGCCAGGCGTCGCCCGGCATCTTGTTCGGCAGGCTGCCCTTGCCGTGCACGACCTCGTCGTGCGAGAGCGGCAGCAGGAAGTTCTCGCTGTAGGCGTAGAGCTGCCCGAAGGTCAGCAGATCGTGGTGGTGCTGGCGGTAGAGGGGATCGAAGCGGAAGTAACGCAGCGTGTCGTTCATCCAGCCCATGTTCCACTTCAGCGAAAATCCGAGCCCGCCGGTATCGACCGGGCGCGACACCTGCGGCCAGGCGGTGGATTCCTCGGCGATGGTCACCGCGCCGGGGAATTCACCATGCACCATCACGTTCAGATCCCGCAGGAAGGCGATTGCCTCGAGGTTTTCGCGGCCCCCGTAGGCGTTCGGCAGCCATTCACCCGGCTTGCGCGAGTAGTCGAGGTAGAGCATCGACGCGACCGCGTCGACGCGCAGGCCATCGAAGTGGAATTCCTCGAGCCAGTAACAGGCGCTGGAGAGCAGAAAGCTCCGCACCTCGTTGCGCCCGTAATTGAAGATATGGGTGCCCCAGTCGGGGTGGCGGCCGCGGCGCGGGTCGCCGTGTTCGTACAGCGGGCTGCCGTCGAAGTGGGCGAGCGCACCGTCGTCGGCCGGAAAGTGGCCGGGCACCCAATCCAGGATGCAGCCGATGCCAGCCGCGTGGCAGGCATCGACGAACGCGCGGAGATCGTCAGGTGCCCCGAAGCGCGCGGTCGGTGCGAAGAAGCCGGTCGTCTGGTAGCCCCAGGATTCATCGAGCGGGTGCTCGGTGATCGGCAGCAGTTCGACGTGCGTGAAGCCGAGGCCCGCGACGTAGGGTACGAGGCGCTCGGCCAGCTCGCGCCAGGAATAGAAACGCCCGTCCGGATGCCGGAGCCAGGAACCCGCGTGCAGTTCGTAGATGTTCATCGGCGCGTGCAGCCAGTCCCAGCCGGCGCGGCGGGCGAGCCAGGCCGCGTCCCGCCACGCATGGCGCGAGGGCGGCGCAACGCGTGAAGAGGTGTCAGGGCGCAGTTCGGCCCAGCGCGCGTAGGGATCAGAACGCAGGAAGACGTGCCCGGTGTCGCGCTGGCGCAGCTCGAACTTGTACAGGCTCCCGGGCTGCAGGCCGGGGATGAAGAGTTCCCAGACGCCCGAGACGCCGAGCGTCTGCATCGGATGGGCGCGGCCGTCCCAGGCGTTGAAGTCACCGACCACTGAAACGCGCCCGGCACCGGGCGCCCACACGCGGAAGCACACACCCTCGACGCCGGCGCGCGCTTCCGGCTCGGCGCCGAGCAGGCGCCAGGCCTCGTACAGCCGGCCCTCGGCGAAGAGATAGAGCTCGCGCTCGGGCGCGCGCGGCGCAAACGCGTACGGATCGTCATGCTGCCGGCCATCGACCAGCAACCGCCAGGGGCCGTCCGGACGGCGTTCGAGGCGGAGCTCGAACAGGCCTGCGGCGTGCACGCGCTGCGCGGGTCGCGCCACGCCGTCGAGCAGGACCGACACCTCGCCTGCACCAGGACGCCACACGCGCAGCACCTGTTCCGCGCCATGCTGGTGCACGCCCAGCAGTTCGAAGGGAGCGTGCTCCCGCGCCTCGACGAGGCGCGCGAATCTGTTCCAGGTCAGGGCGTCTTGGGCAGGCATCTTGCTAATATCATAGCCGTCTGCTTCCAGGTCCTGGCCAGGTAGCCAGGAAATAATTGCGAGTGCGCAAGGTCGCGGGCGGCCAGGGCAATCGCAGCGAACGCATCGTCACCCGGAAACGCTCGTCATGGCGCGACAACTCGACCTGGTCTTCCTCTGGCATATGCACCAGCCGGACTATCGCGCGCCGGAGAGCGGCGACTACGCGATGCCGTGGACCTACCTGCACGGCATGAAGGATTACACCGACATGGCGGCGCACTTCGAACGGCACCCGCAGGTCCGCGGCGTCGTCAATTTCGTGCCGGTGCTGCTCGATCAGCTGGAAGACTACGCGGGCCAGATCGCGCGCCGCGAACTGCGCGATCCACTGCTGCGCCTGCTGGCGCACCCTGCGCCCGAAACGCTGACGGCCGCCGAGAAGCGCGCGGCGATCCACGCCTGCTTCCGCACCAATCACACGCGCACGATCGAGCCCTTTCCCTATTTCAAGCGCCTGCATGCGCTGCAGGAAATCGTGACGGCGCAGGGTGAACTCGCCCTCGAGTACCTGTCGGGCGCGTATTTCGCCGACCTCGTCACCTGGTACCACCTGGCCTGGACCGGCGAAACGGAACGCCGACGCGATCCCCTGCTCACCGAGCTGATGAGCAAGGGCGAGGGCTACCGGCTGGAAGACCGCCTCGCGCTGCTCGAGGCCATCGGCGGCATGCTGCAGGATCTCGTCGCCCGCTACCGCCTGCTCGCTGCGCGCGGCCAGATCGAACTCTCGACGACGCCGCACGCACATCCGCTTGCGCCGCTGCTGCTGTCCTTCGGCGCGGCCCGCGAGGCCTGGCCGGACGCCGAGCTGCCGGCCTCGCCGTGCTATCCCGCCGGGCGCCAGCGCCTGGACGCCCACATCCGGCGTGCACTCGACAGTCACGCGGCCCGCTTCGGCAGCCCGCCCGCGGGCATGTGGCCCGCCGAGGGCGCGGTGTCCGGCCCGACGCTCGAACGCCTCGCGGCGGCCGGCCTCGGCTGGGCGGCGAGCGGCGAAGCGGTGCTCGCAAATACCCTGGGCAGTGAGTACGTGCGCGAGCGCGACCTGTACCGCCCGTGGCGCGACGCCAGCGGCGTGACGATGTGCTTCCGTGACGACCGGCTGTCGGACCTGATCGGCTTCGAATACGCGAAATGGCACGGTCAGGACGCCGCGCGTCACTTCATCGGCGAACTGGAAGGTATCCTCGCGCGCGCGCCGGAAGACGACACGCCGCTCGTCTGCGTGATGCTCGACGGCGAGAACGCCTGGGAGTACTACCCGTACAACGGGTACTACTTCTTCGACGATCTCTACGGCGCGCTCGCGGCGCATCCGGCGATCCGTACGTCGACGCTCGCCGACGCGACCCGCGCGCACGCGTCGCGCAGCGCCACTTTGCCGCCGCTCGTCGCCGGCAGCTGGGTCTTCGGCACGCTGTCGACGTGGATCGGCATGCCGGAAAAGAACCACGCCTGGGACCTGCTGTGCTGCGCCAAGCAGAACTACGACCTCGTGATCCGCAGCGGCCGCCTGGATGCGACGGAAGCCGCGCGCGCCGAGGCGCTGCTGACGAGCTGCGAGAGCTCCGACTGGTTCTGGTGGCTGGGAGACTACAACCCGGCCGACGCGGTCGCGAATTTCGAGGCGCTGTTCCGGCGCAACCTGCGCGCGCTGTACGAGGCGCTGCAGCTCGCACCGCCTTCACAGCTCGATTATCCCCTGAGTCGCGGCGGCGGCAGCGCCGAGGCCGGCGGCACGATGCGCCGGGGTCCTGCGTCATGAATGCCCTGCGGGGCGAGGAGTCCTGATGTCGACGATCAGCCTGCTGCTCGGTGTGCACGCGCACCAGCCGGTCGGTAACTTCCCGGCGGTGATCGACGACGCGCACGAACGGTGCTACCGCCCGTTCCTGCACACGATGTACCGCTACCCCGGGTTCCGCTATGCCGCGCACTTCTCCGGCTGGCTGCTCGATGAACTGTGCACGCGCTTTCCCGCCGACATGGCGCTGCTGGCCGAGATGGTCGCGCGCGGGCAGGTGGAGCTGTTCGGCGCGGGTGACTGCGAGCCGGTGCTGGCCGCGATTCCGGCACGCGATCGCGTGGGCCAGCTCCGGATGCTGTCCGCGCGGCTCCAGCGCCAGTTCGGCGCGGCGCCGCACGGCGCGTGGCTGACCGAGCGCGTCTGGGAATCCTCGGTGGTGCCCGCGCTCGCCGACAGCGGCATCCGCTACGTGACGGTCGACGATTACCACTTCCTGTGCGCCGGCCGCGACGAGCAGGAACTCGACGGCTTCTTCACGACCGAAGAGGATGGCCGCACGCTCGACCTCTTCCCGATCTCCGAGCAGCTGCGCTATCGCCTGCCGTTCTCACCCGCCGCCGACGCCGTCGCCTACCTCGAGGGGCTCGCGGACGACGGCCGGCAGGCGGCGATCTATTTCGACGACATCGAGAAGTTCGGGATCTGGCCGGAAACCTACGAATGGGTCTACACGCGGGGCTGGCTCGAGCAGTTCATCGAGGGCGTGCTGGCGTCGCCACGCATCGAGACCTCGACCTATGCGCGATTCCACGCGCACGCCGCGACGCGCGGCATCGTCTACCTGCCGACGGCCTCGTACAGCGAGATGAACGAATGGACCCTGCCCGCGGCGGCCGCGCGCCACTACGCCGAAATGCTCGCCGACGCGCGCTGCCAGCCGTCCTGGCCCGAGCGGCGCGCCTTCATCCGCGGCGGCATCTGGCGCAATTTCCTGTCGCGCTACCCGGAAGCGAACTGGCTGCACAAGCGCATGCTCGGCCTGTCGGCGCGGCTCGACGCGCTGCCCGGCGCGCGCGAGGACGCGACGCTGCGCACGCTGCTCTACCGTGCCCAGGCCAACGATGCGTACTGGCACGGGCTGTTCGGCGGACTCTACCTGCCACACCTGCGGCGCGCCGTGTGGCGCAACCTGCTGGCGCTGGAAGCGGCACTGGACGCGCGTGACTGGCAGCGGCCCGACGCGGGCTTCGATCTCGATCACGACGGCGCGCGCGAGCTGTTGCTCGCGAACCGCGACCTCCAGATCGTGCTGCGCGACGACGGGCGGGGTGCGCTGATCGAGTGCTCGAGCTACACGCTGAGCCACAACTTCGGCGACGTCCTGCGCCGCCACGCGGAGCACTACCATCGGCTCCCGGAAGCCACCGCGCCCGACGCGCATGGTGCGCCGGCCCACGGCGGTATCGCCTCGGCGCACGAGCGCGTGTCCTACAAGCACGTCGTGACGGCCGCGGATCTCGTGCCGGACGCGGCGGGCCGCGTGCTGTTCGCGGATACGCTGTGGGACGCGGACGGCTGCCCGCACGAGATCCGCAACTACCGGATCGTCAGCGCCGGGCCGACCCGGGTCACGCTCGAAGCGGCACCGGTCGACGGCATCGTGGTGCGCAAGGACATCGCCCTGACGGCCCAGGCCTGCCACGTCGACTACCAGATCGACGGCCCGGTCGGCGCGACGCTCGCGACCGAGCTGAACCTCGCCATGCCGAGCTGCGACGGCTACGGCGGGCGCTACCGCCTGGAGGACGGAAGCTTTCCGGGCGGCTTCGGCCAGCCGCTCGTCGTGAACGACTGCCGTGCCTTCGCCTGCGAGGACGCGGAACTCGAGGGTCGGGTCTGGCTGCGCGGGGACGCGCCGTTCGCCGTCCAGGGCATACCGCACTCGACGGTGTCGCAGTCCGAGGCGGGCCTGGAGAAGATCATGCAGGGCGCCTGCCTCAGCCTGCGCTGGGCTGCGCAACGAATCCGGCTGACTCTGCGTTTCGAGCGTTTTGACTCCTGGCTTTGATCGGCATCAAACGCGCCAGGCGAACAGCCCTGCAGACTTGCGCAACTGGGGGGTGTATTTCCTGTCCGAGGGATGATGAAATCCGCCACCCGCGTCATCCCGGAAAATGAGTGAGCAGCAACTTGAATCAGGTCGCGAAAGAAGATTTCCAGGCCGCCAGCACCGCGATCCGCCGGGTCATCGCGGAAGCCGACGGCCCGCTGCCGCCCCGCTTCGTCGTCGAATTCCTCCTGCAGGAGTGGCGGCGTCACCTCGCGCTGACGCATCACCGGGCGGGTCCGGGCTCGGCCGAGTGGAAGGAAGCCCAGCAGGTCACGCGACAGTTGCTGACGAGCCTGCAGCCGCCGGCGGGCGCGGCCGCGCGGGCCAGACTGACGCAGTCGCTGCCGCGGCTGGTTGCGGACCTTAAAACGGGCATGGCGCTGGCGCATACGGCGCCCGAGACCCGCGACGCCTTCCTGCACGAGCTGCGCGAGCTGCACATCAGGCTGCTCGATCCGAACTCCCCGCCCGGTGACGCGCGTGCGCCGGACCACCTGTCCGACACGATCGCGATGGACACACGCGACCCGCGCCTGCGCGCACTGCTCGACAAGCTCGATGGCGCCGACGGCGTCGAGCACATCGAGATGTGAACGCCGCCCGGGTGGGTCGCCGCTGCCCACCCGGACAGCACTTGCGCGCCGGTCGTCGAATCAGCGGGCCGTTTCGAGCTTGAGGCCGACGTAGGCGGACAGGCCTTCGGTCTCGAAGCCGAGGACGTCCTGGTAGTCGTCGTCGAGCATGTTCTCGATGCGCCCGAGCAGCGTGATTTGCGGGTTCACGCGGTAACGGCCGGACACGCCGAGCAGCGTGTAAGGGTCGAGCGATACCCGTGCCGGCACGAAGAACGGCGGCAGGAAGGTGTCGTCCTCGCGCTCACCGGTGTGGGTGAGATGGAGATCGAGCACCGCGCGCCGGTCCGTTGAACGCCAGCTCGCGCTCGCGGCCACCTGGTTGTGCGGACGCCGGATTTCGTCGACCTTCAGGCCCGTGACCGCACTCGGCTGCGTCGCATCGAGGTAGGTGTAGGTGGCCCGCAGGTCGATCTGCTCCGTGGCCGCCGCGTTCGCGCTCAACTCGAGACCTTCGCGTTCGCTGCGGCCGGCGAGGTTCTGCGCGCTGGCGGTGAAGGCGACCGGGTCGACGACGTAGCCATTGATCTCGTCCTTCAGGCGTTCGTTGAACCAGGTTGCGCCGACGACGACCCGGTCGTCGCGCAGTGACTGGGTGACGCCGATTTCCCAACCGCGCGAAGTCTCCGGCTTGATCGCCGCGTTGCCGATGAAGGTCGGCGCGAACAGGCCGCCCGAGGAGAACCCGAAGCGTTCGAAGAAAGTCGGCGCCTTCTGGCCCGTCGCGTAGGCGGCGGACAGCGTGGTACCCGTTGCCGCGAACTCGTGCGCGATGAACGTGCGATAGGTGCCGACATCGGAGAACGCGCTGTTGTCGTCCCAGCGTCCGCTGGCGCCGAGCGTCGTGTATTCGGCAAGGACGACCCGGTATTCGCCGACGTAGCCGATGTTCTGGTACCGGCGATCCTGGTTGGGATCGCCGAACAGGGTCACCGGCCCCCGCTGGCGGAAACGCTGCTGCTCGTAATCGAGCGCGAAGGTCAGCGAGTGGCTGGCAGGCAGGCCGAACGAGGTGTCACCGAGCAGCGTGGTCTGGTAGTTGATGTTGTGCTTGTGGCCGATGGTGCGCCCGTCGACGAACACCATCGGGTCGAAGTCCTCGTTGTCCATCTTGCTCCAGGCGCCCGACAACTCGTGCAGCCAGTGGCCGTCGAAAGTGGACAGTCGCGCCTTGCCCTTGGCGTAGGCCTGCAGGATGTCCGTTTCACCCGGGGTGTCGCTGGGCACACCGAGGCCGAGGTCGCCGTCGGTCGCGGTGTGGATGTCGCTGAGGCGGCCGGTGAAATCGAAACGCAGCGTCGGCAAGGCCTGCCAGCCGAGGCGTGTGTTGATCGTCCCGTTGCGATAGCCGTCCTCTTCGTCGCCACGCTCCGAGATGTTGATGCCGCCGGTTTCGAGATAGCTCACCGAGAGGTTCGCGTCGCGACGCTCGTCGCCGGTGCCGATCGAGCCATTGATGCGCTCGGTGCCGAAGGATCCGTACTCGACGTTCGCCTGGGCCTCCACCGCGCCCTGTCCCCGGCGCGTGATGACGTTGACGACGCCGGCCAGCGCGTCGCTGCCCCACAGGGAGCTCTGCGGGCCGCGCACGATTTCAACGCGCTCGATGTCGTCCGTCGTGAGATGCCCGAAATCGAAGGCGTCGTCGCGCGACACGTCGTTCGCCTCGATGCCGTCGATCAATACGAGGACCTGGTTCGCTTCCGCGCCGCGCACGCGCAGTTGCGTGACCTTGCCCGCGCCGCCGAAGCGGCCCACGGCGAAACCGGGCACATCGCGCAGCAGGTCGGTCAGGAAGGCGGGGTTGCGACGCTCGATGTCCTCGCGCGTGATGACGGTGACGCTCGCACCCGAATTGCGCAGTGCGATCGGCGTGCGCGAGGCGGTGACGACGACTTCCTCGCGCGCGGTGGGTTTGCGCTCTTCGGCGTGGGCGCCGACCACGGCGCAGCAGAGAGCGATACAGATGGGGGGCAGGTGGCGCATGCGTTTCTCCACGTCCGCTCTCACCCGAGCGGCGTATTGGAGTCGCGGAGAAGGAAGACGACGGGCGGCACAGGCGACGCGAGACGCCCGGTCAGCCAGAGTCATCCCACCGCGACTCGGGTTTGAAACGCCAACGGCCGGTATCCGGGCTCGCGAAGGACGCACTCTGCACGAGTGGCGTGTGGATTCCCGCCTTCCCATGCATCACTGCACAGTGGCTTGGAGGGTCACCGCTTCGCTTACCGTTGCGGGGGCAGCGCCGGCCTTGTTTCGGTTTCGAAACGCACCGGCTTCCCGATTATCCCGCGGACTGGATCGTCCGCAGGCACCGTTGGCAAGTCTGAACAACGCGGCGAAGAGTAGCGGCCGCGATCGGGGGCGTCAATCGAGGGCGGGCGCGGCCAGCACCGCGCATCGTGCGGGACGCCTGTTCACGGGCCCGGAAACGAAACGGGGCGCGTGCTCGCGCACGCGCCCCGTTCGCACGGGCGTGTCGACCGGCGATCAGCCGGCGACAGCGTCCTTGAGCGCCTTCAGCGCGCTCGCGCGCACCGAAGCGCTCGCCGGGCGGGCTTCGACCTTGACCATCTCACCGGTGAACGGGTTGCGCGCCATGCCGGCCTTGCGGGCGGCCTTCTTGACGCGGCGCAGCTTCACGCCGAGTTCCGGCACGCTGACTTCACCAGAACCGCGGGCGTTCAGGTGACGCACGGCGTGATCGCGGGTCGCGGCCAGCACGGACTGGACCTGCTTCTTCGTCAGGCCAGTGGCTTCGGCCACGGCGGCCAGGATCTGGCTCTTCGTTTCACGTTCTTTGATCGCGGGTTTCGCTCGACTCATAAGTCCTCCCAGAAAATTGGACAACCGGCATACGGTGTACCGTCAGCTGCTCGAATCCGGCTTGGGGCATCACGCAGCCATGGACGCGTGCGCCGTTAAGAACCAGCGTAATACCAGCGTAGGTACTGCCGCGCTCCGTCGCTTGATTCGTCTTCCCTATTGTTTTTCCTGCGGGAAAACGCCCGAAATTCAATAGCAACATCAGTGCGCGGGTAATATAAAGCTAGAAAACGCATTTGTAAGCAGTGAAGCCCGATTTTTTTCGGCTTTTTCCGGGCTTTTCAGTGCCAGAAACGTCGCTTGCGCACGCCCCGAGTTATTGACAGATCGACCGTCGTCCGATTCAGGCAATCCTGCCGACGATTGCTTGCAGTGCAGCGACGGCGCCGCATTCGAGGCGATGGCTGACCAGCGAGGACAGCGGCGTGCGATCCGGATTGATCTCGACGGTTGGCAGTCGGGCGCGCGCACTCGCGACGACCGGCTCGTAGATATAGGGAAAGCCGGCGGTCGTCCCGACTGCGAACACCATGTCGAAGCCGCGCAGCAGCGCCTTGTCGTAGCGCGCGAGCGCGCGCGCCGGGAGCATCTCGTTGAACAGCACGACATTCGGCCGGATGATGCCACCGCAGTCGGTGCAGCGCGGCGGTAGCGCGAGCGTGTCGAAGTCGACGGCGGCCTGCGATCGCCCGCAGCGCGTGCACAGCAGATCGCTCAAGCGCCCGTGGATTTCGATCACGTCAGTGCTGCCTGCCAGCACGTGGAATCCGTCGACGTTCTGCGTGACGACGCAGACTTCACAATGCGCTTCGAGGCCGGCGATCAGCGCGTGCGCAGTGTTCGGCCGCGCGCCGCGGCAGGCGCGCTCGATTTCCAGCAGGTACTTCCAGGTCAGCGCCGGATCGCGGGCGAAGGTCTCGCCCGACAGGATATCCTCTATCGGCAGCCCTTCGTCGATGGTCATTTCGTTGTAGAGACCGCCCACTCCCCTATAGGTCGGCAGGCCCGATTCCGCGGAAATGCCCGCGCCCGTGATGAAGAGCACCCGGCGTGCCCGTGCGAGCAGGCGCCCGACGTCGGTCACCAGCGCTTCGTGAGTGGCGGTGAGGGAGGCGTCGCCCATCGCCATCACCTCAGTCGGCATTGCGGAAATCGCGCGCCCAGCTGGCCACCGCGGCGCGCACCAGCGGTCGCGGCAGCAGGCGCGCGGCGAGCGCAATCAGGCGATTGATGCGGCCGGGAATGTAGCTCGCGCGCCGGCGCGCGACGGCGGCGAGACCCTGCGCCACGACTTCGTCCGCCGTCATCCACAGCGCGCGCGGCAGGCGCGAGACGTGCGGCCGCATGCCGTTGACGTCGTGGAACTCGGTGTAGGTGAAACCCGGGCACAACGCACAGACGGTGATGCCGTCGTCGAAGAGTTCGTCGTGCAGGCATTCCGAGAATTTGATCAGCCACGCCTTCGCCGGACCGTACAGGGTGTGGCCCGCGGTACCCGGCATGTGGCCGGCGAGCGAGGCGACGTTGAGGATGGTGCCGGCGCCGCGCGCGCGCATGCCGGGAATCACGAGATAACACAGTTCGGCGACCGCCTCGATCATCACCTGCTGGAATTCGGCGTGGACCTGCCACGGCCGCCCGCGGTAGCTGCCCGGAACGCCGTAACCGGCGTTGTTGACGAGCACATCGACCGTGAGGCCGCGCGCATCGACCTCGCGGAACAGGGCGCCGGCCGCCCCCGGACGCCCGAGATCACAGGGCAGCACCGTGCTACGCGCGCCGTAGCGGGACTCGAGCTCATGGGCGAGCGCCGTGAGCCGCGCCTCGCGCCGCGCGGTGAGGATGAGATCGCTGCCGCGCGCGGCATAGGCCCTGGCAAACGCTGCGCCGAGGCCGGCCGACGCGCCGGTGACCAGCGCCTGCGGCCGCACGCCGTTCATGCCGGTGGAGTCCGCGGCGTGGGCGTCGTCAGTGCGTCGAAGGCGTCGTGCGTGAAACGGAAGACCTGGCCCGACAGGCTGTCGAGCAATTCCGAGTGCCGCAGCCGGTCGGAGACGGGACCCTTGAGATCGGCGAAGTGAAGCTCGATGCCCCGCGCGCCGAGCGTGTGGTTCAGCTCCTCGAGCCGCTCCAGCGCCGTCATGTCGATCGAGCTGACCGAGCTCATCACGAACAGCACGTGGCGCGTGGTCGGCTGTGCAGCGAGGGCCCGCTGCAGCTCCACCTCGACCGCCGGCATGTTGCCGAAGAACAGGTTCTCGTCGACGCGCAGCGCGAGCAGCTCCGGATGGGTTTCGACCGCCACGCGATTCACGTTACGGAACTGCTCGGTGCCCGGCACCCGCCCGATGATGGCGATGTGCGGGCGGCTGGCCTGCCACAGGATCGCAAGCAGCGACAGCAGGATCCCGAGCGCTATACCGGCCTCGACCCCGGCGATCAGCACGCCACCGGCGGTCAGCACGAAGGCGAGACCGTCCGCCCGCGCATAGCGCCAGGTACGGAGCAGGCCGCGCACGTCGACGAGGCTGGCCGTCGGCACGATGATCGTCGCGGCCAGCACGCAGATTGGAAGTTTCTCGAACACGTCGCTTATCGTCGTCACCACCAGCAGCATCGCCAGGGCGGCGACCACGCCCGCAAGCGGAGACTGGGCGCCGGCCGCGTGATTGACCACGGTGCGCGAGAAGCCTCCGGTCACCGGGAGCCCACCGGCGGCGGCCGCCGCCAGGTTGGCCGCGCCCAGCCCGAGCAGTTCGCGGTTCGCGTCTATGCGCTCCTGGCGTCGCATCGCGAGCGACTGCGCGACCGAAACGCTCTCGACGAAGCCGACCAGCGCGATCGCAGCGGCTGGCAACGCCAGTGCTTTGAAGGTGGAGGCATCCGGCAGCACCCAGTGCAGCGCGGGCAGTCCGGCGGGAATCGCCCCCACCACTGCAACACCATGCTGCGCGTCGAGTGCCGCGATGGACGTCACCAGGGTGCCGGCGATGACGACGAAGACCGGGGCGAGCCGCGCGCCGATGTCGGCCGCGGTGGTACCGGCGCCCAGCCTCCGCAAGGCCGGCGCAGTGTAGCGGCGCGCAAGCACCAGCAGCACGAGCGCGGAACCACCGAGCAGCAGGGACGCGCGATTCACGTCAGCGAGGTGCGCGAGCAGCGATGCAGCGAGCTGGAGTGCGGTGTGTCCGCTGCCGGGCATGCCGAACAGGGATTTGATTTGGCCGATGATGATGAGGACGGCCGAGCCCGTCGCGAAACCCGCGATCACCGGATGGCTCAGCAGGTTCGCGACGACGCCGAGACGCAGGATGCCGAACAGCAGAAGGAAGCCGCCCGCCAGCGCCGCGAGTTGCAGCGCGAGCGCCGTGTATTCCGGACTGCCGGCTGCCGCCAGCGGCGCCAGCGCCGACGCGGTCATCAGCGAAACGACGGCGACCGGCCCGACCGCGAGCGTGCGCGACGAGCCGAAGGCCGCATAGGCAATGATCGGCAGCATGCTGGCGTAGAGGCCGGCCTGCGCCGGCAGCCCGGCGATCAGCGCATAGGCGAGGCTCTGCGGCACCAGCATCACGACGACGACGAGGCCCGCTACGAGGTCCTGTCGCGCCTGTGCAAGGCCATAATCCGCCGCCCAGCCTGCCAGCCAGCGCGCGAGGAACGCTTGTGACATCTGGCTGGCAGTCCCGGCTCAGCCCCCGGTGGCGAGCTGGTAGAGCTTCGCGGCGCGTGCCCCCGAACGGCAGAAAGCGAGCACCGGCTTCGGCAGCTCGTCGACGAGCGCACCCATCTTCGCGACCTCGTCGGGCTTGATGTCGGTGGGCACCACCGGCAGGTACGCATAGCTCAGGCCGGCGGCGATGGCCGCCCGCTCGATCTCGGCGCTGGTCGGCTGATCGGCGCCGCCCTCGTGGTCCGGACGGTTGTTGATCACGCTCTTGAAACCGGCGGCCGCAACCGCCGCCATCTGGGCCGGCAGCAGCTGCGGGCAGGTGGCGAAGTCGGCGTTGATGCGCTGGGCCTGTAAATCCATCAATGAGTCCTCGGTTGGGGGCGCTGGGCCGCGTCGGCCAGCGCGCGATTGACAAGTTCGTAGCCCAGCATACCGACCAGCATCGCGCCGACAAAGACGACGGCTTTCGGCAGTCCGGCGCCCAGCGCGACCAGCGCCGGTCCCGGGCAGAAGCCCGCGAGTCCCCAGCCCATGCCGAAGGCGACGCTGCCGAGCACGAGGCGTTTGTCGATGTCGCGCGCGGTCGGCAACTGCATCGGCGCGCCGAGGATGGAGCGCGCGCGCTTGCCGGCGACCGCGAAGGCGCCGGTTGCGACCGCGATTGCGCCACCCATCACCAGCGCGAGCGACGGGTCCCACTTGCCGGCCAGGTCGAGGAAGGCCAGCACCTTGGCGGGGTTCGCCATGCCGGCCAGGATGAGGCCCAGTCCGAAGATGAGCCCGCAGACGAAGGAAGCGAGATTGGTCATGTCGTTGTCCTCAGGCGCCAAGCAGGTGGCGGGTGACGAAGACGGTGGCGAAGCCGGCCGCCATGAAGCTCATGGTTGCGACGAGCGAGCGCGGTGAGAGTCGGGAGAGACCGCACACGCCGTGACCGCTGGTGCAGCCGGAGCCGAAACGCGTGCCGACGCCCACCAGCAGCCCGGCCGCGATCAAGACCGGATAGTCGGCCTCGATGGTCGACGCCGGCAGCGCGGTGACGGCGCCGTAGAGCGTCGGCGCGAGCAGGATGCCGGCGACGAACGCCAGGCGCCACACGATGTCGCCGGCGCGCGGCTGCAGCAGCCCGCCCAGCACGCCGCTGATGCCTGCAATGCGTCCGTTCATCAGCACGAACAGCGCCGCCGCGAGCCCGATGAGGACGCCGCCGGCGAGCGAGCTCCAGGGTGTGAAATTCTGCCAGTCGATGATCATGGGTTGCTCCTCGTTATTTGCGGCAGAACATTTGATAGAGCTGGTTCAGCAGTTGCTCCACCCGTTCGTCCGCGATGCTGTAATAGATGTTCTTGCCTTCGCGCCGCGTGGCGACCACGCCCTCGGTGCGCAGCACGCCCAGCTGCTGGGACAGCGTCGGCTGCCGGATCTCCAGCAGTTCCTCCAGCTCGCTGACGCAGAGTTCACCCTGCGTCAGCTGGCACAGCAGCAACAGCCGGTCTTCGTTGGCCAGCAAGCGCAGCATGCCGGTCGCGTCCGCTGCGGCGCGGCGTACTTTCGTGATGTCGAGTGAACTCGTGTCGGCCATCGTGGGCTTGGTTCCGTCGGGTCTTCCTGATCGAGATCATATTATATTTTTTAATATAATATAGTATCCTGAACTGAAATGACAACACTGGAGGGCGCGATGAATCCGCAAGTGAAGGCCTTTTTCGACAAGGCAACCTGGACGCTGACCTACGTGGTGTACGACGCGCCGGGTGGTACCGCCGCGATCATCGACTCCGTGCTCGACTACGATCCGAAGTCCGGTCGCACGAAGACCGTCTCGGCCGACCAGGTCATCGAATTCGTCAAGGCCGAAAAGCTGAAGGTCGACTGGATACTCGAGACCCACGCCCACGCCGATCACGTGTCCGCATCGCAGTACCTGCGCCAGCATCTGGGCGGCAGGATCGGCATCGGCGAGCGCATCACGCTGGTGCAGGAAACCTTCAAGAAGGTGTTCAACCTGGAGCCGGCGTTCGCCACCGACGGCAGCCAGTTCGATCGCCTCTTCCGCGAGGGAGAACGCTTCAGCATCGGCCAGTTGACGGGCGAGGTGCTTTTCGTGCCGGGCCACACGCCGGCCTGCGCCGCCTACCATATCGGGGACTCGCTGTTCGTCGGCGACACGATGTTCATGCCGGATGTCGGCACCGCGCGCTGCGACTTCCCGGGCGGTGACGCACGCACGCTGTACAAGTCGATGCGACGCCTGCTCGACTTTCCGCCCGCCACCCGCATCTTCGTATGTCACGACTATCCACCGGCCAGCCGTGAATTGCGCTGGGAGACGAGTGTCGCCGAGGAGCGCGAGTCCAACATCCACGTGCACGACGGCGTTTCGGAGGAAGCCTTCGTCCAGATGCGCTCCGCGCGGGACAGTACGCTGGAGATGCCGATGCTGATCCTGCCGGCCATCCAGATGAACGTGCGCGCGGGCGACTTCCCGCCGCCTGACACCAACGGCGTGCGCTATCTCAAAATCCCGTTGAACGCGCTTTGAGGCGCGAGCAAGCGTCGGGATCTACCGCCGCGCGCTGGCGATCCCCGCTTCCAGCGCGCGCAGCGCCTGCTCCAGCGCGCCGCGTTCCTCGGCACTGAGGGTGGACAGCAGCTCGCGCTCGTAGGCGCGCGCCAGCGGCACAATCTGCTGGTACACGCGTTGCCCGGCCGCGCTGAGTTTCAGCACCGAGCAGCGGCGATCCGTCGCCTGCGCGCGGCGCAGCACGAGCTTCTTTGCCAACAGGCGCGCGACCGCGCGGCTGACCGTCACGCGGTCCATGTCGGTCCTGGCGCAGACGAAATCGGCCGACACGTCGGTGTGCTGCCCGAGCACCGCGATCACCCGCCATTCCGGGATGGCAATGCCGAAGCGTTCAGCATACAGCGTCGAAAGTTCCCGGCTGACCCGGTTGGCAAGCACCGAGAGGCGATAGGGCAGGAAGTCGCCGAGTTCGAGCGCGGGCGCTGGCATGGCTTGGGTGGTGTCCGCGCTCATCCGGTGAAATGGCTGCCGAGACCGTCCCAGCAGCGCGCGTAGTCGTCCTGCAGTTCGGGACAGTCGAGCGCGAAGGCGCTCGGCCGGAGCGGGTACCGCGATTCGAACATGAAGGCCAGCGTCGCCGCGTAGCGCTCTGGCACCAGTTCGGCGCCGCTCGCCTTAGCGTGCGCGATTGCGTCCGGTCCATGCGGCACCATGCAGTTATGCAGACTCGCACCGCCGGGCTCGAAGCCGCCTTCCTTCGCATCGTAGCTGCCGTAGACCAGGCCCATGAACTCGCTCATCACGTTGCGATGGAACCACGGCGGACGGAAGCTGTGCTCGGCGACCATCCAGCGCGGCGGAAAGATCACGAAATCGAGATTCGCCACGCCCGGTGTGTCCGACGGCGCGGTCAGCACGGTGAAGATCGACGGGTCCGGGTGGTCATAGCTGACCGTGTTCATCGTGTTGAAGCGCAGCAAATCGTACTTGAGCGGTACCGCGGTGCCGATCCACGCGACGACATCGAGCGGGGAATGAGTCAATCCGCAGCGCCACAGCCTGCCGCCCGCCTTGGTGACCAGCTCGAAGTCACCGGCCAAATCCTCGAAGCGCGCGCAGGGCGCGAGAAAGTCGCGATCGTTCGCGTAGCCGTCGGAACCCACCGGTCCACGCTCGGCGAGGCGCAGCGCGGCACCGTAGTTCTCGCAGACATAGCCGCGTGCGGCGCCGTCCGGCAGCGTCACGCGGAATTTCATCCCGCGTGGCAGCAGGGCGATTTCGCCAGGGCTGACACACAGACGCCCGCATTCACTGTCGATGACGAGCCGGCCCTGTTGCGGCACGAGCAGCAGTTCACCGTCGTAATCGACGCAGTAACGGCCGACCATGTCGGCGTTCGCGGCAAACACGTGCACGCCGATGCCCGCCTGCAGCGCGGCGTCGCCATTGGCGGCAATCGTGCGGATGCCGTCGACGAAATCGGTGCGCGCATCGGGCAGCGGCCAGGGGCTCCAGCGCAGCGGATCCGGGGGGCAGGGAGGCGCGTCGAGCGGCGCCGTCAGCCAAACCGCCTGCGCGTAGGGCGAGTGCCGCCCGTGACCGACCGAGGGACGGAGCCGGTAGAACCACGTGCGCCGGTTGTCGCGGCGCGCGACGGTGAATGCGGTCGCGCTGAATTTTTCGGCGTACAGCCCGTAGGGCGGTTGCTGTGGCGAGAACTGGCCGATCGGCAGCGCGCCATCCAGGGCCTCGCTCGCATGTTCGTTGTAGAAGCCGGCCGAGTAGGCGGGTGCCGGGCCGTTCTCCCCGGCCGCCGCGCCGCGTGCGTGCGTGACATCGTTCACCGCTGGATTCCCTCTTGCTTTCCGCATGGCGAAGACTATAGTTTCACTTGCAACTATTAACAAGGGAAGCTCGGCGACGTGAAACTCGCGACTTTGAACGAAGGCGGCCGCGACGGTGTGCTGGTGGTCGTGACCCGGGATCTGACGCGCGCGGTTCGCGTGCCGACCATCGCGCCCACGCTGCAGTCCGCGCTGGACGACTGGATGTCGGTCGCGCCGCGCCTCGCCGCGTGCGCGGCCGAACTGGAAGCGGGTCACATACCGCACTGCTTCGATTTCGACCCGCGATCCTGCGCCGCGCCGCTTCCCCGCGCCTACCACTGGGTGGACGGCAGCGCCTACGTCAACCACGTCGAGCTCGTGCGCAAGGCGCGCGGCGCCGAAATGCCGGCGAGCTTCTGGCACGAGCCGCTTGTCTACCAGGGCGGCTCGGACGACCTGCTCGGTCCGCGCGCGCCGATCGTCGCCGTCGACGAGGCGCACGGCATCGATCTCGAGGCGGAGGTCGCCGTGGTCACCGACGACGTCCCGATGGGCACGACCGCCGAAGCCGCTGCGCCACACGTGAAGCTGCTGATGCTCGTCAACGACGTCTCGCTGCGCAATCTCATTCCCGGCGAACTTGCCAAGGGCTTCGGCTTCTACCAGTCGAAACCCGCCACCGCATTCTCGCCGGTCGCCGTGACGCCCGACGAGCTGGGCACGCACTGGCGCGACGGCAAGCTGCACCTGCCGCTGCACACGGCAATCAACGGTGAGCGCTTCGGCGAGCCGGAGTGCGGCGTCGACATGACCTTCAGCTTCCACGACCTGATTGCCCACGTCACGCGCACGCGCCGCCTGGGGGCGGGCGCCATCGTCGGCTCGGGGACGATTTCGAACTACGACCGCTCGCGCGGCTCCTGCTGTATCGCGGAACGGCGCATGCTCGAAACGATCGCCGCTGGCGCCGCTACGACACCCTTCCTGCGTTTCGGCGACACCGTGCGCATCGAAATGCTCGACCCGGCGGGCCGCAGCATCTTCGGCGCCATCGAGCAGCGCGTCGAGCAATTGGGGCGCTGATCGGTGATGCGGCTGTGCGGCTACTGGCGGTCAACGGCCGCCTACCGGGTGCGGATTGCGCTCGCGCTGAAGGGCCTGGCCTTCGACGCCGTGCCCGTGCACCTGGTCCGCGACGGTGGCGAGCAGCATTCGGACAGCTATCGCGCGCTGAACCCGCTCGCGCTCGTGCCGACGCTGGTGGTCGACGGCAAGGCCCTGACGCAGTCGCTTGCCATCGTCGAGTGGCTGGAGGAGACGCATCCGTCGCCACCCTTGCTGCCGGACGACGCATGGGCGCGGGCGCGCGCGAGAGAGATCGCGCTGCTGGTCGCCTGCGACATCCACCCCCTCAACAATCTTCGCGTGCTGAATCACCTTACCGGCCGGCTGGGCGTCGACGAGGCGGCGAAACTGGCGTGGTATCACCACTGGGTGGAAACGGGCCTGCGCGCGCTGGAGACGCTACTCGCGCAGGAGGAGCACCGTGGGCCTTATTGTGTCGGCGACACGCCGACGCTTGCGGACATCTGCCTCGTTCCCCAACTTTTCAATGCCCGACGCTTCGGCGTGGATCTCGCAGCTTTCCCCACGCTGCTCGCGGTGG
>Ga0255182_1000494_pt1 | contig 25969 bp, 22 predicted proteins | sample Atl_UVDOM_RepA_8_FD_188420 | JGI IMG/M metagenome (GOLD analysis project Ga0255182, IMG submission 188420) | Freshwater microbial communities from Altamaha River, Georgia, United States - Atl_UVDOM_RepA_8d | ecosystem: Environmental > Aquatic > Freshwater > River | place: USA: Georgia...
GACCAGCCTGTGAACATTAAGAAAAAATATGACCTGCTTTTGGAAGGTCAGAAAGCATGGGCCAATATGCCATTATCCGAAAGAATAAGTAAAATAAAAGCTTTTGCCGACTTTTTGGAAGCTGAAAAAGAAGGATTGGCGGAAATACTTACCTCAGAAGTTGGAAAGCCTTTGCAACAATCCCGAAATGAGATCAATGGTGCTATTTCAAGAATTAACTGGTTGTCGGGAAATGCTTTAAAGTATTTATCTGACGAGGTAATGTTTCAAGACGAAAATATTACCGAAGTGATTCGTTATGAACCATTGGGCGTCATTGCCAATATTTCTGCCTGGAATTATCCCTATCTGGTGGGCGTTAATGTCTTCGTTCCCGCTCTTTTGGCTGGAAATGCAGTGGCTTATAAACCATCAGAATATGCCAGTCTGACGGGTCTGGAAATAGAGCGCTTATTGATTAAGGCAGGCATTCCCACTAATGTATTTCAGGTGATGCTCGGCGGAGCTGAGACGGGAGAAGAACTACTTCGATTACCATTTGATGGCTATTTCTTCACCGGTTCATACAAAACAGGACAATATATTTATACCCGGGTGGCTCCTAAAATGGTTGTATGCCAGTGTGAACTGGGCGGAAAAGATCCTTTATATGTTACCGATGATATCGAAAATGTGGAGGCTGTTGCCGCAGGTACAGCAGATGGTGCCTTCTATAACAACGGGCAAAGTTGCTGTGCTGTGGAACGTATCTATGTCCATGAAAAAGTTTACGACGCTTTTCTGGATGCATTTGTGAAAGAAGTTTCTTCATGGAAAATGGGTGACCCGAAAGAGGATGGCGTTTATCTGGGTGCATTAACCCGTGAAAGTCAACTCGATTTTCTGGAAAATCAAGTGCAGGATGCCCTCCAAAAAGGAGCGGTATTATTAACTGGCGGAAAAAAGTTAGACAGACCTGGTTATTATTTTGAACCTACCGTTCTGGCCAATGTGACCCATGAGATGATGGTTATGAAAGAAGAATCTTTCGGCCCAATCATAGGTATCATGTCGGTTAAAAACGATGCAGAGGCACTAAAATTAATGGCTGATACGGAATATGGACTTACCGCTGCGGTTTATAGCAAGCAAAAAGAGAGGGCAGAAAATTTGTTGTCAAAGCTAAATACCGGCACTGGTTACTGGAACTGTTGCGATCGGGTAAGTGCTGCTTTACCCTGGAGTGGGAGGCAACAATCTGGATTTGGTGCTACCCTTTCTCATACAGGACTTAGGACTTTTACCAAACTAAAAGGATATCATTTGAGAGGATAAAATTAACCTGCTTTTTATCTGTATTCCTAATGAAAACTGCTCTATTCCATTTTTTCGTCCTTTTTACATCAGTGACATTGGATGCTCAAAAGGCATTGTCCATTTCATTTGTTCCAGTCATAAACCATGAACCTATTGCTTTGGATAGTAATTATCGTTCAGGCGATATTTCATTGTCCATCAGTAACTTAAAATTTTATATTTCAGAATTAGCTTTATTTAACAATGATACTTTTGTTGCCAAGGTAGGGAAACAACATCATCTTTTTGATTTGGAAATACCTTCCAGCAGACATATTTATCAGGAAATAAATCAGATGGGGCATTTCAATCAAATTCGTTTTAAGATAGGTATTGACAGTTTAACTCATACTGAGGGTGTATTTGAAGGTGATCTGGACCCTGTTCATGGCATGTACTGGACCTGGCAGAGTGGATATATCCATTTCAAACTAGAGGGAAAATCACCCGATTGCCCTACCCGACAAAATAAATTTCAAATTCATGTGGGAGGTTATCAGGCACCGAACAATACCCTTAGAAAGATAATCCAACCTGTTGTCGCAAGCAGTTCGTTGAATATTGAGATTGCGTTGGATAAAATCATCCAGCGAATGTTCGGTCGACAGCTTTTCCAAATAATGAGTCCGGGACCCACTGCGGTAGCATTGGCAGATTTGTTCCCTCAAATTTTTCAAATTAAAAAATGACCTTAAAGTCCATTATATTCCTAACAATTATATTTGGATTAATGTCATTTACAGACATTAAAGAAATCAGGCTTCCATACCCCCCGCATTTTCCAAATCCAGTCTTTGATTTTAAAAAGACCCCTTTGGATAGCAACAAGATTTTACTTGGGAGAATCCTTTTTTACGACCCTATTTTATCAAAAGATAATAGTATTTCCTGTGCTTCCTGCCATTCGCCCTACAATGCATTTGCCCATACAGATCACGATTTGAGTCACGGAATTTTCGACTCAATAGGCACAAGAAATGCGCCCGCTTTATTTAATTTGGCCTGGCAGAAGGAATTTATGTGGGACGGAGCCATCAACCATATTGACATGCAGGCATTGGCTCCCATATCTCACCCTGGTGAAATGGGTAGTAGCATCAATGAAGTAGTCTCTAAATTAAATGCATCGAATACCTATAAAGACTTATTTCAAAAAGCATTTGGTGAAAAAACCGTTACCGGCGCCAAGATATTAAAAGCATTGACACAGTTTCAGCTGACCTTAGTTTCTGCCAATGCAAAATATGATAAGGTCAAAATGGGAAAGGATTCATTTACCTTACAAGAGAATAATGGGTATTTGTTATTTAAAAAAAATTGTAATACCTGTCACCAGGAACCCTTATTCTCCACTTACCAATTTGCCAACAATGGTCTTCCTGTGGACACCACCCTTAATGATTTTGGACGATGGCAAGTTACAGGCCAAACGAAAGACAGTTTACATTTTAAAATACCCAGTTTAAGGAATCTCTCCTACAGTTATCCGTATATGCACGATGGCAGATTCAAGACCCTTCGGGAAGTATTGAACCATTACACGGAACAAAAAATACCATTGACTTCAAATGAAAAGGCAGATATCATTGCTTTTTTACTTACTTTAAATGATGCTGATTTTGTATTTGATAAGAATCATAAATATTTTAAGCCTTATTAACTTATCGAAATATACATTACTTTTGAAAGCTAAACCATTATCATGAAAATCATTTGCCGCCTTTTTCCCCTATTTTTAACCGTTGTTAGCATCAATATTCAAGGGTATGCGCAAACTAATCCGATTATAAGTTCCTGGTTACAAAATACGACCAAAACTGGAAGTTATTACGTTTCCGGAAATTCGACCAAGATATCAAATGGTATTTTGGTGAATTGCCAGTTAGTCCGGTATTCCACCAACTGGGTATATGTAAGTGCAACCGGCATACCTTCCTATCCTGTTGGGCCATTTTCCGGAGATGGAAATCCCAGTCAGGCTGGAAATCAGAATGCCATCTATAAATTGCCCTTAAATCCGACAGAAAATAAAAGTACTAAAACAGCCTTAGGATTAGGTACGGTCGGGGTATTTATCAATGGTGTAAGTATCTTTGATTACAGGGACGGTGTGGGTTGGAACACCAGTACCAATTCTTTTTGTGGCGGACCAGGCAGAGCAACCTGTCCTGGTGGTCCGACGGCTACCAATCCCTGGACACGTGACGCCATTGTTTACGAGAGATTAGGCTTCGATTGTTCAAAAGGACACCCGGCAGGCACCAATTATCATCACCATCAGAATCCGAGCGCATTCAAACTCGATTTAAAAGTAGTTTCCACAATCTGCAATTTATATGATGCAGATGGATTATACACCATTGACCCTAAAAAGCATTCTCCATTATTAGGATTTGCATTAGACGGATTTCCTATTTATGGCGCTTATGGTTATGCCAATGCCGATGGGACGGGCGGTATCACCCGCATGAAATCGGGTTATCAACTAAGAAATATCACAGTAAGAACACATCATGCGAATGGAACAGATGTTTCCGACGGTCCCGCTGTAAGTACAACTTATCCATTGGGTACTTTTGCGGAAGACTATGTCTGGGTATCAAATACAACCGATAACAGTTATCTGGACGTACATAATGGCAGATTCTGTGTCACGCCAGAGTATCCAAAAGGCACTTATTGTTATTTTGCCACGGTAGATGCCAATCATAATGCCGCCTTTCCTTATCTTATTGGTCCAACCTATTATGGAGTAAAAACGGGTTCCCTGGTAACCAGTGTGTCAGAAACTACGACTACTTATACAAGTACTACAACATCTGTTACAGACAATGAACTAAAAGAATTATCCATAGAGGTATTCCCGAATCCTTCTCAAGATCTCATTGCCATACAGGTCAACGGATTGGTACCTTCTGATCTTAAAGTTACCCTACTGGATGCCAATGGAAGAGAGATTTACCGGACGGAAATAAGTAAAGGGCAAACCATCGCTTATTTTGACATACAGACCTTATATGCAGGCCTGTATTATGTTACCATAGCCTCTAAAGAAGCCATTGAGACAAGAAAGGTAATGATAACGAGATAGTAGAGACGCGTTTTCTTCTCGACGGGTTTAATTGGATTTTGAGGATTAAAAAAGACGATTTAGAGAATCTATTAAACCAATCTAAATGAACAAAAGCAACGCATTTTCAAATTTATATTATTCAACCATCATTGAGCAAGGCAAAACCATCGAATGACATTTTATTTTTGTTGGGCAACGTACAGCATTACTTTGCAACGGTTGGGAATGTGGAGTTGAAAGTTTAATGTAGCAATTGAACTATTAGAAAATGAAATTCCATGAAGCGCCATTAGATAAAGCAATATGAACAGCGAACTCATCATATACCAAAATCCCGATGGTAACATTAAGATAGATGTGCGACTGGAGGAAGAAACCGTTTGGCTTACCCAAGACCAGATGGCAACCTTGTTTGGCAAGGCAAAATCTACCATTAATGAGCATATTAAGAATGTGTTTACAGAAGGCGAGCTTGACGAAAAAGTGGTTATTCGGAAATTCCGAATAACCACTCAACACGGTGCTATGGCTGGAAAGACACAAGAAGTTGAGGTGTTTGGGTACAATTTGGATGTTATCATATCCGTAGGGTATCGTGTAAAATCACCCCAAGGTACCCAATTCCGGATTTGGGCTACTCAACGCCTTAAAGAATACATCATAAAGGGCTTCGTCCTAAATGATGATCGATTTAAGTCAGGTACCTCAATGAATTATTTTGATGAACTTCAGGAACGTATCAGGGAAATACGACTTTCGGAGAAGTTTTTCTACCAGAAAATCAAAGACATCTACCGTACCAGCATTGATTATGACCCCAAAGACGAAAAGACGATAGCATTTTTCAAAGTGGTTCAAAATAAACTGCTATGGGCCATAAGTCAGCAAACAGCCGCCGAATTGGTTTTTCAAAGGGCCGATGCGGCACTTCCACTTATGGGTATGATTTCTTATGACAAAAAATCTACCCCGTCCATTCGCAAAGCGGATGTAAGCATTGCGAAAAACTATTTGAACGAAGATGAAATTAAACTGCTGGGGTTATTGGTAGAACAATACTTAGCATTCGCAGAAACGATGGCACTGCAACGCACTCCCATGTATATGAAAGATTGGATAGCTCGTTTGGACTCCATTCTACAACTGAACGGAAGGGAATTATTGACACATGCCGGTAAAATCAGTCATGAGTGTGGCTTTAAAAAAATCTGGTGATGAATTTGGAAAATACCAACTATCGCAAAAAGCCTTGGAAAAAGTTCAAAGCCTGAAAGAACTGGAACAGGACATTTTTAAGTTGAAAAGGACTAAAAAATGAAATTCACCGAACAAAAACTAGAAAAAGCGTTTACCGAGTTGTTGAGGCAAGAAGGATATCCCCACCACTTAGGCATTACGATTACTTGTAAGCCCGATATAGTATTGATTGAAGATGATTTTCAAAAAATTTTATTAACTCAATACGCCGGGCATTGCTGGGTAAAAATACAATTACATTACGAGATTGGATGGTATTTGTTATTCTTGAATTTTTCTACACTCTTCTTTAAACCACATTTTTCTAAAATAGTTAAAACTTCATCCATTGTCTTTTTTGGATTTTTTAGCCTTTTAACCATTTTACTAATTGCTTTGTGAACTAATTTAGGATTTATATCAATTAAATTTGAAATCAGCTCATCAGGATTTTGTATTTCAATACCAAATTTTGCTAATTCTTTGGTTGAAAAATCTTTTATGTTAAATGTAACGATTAGATCGGCGTTACATCTTATAGCACAAGCCACAACATGCCTATCATCTTTATCTCTAAGGTTAACACCAGAAATAAAAACCTCAAAATTTTCAACATTAGCATCGGGAAATGCTAAATTCATAGCCTTAATAGTTTGAAATAATTGTTCTTTTTTCAAATCCGGACGATTTGCTAAAAGATTACGAAGCCATTCATTTTGTATAATATCTGACCATTTTACTACAAACAAACCTTCTGCTGCAAGAGATAATAATACATCTCTAATTGGTGCCGGATATAAAACACAAGCATCTAAAACAATTGTAAATTTAGGCAAATGATTCATTAGTACCCAAGGTTTAAATCCTGGGCCTGTTTGGATAAGAAATCAAGTTGATCTTCTCTTTTTTTAGCGAGTTGATCTTGGTATTCCATAATATCTTTTAGTAGGATTCTTCTATGACTTCCAACTTTTTTGAAAGGAATTTTATTAAATTCAAGAAGTTTTATTAAATGTGGTCTTGATACATTTAAGATATCAGCAGCTTGTTGTGTACTTAATTCTGAATGAGAAGGTACTATTGAAATCGTTTTCCCTTCAGCCATATTTTGAATAATGGCAGCAAGGAATGTCACCGCTTTTTTTGGAATGGTAAGAAATTCACCTGATTCTTGTATTTTTATTTTTACTTCATTTTTTTGAGAAGATTCTATTCTTTTTGATGCTGCTTGAAAATCTGGTAATGAGCTTAGTGCAATTTTCTGGTCTTCTTTTGTAGTTCTTTTAATTAAAGTTTCCATAATTGTTTCTTTTAATCAAATTTAATCGAAATAATCGAAACATACAAAAGATTTTTTTAACAAGAACCAATTACATTATTTCTCCTTTTTTAAGCGATTATTTAATCTAATACTTAGATTTTCGAAATTGATATTCTTAATCCAATCAAATATATTACACGAATACGCAGTCAAAGAGTTGAAAAGTTAGTTTTAATTTTACAATCCAGTGAAATTTCAGCCTGATTTATACTAAAAGTATCGAAAAGAAAAAGCAATGTATAAAAACGACAAGTATTGCAATTTCCGAATGCTAAAATGAAAATAATTTGCTATTTCAACCAACAAAAACTTTCCAGTTTTTTTGTTAATAAGCTGGACAAATTAGCTATCCTTTTATAATAATAAAAATAATAAAAACATCTGATTAATAATCATTTATAAAATAAAAGATCTCTATTTGCTATGTATTTTTCTCTACCTATTTTACTACAGATGTAAACCAAATAGAAGCGGTAATAAAAGCCCTCCCAATCACTAAAAAATTTAAAGCCAAAAAAAAGTTTTTGGTAATATGATTTATTCGATTGAAATAAACGTATCCATCTGTCTAAGTGCATATTTTTTAATTTCTGGGAATTATAAGGGAGTAAATTGACGTCTGTCAATTTGCTTTGGGACTCCTGAACTCATTGGGACTTATCCCCACTTTTTGCTTAAAAAGTCTTGTGAAATGCTGGGGATATTTAAATCCGAGCTGGTATGAAATTTCGCTAATGGATTTCGATTTGTCCATTATTTAAAGGTGGATTATTGTTTTGGTTTCGTTACAGACTTATTGAACAAAAAAAGTTTCAATTAAGAATAGGGATGCATCCCGCATTTACCCTGGTAAAAAGGCAGCTCATGGAAAATGGTACAAGTACCGAAATAACAGAAATGTTACGATTTACAGCTGGAGAAATAGTTTCCACCTATCAAATTAAACCAAAATGGGGAGTAAGTGCCATGTTTTTACATGGATCCGGGCTTCAGCAACATGGGCCTCAAAATACAGATGTACTATTTTTAAGTACTAATTTCAGGGATATTTCCCTTGGAAAAGACATCAGATTTCAGTTTATTCCCATGATATTTTTTATAAGAACTGATGGATTTACTGGAAATTATCTTTCTGCAACAAGTATTTTAACCCATAAAAAATCACCCTTTTCGATACAATCAATATTGAATCAAACCATTACTTCAAACATACCTAATAATAAAAAATTTATGTGGAACATCATGTTTGCCTATAACTTCAGGAAGATTTACCAGATAATAAGGTAGCTGCTTTGAAAGATGCATTTGATTGGGTGTATCTCTTGTAACGCCACATTCGAACGGCCCAAACGCAGCGTATTGTATGAATTTTTGCTTCCATTTATCTCTAAACCAACAAACATCGCGTTCCAGGTTCTTTCATTTTAACAGGGTATTAAAATGAAAGAAACACTGAAAATATCCATTTATTTTTTGGATGACTACCAAAGTCTGTAAATAATTGAAAACTGCAGCTTTCGGAATTTGCCCTGTACCACGATAACATGACTTTTTTTAGGTATAAAATTTGGTTATTAAGATATTAATCGTATTTTTACGATGAAATGGGACTAACTAAAACAACAGATTACTCAAAAACTGAATTGGATATTGCCAAATACGCAAAAGCACTGGCACATCCTGCAAGAATTGCAATCATTCAATTATTATTTAAAAAACAAGCATGTGTTTGTGGTGATATAGTGTATGAATTACCTATTTCTCAAAGTACTGTTTCGCAACACCTAAAGGAACTCAAAGAGGTAGGGTTAATCAAAGGTGAAATTGATGGTACTTCCGTTTGTTATTGTTTGGATGAGAAAGAATGGTCAAAAGCTAGTTCTCTTATGCTTGAAATGTTTAATAAAGTGTCCGTGAATAAGGGTAATTGCTGTTGATTTTTTTGCCTTACTCAATCGGTATATTACGATATAAAAAAACAAAAAATATGAAAACAGAAGCTGAATTAAAACAAATTGTAAAAGACAAGTATAGTGAGATTGCCTTGCAAGACAAGGAAACCAACATGTCCTCTTGTTGTGGAGCCGGAGGATGTTCTACTGAAGTGTATAATATCATGAGTGATGATTACACGACATTGGAAGGATATAATGCAGAGGCCGATCTGGGTTTAGGGTGTGGTTTACCCACTCAATTTGCTAAGATTAAAAAGGGAGATGTTGTCGTAGATTTAGGAAGTGGAGCCGGGAATGATTGTTTTATTGCAAGACACGAAACTGGTGAAACAGGAAAGGTGATTGGGATAGATTTTACGCCAAAAATGATTGAGCGGGCAAGAATGAATGCCGAAGCCAGAGGATTTAATAACGTAGAATTTCGTGAGGGTGATATTGAAAACATGCCAGTAACTGCTAATACTGCAGATGTTATTGTGAGTAATTGTGTATTGAATCTGGTACCTAATAAAAATGGAGTATTTAAGGACATTTATAGGGTATTAAAACCTGGAGGTCATTTTAGTATCAGTGATGTTGTGCTAGAGGGTACATTACCCGAAGGTTTAAGAAAGGATGCAGAGATGTATGCAGGTTGTGTTTCAGGCGCTATTCAAAAAGAAGATTATTTAGATCTTATTAAAGAAAATGGCTTTGAAAATATCACTATTCAAATACAAAAACCAATTGTAATTCCTGATGACATATTAATGAAATATTTGAGTACAGAGCAAATACATTTATTCAAAACAGGCCATACTGGCATCTTTAGTATTACCGTATTTGCAAAGAAACCATCAACAGAAAAATTATCCACTTGTACACCTGGTTCTGGTTGTTGTTAAATGATCGAACATGAAAAAGAAAATTTTAGTCCTTTGTACCGGAAACTCATGCCGTAGTCAAATTGCTCATGGGTATTTACAACTGTTTGGTGGAGACAAGGTAGAAGTTTATAGTGCAGGTGTTGAAACCCATGGAGTCAATCCCAAAGCAATCACAACAATGCAAGAGGATGGCATTGACATTTCATCACATACCTCGAATAATGTCCTGGAATATCAAGGAATTGACTTTGATTTTGTTATTACTGTATGTGATAATGCAAAAGAAAGGTGTCCCTATTTCCCAGGTAAGGCAATGAAATTCCATTATAATTTTCCTGACCCAGCAAAGGCAGTTGGTACTGATGAAGAAGTGAAAAAAGAGTTTGAACGAGTTAGAAATTTGATAAAAAATTATTGCCAGGACTTTATAAAAGATAATATAAAATAACTTGTTTGATCATTTTTTATACCGTTGAAATTTATTCCGCTACAGGAATTATCTATTTTTTGAAGGGAGAAAAAACGATATCATTGCAGGTATTAAGCGCCTATATGATGTAATGGTGCCCGGACCAGGTTTTGCTATCCCTTGAATCATAGGCGCATTGTTTAAAAAATAGGCGCTACCTGACATATAAAATTATTTATGAGCGCAAACCAGGAAAAAAGCAAAAGCAAGTATAACCCGATGAAATCACACCTGATTATACTTTTAACTTAATCCGCAATTATCTGATAACCAAAAATTCATCGAAATTCATAATGGTTGATGCTACTATCGTATAAGCCGCAGTTATGGCCGGATCTAACTGCTTATCTCTTTCAAATTCACCTACCTGAAGTAAGGCTATGGCTTTCTCCTCGTTTTCCTTAAAATAGGTTCGTTGATTTTCATACAATTCCGTTAATATACGAAGTTCTTCCTTTCTGGGTTGTCGGCTTGTCAGTGCCTGAAAACAATACATCAAACGATCGGATTCCGTTGAAATATTTCCGTAAGCCTTAGGGATACGCTGCATTTTTTCAGCTAATATCCTGGCAGCTTCCACAAATTGGGGATCATTCATCAATACAAGTGCCTGTAAAGGGGAAGCCGTTTTTTGCCGCCTCACTGCGCAATAAGATCGGTCCGTCGCATCAAAATTAAGCATTGATGGGGGTGGTGAACTTCGCTTCCATATCGTATAAAGACTGCGGCGGTATAAACTATCTCCATGATTTTGTATATACCTTGTCGCATTTCGCGTAGCTAATGCTTCCCAAAGCCCTTCTGGCTGGTAGGGATGAACACTTGGTCCACCTATTTGTGGTACCAAAAGTCCACTCGCGGCCAGGGCATTGTCGCGTACTAATTCTGCGGGCAGACGGTGCGCCGGATAACGACTATATAAATCATTGGAAACATCTACTTCTTTGGCCATTACTGAAGTATATGAAGACTGTCTGTAGGTGGCAGAAAGCACAATCTCTTTCAGAAATGCCTTCACGTCCCAGTTTTTCTCTCTAAAATTCAATGCCAGATAATCCAGTAATTCCAGATGTGTTGGAAATGAACCCTGATTTCCAAAATCCTCCTGCGTCAATACCAATCCTTTACCGAAAAGCATTTGCCAAAATCGATTAACCGCCACTCTGGCAAAAAGAGGATTTTTCTCATCCAGCAGCCATTGAGCTAATCCCAATCGGTTTTTTGGATATTTGTCCTCATCAAAAGGAAAAATTTTAGGGATGGTATTGGGTGCAACTTCAATTTTAGTAGGTGCGTCGTAAGCCCCCCTATCCAGAATAAAGGTCTTCCGATATTCCGACCTATCGGTCATTATCATCACTTCCTCTTCATTCGTTGCAATATAATTTTCCTGACTTCTCAGCGAAATTAAAGAATCCTGGCTCCTTTTGACATCTGACTGATAACCACGAAGCAAGAAATACGATAAAAGTTGCTCCTGTTCCTGGTCCGACCTTGTTTTATTGCGGATAACCTGAGAAATCAAATCGGGCTGGTCCTGATAAAGTGCCATCACTTCCAATTCCGATAATGTCCGTTTATAGATTTCCAGTTCATCCATATCCATGTGTTGCATGGTACGGGGTGAATTAGAACCCAAAGTAAAATTCCTGGTCCCCCGAATAACATTAAAACGCGCGAATACCAGGCTTTTTTGCAAATTATCGACCAGTAATTTGTATTTCGGGATTTTACCATTGAGCCAGAAGCGGATGCCCGAAGCCTTACTGCTTCCATCGTAAGTCAGTACAATGTGGGTCCATTCTCCCACTTTAAGGGTATCAATGGTAACAAAATCGATCGCATTATCGGGTAAAACATGGGCAAATTGAAAAGATAAAGTACCATTCTTATTTAACTTACATGCCCATCCGCGAAATCCTTCTTCCTCACTGTTCGCTTTATTGAAAATGGGTCCTTCCTCACCCTGTTTGTTCAGTTTCACCCAAATACTCACTGAAAATGGCTGAAAACGATCATAACTCAAAGCCTTCCCTGCTTCTATACCAGCTTCGCCTCTAAATGAGATTCCCTGACCTTTTTTTCCGGCAACGAGCACAGGAAACTTGTCTTTGTCTCCTGAAAATCGGACGGCCTTTACGGTAGAATCCCCTTTTTCCATATTCAGAAAGCCACTAAACTTCCCTGGAGGTTTTATTTTAATCGTTGAATCTGACTTACTTTTTTCCAGCTCCTTAGCACGTCGTTCCAATTCTGCTTTTGTTGGGGGTGTAATCATATCGCCAATCAGCGTCGTATCTATTTTCTCGAAATTCAAATATAAGACTCGTCCTACGGGTTCCCTTACTGAAGAGAAATCTGACTGATTGATTTTTAAAAGCCATTTTTCGAGATCCTCTTTATACGGATCTGTCATTTTAATTGCCTTAAGATGTGGTTCCATCAAAGACCTTAAACTATCCAGTTTTTTTTGAGCCGCCGGCGTAGGTAACAATACGGTTGGTGAGGCTTCGCCATTGTACGGTACAATACCAGATTCGTTATTCTGATTAAAAAATGCGAATAAGCCATAATAATCCTTATGGTCTATGGGGTCGTATTTATGTGTATGGCATTTTGCGCATTCAGTAGTAAGACCCAAAAAAGCCTTACCAAAAGTAGCCACCCGATCGCTGACATATTCCACCCGATATTCTTCTGGCACTACCCCACCCTCTTGCGATTGTTGATGATTTCTATTAAAGCAAGTAGCAATCAATTGGTCCAGGGTTGGATTTGGCAATAAATCGCCTGCTAACTGCCAGGTGGTAAATTTATCATAAGACAAATTCTGATTAAACGCCCTGATAACCCAATCCCGATATGGATAAGTATTTCTCATGCCATCATCCTGATAACCGTGGGAATCGGCATATCGGGCTACATCCAGCCATTCCAGGGCCATTCGTTCGCCAAAATGAGGAGAAGCAAGCAACCTATCTACCAAACGTTCATAGGCATTTGGCGAAGCATCCCGTATAAAAGTTTGTACCTCTTCAACAGAAGGAGGTAAACCTGTCAGATCGAAGGTTAAACGACGAATAATTACCTCTTTTGTTGCTTCATCATTGGGTTTCAGTCCTTTTTCCTCCAGCTTTTGCAGAATATAGTCATCAATAGGTGTTTTTACCCAATTTTTATTAATTATGAGTGGCGAAGGATATCTGAAAGGAGGAATAAAAGCCCAGTGATCCTGATATACCGCACCTTCTGCAATCCATTGAATCAATAATTTTTTCTCTTCTGCGGTTAATTGCAGGTTTGACTTAGGAGAGGGCATTAACTCATGAGGGTCCTCAGACATAATTCGACGGACCAATTCACTTTCTTTGGTATTAAAAGGAACGATAGCCCTTTTACCAGAAGGCAACAAGGCTGTTGCCGCTTCAAATGAAGTTAGTTGCAGCTCTGCATCAACTTTTGATTTATCGGGTCCATGGCATTTAAAACACCGGTCGGAGAGAATAGGCTTTATTTGCTGATTAAAATCTATTTTCCTTGAATAGGCGGTATTCGAAATAAAAAAAATCAGAAAGACCAACCCACTAAAAAATTTATTTTTGTATCGCTTGAACATAAATATCATATTTAATACCCATAGATTAGGCCAGTACAGATTTTACTACTTTTCCGGCCACATCGGTTAAACGGAATCTTCTACCTTGCGTTTTAAATGTAAATCGTTCGTGATCAATACCCATTAGATGCATGACCGTAGCCTGATAATCGTGAATATGCACTGCATCTTTTATAATATTATAGCCAAAATCATCTGTTTCCCCGTAGGTAAATCCCTTTTTCACACCGGCACCGGCCATCCAGATCGAGTAGCAGCGTGGATGATGATCCCGGCCATAATTATCGACGGAAAGTTTACCTTGTGAATAACAACCCCGACCAAACTCACCACCCCATACAACGAGGGTATCCTCGAGCAAACCTCTTTGTTTGAGGTCCAGAATCAAGGCAGCGGAAGGTTGATCTACATCTTTTGCCAGTTTTGAAATTTCAGATGGCAGATTACCATGTTGATCCCATCCCTGATGATAGAGCTGAACAAAACGGACATCATTTTCAATTAATTTTCTGGCTAACAAGCAATTAGCTGCATAAGAACCAGGTTTCCGTGCGTCTTTTCCATAAAGATCAAATACCCAGTCAGGTTCCTTGCTCACATCCAGTGTTTCTGGTACTGAAGTTTGCATCCGGTATGCCATTTCGTACTGCGCTATTTTACTATTCAGGTCATCATCAAGGGTCTGTTCAATCTCAAGTTTATGTAATTTTGCCAGTGCATCCAGCATATCCCTTCGGGAGAACTTGTCCATACCTTTAGGATCTTTCAGATATAGGATAGGGTCATCCCCTGAACGGAACAAAACACCTTGATGTTCAGAAGGCAGGAAAGCATTATTCCACAGTTTTGCATAAAGCGGCTGGTCTCCGTTATTTGAACGGGAAAGTAAAACACAAAAGGCAGGTAAATTTTTATTTTCCGAACCCAGTCCATAACTTATCCAGGAGCCAAAACTGGGGCGGGCTCCCTGCTGGCTTCCCGTTTGAAGAAACGTTACAGCGGGGTCGTGATTTATAGCTTCTGTGTGCATAGATTTTATCACACACATTTCGTCGGCAATTTGTTGGTGATAAGGTAAAATTTCGCTCAACCAAATCCTTCCTTTACCATATTGTGCAAAATTAAATTTGCTTCCCGCTAATGGAAAAGATTTTTGATGCGCCGTCATACCCGTTACCCTTTGCTCCCCCCGAATGGAGGCAGGTAACTCCTGGCCGAACATTTCTTTCAATTTCGGCTTGTAGTCAAATAAATCCAGTTGCGAAGGAGCCCCACTTTGAAACAAATAAATGATTCGCTTTGCTTTTGGTGCAAAATGGGGTAATTGCAAATCATTGTTGAACAGATTATTATCATTCATTAAACCACTCAAGGCCGTTGCGCCCAAACCCAAAACACTTCCGGAAAGGAAGTTTCGCCGATTCATTTTATGGTTATATTCCTCAAAAATATTCATTGAAATTCATTTTAGCTTAATGAAAGTTTGCTCTAAGTTAATCTATATTTTTTGTTTTTATGGTATCGGGTTTTACAAATTGAGCCCCGCCCAATTCAACTTGCACCTTGGGCAGAGACCTCTTCAATTGTTCAATTCCCTTTGTCGTCGTTTTAGTTTGCCAAAGAAAAATCATCTTCAGATGAACACAATTTGCCAGTTCCAATAATCCATTATCTGTGATATTTGTGCCATATAAGTTTACCTGTTCCAGATTTGGCAGGTCTTTCAAATATTTCAACGACAGATCTGTAATAGCCGTTTTTTCAAGATTCAGCCGGGTAATATTTTTCAGCCCACTTAATTTTTTAATATCTGAATCACTGACTGGTTGTTGGCTCAAACGCAATCTAACTACGTTGTCACCTAATTTCAGCACATCATCTATCAAAGAAGAGCGATAATCTTTCACATTAACAAAATTTACCATCAGATAATTTGAATTCGTTCCAAAATTACTGACAATGATATTTTGTAGTTTTAATTGATTCAATAACAACGGAGGAACTGCTTCCATCTTATTTTTCAAAATACTTCCTTCGACATCTTGGACAATAGCAGGTGAAACTACCGATTTGGGTGCTGAAACATGGACCGGTTTATTCTCTGTCACCTCCAATTTTTCTTCCTGAGAATCAAGAAAAATCTTCGTTTCTTCCCGAAAGGAGGCACCTTGTTTAATCCACTGATGGAAAAAAGCTATTTCTTGAGGGGTAAGTTGGGGTTTACCTTTAGGCGGCATGTGATTATCATCGTCTTCAGGTAATAACATGGACAGGTATATGCTGCTATTTTCAGGATTACCTGCAGTAAGCACTGCCCCATTTTTACCCCCTGAGAGAATAAATTCTTCTGTATCGAGGCGCAAACCACCTTTCTTTTTTGTCGCAGAATGACAACTGAAACACTTCTTTTCCAATATAGGCAGGATTTCATCTCTAAAAATAAAACGGGTTTTCACTCTTTGAGCCTTTTCCGTATTTACTTGAATCTGGACGGAAGATTTCTGATTAGTTTTAGCCAATTCCATAGGAGATACCTTTGAAACCTCCTGTTGGGCAGAATCTAAGGCAGGAATCATTTGTAAAGGGGCACTTTTCTTTTTCGGAAAAAGATAGTCCTCACCATGCGTCAAATTACCCCCAAAATGTCCAGTGACTATTAAGGCACAAACCGACATGGTAGTTAAAATATCCCTGATACGTTTAATAAAATACGCTGCCATACTGAAAACAGCGGTGCCTATACCCATCCATTGATGCTGGAACACCAGATCTGCATCATATTCACCAGATTGTACCAAAAACCATCCTGCCGCACTGGCAAACAAAGCTGAGATGGAACCTACTAATAAAGCAAAAGAAATGGCGACTTCCACCTCAACTTTTTGAAATCGTTGAAATAAAATAAGAGCAAAGGCAAAGAGCAAAATACCGATAGGTAAATGCACTAATAAGGGGTGAAGGCGTCCAAAAAATTCAGTTAAAAACATTATTTTAATTTATATACATTACCTAAAGTTATGGCCATTTCTGTGGATCCAGTACCACATATTTGATTGATTTCACCTTATTGTCCTTATGATAGGAATAGGTACAACGAATCAGTCCGTCATTGGTCTGGATTAGGGAAGGATAAGAAAAACTACCCTTTCCGGGGCTTTCCTCTTCCACGGGAAATTTAAAATACCAGGTTTCCCCTTCGTCTTTCGACAGGTAAAGTCTCAAACGATAACGACCATCCACAATATCATTTCCCAAAAAGGCCATTCTTCCGTCCATAAGTCTCAGCAATTCTACACTGGCTGTATTAGGAATGGAGGTTTTTTGGGTAGCTGTCCATGATTCGCCGTTGTCCGTTGAAATACTTTGATGAACCATAGGAGGTTCGTCACCACTATCTCTCATATAGGCCAAAATATCGCCGTTCTTTTTCTGAATCAATGCAGGTTGTATTGGACCTCTGCCTACAATAGGCAAACTGGGCTTCCAGGTGTCCCCTTTATCATCGGATATTGCCAGCATAGAGAGGTTGAACCCATCTGAATATAAGGGAAGTAAAATCCTGCTTTCACCTATTAACAACGGTTTTATTCTGGTCATCCACCCAATACTTCTTTTTGCCACATCCTTTGCAGCATTGGATATCATTTCGTCATATTTTGGTGCATAACCCGCCCATCCTATGCCATGAGAGGGTAAACTTTCCATTTTTTCCTTAATTTCCCTGGCAAAAGCATCGGTTGGTTTAAGCAGTATATTATCTTGCCATTGCCACACAGGCGGACCGGGGTTCAAAAAATCGACGGAGGTGCGCACTTTTAAAATAGATTGTTCCCAAAGATTTGCCTGAACAGCAATCCACACCAGGAAAAGTTTTCCATCCTGATTTAGGAATAAAACAGGATTACAATCTGGTAGATGCGGTGTATCAGCCATCAGGAAAGGATCTGACCAGGAAGAATGTCCCTTCTGCAATCTTGCACCCATCAATTTTACATCATCAGATGTCCTTTCCCCGGATCCATAGAACCAGACACAAAGTAAATCGCCATTTGGAAGAGAAACCAGGCTACTTCCATGTACATGTTTTTCCTGAACTGGAAATATTAATCCTGATGAAACTATTTGTGTCCAGCAGCTGGAAACTTTTGTCATGAGGACGATTAAAAATAAAAAACGATAGTTAACCATGACAATAAGATTTTATTTCGTGCTTGCAGCAGGACTTTCCGACACTAGTTTCAAGGCTTGTTCCATATAGATTTCAGCTGTCATTTCGCCCAGACTGGTGCGGGTAACGTATTCATACCGTTTAAAACTCTGAAAATCTACCTTAGCCAGCATGTAACCAAAAGCATCATTTGTCAAGCCAAAAAGAAATGGCATTTTTGTATTCATTTTTCGTTTTACATAATAGCCTACATTGGGCATTGCTTCCCCTGGAACGGTAAGGATCTGTGCAGGACCAATATTAATGAGATTAAGTTGAGTAGTCACCTTATTATCTGAAAATGACTCATATTTCATGGCAGATTTCTGAATAATAAAACGCATGATGTCCGATTCGACGGGAAAAGTTAGGGGACGGGAGGCAATAAAAAGCGCAGGGTTTTCTAAAACAGGTGCTTTCTGAATAATTCTGAGGGATTCGTCAGCCAGTAATTCTCCAATACGAATACATTCCTGCCAGGAATTATCTTCTTTCTGCCCCTGACCCTCTTTTCCGTATTCAAGGCGGGTATCGGCGGTGACCATCCCTCCGATGGCACCATTCATAAACAGCGCCATACCACCGGTTTCCTTTTCAATTTTTTCATATAATGGGCCACAAAGGTCCGGGCTTAAAATACCTTGCTTATTACCCAGCACCTCAGGGTGAACAGCATAATTTACAAGAGTAACTATCGGTTGTCCTGTCCTTGGACCGGAAGTAGCCAAAGCCTGAATAACGCCACATCTGGGATCATACAAAGCGGGTGCATAATAATTGTAGGCAATTTTACCCACCGCCTCAGCCATCGCTATTTTCAGGCTGGCTGGTTGCTTATTAGCGACAGCCTCATTGACCGCATCGGCAATTTGCCTGACGCATTCATCCAGATATTTAACATCAGCAAAGGTTTTTCCATTCATATCAGGAAAACCATAAGCATCCGGTGCACTATGGGTATGTGTGGCACCGATGAGGATATTTTCTGGAGGAATGCCTTTTACCAGTGCTCGGGACCGATTGCCAAGAATAGAAGTCCAGCCCAAAAAATCTACACTAACGATGGCGAATATAGTTTCTCCTTTTTCAATGACCATAGCCCTTACAAACAAATCTCCCTTATTCTCTTTTACAGGATTTGGTGTTCCAATACCGCCCGAAACTGGTAAAAGAGGATCTGGCGTCAGGATTCTTTTAGCAGCACCAACCAATACAGGCTGATTAAAAGCGGTAAGTGGCAAAACTAGCAGCCAGATTAAGAAAACAGAAATTCTATTTCTTGAAATTTTCATGTAAGTTGTTTATAAATACTTAAAGTTAATCATTTAATTTTTATAAATTGACGGGTAATTAAATTAAATCTACCCTTTATGACCAATCAAAAATCAGCTTTTTCCCTTTCTGAAGATTGGACGGTTGTTGTATTTGGATTTCTGATTATCGGCCTCTACCTTTTAGGATTTAAGATTGAAACCCCATCTTTTGGGTGGCGTGATACATCCGATTTGTTTGACAACATACTAACTATCAAAAACTTAACGAATATTTTTGCCTTATTTTTATTGGTATATGTGATAGCTATACTTGCATCAGCCGCGTTAGGAAAAGGAATAAGTTATGTAGCCAAAGGATTTCCAGTCGTTTATATGTTAACGGTCGTCGCATTAATATTGGCGGGAAATACCTTTTTGAAAAACTGGAATCTTGAAGCGGTCATCTTTAGTTTATCAATAGGCTTGGCTATAAGTAATTTTTTCACTGTCCCCTTATGGCTTAAAAATGCCCTTTCCACGGAACTTTATGTCAAAATAGGATTGGTTTTATTGGGAAGCAGTATCATCTTTGGCGACATATTAAAAGCGGGATCTCTGGGTTTCATCCAGGCATTACTGGTGGTTGTCGCCGTGTGGTATTTTGCGTTTTGGCTTTGTAAAAAAATCGGTATTGACGAGGAATTATCCATCATTATTTCGAGTGCTGTTTCCATTTGTGGTGTTTCCGCAGCCATCGCATCGGCAGGAGCCATCAAAGGAGATGCAAAAAAATTATCGTATGTCATTTCCGTTGTTCTTATAACGGCCATTCCCATGATTATATTCATGCCATTCATAGCCAATATGTTAGGTCTGTCCCAAGCAGTTTCAGGTGCCTGGCTTGGTGGTACCATTGACACTACAGGAGCTGTAATTGCGTCGGGAAGTCTGATTGGGGAGGAGGCTTTAAAAATAAGCACCATTGTAAAATTTTCCCAAAATGTATTATTGGGATTAGCTGCCTTTTTTATTTCCATTTACTGGACATATACCAATAATACCTCCCAAACGGCTTTGGAATCAAAACCAACCCTGGGTATAATATGGGAAAGATTTCCAAAATTTGTCCTCGGTTTCATCGGTGCCTCCCTTCTTTTTTCTTTTGTCATTTCCCCACAAACGGTCGATATAATTAAAGGCGATATGAAAGCACTGCAAGGACTTTGGTTTTCCCTGGCATTCACCAGCATCGGTCTGGAAACAAAATTCTCCGACCTATTCAATAATGAAGGGAAAAAACCACTTTACGCTTTCTTATTGGCACAGTTGTTTAATGTCTTTTTCACATTAATTGTTGCTTATTTGCTTTTCAAATAATTCAGTATGGAGAATAATCGTGAGCTGGCAAAACGGTTTAGTGATGTTATTTTACATAATTCCTGGGTTGCCAATAACAGTTACAAGAACCAGTTAACTGATTTACCCCTAGAAGTCGTACTTCTTAAATACCAGTCTTTACATAGCATTGCTGCATTGGCACAACATGTTCACTATTATATTGCCGGCTTATTAAACGTTTTTAATGGAGGAAATCTTGACATTAAGGATATTTACAGTTTTGATTTTGCACCCATAGATACCCTGGAACAATGGCATTCATTTTTAGCGGTTTTCTGGACAGACGCCTCTGCCTTTTCCAGAAAGTTGCAAGAAATGGACGAGGATACCTTGAATTCCATTTTTGTTAAAAAAGAATACGGCACCTATCACTTCAATATCAATACGCTTATAGAGCATAGTTATTACCATTTGGGACAAATTGTATTGATAAAAAAGTTAGCGATCACCATTTCTTAAATGAATTGTTACCCTGAAAAAAATGTATCCAATCAGCAAAGTATTGCCAGAAGAAATAAATTTGTTACAACAGCTAAGTAAACAGACTTTCTTTGAATCATTTTCTTCAGGAAATACAGAAGAAAATATGACCCATTATCTGGAAGAAGGGTTTTCCATAGCTAAATTAACCCGGGAATTAAATGATGAAAACACAACATTTTATTTCATAAGATCCGGAGCAGACATTATAGGATATATGAAATTAAATGAAGGTCTTTCCCAAACTGAGCTTCAGGAAGAGCATGGTCTCGAAATTGAGCGAATATATGTATTGAAAGAATATCAGGGAAAAGGAGTTGGAAAAAAACTCTTGTCCCGGGCTATACAGATAGCGAACCAGAAGAATGCCCCCTTTATCTGGTTAGGCGTTTGGGAGGAAAATAAAAAGGCCATTGCATTTTATGAAAAAAATGGATTTATCACCTTTGATCAGCATGTTTTTATGGTAGGTGAAGACAGGCAAATAGACCTCATGATGAAATTGGTATGCCGGAATAAAGATAAAAAATTGACTAATATATGAAAATGGCGAAAAATGTATTTGGTGAAAATTTAATGCTTTGCAGCAGTTCACCTTTAACAGGCTATTACAGAAATGGATGTTGTGAAACAGGCGAAGATGATCATGGTACGCATACAGTTTGTGCCGTAATGACCGAGACGTTTTTAACTTTTAGCAAAAGTAAAGGAAACGATTTGTCAACACCCAGACCAGAATGGAACTTTCCAGGACTAAAACCAGGTGATAAATGGTGTCTGTGTGCTTCAAGATGGATGGAAGCTTACAGGGAAAATGTGGCACCAATGGTTTTTCTCGAAGCTACTAATGAGAAGACATTAGAATATATCACGCTGGAAGAACTGGTTAAATTTGCCTATAAAGGTTGATATTAAATGATCATCAGCCTTTTAACAATTCCCTATGACTAAACATTTTCATACTGAACGGCTTTCTCTCATTCCGTTAAATATTGATGATGCTACTTTCATTTTCCACTTAGTGAATACAAAAGGCTGGATTCAATTTATTGGTGATAGAAATATATTGAATGTCGGTCTCAGTAAAATGTATGTTCAGCAATTATTGGAAAATGAAAACATAAACTATTGGGTGGTGCATTTAAAAAAGGAGAACATACCCATAGGTGTTGTTACCATAATTAAAAAGGATTATCTACCCTTTCATGATATTGGATTTGCCTTTTTGGAAAAATACCAGGGTAAAGGATATGCCTTTGAAGCTGCAGAAAGGATTATCCATTATGCGATGAACGATAAAAAAATGGAGAATATAGCTGCTGTCGCCCAATTGGATAATATCAGGTCCATTCAGCTTTTAGAAAAACTGGGTTTTCATTACCATGGCATAATAGAAAACAATGGGGAGAACCTAAACCTATATCTTTTCCGTTTTTAACCATTCCAGTAAAAAGGTAAGCACTTCAGGTTCTATGGTTGTCTCCAGCTCACCATATTCCTGGACAGTGCAGGTTTTGCACTTTTGAAACAAGTGATTCAGCCCATCAAACTTTTTTATCGTCACTCGTTTATTTCCACCTTTTACCAATGCTTTATTGATACCATTCAGATTCTTATCGGCAATCACCTGAATATCTGAACCACCATTTATGGCCAGTACGGGACATTTTACTTTTTGCAATATGGGTTCCGGATTATAATTTGCAAAAAACCGCCACCATGTTGAAGAAAGCTCTTTTGACATATTTTTAACGAAAGCATCTATATCTTTCTCTGTATTTATACCTGTCGTTAACCTAACCATTTCCTTATCAGATGCATTAAACCAATGCAACGTAATTTCCTTTGCCTGTTGGATGCTCTGGGTCACATCATCTGCCTGACTTAATGTTTTCAATAAATTTTTATATAACGGAATATAAGTGTCAATCACCTGTTGAGGCATGCCAACAGATTTAAATACGGCCTCATTCTGTTGTCCCATAAGATCTGAAATGGGTATGCCAGGTCCGGCGAGGAGTATTATAAAAGAAACAGATTTATTTCTGGCAGCTACCATAGGCGCTATTAATCCCCCTTCACTATGACCTAACAATCCAATCTTTTTTTGATTTATCATGGGTAACGACTTAACAAACCGGATATGTTCTTCTACATCCAACGCAAAATCCCCCGAACTGCTTTGCTGAAAATCACCTGTTGATTTTCCAAAACCCCTATCGTCAACCCTTAAGACGGCGTAGCCATTTTTAGTTAAAAAATCAGCCAGGACATGAAAAGGTTTATGATTTAAAATAGATTCATCCCTGTCTTGTTTTCCGCTTCCTGTTATTAAAATCAGGACAGGAAAAGTGGAAGATTCATTTGGATAGGTTAAAGTTGCGCCATAGGTTAGCTTTGTATCAGAACCCTGATAAATATAATCTTTTGAAATATAGCTAAATGGAGGCAGTGGCGTTTGCGGTTTAAGGACTATTTTAGCCGGCGTAGTTTCGAAAAAAGGATCCAGTACCAATGGGAAAGTACCACCAGACTGCATCCAGTTTCCCTCTAGTTTATTTCCCTCTGCATTCAAATTTCCAATAAATGAAGCCCCAATCGCTTTAATTTCAATGGATACCTGAGATCCTGACCAATCTGTTTTGGAAGAAGGAATGCCCAAAGCTTTTTGGGCCGGAACATCCCAGCTTGATTGCCATGTTTTATCTACATTTTGCGTTAGGTGTAATCTCAGCTCAATCTTTTGTGCTCCTGCCTTCAAAATCCCTGACCAGGACTTATTAGATTGCGCACTTAAGAGAATGCCATAAGTTGTGATCAACAAGACAAATATAATTTTTTTCATTATTATTATTTTTTGGGGCGGGAATCCAACCTTTATGTGGTAAAAGTAGGCAATAGCTAGAGTATATTTGACAAATAAAGTTGAATATTCTCCGAAAAAAAGGCAGGTAAATAGCGTAAAGAAAGGGAAAAGAGAATTTCATTGTTTGAACACCAATATCCCGTAGGGGCGAATTGAATTCGCCCTTTTATTATAACGGAAAATTTACCAATTCACGGCATAAATCATTCACACATTTATCATACATGAAATTAACCCGATGACGGAAATCGGAATTCTACGATAGCATAACAGAAAATTTACACAATAATGAAAACGGGAATTCCACAAAAAAAGAGGCTGTCTAAAAAGGTAGCCTTTTTTCTTTATACTACTCTATAAATTTTGATATTAGAATTTTCCCAATATTTAAATTTGAGTAAATCTTTATGATTTTTCAGGATGGACAGCCTTATTAGTCTTTTGTGGTGGTAAATGAATAAAAATGGATCCTTTTATGAGGCTTTTTTGGCTAATTTCCTAAGATTATGCCCGATGGACATTAGCCCGAATTCAATATTTACCTTATCCATCTTACGGAGGGTGAATCTTGAAAATTTATTATTGCTTTTTAATTGCCCAAATACTGCTTCTACTTCAATGGGTCTCTTGCCTCTATGGAACAAACCACGTTCGGAAGTTAACATTTCCCTTGCCTTGGCTTTATATTCATTCAGCTTATGATTAATTTCTATTTTTTTATTGCCAGTACTTTTATGACACATTCCTCTTAATGGGCAGCCTTCACATCTTTTTGCTTCGTAATAATCTACTTGAGAAATAAAACCATTCCTACTTTTCCTTTCCCCTTGTCCTGTATGTGTTAGTTTTTGTCCCATTGGGCATACAAAATAGTTCTCAACCTCATTGTAATATAGATTTTGTACTAAAAATGGATTTTGTTTTTGTGCCCGCTTTTGTTCTTTATGAAAGTAATTGTATTTGACATAAGCGTCTATTTGTTTTTGCTCCATCATTTCATAATTCTCCTCACTTCCGTAACCAGCGTCTGCGATAACTTCTTTGCTTTGCTTACCGTATTGTTGCTCAAAACCGTTTAAATGCTCTTCTAAAGTAGTCGTGTCGACCGTTGTTTGATGTATGCTGTAGTGTGTAATAAATTGATTATCTGTACTGATTTGCGTATTGTATGCTGGTTTCAATTGGCCATTTTGCATGTGATCATCTTTCAGTCTCATAAAAACAGCGTCCTCATCTGTTTTGCTATAACTGTTTCTCTCTCCCAGTATTTCCAGTTGGTTCTCATACTTTTCTAATCGAACAAGATAATCCTCCTCTAATTTTTTTATACTTTTCCTGGTAGGCTTGTCGATAACCTTTACGTTTTCGTTTAACGATGCTAATCGAGTTCTGAGTTCACCGCTATCTATAGGTCTGGGCGTCTCATCTTTAGATAATGCCGACTGATCTTGTTTGATTTGGGTGGCTATTTCATGTAGTACAGCCTCAATTTTTGTTTCTAACTTTGCCTTGTTTTTTTCTACGGCTCCTTTCCATACAAAGGTATATCTATTGGCAGCGGATTCAATTTTTGTACCATCAATGTATTGAACATCAAGGCTCAAATAATTTAAATCGTGCAAAAGTCTTACCACCTCAGCAAATAGTTTTTGTATTTGATCCTTTAGTCTTTTACCTCTAAAATAGTTAATCGTTCTGTAATCAGGGGTGCTATGGCCTGATAGCCACATAAAGTGGATATTTTCATGTAATGCTTTTTCTATTTTACGGCATGAATATATATTGTTTGTATAGGCATAAAACAATATTTTTATCATCATCCGGGGATGATAACTTGTAGTGCCTCCTCCTTTGTATTGCTTAATAATAGCATCTATATTTAGCTGATCAACCA
>Ga0255182_1000495_pt1 | contig 25861 bp, 11 predicted proteins | sample Atl_UVDOM_RepA_8_FD_188420 | JGI IMG/M metagenome (GOLD analysis project Ga0255182, IMG submission 188420) | Freshwater microbial communities from Altamaha River, Georgia, United States - Atl_UVDOM_RepA_8d | ecosystem: Environmental > Aquatic > Freshwater > River | place: USA: Georgia...
ACCTGCTCCTCCATGCCCTCGACGTCGATCTTCATCCAATGGACGTCCCGGCCGTCGAGCGGGCCGCAGGCTCGTGCGAGCGTCGTCGTCCTGACATCGTACTCCTCGACGACCTGACCGGTCCGCCGGTAGGCATCGGCAAGCCCGAGGGCGCCGGTGCTCATGCCGCTCGCGTTCGTCACGACGAACCTCACCGTACCCTCCCGGTCCGACAACGCCACCTCGTGCACGACCTCGTCGGGGCGGTCCCGCCTGATCTTCTCCGCGTACACCGGATTCGGCTCGAAGTGCACACCCCGCCAGCCTTGCTCGTAGAAACCGCGGCTCACCGACTCGCAACGCGGGTCGTGCGCACCGACGTCGATGTAGCAGCCGTGCTGCACGTGGCCGAGCGCCCTCCAGAGGAGGATGTCTTCGAGGTTCTGGGCGTATGAGCGGAAGCGGGCGGGCTGCACGATCTCTCCTCGTGGAGGCTCGAGTCACAGGATGCAGAGCAGATCGGTATGAAACAACAGCTCATCACCGGGCTTCTCGAGCACACGGGCATACACACCCTCGACGCTGGCGACATCCAGCGACGGCCGTCTCTCCCATCCGGGGGATCGCAGGTCGTGGATCGCGCGGCAGTGTCGGAGGAAGCGAAACAGCCGCTCCCGGCCACCGCTCCGCTCGATACCGTAGGGCCAGAACTCGATGACGACGTACGGCCGCCGTCCCCTGGAAAAGATTCGCTCGCCGCCGCCGAGCACATGCCCTTCGTGCCCCTGCGTGTCGATCCACAGGAGGGCCGTGTCGTCGAAGGCGGCTCCACACTCGAGTTCCAGGCTATCGAGAGTCGTCGCCACGATATCCCGCGTCTTGCGACCGGCTTCACCGCATGCATCCGCGATGCCCGCGGTGGCCGGCCTCATGCGGTGATCCCCGAGATTGTCTCCCGACAACTCCATGACGGCGGGGCCCGCGACGTCTGACACCGCACAGTTGAACAGCCGTGTCCGGCTCTGGCACCCGTTGAGCGCGATGTTGCACGTCAGGAGGTGGAAGTTGTCCTGATCCATCTCCACTCCCACGCCGCGCGCGAACGTCCCGGCGCGCAGGCTGCGCAGGAGATGGGTGCCGATATTGGCTCCGATGTCGATGAATAGCTCCGGTCGGAAGCCATGCCGTCGCCTGAGGAACCGCACGACGTCGTCGATGAGCGCCTCCTCGAACGACCCCCGCTCCCGGAGCAACCGGCCGATCACCGTGTCGGTCCTATAGACGAGCATCGGGCCGTTGTCGGTATCCGCCAAGACGACGCCCCGTTCACCGGAGCCGACGCCGGGTGCACCGAAGAGCGACTCCCGCCGGAGGGTCGCCGTCGGCATAGACCGCTCGCCATCCAGCATGATCGCGACGAGCCTGCGCAGCCGGCGTCTGATACGAGACACGATCGTCATCGGGCTCTCTCCATGCGACAGCGCGCCGTCATCATGCGAGGGGCCCGCCACGGGCGTGGGCAGCGGCTGCGAATGCGGCGAGGTATTCTCGGTAGGTGTCGTGTGCCAGATGCCGGTCGGCGAAATCCCGCCCGCGCAGGCCCATCGTGCCGCGGAGCCGGCCATCACGAAGCAACCGGAGGATCGCGGCGGCGATCCGGTCGGTCTGCGGTGGAACGAGCAGACCGCCGCCGCACTCTCCGACGGTCTCCTCGAGCGCGGGCTGTTCGACGGCCACGACCGGTTTCGCGTAGGCCCACGCCTCGTAGTAGACGAGCCCGAAGGATTCGCCGTCCGAAGGCACGCAGAGAAGATCGCATGCTGCCAATGCATCCTGCTTCTCGGCTTCACCCGCGTCGTCGATGTCGAGAATCCCGTCGCCCAAGCTGATACGGCACTTGCCGTCGGAGGGCCCCATGAGCACGACCGTGGCGGCGGGAAACTCCCGGCGTACCGCGGGCCATGAGTCGAGCAGCCGCCGCACCCCTTTGCCCACGGTCTTTCTGCCGAGGAAGAGCACGAGCGGCCCGCGGATCGCGTGCTTGGATCGAAACGCCTCGGCATCGCCTCCCTCGCCGTGGTCGCAGCGGCAATGGATCCGGTGAATGCGCTTGGGCGACACTCCCAGTCGGACGAGCTCCGCGGCCTCCCGCCGGGAATAGGCGAGCACGGCGTCGCCGCGACGGTAGAGCGCGGCGTCGATCCATCGGTCGCCCCAGCTGCCGATATGAATGGCTGGCTCCACGGAGAAGGTCGCGCCGGCCTCGCGGGCGGCTGCTTCCGCGGCAAAGCCGAGCATATCGAGCCCCGTGCCGAGGTAGTGCACGGCGTCGGCGCTCGCGCAGTGGGCCGCGACGGCCGCGCCGATGCCTCGCGCCTGCAGGCGGCAGGCGAGCGGCAGTGTGGCGGGCGACTGCATCAGCAAGTAGATGGCCGCGCCGCCGATCGGTCCCCAAGGCAGTGGCGGCAGGATGCTCACCGGGATCCCGTCGCAGTCGAAGCGTCGCTGCGTCTCCCACTGGAGGAATCGGCTGCGCAGCCCGGGGCGGCTGGCGGCGAAGCGCCCCACGATCTTCACCTCATGTCCGTCGGCGCGAAGCTGCTTGGCCAGCCAGAGGCAGATATTTTCAAGGCCGCCAAAAAGCGGCGGCGTGAACGGCGACAAGAGGACGATTTTCAACGTCGGCAGACCCCGTGGAACGGTGGCTCGACGCGCAGCGGCATGGATTCCCCGGGAGTGTACCCTCCGCCCCTGCGGAAGCCAGAACGTCAACGCCGGCCGTTCGGAAGCTCCCCACAAACGCGGCACAATCCCGCACCGGGATACTCACGCCGAGGTCAATGCCTCCTCCGGCAACGAACGCACCGCTGGGCGGCAAGCGCAGCAGCCTCGATGCCCTGCTCCGCCCTCGCGGGCGCAAGAACGACGAACTGGAGCCGGAACCACACCACCGACGGTGCGGCCTACCGCGACGTACTCGCGTATTGTGCCGTCGGGGTGATGGTGCGTCGCACCCCCAACCGATACGCCCGGGCCACGAGCGCGTTGTACTCGGCCTCGGAGGGGAACTGATCCCGGGTGAGGATTGTTCCCGAGGTTCCGTTCGCATCGCCGACGATCGCCCAGCTGTAGTCCGGGGCATAGTCAAGGATCCAATAGTTGCCCGGCTCGTCGCCGGCAGGCGCGCCAGAGTAGTCCACGCTGAAGCGGGTGTTGAAGGCGTTGACCGGAACCGCCGACCCGGTGATGTTCCACGCCGGGCCGCCAGGGCCGTCGTTGCCTGAGTTTTCCACCATCATCGTGCCGTCTGGCTGGGGCGTATAAACCGCCTTGACGTTGACCAGTCCGACGGAGGCGCCCTGCTTGACGCTGCCCTGCTCGTACCAGCTGCCTACATACTGATTGATGTCGACCGGGGGCGGCGCGGGGAGCACGCGGACCTGCGTCGCGCCCATCACGATCGACTGGTTGGCGACGTAGGTGCCGTCGTTGGGATTGCCGTAGAAACCGTAGACCGGATTCGTCGGCCCGTTCCCCGCGTATATGTCGTTGATCCAACCGCCGACGAGCGTGATCGATGCATCGACGTCGCTGCCGTCGTCGAGCTGAACGCCGACGAACTGGTCCGGGTGCAGGGCCACGAGCTGCTCCGTGGTGCGGCCCCAGTGATTCGCCGCCTGAGGCGGCGAGGCGATCTGGTACACCGGAATGCCCAAAGAGTCGAGCCTGGCGAGCGCCCTGGGGAACTGTTCCGGTTCGGCAATGCCGTCGAACAGCACCACACCCAGCAGGTTCGCGGCGGCGCCGTTATCGACGGTGAGTGCGCCGACGTCCGCGGCGAACCCGCCGCCCAGACGCTGGCCGGCGAGCAGGATCTTCTCGGGCAGCACTCCCTGATAGCCGGCGGCGGTCGCGCTGACGGCGAGTGCTCCACGATCACCGAGCATCATCCCGGCGACCGCCTCCTGCATGACAGCACTTCCCAGGAAGCCCTCGGGGCGGGTCGGGGTCTCGAACGCACTGATCGTGGGCGCGACGACGATGCTGTTGCTCTGCCGCGCGATCCGGACGGCAAGCGCCGCAAAGGCAGCCTCGTCGCCGAGCCCGCCGCGTTGGAGCCACACCATGCCGTTGGCCGCGACTCGGCCGTCGGCCTGGGTCGGGAAGTACCACTCCGCCGACGTGAAGAAGCCCCGGGGTCCAGCCGGGATGGCCAGTGACGATACGCCGGTCTTCACACCGGTGACACCGTTGCCTTGCTGCGGGATGACGGCACCGGCGAGGCCGTTGCTACCGCCGTCGACCGCAGGCCCCGGATCGAATCCGGTCAGCCCGCCGATGGCCGCCAGCTCCGCAGCGAGCCTCCACTCCCCTGCCGTCCACATGTTGGCGACCGGGCTGGGGAGTGGCGTCGCCGCGGCATCGCCGAGCAGGATCGGATGATTCGCCGCAGCATAGAAGCCATCGTGGGCATCTTCCGGCGCGACACCCGCATACAGATCATTGATCCAGCCAGCGGTCAGCGTGCGGGCGGCCGCCGCATTGCCCGGCAGAGACCACGTGGTCACCCGCTGGGCCACGATGTCGGCGGCGGAGTTGCTGCCGAAAATGGCGTCCACGTGCGAACCGCCGGTCAGCACGGCGCCACGAAACCGGCCGGGATCCGTCGCCACCAGCGCGTTCGTGGTGGCGCCGTAGGCGTTCCAGAGCTGCGCGGGAGCCGCCAGCTGATAGACGGGGATGGAACGGGCATCCAACTCGGCCACCTGCGCCGCGAAACTGCCGCTCCCGTCGAATGCGCCACGCGAGACGCCGTCGTACATGATCACGCCGAGGAGATCCGTCGACGTAGGGTTGTGCGCCGCGTAGTCGGCCGCAACGGCCGTCACGAAGCCGCCGCCTGCCGAATGACCGGCGAGCATGAAATTCCCCATGAATGCACCGGCTTCCCCGTCAAAGCCGGCCGCCTCGGCGCTCGCGGCAAGCGCGGGCCGATCGCCTTCGAACAGCGACGCCACGGCCCGCCGCATCGGGTCGCCGGCGAGCGACCAGTTCATCGTGGTCGGCAGCGATGGCGCCACCACGATGCTGTTGGTCTGACGGGCGAGATCGCCGGCCAACCCGGAGAGGGCGCCGCCGGTGGCACCGGCGGCATGCTGCAGCCAGATCACGCCTTGGGGGATGATCGTGCCGTCGACCTGCGTCGGGAAGTACCAATCGGCAGGTGCCGCCACACCGTCACCAGACGGGATCACCAGCGTGGAGCGTCCCACCCGAACGCCGCTCACGCCATTGTTCGCACCAGGCAGGTACGGAGTTCCCGCTGCCAGGAGTCCCGCGGCACCCGGTGCCGAGACGCCCGTGGCCACGCTCACGCCGACGGTCTGCAGGCCGGTCGGCGCCGGCACAAACCCCGTCGCTCCCTGTCCGCGCAGCGCCATCTCGAATGCACCACCTGCGAACTCTCCGGCGACCCGGCTCACATTGCCTTTGGAGTTTACCCACACGTCTACCGGGACGGGGCTGCCGTCGCGGCCGATGCTTGGGGCATCCTGCAGGTCGGCCAGCGGGATCATGCCCGCGAACGTCGAGAGCCCCACGAGGGCCCGATAATGCCGGCCATACGAGTCGGTGCCGACGTACTGCACGCTCTTCGCGAACTCGATGCCCGGGAGCGTCTGCAAAGGCGTCAGCGACGTGGCGAGGCGGTTCTCCCCGAGCATGGTCCTCTGCATCCCCGACGGGCCCGTCGCGTCCGGGGGCGGCACGAGGAATCCGACAGAGGCATCGATGTCGAGGATTTCCGTGCGCGTGTCGAGCCACCCGGTCGAACGGGCCGACACCACGAAGGCCTCGACCGCGACATCGAAGGAATAGCTGCGGGCCTTCTGCGCGCGATAGGCGGCGCGTCCCACATCGGTCAACCGAAACCGGAGGCCCGTGGTGTTCTGGACGAGCTGGCTGCCCACGAGGGTGCTGACCAGGTAGTTCTCGACCTGCCCGAGCGCGTTGGCGCCGATCTCGTTGCCGACGACGAACGAATAGGCACACGACCCCGACGCGGTGATTCCGTACCCACCGTTCGACACGATCGAGTTGCCGGCCTCAGCAACAGGGCCTCCGATCGTGAGGCCTCGTGCGGCCTGGAGCACCACGCCGTTGCCGCCGTTGACGCTGAAGGAACTTCCGGTGATCGACGTGCCCGCATAGCCCCCCGGTCCGACCTGAACCCCGGTGCCGTTGTCCGTGCTCGTCACTCCCGTGATCCGGGATCCATTCGATCCGCCGACGAAGCGGATGCCTGCGCCGCCGAACCCGCTGATCGTGCGGGCTGCGGGAACGGAGGAGAACACGACATTGTGGACGTTCGCCCCGACCACGAATCCGCTGGTGCCGGCCGCAGTGCCCGCTCCGTCCAACACGAGCCCTCCGCCGACGAGCACGCGGCTCGCCTTGGCCAGCGTGATGCCCTGCAGGGGTAGCTGGCCACCGACGTCACCCGCGATCGTGATGGCTCTTCCGGCAGAGAGCCGCAGCCTGCCGAACCCGTCGATCGTGGACGAAAAGGAGATACCGCCGCCGGCCTGGATGGCCACGCCGTTGAGGAGCGTCACACGCCCCGAAAACGTCTGCGAGCCCCCGGGGGTCGTCACGTCGGCGGCCATGAGAATCCCGTGGGCCACGGCCTCGCCATGCGTCGCGAGGCTCACGGCACCGGCTCCCTTCGCCACGATTCGGCCCGTGACGGAGATGCTGTCACTCGCACCCGGACCGGTGTCGATGGCGAAGCTCTGCGACGCCGCCCCGCGGCCAACGGCAGCGAGATTCACGCCGGCCGGGCCGATCCTGACGGAGTCCGTGCCGATTCCCCCCACGATCGAGAGGCCCGCGAACTTCGTGATCTTTTTCAGGTCCACTGTGATCGTGTCGGCCACGACATCCACCGAGATGCCATTGACCGGCGCGGCCATGGCGAGCGAGCCCGCCGTCTCGGCGATGATCGTCAGGCTGGCTGCCCGGGCGTCGTACGTGGTTGCGAGGTTCGTGATCGCCGCGCCCTGGGGATCCAGCGAGAGCGTGACCCGATTGCCCACGAAACCGACGAGGACGTCGTCGGCCGCAAGCATCGCCCGTGACTCGAGGCCCTCGATGCCGCGTGGGCTACCGACCGCAGCGCCGTCGCGGCTTCGACGTCCGTCCGTGATCCGCCGGCGACGGCCGAACAGGACGGACAGCAGGGAAGGGAACATCTGATCCTCGTGACGAAAAGGGCGATCAAGGGCGTCAGCCCCCGCCGCGCAGAGCAAGTATCGGCCCGGCAGACCCTCACTCTAGCTCGCGGCCCGCGCAGCCGCCAAAGACGGGCGCGATGGTGAGATCTGTGCGGGAATTTCGGACGGGGCCGGGCACGCGATCAGCCCATGCCGCACCGTTCAGCGAAGAAGTGAACACGCGCCGCGGATGTGCCGATTGAATCGTCAGATGGCTCCGCGGGCTGCCCGTTTCAGGGGTTATCTAGTCCGGTTCTTTCGGCGCGGTGCGTCGCGCAAGCCCCGGCCCCCGGGAAGGTCGAAGGCGGCCATGATCGACACCCCGCGGCAGACAATGGCCAGGGGCCTCGCGTCACTCGCGGCGTGGGGCTATGAGGTCATCGACGCCCTGGGCCGCTGCTGGCTCCTCGTCCTCGCGACCCTCTCGGTCGGAGTGGTGATCGCCCTCGTTCCCCAGGGGCGTGAGGCCCTCTGGGCGGCCGGCGGCACGGGCCGTGCCTGGCAGGTGCCCGCCTTCTTCGTCACGAGCACACTGGGAGCGGTGCTGGTGACGCTGTTCGCGGCGCAGATTGTCGAGGCGCGACGCGAGGAAGAGCTCGCCGGTTCGCGGCTGCGCGGCCATGCCTGCTTCGCGGTGCCGGGAATGCTCGGCCTGCTCGCCGCATTCCTCGTGCCGCTGCTGCTCGTGCATCTCGTCGGCACAAGTCCCTTCCTCCTGCCGCAGCGCCGCCGGGAGTTGCAGGAGCTGGGGATTCTCTTCCAGACGCTCGTCATGCCCGCAGTCGTCGTGGCACGTTGCCCGACGGTGCTCGTCCGCATCGCCCGCCCCTGGAAGCTCGATCGCCGTCAGCTGCTCGGCAGCGTCGGCCTGCTCGCGTTCTTCCTGCTCGGCCTGCTCCTCTCGTCCTCCCCGTTCGTGACCGGAGCGATCGTCCTGCTGGTGGGGCTCGCGCTCCTCGACGGCCTCTGGTGGGAGGTCGGTCTCGAGGCCGCCTCACGCCGCCATCGCCGGTGGGCGGGCCTCGTGCTCTCGCTGTGCTGGATCGTCGCGGGCTGCTGGGTCGCCGCCGCCCCGGAGTCGCGGGCCCCTGCAGTCGGCCCGGCGGCGGTCATTCTCTTCGCCATGTATTTCTGGCTCGCGTTGGCCTACGTGCTTTTCTTCTTTCTCGGTCGCTGGCTGAGCCAAGGGGTCTCCGTCGCCCTGTTCCTCACGGTGCTTGGCCTCTTCCTGTCCGGGCCGTTCAACATGCATGCGGTGCGGACGATCGCCACCGGGCAGACGGCGGACAGGGCAGCGCCCGGGCGGCTGTCGCGGCACATCGACGGCTGGCTCGAGTCACGCCGCAGCGCCATCGAGTCGGCCGACGCCCCCTATCCGGTGTTCATCGTCGCGGCCGAAGGAGGCGGCATCCGGGCGGCATTCTGGACGGCGGGGCTGCTCTGCGCGATCCAGGATGCGGAGCCCGCCTTCGCCGACCATGCCTTGGGCATCAGCGGTGTGTCGGGGGGCAGCCTGGGCGCGGCCACGTTCGCGGCGCTCGTGGCCGAAGCCCGGCGGGGCGGGATCGACGTGTCCCGAACCGATGCTGACATCGGACCGCTGCAGGCCCTCGCGGCCGCGGTGCTCGGCCGCGACTATCTCTCGCCCGTCCTCACGACCATGCTGATCCCCGACGTGGCCGCCTGCCTCGTGCATGGCGCGTGGGCCGAGGACCGGGCTGCGGTCCTCGAACGGACGTTCGAACTCGGCTGGCGCGAGGCGGTCGGGACGGATGCCTTCCAGGATCCGCTGGTCGCCCTGTGGGAGGATGCCGCCCTGCACGGCGTGCCGACCGTGTTCCTGAACAGCACCGAGGCGGCGTCCGGTCGCCGGATCGTCAACAGCCACGTCGCCCTCGATCCCGACCAGTCCTCGGCGCTCTCCCTGCCCGTCGCCCTTCCGCCCCGGTCGCTACGGCTCAGCACGGCGGTCCTGCTGAGCGCGCGCTTTCCCGCGATCAGCCCGATCGCCACCCTCGAGGAGACGGCCGACGAGGGCCGGCTCCACATCGTGGATGGCGGCTACGTCGACAACTCTGGGACACTGACGGCGGCGGAGATCGCCGCGGCGCTGGCGGCGTCGTCCGAGCGGCTGGGGCTTGCGGATCGCATTCGCACCGTCGCGATCGTGATCACCGACGATCCGATCCCGCTCGACGCCCGGGAGGCCCGTGCAGACCTGCAGAACCGGACGGGCATCGTCGCCACCGCCGTCGGTGCCCTGCTCTCCCCCTTCGAGACGCTCGATCATGTCCGCAAGGCGCTCTCGAGGAAACATGGCGAGTCGCTGGCCGCCCTGATCCGCGGCCGCGGGGGCGCGGTGCTCGACGGCTTCGCGCTCCGGGCCAGCCGGATGGAGTTTCCCCTCGGCTGGATGCTCGCCCCCGCGACGCGCGCGGCGCTCACACAACAGATCCGCGACTTGAAGGCCGATCCGCGGGGCGACCTGCAGCAGATCAAGGATCTCATCCGGGCCGGCCGGCCGCCGATGACGTCGCCGTAGTAGAGGTCGCTCCCTTCCAGGCTCCAGTGCCACGGTCGATAAACCGTGAACCCGCCGCTCGCCCGTGGCGCGGCTCCGCCGTACATCGCATGGATGACCGCGGAACCGGTGAGGCCGAAGGTATGCGTGAGCGGCCAACCCGTGCACGGCAGATCCCACGCGTTGCTCACGAGGCGTTCCTCGTCGGTGCCAAGCAACGGATCGGTGGTCTGATCCTTGTGGTTCACGAAGGTCGTGCCGCCGTCCTCGATCCGCACCTGCCAGATGTTGTTGCCCGCGAAGCGGGCGTGGTTGCCCCCGGCTGCGAGCTGGTTCTCGATCGCCTGCCGCATCGACCAGCTCGAATACTCGTCATGTCCGACGACGATCGACAGCCGATAGGTCTCGAGCGCGTGCGGATCATCGTGCAGATCGTGGAGGGTGTAGTAGTCGAGCGTGTAGCCGTGGGCCTCCGCCCATTCCACGAACAGCTTGCCATAGAGCGCCCAGCTGGCGTCGCCGTAGTCGCGGGCATAGCCGTAGTGGTGCGCGTACGCATGGGCGGGCAGGCTGGGCACGGCGAAGGGGGGCAGTTCGGCGGTGGACACGGCCCGCGGGCCGCCGCCGGGCAGCCTCACCAGGCCGCGTGACCAGGGCCTCAGGAGCGAGGTGCGGGGACACGGCTTCTTGAAGCGGGGCGTCCCGCCCTCGCCGTGATAGCTGTTGCCCCCGCCCCAGTCGTTGTAGGCGTTCATCGTGGCCGTCGACACCACGAAGGCGATGCCGGTGTCTCGGGCGGGCGTGGCGGGCTTCACCACGAAGAAGTGCTCCCGCTCGAAGACGCCGTCGTCGTCGTCCCGCACCCGCACGATCACGACGTAGAAGCCCGACCGCCACTCATCCGGCACCGTGAGTTGCAGCGCCACGGGCCAACCGCATCCCACCACGTGCGCGTGTGCGGGCGTGGGCACCGCCGTCGCGGGGATGCCGCCACGCCGGTAGACGATCTCCGGCGTCGGCCCCTCCCGATGGATCTCGATCTCGAACAGCTTCCGCGTGCTGTGCACGTGGAAGTCGATCGTCCCGCCGGCGCGATACCCGTAGCGCGGCGTGTAGCACCAGATCTCGGCGATCGCCGGATCGTTGAGCGGCTTCTCATAGCCCCAGCCGTGGCGGGCGTCGTTGTGCGGTGCCGGCCCGGGGCCGGGGATCACTCTGGGCTGATCGAGGATCGACGGGCCGTCATCGAACCGCCCCGGCTCATGCGTGGAAGTCATGGCATTCATCCCCATCGGGCCCCGCGAAAGACGACCCGCGGACAGCGTTACCGCAGGGCGGATAGCCGCGAAGCCGTCGCTCCACCAGGGGCCGCGACCGGGGGCTCGAGCATCCGCTCCAGGCTTGCCTGCGACGCTCGTCTCAGCACCTCGATCCGGACGAGGATGCGCTCGTCCAGCGGCTCGCCCAACGGCGACGTCCGGGGCTCCGCCGCATCTGCCTGCCCAAAGCGATGATGCTCCGCACCGACCAGCACGAGGAGATCCCGGATCTTGATCTCGCGGTAAGGCGACGTCTCACACAGGAACGGACGCGCGTACCGCAGTGCGAACACACAACCATGGAAGTAGTTGGTCGCGACGGCCCGCGCGCCACGCATCAACTGCACGAAGTCGTCCGGACTCGCCGAGATGAGGTTTTCGTCGGCCCAGTCGTTGCGATAGCCCACGCTCACCAACCGCACACCGGCCGCCCGCGCCCAGTCGGTCACATGCCGCGCGAACGGCCGCGAGAAACCGACCCCGTACACGACGGCGTAGGGGCGAGAAGGGACGCCACCGTCCGTGTCGGGGATGGGCTCGAACTGCAGGCAGGGATCGAGCACAACCTCGGGTTCCGAGCCGATCCCGTCGCGAACGAGCGCTTGCGTGTTCATGTCGCGGACCGAAATCGACGCAAACCGTCGCAAGGCGTCGGCCTGCGCGGACTCGAGCGGATCGCCGGCCGGGCGACTTCCGCAACTGGCGGCGTGGGCCGCCAGCGTCACGCCCTGAAGCCCGATGCCGAAAAAGAGCCTCCTGCCGCCGTACCACGGATGCCCGGTGTTCCATACCTCGTCGCTTCCCACGACGACCAGATCGTAGGGATCGAGCTTCCCCGGCCGATCGAGTGGGAAGGGGCGGGACAGTGGAAGCCGGCCTCTGGCCCGCTCGAAGGCCAGGAGTTTTCGGCCATACGCCGGAGTGTCGGCCAGGCCGCGCACATCCCGGGACGAGGGGAACAATCCGCACTTCCATTCGGCGACGTTCACCGGCCAAGACCAATGATCCAGGATCACGGCATCGTGGCCCGGGGCGCGGATGCCTTCCACGAGGCACCGGGCCTGCCAGTAGGCGCCGTAGTTGAAACACTTGTGATACGTCAGAATGCCGACGCGTCGCCGTCTGGCCATGCTCAAGAGCCTGTCGGGGGATCGCTGGTCGTGCCGCCCCGGACGGCCCGCACGATGTTGATGAGTTGCTGCAGATGGCCGCCGCTGGCCCGGAACAGGGCCGCGGTATCCGGGAAAGGATAGCCTGCCAGGTAGGCATCCAGCCCGTCACGGCTGCCGAGCATCCGGGCAAACTCCAGGATTCGTCCATGCCCGAAGTCCATGGCCCCGAGCCCGAGGGTGTGCAGAAACAGCCGTGTCTTCTTCTCGCAGAACGTCCAGGCCACGGGGACGTGATGGCCGAGACAGACGACCGGCACGTGCAGCCGCGAGGAGACCAGGAGATCCAGCGACGCCAGCATGGAGGCGTCGTCAGCGAAATCGTGGAACTGGTAGTGCTCCACGTTGACACCCCGGATCCGCATCCACCGATCGAGAGCGTTGGAGGGCCGCGCATTGCGGTGCGCGCTGTCAAGACACACGAAGGTGTGGTGCGGACATCGCCAGACCAAGGCCTGCAGCACCGCGGCGAAGTGCAGGCCGCTCCGGTCCGCCAGATTCGCGAGATAGACGTCCAAGCCGATGCGCAGGTGATCGCCCGGTGGACGGCGCCTTGGAGCCGGCGATCCGGCACGCCAGACCAGGTCCGGGAAGACGTCGCTCTCGACACCCAGGGCCCGCAGCAGGGCGAGGTCCGACGGATTGCGGACGCTGGCGTAGCGGGCTCCGTCGAGGAACAGCGCCTTGTATACAGGCGAGAGCCGCGGATCGGTGCCACCATTGCCGCCGACCGAGATCGCGCAACGCACCAGGCCCTGTCGCCGGGCGAGTTGCACCAGGGCGAGCATCTTCTCGGCAACTCCCGGAAAACGCCGGCGAAAAGTCCGCTCGTTCCAGGAGATCAGCAGACCACCTCCGCCCCAGACAAGGATGTCGGAGTCGTGCACGACTGCCCCCGGATCGCGGGTGATCCGGATGCCGGGGTGCTCGAATGCCGGGGTTGCCAGACTGTCGCGGCCAGGTTCGCCGAGGGTGAACAGCGTGCACGGGAAGCCGTGCTCGACAAGGTGGGCGGCGCAGAGGTGGGCCATGAGGTCGTCGCCGTAGTTGCCGACGCCGTAGAAGCCGATCAGACCGACGCGAGCCTGGGTCATACCCGCTCCCCCACCCACAGCCCGTCCGATCACGGCCGTGCCGGCGCCGGTTCCACGGCGTGCAGCAGCTTGGCGTCGGCGAGGTTCCACAGCCGCACCCGGCCGTCCTGACCGCCGGCGGCCACGAGCGGCGGCACGGCGGCGAGCGTCTGCAGGAAGCCGCTCGCCCCGTCGAACTCCCGCAGGACGGCCCCGGTGCCGACGTTATAGAGCCGCACGAGCGGATCGGCGGCCGACACGATGATCTCGTCGCTCGCGCCGAGAAATCGCACGCCGGTCACCTCTTTCTTGGGCCCGGTGATCATGCGTTGCCGCTCGCCGGTGACCATGTCCCAGATCCTCACGGAGTTGTCGGCGCCGGCGGACGCGAGCCGCCGACCGTGCGCCTGCCAGGACAGGGCGAGCACGTGGCCGGTATGCCCCTCCAACGACCGCACGACGCTGCCATCGGCGACCGCGTGCACCTTCACGAAGCGGTCGGCCGCGCCCGAGGCGAGCACATCGCCACGGGGCGAGAAGGCCAGCGCCATGATCGTGTCGGCGTGGGGACGAGGCAGCACGCGGGCGAGCATGCCGTTCTCGACGTTCCAGAGCTTGATCTCGCCGTCGCGGCTGGCACGGCCACTCCCCGAGGCGAGCAGGCGGCCGTCCGGCGAGAAGGCCACGGCCGTCACCGTCCCGAGCGGCGGCCCGCCCGGGTCGTCGTCGCCGGCCGCCGGCGTCGACTCGCCGCCGATCGTCCGCTCGAGCATCCAGGACTCGCGGAGATCCCACGACGCCGCGGGAGCCCCTGCCCCAGCCACGATCAGACGGTCGCCCGCGAACGCGAGCATGCCCGGCGGTCCGACGGCACCGGCGGGACGGGCCGCCTCGAACGTGTCCCGCAGTCCACCGTCGGCGCCGCCGACGATGGTGAGGCGGCCGTCGGCGCCGAGCCCGGCGAGCCACTGGCCGTCGGGTGAGAACGCCACGGCCGTGGCGGGCAGTTCCGCTGCCTTCACCTCCTGCGCAAGCCTGCCACGGGCCTCCGTCGTGGCACCGAGCCGCTTCTCGAGCGACTCGGACTCGGCCTTCCGCCTGGGGAGTTCCTCCTGGGCCTGCTTCTCCCGCGATTCCGCGAACGCGACGGCCCGCTTGGCACTCGTCAAGGCGGCGTCGGCACGCGCGCGGTCCTCCTGGGCCTTCTGCTCCGCGGCCCCAGCCTCGGCCGCCTTCTTCTCCGCCTCCGGCACCTTCGCCTGCACCCGCTCGAGATGAACAGCCGCCTGGACGACCGCGGCGTCGGCGGCGGTCCTCGCGGCGGTGGCGGCTGCGACGGCGGCCTGCGCCGCCTCGAGCGGCCCCGTGGCAGCCGGATCCACCTCCGCCTGCGTGAACGCCGCAAGGCTCGCCGCCGCGGACTCCGCCGTGGCAGTGGCGGCAGCCTGCAGCTTGACGGCCGCCGCGTGCGCGGCGGTGGCCAACGGCACCGCAGCCTGCGCCGCCGCGACGGCGGCGGCGGCCTCTCCCTTCGCCTTGTCGGCGGCGACGACCCCCGCGGTCTTCTCCGCAAGCGCCTTCTCGGCGGTCGAGACCGCCTCGGCGGCCTTGTTCTTGTCCACCACGGCATCGGTGACATCCTTCTCGGCGGCCGTGACCCGGGCCTTGCCGAACTCGACGTCCTGTTTTTCGACGCTGAGCGCGAGGTCGGCGGCCGCCAGCCGGCGCACCAGCCGCACGTCTCCCCTCGGGTCGGCCACGAGCTTCCCGTCGGCCAGATTCCACAGCTTCACGCCGGCAACGGAGCCGGCCGTGGCCAGTCGCGAGCCGTCGGGCCGCACCGCGAGCGCCGCAATCGGACCGCCATGATCGAACTCGCGGACGACGACACCCGTGTCGGCATGCCAGAGCCTTGCCTTGCCGTCACCGCCACCAGCCACGAGGTGCCCGGGCAGGGTCGGCACACCGGCCAAGGCGATGACCGGATGCGGCATACCCGCAAGCTCCTTGACCGGGGCCGGCGCAGAGGGAGCCTCGGCCCCCGTCGTCGGCAGGGGCAGGCCCCACACCCGCATGACGTTGTCGGGCTCGGCCGTGACGAGCCTGCCCGCGTCGAGCACCGCGACCGCCGCCGTGCCGGCGGGCCTGGCGAGCCGTCCGGTCGTCGCGCCATCGGCCACGGTGGTGGCCGCGACGGCCCCCGACATCGCCACCGAATAGATCGTGGCGCCGTCGGCCGCGAAGGCGAGGCCCTTGATCGCCGTGTCGTGGACCGCATGGACGTGGACCTTCATGCCGGAGATCGCCTCGACGATCGCGAGCGTGCCGTCGGGCAACCCGAGCGCGGCGTGCCTGCCGTCGGGAGAAACGGCGCCGGCCGTCGCCGGCGCCGTAATGGCCAGCGGCGCGATCCGCGGCGCGTCTCGCTTCCAGAGCTTGATCGTGCGGAACGAAGCGGTCGCGATCCTGTCGCCGGCCGGTGCGAAGGCGATCGCGCCGACCGGGTCGCGATGGGCCTGAGCGACCGCCGGCCCGTCCCCCGACGCGGCCCCATCGACGAGGTTCCCGAGCGCGACCCCGGAGATCGTGTCGAACAGGCTCACGCGACTGCCGCGTGCCGCGGCGGTCAGGCGGCCGTCCGCCGTCATGTCCACGCAGACGACCGGCCCGGTGCCGGGTGGGAGCGGACGCCACGCGATCGGCAGGGACCGCGTCGCGGGTCCGGCCGCGGCCCCCTCCACGATCCACCGCTCGAGCAGGCCGAGTTCCTCCGGCGACAAGTTGCGGGCGCCGACGGAGTTGCCCTCGGGCGGCATCGCGTCGGCATCGACATCGCGATGAGCGGCCCTCACCAGGAGCAGGCTCTCGGCCGGCTTGCCGGCCACGACGCCCGGGCCCGAGTCGCCGCCGGCGACGATCGTGGCGACCGTCTCGAGCGCGAGTCCCCCTTCCTTCGTTCTGGCGTTATGACACGCGACGCAGTTGGCCGCCAGGAACGGCCGGACGTCCTCCTGGAACCGCACCGGTTGCTTCCGGTCGATGGCCGCGATCGGCAGGGGCTCGGCGGCAACGCCGGCCGGTGCGACGAACGCGACGGCCAGCGCGAAGCCCACGCCCCGCCCGGCACACCCCATCACGACACCCATCGACGCCCTGACGGGCACGGTGGCCCGAGGGCGGGGCGCTGCTGCCTTCATGAGTGGGACGGCTCCGGCAGGGAGGGCTTCTCGACCTCCCCAAGCATACTTGTCGCGGCCGCCCGCCGCCCGGAGGTTTGCGGTGGCGGCGTGGACGGCAATACCCTGTCGGGACGGGCCGCCCACTGTCGGCCCCCCGGCGGCGGCGCCATCGCGAACCTCTCCTCCCGTCAGGCAGCAACCATGATCCGCTGGTCGGCCCTGCCGCTCGCGCTGTGCGTCATCGGCCTTCTCGGCGTTGTGCCCGGCCTCGCCCAGCAGGTCTGCCTGCCGGCACCACGGCTGCTGACGGTGGTGCCGATGGGAGGACAGGCGGGCACGAGCGTCGAGGTGCACATCACCCATCAGCATGCAGACGGGCCGCTGACGCTCCTGTTCTCGACGCCGCAGATCACCGCGACACCGGTCCTCGCCGCGGACGGAACGCCGCTCCCGGACAGGTTTCTGGTGACGATCGCGGCCGATGCGCCGCTCGGTGTGCATGACGCCAGGCTCCTCGCGCGGCTCGGCGTCTCCGCCCCCCGGGCATTCGCGGTCGGCGATCTGCCGGAGGTCGTCCGCACCGCGGCCAACACCTCGCTGCAGACGGCGCTGCCGCTGCCGGTGCCTGCCGTCTGCAACGCCGCGACGACCGCACGGGCGATCGACTTCTACTCGTTCCAGGCGGCCGAGGGAAAGCGGGTCGTCGTGGACTGCAACGCACTGGGAATCGATTCCAAGCTCAACCCGGTGGTGATCCTCGCCGACGCCGCAGGCCGCGACCTGCTGGTGAGCCGCGACGGCGGGGTGCTCGACTTCACGCCGCCGAGCGACGGCACCTATCTCGTCAAGGTGCACGGGCTGGCCTTCCAGGGAGGCGTCGAGCAGTTCTACCGGCTGTCGCTCCGCGACGCGCCGGTCACAGCCCCCGCGCCGCGGCAGCATTCCGTGCCGCGGGTCGGCGGATTCTCCTGGCCGCCGGAAGGTCTTGGCGTTAGTGCGGCGACCACCGAGGCCGAGCCGAACGAGGCGCCGGCGCAGAAGATCAGCCTCCCCTGTGACATCTCGGGGAGCTTCGTGCCCGCGGCCGACACCGACGTGTTCGAATTCCGCGCGCAGAAGGGAGAGACATGGTGGGTGGAGGTGGCCTCGGAGCGGCTCGGGATGAACACCGACCCGTTCGTGCTGGTGCAACGCGTCGTCGCGACCGACGGCAAGGAAACGGTCATCGACGTGGCGGAACTGGACGACATCGCCCATCCCGTGAAACCGGGCACTTTCATTCCCGCGTCGACCTACACGGGCCCGCCGTACAGCGCGGGATCACCCGACGTGCTGGGGAAGATCGCCATCGAAGAGGACGGCGTCTATCGGCTGCGGCTGCGCGATCTGCTCGGGGGCCCGGGGACCGACGCCGGGAGCATCTACCGGCTCGTGATGCGCCGGGCGGCTCCCGACTTCGCCCTCGTCGCCTGGGCGGCGCACCTGCAGATGCGACAGAACGACTTCGGGACGTTCTCCAAGCCGATCGCGCTGCGGGCCGGCGGCACGATGGCGCTCGAGGTGGTCGTCGTGCGCCGCGACGGCTTCGACGGCGCGATCGACCTGTTCATGGAGGGCCTGCCGCCCGGGGTGCGGGCGGCAGGCCTGACGATCCCGGCAGGCAGGCAGCAAGGCATGCTCTTCATCACCGCCGACGCATCCGCCACGACCGCCTGGTCGCTCGCGAGGATCTTCGGCCGGGCCCGGCTCGACGGCGCGGAGGTCATCCGCCCGTGCCGTCTCGCCTCGGTGGTGTGGTCCATCGACTACGCCCCGAACGATTTCCCGCGCTCCCGCCTCACGGCCGACGTGCCGGTTTCGGTCACCGACTGCGAGCAGGCCCCCGCCTCCATCGCGCCGGCCGAGGAGAGGGTCTGGGAGGCGCGGGTCGGCGAGACGTTGAAGATCCCGCTGCGGATCACCTGGCGCGAAGATTTCAACGGCGGCTCGATCAAGCTCAAGCCGTTCGGGACGGTGTTCGCCGGCATGAAGCCTGTCGATCTGCCGATCAAGGCCGCGTCGGCCGAGGCGGTGCTCGACCTCTCCGCGCTGAAGACGCCCCCCGGCGACTACATCCTCGCCTTCAACGGCATCAGCGTCGTCAAGCACCGCTCCCATCCCGACGGGTCGCAGGGCCGGGATTCGCCCGCGTCGAAGGACATCCTGGACTTCCTGGTCTCAGAGCCGATCCGGATCACCGTACTGCCCGCCGCAGCTTCCCGATAGCAGACTCCGCAACACGTCTGGCTGGGCGGCCTCAGCCGACGAGTTCCGGGATCGGCCGCCCATTCTCGACGAGCAGGGTCGGCCGGCCGGTGAAGTCCTGGATCGTCACCCGCGACGCATCGATGCCGAGGTGGTGGTAGATCGTGGCCAGGAAGTCATGCGCCGTGCAGCGGCGGTCGATCACGGCCTCGGCGCGACGATCGGTCGCACCGACCACCTGGCCGGGACGGATGCCGCCGCCGAACCAGATGTTCGAGAAGGCGGCCGGCCAGTGATCGCGGCCGGGCTGCTGCGTGCCCGCGGGGCCGCTGGCGTTGCCGGCGCCCGTGCTCGCCCCGTAGCTGATCTTCGGGGTGTGGCCGAATTCGCCCGTGACCACGACGAGCACGCGGTCGTCGAGCCCGCGGTCGCAGATGTCCTCGATCAGCGCGGCGACGGCCTGGTCGTACGCATCGGCGCGGAACCGCAGCGCCTCGAAGACATGATGGTTGACCGCATGATCGTCCCAGTTGCCCACGCGGCCGCAGAGCGGGCCGCTGAGCTGCGTGGTCACGATGTCCACCCCGGCCTCCACGAGCCGCCGTGCCATGAGAAGCTGCTGGCCCCATGCGTTGCGCCCGTAGCGGTCGCGGGTCTTGTCGTCCTCGCGCGAAAGGTCGAAGGCCTCCTTCGCCCTGGGGTCGGTGAGGAGCATCATCGCCTGGGCCTCGAACTGGTCGAGGGCCTCCATCTCGAGTTGGCGGTCCACGGTCTGCTGCAGGTCGTCGAGACGTCGCCGCAACGTCGCCCGCCGCTCCAGCCGGGCGAGCTCCGCCGTCCCCGACACGCCGAGATTGGGGACCGAGAAGGTCGGCTGGCTCGGGTCTCCGGACACCGTGAAGGGCTGGTAGGCATCCCCGACGTAGGCGGGGCCGTTGTATTCCAGCGGCGGGTTGATGCCGACGTAGCGCGGCAGCGGATTGGAACGGGGCGCGTGCCGCGAGCGGAGATAGTTTGTCGCGCACATCCAGTCCGGGTACTTCGGCTTCGGCTTGTCCTGGGTCGCCATGTCGCCCGAGAGCATCTGCATCGAGCCTGCCGGATGGCCCGGGGCGGTCTGCGTCATCGAACGCACCGTGGTGAACTTGTCGGCAAGGGCCGCCTGGCGGGGCAGCAGTTCCGTGAAGTGGAGCCCGGGAATCTTGGTGGGGATCGTGCGAAACGGGCCGCGGTACTCGCTCGGCGCCTCGGGCTTCGGATCGTAGGTGTCGAGCTGCGAGCAGCCGCCCGGCAGCCAGACCATGATCACGGCGGTCGAGGATGGCTTCACCGCCGCCGGATGCTCGGCCCGCAGCCGCAGCATCCCCGGCAGCGAGAGCCCGGCGAATCCCGCCAGGCCGGCCTGGAGAAAGTGCCGGCGACTCCCCGGGCCGGCGCAGTGCCGCATCGCGGCGGCAAGAGGGCCTCGGTTCATGACTTCTTCTCTCCCCCGGAGGCGGTCCCCGACGGGCCGACGGTGGCCGCAGGTTTCACGTCGAGATCGATCGGCTCGGACACGATGATATCAACGATGTCAGTGGCGGGGACGGGCTTGTCGCCTGCCGGGGGCGGCCGGTAGGCCGAGGTCACGGCCCCGTAGAACATGATCGTATGCCGGCCGGGCTCGATCTTCAGCTTCGCGAGATCGAGCGGGATCACATGGCTGTCGGCCGCCACGGGCACGTCGACGGCGGCCGCCTTGTCGAAGCCCTGACCGAGGATCCGCAGCTGCATGACGTTCCCCGACAGCGCTCCCCTGCGCACGAGGGAAATCGGGACCTTCACGGTCGCCCCCAAGGCCGCCTCGACGGGGCCGGAACCCGGGCCGCGAATCGTCAACGGCGCAGGCTCCGCCGCCGCGACGGTGAGGAGGGGCTCGGAGACGAGCCGGGGCCGCGGCAGCTCCGCCCAATGGTCGCGGACCGGCCACGCCATCGATGCGATCCGGCACGGACGGACCACCTCGGTTCCGGCCACGGCGCCGCGGCCGACGATCCGCAACGGCACCGGCGAGGAGGATGCCCCGTCGGCCGCCGTGATCGCGACGATACCCCGGGACGCTCCCACGGGGATCCGCAGCCCGGCGGCGGTCACGCCCGCCGGCAAACCCTCGACGGCCAGTTCGATGTCGCCCTCGTACCCGTCCCGCCGCAGGGCCGCCACCTCGACGGCGATCGTGGCCCCCGCCCGGAGCGCGAACGGCTTCGACACGTCGGCCCGATCGCCGTTGCGAAGTTCCATGTGCAGCGGCCAGGCCACGAGCGCGAAGTCGGGCGCGGCCCGCCGGATCACGAGCCGATACACGCTCCGAGGCTCGACGCGCGTGCCACCGAAGAGGTCGCGGAGGCGCAGGCGATGCCGACCGGATTCCTTGATCTCGAGCCGGCCGAGGATGTCCGCCGATCCGGTCACGTAGGGAGGGCCGTCGTAGGAATAGCCCTGGCTCGACGGCTTGAGCGGGCTGACGATGTCGTTGAACTCCGTTACGTCCTCGAGCCGCTCTTGATCGCCGTCCATCACGACCCGCTGCACCACGGCGGCGGGATCGGCGGGGGCACCGAGCCGCTCCGCCGCAACCTCGACCCACCAGACGTCCCCCTGCGTCGCCTCGAATTCGAACATGTCGGTGTCGCCGGCGGTGAAAAAGCCGCCGGAGAGGTCGCAGGGCAGCGCGATTCTCTGCGCCTCCCCCGGCAGGTCGTTCGGCTCCACCTCCGTCGCGGCCGCCTGCTGCGGCAGGCCGGTCGGCGGCCAGGAAAAGCTGTTCACCTTGAGCGTCGCGGGGTGGCTGACGGCGGCCCCCTCGGCGTCGCGGACGACGAGCCGGTAGAAGTGGCCCGGGCCGCCCTGGAACGAGAGGTCGTGCACCTTCACCACACACGCGCCATCCGCCTCTGCGGTGAAGTCGAGCGGTCGATCCCGGCGCTCGACGACGACGTCGTTGCCGGACGCGTCGGCGATCGCGATCACGGGCTGCAGCCGCGAGTCGATGCCGACGGCGGCGCACTCGATGCGGATCCGCTGGCCGCGATGCAACTCGAGCCGGTAATGATCGATCGCCTGGGGCGTTGTCGCCGCGTTGCAGACGGAGTTCACCGCCAGGGGTGTCGCCGTCGCGATCGACGTGTTCGCCGGCCCGCGCAGCGTCTCGGGCAGCGTGCCGACGCTGAAGCAGCGGGCGGAGGAGATGCCCAAGGCCGTCACGACCGCGGCGTCATGGACGCCCACCGGCGCGTCGGCGGCGATCCTCACGATGAACGTGTTGGGCACGTCCTTGCCGTCAGCGCCGTGCTTTTTCCCGGCGGTCAACGACGGGTGCGAGAAGACCAACGCCTCGGCCGGCTCGAGCCGCTCGCCATCGACGACGACCTCCACCTCCGTGCCGGCGCATCCGCCGGCGGGGACGAGCGTGAGCAGCCGCGGCAGCGGCAGGCAGACCTGCTGGGCGGCGCCGGGCCGCGCACCGCCGAAGAACGCCGCCAGCGTCAGACCAGCCACCAAAGCCGGGCGGGGGCCGCCGCGGAGCGACGGGGCGGCGCAGCTGCCGCCGGCTCGGCTTCGATGTCGGGTGCTCATGCAGGGGCTCCTCACGGGGCACCGTCGCTGGACGCGTCGACTTCGTGACCAAAGGCCATGGCCGGCTTGCTTCACAACACGCTCACTGTCCGGGGACAAAGTCATCCGTGACCCTTGTTCACTTGGTCGACCGGTGGAGACGCCGAGGGTTTCCACTGCCGACGATCTTCGCATCCCGCTCAGGCAGACTCGTGCAACAGTCTGCTAATGGTTGAAGATGAACTCCTTCGTGTTGAGCAACGCCCAGATCAGGTCCTCGAACCGCTCCTTCCGCGCGGCCTCGGCCCCCTTCCCCCCGCCGGCCCCGGCAAGGTAGGACGTGGCGACGAGCAGCTCCTGCACGGTGGGCTCGCGGGAGAACGCGGCCAGCGTGAGCTCGTGGATCTTCTCCGAGTCGGGGCGGGTTTCGCGGGCATACCGCGCCGCCCGCCCCCCGGCTGACGAGAGCTTCCCCTTGATGTCCGCCGCGTTGACCATGAACAGGCTCTGCGCGAGGCTGGGCGACGAAGAACGCTCGCACTCGCACACGCTCGCGCTGTCGGGGCGGCCGAACGCCTTGAGGAAGGCCGACGACTTGTTGTAGCTGTTGTCGGGCAGGGCGATGGCACGGGTGCCGGGAGGCAGGTTGGCGAACGACGTGGACGACTCCGCGACCCGGTCGATGGAGTCGAGCAGCACCTCCGCCGTCAGCCGCCGGGAGGAGGCGTGGGAGAAGTTCTGCACGTCCCCCTCGTTGCCGTCGATGCCGTCGGCCGCCTGGTAGGCCCTCGATCGCGCGATCGTCCGCACCAGGTCCTTGAGGTCGAACTTCGACGCGACGAAGTGCTCGGCCAGCGCGGCGAGCAGCCGCGGATTGCTCGGAGGATTCGTATCGCGGATGTCGTCCTCCGGCTCGACCAACCCGCGTCCGAAGAAGTGCTTCCAGTAGCGGTTCACGAGCACCCGCGCGAAGAAGGGATTGGAGGGCGCCGCCATCCAGTCGGCAAGCACGAGCCGGGGGTCCTCGTCGGCGGAGATCGCCCGCCCGGAGGCGCCCAGGGCGACGGGCCGCACGGCGACGGACGTCCGCGGGTTGGTGAAGCCGGCGACGCCGCGCTTGTGGAAGATCAGGTCCTCGTTGCGGACCGCCGACGGCTTGCGGCCGACCTGGCTAAAGAAGGCGGCCATCCCGTAGTAGTCGTCCTGGCTCCACCGCTCGAACGGATGGTGATGGCACTGTGCGCACTGCATGCGCACGCCGAGGAAGAGCTGGGCGACGTCCTCGACCTGCTCCTTGGGATCCTTGACCCGCTTGTACCAGGCGACCGGCGGGCTGGACACGACCGTGCCGGTGGCGCCGATCAGCTCGCGGACGAGCACGTCGTAGGGCTTGTTGGCGAGGAGGCTGTCGCGGACCCAGGAGTGGAAGGCGAAGTTCGAGAGCAGGTCGCTGGTGTCGTCACGGCGGTTTTTCAGGAGCGCCGTCCATTTATTGGCGAAGAAATCGGCGTACTCGGGGCTCTGCAAGAGGGCCTCGATGACCCGCTCCCGCTTGTCGGGCTCGCGGCTGGCCAGGAATTCCGCCGCCTTCTCGGCCGTCGGCAGCGTGCCCGTCACGTCGAGCGACACCCGGCGGAGGAAGACGCCGTCGTCGCACTCGGGCGAGGCGGGAATGCCGAGGGCGGACAGGTTTTCGAAGACGAGTTCGTCGATGAAGTTGCGCGGATCGGGCATCGGCGACGGCGGGCCGGCGGGAACGTCGAAGGACGCGACGCCCACCACGCCCTGGTAGCGGACCATCACCGCGGCCCGCCCCGACAGCTGCCGCACCCGGACCGTGCCATCCGGATCGACCTCGACACGGGCCGGATCGTTCGACTCATAGACGGCCAGGGGCGTCACGTCGCGGCTGCCGCCGTCGCTGAATCGCGCCGTCACCGTGAGCCGCGGCGTGGCTCCCTTGGGCACCGTCGCCGACGCCGGTTCGACGACGAGCGCCACGACCTCGGCATCGGCCGCGGAGGGAGGCCGGGCCCCCTGCTCGATCCAGCGGCGAAGCGACTGGTACTCCGCCGACGTCGGGTCGAGCCTGCGGCCGCCACCATGCGCCACGCGGGCCGAGGCCTTGAGCAAGAGCAGGCTCTCGTCGGGCGCGGCCACGGAGATGCGGCGGCCGCGGGCCTCGTGGACGATGTGCTCGAAGTCCTCCGCCGGTTCGAACCCGAGGACGGAAAGCCGGAACCCGTTCTGGCCGAGCCCGGCCTTGGCATGGCAGGGGCCGGCGTTGCAACCCGCCTTCGTGAGCACGGGCATCACGTCGTTGACGAAGCTCGCCGGCGGTGGGACCGGGGGCACGGCGTCGGCGGCGACGCCGGCCTCGGGGGCCAACGCCGCGAGGACCACGACCCAAGCCAACCCGTTGCGGGAACCGAGCGACCTCATACTGATGTCCCCCTCGCCATCCGGGCCGGACCGGGTGGGACCGGCCGTTGACCGTCCCGGGGCTCGTCGCGAACCGGGAGACTATACCACGGCAGGCCCCGCCTCGCGGCCCCCGAACGGCACCGGCTCTGGCGGCGGTGCCGTTCGAGGGGGGCGGCGAGGTCCGTCAGGGCCCGGCCTCGCCAGCCATGGCCGGGGAGAGTTCCTCGAACAGTTCGACCCACGCCAGCCACAGTGCCTCGGCCATGGTCGCCGAGCCGTTTTGCTTCCGCTCGGCCAAGGCGACCGGAGACTCATCGGGCCAGTGCCCGATCCAGCCCCGGGCGAAGGCACGGCTCGCGAGGAGAAACTCCCGCTCCTCGTCGATGCCACACTTCAACGGAAACGTCTCTCCGATCACGATGGGCTTCCCGCACACGAACCGCCGGAGAAGCTCGATCTCCCCGTGCACCTTGCCGGTCTCGGGATAGAGATGCGGCGACACGAAATCGAGCTGCGCCTGGGCGGCCCTGGAGGCACCGGGAAACGGCAACAGGCCCATCGTGATCAGGCGGGGCTCGTCGTGAACGCGGATGGCGGCGATCATCCGCCGCGTCCATGCACCGAAGATGTCGTCTCCGGTGCGCCCGGCCCTATCGAGGCTGAGCCTCTGGCAGAACTCCACGTCTCCCATCCTGCCCCCGTACCAGCCCTCCGCGGGCTTCCCCACCGCGACGGGCTCGTTCACCAGGTCATAGGCGAACACGGCGGGACTCCGGGCGCAGGTGCGGGCGATCGTCTCCCAGAAGAACGCCTGCGTCGCCCAGCGCCGCTCCTCGTCCAGCTCGTCATACCAAGCCATCCGCTCGTCCCGCTTGTAGCAGGCCAGTCCGGTGACCATGAGATGGAGGTCCGCCTCCTCGGCGATCGTGAGCAGATGCCCCAACTGCTCGAGGGCTTTCGGATCGACCTGCCCCGGCCCCGGCAGGACGCGGGGCATCTCCGGATGCACGCGGACGACGGTGGCGCCGGCAGCCTTCATCTCGGCGAAATCGCGCACGACTCGGGCCGGGTCGTCGGCGAGCCGTTTC